>Ga0315910_10002626_pt1 | contig 15648 bp, 9 predicted proteins | sample EdamamesoilMG_FD_204470 | JGI IMG/M metagenome (GOLD analysis project Ga0315910, IMG submission 204470) | Garden soil microbial communities collected in Santa Monica, California, United States - Edamame soil | ecosystem: Environmental > Terrestrial > Soil > Garden | place: USA: California... | reverse complement strand
ACCTCTTCACGCTCGGTGAGATCGCGCGACTGTTGCGGCTGACGCCGACGCGGCTGCGCACGCTCGACCGTGCGGGCGTCGTGTCCCCGTCGGGGCGGCGGCGCGGGCGTCGTGCGTACACCTTCGAGGACGTCATCCAGCTCCGCACCGCGCAAGGTCTGCTCGAGCGCAACGTGCGCCTGCGTGACGTCACGCGCGCGGTGACGGCGTTGCGCAAGTCCTTGCCGACCGTGACTCGGCCGCTGGCCGAGCTGCGTATCGTGTCCGACGGGCGAAGCGTGGTGGTGCACACGCAAGACGGCTCGTTCGAGCCGCTCACTGGCCAGATGGTGCTCGATCTGCAGGTGCGTCGGCTCCGGGAAGACGTCGTCCGGGTGCTGCGGCCCTCCGCGGGTCGCGACCGGGCCCGCACGGCCTATGAGCTGTACCTCAAGGCGAGCCAGCTCGACGAGGACCCGGCCACCATGGATACGGCCGAGCAGCTCTACCGCCGGGCGGTCGAGCTCGATCCGTGGCTGACCATCGCGTACACCAACCTGGGGAACATCCGCTTCCGCCGCCACGACGCGGAGGGCGCAGAGCTGCTCTACCGCAAGGCGCTGGAGATGGATCCTCGGCAGCCCGAGGCGCAGTACAACCTGGGCTACCTGACCCTGGAGCGGGGTCACGCCGAGGAGTCGATCCCGCTGTTTTTGGGCGCCCTCGAGGCCGATCCGAAGTTCTCGGACGCCTACTTCAACCTGGCCATGGCGTTCGAGCAGGCGGGGCACGCCGACAGGGCCCAGCCCTACTGGCGCAGCTACGTCGAGCTCGAGCCACATGGCACCTGGAGCGAGATCGCCCGGCGTCACCTGTGAGGGTGAGGGGCGGCGGCGCCCAGGGGCGCCCCGCGTAGCGGCGCTCCGAGGCGCTCGGGCAGAGCCGGCGGCAGGCCTTGGCCGCGTTCGAGACAGGCTCCGGGGGTGCCCCGAGATGCGGGGTCCCCGGCCACGCTTTTGAGCTGGTCGAAACGCGCCGACCCGCCTAGATTCGGCCTGGTTTTCCAGGCCTGAGACTGCCCGGAAGCCGCCCGCTTTCGAGGCCATGACGACCACCCATCCCCCCAGCACCCCGCCCGGTGAGCTTCCCGTCAGCATCGGGGACGAGCTCCGCAACTCCTATCTCGATTACGCGATGAGCGTGATCATCGGGCGCGCGATCCCCGATGTACGAGATGGGCTCAAGCCAGTCCATCGCCGCATCTTGTTCGCGATGGAAGGCCTGAACCTGCACGCAGGCTCGGCCTACAAGAAGTGCGCGGCCGTGGTCGGCGAGGTGCTCGGCAAGTACCATCCCCACGGCGACGCGAGCGTTTACGACGCGCTGGTGCGCATGGCGCAGGACTTCTCCATGCGCCACCCGCTGGTGGACGGGCAAGGCAACTTCGGCTCGGTCGATGGTGATCCGGCGGCCGCCTACCGCTACACCGAGTCGCGCCTGTCCGCCATCGCACAGGAGCTGCTGGCAGACATCGACAAGGACACCGTCGAGTTCAAGCCCACGTTCGACGAGTCGGGCCGCGAGCCCATCGTGCTCCCCGCGCGCTACCCGAACCTGCTCGTGAATGGCTCCGGCGGTATCGCGGTCGGCATGGCGACAAACGTGCCGCCGCACAACCTGCGCGAGGTCCTCAACGCGGCGATCCACCTGATCAACAACCCGGAGGCGACGGTCGTCGACCTCATGCGATTCATTCCGGGTCCGGATTTCCCGACCGCCGGTCTGATCTACGGGCGAGCCGGCATCTTGCAAGCCTACCAGACGGGGCGCGGCAGCATCATCATGCGTGCGCGGAACATCGTCGAGGAGGTGAAAGGGACCGAGCGCGAGCAACTCGTCTTCATCGAGCTCCCGTATCAGGTGAACAAGGCGCGGCTGTGCGCCAAGATCGGGCAGCTGATCCGTGACAAGCGCGTCGAGGGTATCAAGGAGGTCCGTGACGAGAGCGATCGCGAGGGCATGCGCCTCGTCGTCGAGCTCAAGAAGGACGTATTCCCTCAAGTCGTGCTCAACCAGCTCTACACGCTGACGGATCTGCAGGCGACGTTCGGGGTGATCAACCTGTCGCTGGTCAACAACCGGCCAGAGACGCTCAACCTCGTCGACACGCTGCGGTTTTTCGTCGATCACCGGCGCGAGGTCGTCAGCCGCCGCACGCACTACGAGCTGACGAAGGCCGAGGAACGGCGCGAGCTCGTCGAGGGTCTCGGCATGGTGACGACGGAGACGGATCTCGTGATCCGCACCATCCGAGAGTCACGCGATCCGGACGAAGCGCGCGACCGGTTGATGAGGTTGCCCCTGAAGGGCCTCGAGGAGTTCGTGCGCCGCGCTGGCCAGACGCCAGATCCCGAGCGTACGGGCGACTACTTCTTGAGCGAACGCCAGGCCAAGGAGATCCTGGCGATGCGCCTGGCGAGGCTCACCGGGCTCGAGCAGGAGAAGCTCGCCGAGGAGTACCGCGAGCTGTGCGAGGTCATCGCCCGCCTGTCCGCCATTCTGGCGGACGAGAGCAAGTTGATGGCCGTGATCATCGACGAGCTCACCGAGCTGCAGCAGAAGTACGGAGAGGACCGCCGCACCGAGATCGTGGATAACGAGGCCGAGATCCAGGTCGAGGACCTGATCCAGGAAGAGCAGATGGTGATCACCATCTCGCACGGCGGCTACATCAAGCGCACGCCGCTCTCCACGTATCGAGCGCAGAAGCGCGGCGGCAAGGGCAACCGCGGGACGGAGGCACGGGAGGATGACTTCATCAGTCAGCTGTTCGTGTGCTCGACGCACTCCTTCGTCTTCTTCTTCAGCAATCGCGGCAAGGTCTACGTCAAGAAAGTCTACGAGGTGCCCGCTTCGGCGCGCGGTGGCCAGGGCCGCGCCATCGTCAATTTCGTCGGCATGGAAGAAGACGAGCGGATCGCCGCCATCACCCCCGTCTCGGGGTTCAACGAGGGCGTGTTCGTCACCACGCTGACCCGCTCGGGGCAGATCAAGAAGACGAGCGTGACCGACTACGCGAACTATCGCGACAAGGGCATCATCGGCGTCAAGATCAACGACGACGACCAGTTGCTCGCGGCCGCGGCGACCGACGGCAGCCGCGAGCTCTTGATCGCGACCAAGAACGGCAAGTGCATTCGCTTCGACGAGCAACAGGTGCGGCCCATGGGGCGCTCCGCCATGGGCGTGAAGGCGATCGAGATCGACGATGACGATCAAGTCGTGGCACTGGCGATGACGGATCCAGATCGGCAGCAAGTGCTCGCCGTCTGCGAGCGCGGCTACGGCAAGCGCACGGAGCTCGAAGAGTTCCGCCAGCAGAAGCGCGGCGGCAAGGGCATCATCCTCATCGACACCAGCGAGCGCAACGGCCCCGTCGTGGGCATCTCGCTGGTGAACGATCAGGACGAGGTGATGCTCGTCACCGATCGGGGGCAGACGATCCGCACGAGCGTCGCGGAGATCCGCCTGACGGGGCGGAATGCTCAAGGCGTCCGAGTCATGAACGTCGAAGCGGACGAACGCGTCGTTGCCATCGAACGCCTGAGCGAGCGAGATGACGAGGACGAGACGAAGGCGGAGGGGTCTTCACCGGACGCCGCCGATGGCACGGACGTCGTCACCGACGAGATCGCTGCGGCGAGCGACGACAGCGGGGCCGAAGGGGTCGCCGGCGGCGAGGATGGGGACGAGTCCGCGGGCGAGGGCTCGACCGAGGACGAGCCGTCGGACGACGAGAGCGGCGACGACGAGGCCTGAGCGCCGGCACTCGCCAGCGCCCCAGGCGCCGGGAGGCTCTAGCCTTCCGGTTGCGCTGGGGCCGGCGGGTGCTCGACCGCCGCCAGCGCCGAGCAACTCGGCTGGAGCCAGCGCTCGATCAGCGCGCGCGTCGCGGCGTAAGGATCGATCGCTCCGAGCTCGACCTGAGCCGCAGCGGCGTCGACCTCGCCCCGATGGCGCTCGAGCATCTCGGCGACCAGCGCCTCGCGCACCCGACCGTGTAGCTCTTCCACGAGCCGCTGGCGGCGACGTTCTCGACCTCGAGCGGAAGCGGCTAGCCAGCGTTGATGAGCGTCGAGCTGCTCAACCAGCTCGGTCACCCCCTCGTTCCGAGTGGCGACGCACGGAACCACCGGCACCGGCCAGGCCTCGTCGTCGAGCCGCTGCTCGACAGCTCCGGCCAGTGACGCCGCCGAGTGTCCGCGCGAGAGCGGGCTCCACGCCGCCGAACCCGTGATGGCGCCGAGCGCGAGCATGGCGCGCAGGTTCTCGGCGACACCGTCGGCGCCCGGCAGGTCCGCCTTGTTGACGGCGAACACGTCGGCGCACTCGAGCAGGCCGGCCTTCGCGGCCTGGATGTCGTCGCCGGCGCCGGGCGCTTGGATGACCAGGGTCGTGTCTGCGACCCGCATCACGTCGAGCTCGTCTTGCCCCACCCCAACGGTCTCGAGCAAGACCACCCGAGCGCCCCAGGCGGCGAGCACGCGCGCGACGTCCGCCGCCGTGCGCGACAGGCCCCCGTGCGCGCCACGGGTGGCCACCGAGCGCACGAACACGTCGGGATCATCCCAGTGCGCCTGCATGCGGATGCGGTCGCCGAGGATGGCCCCGCCGCTGAAGGGGCTGCTCGGATCGACTGCGACCACTGCGACGCGCGCGCCACGGCTTCGAAAGTGGGACACGAGCTGACTCGTGAGGGTGCTCTTGCCGACTCCCGGGCTGCCCGTCACGCCGATCACCCAGCTCGTCAGCGCGCGCCCGTACAAAGCAGCCAGCAACTCGGCGTGACCCGGTCGAGCGTCGTCGACGACGCGACACGCGCGGGCTGCGGCGCGCGTGTCGCCTCCGAGCACCGCCTGGGCGAGCGCGCGTGCGGCGTCGCGTGCCGGGTCAGATTCCCGCGCCTCGGCCATGGCCTCGCTTCCGCGCTACGTCAGCGAGCTGCCGCCGGGCGTTCCGCCCCCAAGCGCGCGAGCAGCCCCCGCAAACCGAGCAAGTACGAGCCATCGCCGAATCCGGCGACCTTGCCGACGCAGGCGGGGGCCGTGCGCGAGCGCCGGCGAAACGGCTCGCGCGCTTCCGGATTCGACAGGTGCACCTCGACGCTCGGCACCTCGGCGCCGAGCAGCGCGTCGTACAAGGCGTAGGAGGTGTGCGTGTAGGCGCCCGGGTTGATCTGGATCCCAGCGAAGCCTTGCTCCCGTGCGCTCCCGACCCATTCGACGAGCTCGCCCTCGTGATTGGATTGGCGGCATTCCACGGCCGCGCCCAGCGCCGCGGCCTCCTGGGCGATCTTATCGTGGATCTGCTGCAGCGTCTGATGCCCGTAGATCTCGGGTTGCCGCTTGCCGAGGCGATGCAGGTTGGGCCCGCTCAAGACCAAGATACGCAGCACGGCCACGTCAGACCAACTCGCTCGCCAGCGCTGGTGCCGAGGTCCTGAGCAAGTAGCGCCCCTTGCCGACGTTGCCGCCCGGGCCGAGCGTGAGCGCGACGAAGTAGTTGTCGTTCAAGATTCTGATCAAGGTCGTCATCTGGTCGCTCTGGAAGGAAATCTCGCGCATCTGTCCGACGTCGAGCATCTCGCCCGCGCGCTGAATCGCCTTGACCACGACGCTCGCCTCCGCCCCGACGACCTCGATGTCGCACGAGCTGCCTTCCCTCGAGTACGCTTCGACCGCGATGCCTTCGAGGTCCATCAGCAGACCGGCTTCTGCGCCTTCCGTGTTCTCGACGAAATGACGGATCGACTCCCTGAACATAAGAACAACTCTACGCTTTCACTGCCGTTTCGTGAAGCGCAAAACGTCCGACAGGCCTAAATACTGAAGGGAATGCGCTGACGGCCATCGAGCATATCCCCAAGCGAACATCTCCCGAGCGACGGCGTTCCGAGCGATGGTTTTTTCGAGCTTCGGCATCCCAGCGGCCCTGATTGTGAGCGGGCCTCATCGTGAGCGGACCCGGCTACGAGCGGACTGATCCTCGCGCGAAACGCTAGCCGTCCCGCGCGACGCCTTGACCCTCCAAAGGCCGAGCGGGTACTTTTGATGCTGGCGTCGCGCGTAACCGTTCGAACCATCGCCTGCTCTGTCACGACTCTGCTCTGTCACGCTTCGGATCGGTGCGCTAGCGACGTAACGCCAACCGGCCTCTGCAACCACGCCCTCGAGTTTATGCGCGCCAAAGCGGGGGATCCGCCTCGCACCATGCCTCAGAAGATCCTCGCGGGACGCGCCGATGACCCGCGCCTCGAGGCGGAGCTGGTGCGCGTGCGCGTCGATCAGGTGATCCTCGCGCGCGACCCGAACGACGTGCTGTCGGAAGCCGTCGCCCAGGGGCTGCAGAAGACCAGCGTGGAGACGGCCGTCGCCTACGACACGCGCTGCGTGACCGCTGGTAACCCCGCGGAGCTTCAGGCGACGCGCACGACCGAGCCATTGGCGGGCGCTGCGCTCGGTTGCGGGCTGGCGCTCGCGCGCCCGGGCATGGGTTTTCCCGCGGCGGTTCACCTCGAGCGATTTGCCGCGCCGGCGCGCCTCGCGATCACCGACGATCCACGGTTGGTCTCGCTGGGCGGGGCCAGCATGTTGACGCTGTTCGGCTCGCGCGAGCAGCTCGGCAGCGCGCTGCGCGAGGGTGTCATCAGGCTGCGCCCCCCCCGCAGCGTTCAGGTCTTGCTCGCGGGCAAGCTGCGGCCGTTCGTCGGTGCGCGGGACGCGGCGCTCGAGCTGCTGCGGCGTGGGATCCGCGACGTCATCGGCCGCGTCGAGGCCGACCACGGCGCGCCCGTGGTCGTCGAGTTCGGGGGCCCGAGCGCACGTCTCCTGTCCGTACCCGAGCGCGCCCTGCTGTGTTCACTGGCGCCACGCCTCGGGGCGCTGGCGGCGCTGTTCGTGAGCGACGAGAAGACCGAGGCGTATCTGCGCGATCAGCGCCGCTCCAAGGCACATCGAGCCCTCCTGCCCGACGCGGGCGCGCCCTGTGATCACGTGGTCACGCTGGACCTGTCGACCATCGATCCGCTCCTGCTCGACGCCGCGGGCGAAGTCCGCGCCGTCCGCGAAATGGAGGGTGAGCCGGTGCACCAGGCCGTGCTCGGCGGTGATCTCGGCGCACCGCTTCGAGACATGCTCGCCGTGGCCTCGCTGCTCAAGAGCAAACGGGTGCCAGCGGAGCTGGATCTCCTCGTTGCCTGTGCGTCCCGCCAAGTGCTCGAGGTGATGGCACAGTCCGAGGCCCTCGCCGACCTGCTCGCGACCGGAGCGCGGCTCGTCGAGCCCGACCATCGAGTGTTGAGCGGTGCGCTCTATACGCCGACCCCCGGCAGCCGGTCGCTCCGCACCTACGACGCGGAGCCGGGCTCACCGGGCGCCGGCGCGATCGTCGCCTCGGCCGAGACCCTGGCTTACGCGGTCGCGACCGGGCAGATTGGCGATCCGCGTTCGTTCAAGCGCCCGGTGCGCGTCACCGTGCCTCGGTCGCTGCCGACCGAGGAGGTGCTGATCGTGCGCAGGTCACGTCACGAGAGCAAGAAGCCCGAGGGCGACGCCGCGGCAGACGGCGCCGAGCAGGGGTGAAGGTATGTCGCAAAGGCCATTTACGGTGCTCGGTGTTCAGCAGATCGCGCTCGGCAGCAGCGATCGACGAGCGCTGCGGGAGCTGTGGGTCGATCGGCTCGGGTTCGAGCCTGTCAGCGTGTATCGCAGCGCGGCCGAGAATGTGGACGAGGAGATCCTGCGCGTCGGGCTCGGCCTCGGCCAGGTCGAAGTCGATCTGATGCAGCCGGTCGATCCTGCGGGGCGCCCGGTGACGCACACGCCACCGTTGCACCACGTCGGGCTCTGGATCGATGCCTTGCGCTCTGCGGTGGTCTGGCTGGTGACCCACGGCGTGCGCCTGGCGCCCGGGGGCATCCGCCGTGGAGCCACCGGTCACGACGTGTGTTTCATCCATCCCAAGCCGTCGCCTTGGTTCCCGGTCTCGGGTAACGGAGTGTTGATCGAGCTGGTTCAGGCCCCACCGGAGCTCGTCGCGCGCCACGCCGCTGCGGCCCGCGGCGACTGAGCCCGGGGCACGCCCGTCACGGCGGGCCCTCCAGCAACTGCCGAACGGCCTCGGCGGCCAGCTCCGAGCCCGAAGCGACCTGCGCCTCGGCCCGCTCCAGCGCCGCGGCGCGACCGGGTTGCTGCATGAAGCGGCGCAGGAGCGCGTGCGACAGCCGCCGATGCAACTCGCCCTTGCGCTGCTCGGCGCGCCGGCGCTCGAGCTCCCCCGTGGCGGCGAGCGCACGGTGTCGCTCTTCGAGTGCCCCCCACAGCGCCGCGATGCCGCTGCCGTCGTGGGCGCTGACCGACAACACGCGCGGCGCGTCGCCCCCCCGGAGCAGGTGGAAAGCGGCCTCGAACTCGGCGCTGGTCTGACGGGCGAGCTCGGCGCGGCCGGCGTCGGCTTTGGTCACGGCGACGACGTCGGCCCACTCGTTCAGGCCACGTTTGATGCCCTGCAGCTCGTCGCCCGCTCCGGGCTCGAGCAACAGCAGGAGCAGGTCGACGACGTCGAGCACCGCGAGCTCGGCTTGGCCGACTCCGACCGTCTCGACGAAAGCCGGACCAAAGCCGGCCGCCTCGGCGATCGCGAGCACGTCGCCCGCGGCTCGCGAGACACCGCCGGTGGCGTCTCCGGACGGCGACGGCCGCACGAACGCTCGGGGCGACCGAGCGAGCTCGGTCATGCGTGTCTTGTCGCCCAGGATGCTGCCGCCCGCGCGGCGGCTCGACGGATCGATCAACAACACGAACGGCCTCAGCCCCTGGCCGACGAGGAAAACGCCGAGGGCTTCGAGCAGGCTGCTCTTGCCGACGCCCGGGGGGCCCGATACCCCGATGCGCAGGCCGCGCCGCGGCTCCCCGGATAGCGCGCGCAAGAGCTCGATCGCCCGCGCCTCGTCCTCGGGGCGGCGACTCTCGACCAGCGTGATCGCTCGCGCCACGCTGCGGCGGTCCGAGGCACGGACGCCCTGCACGAGCGCTGCGAGATCGCTCACCCTGCCCCTGCGGGCGGCGGAGCGACAGCGGCGCCCGGGGGCCAGATGCGCTCCAGCACGCGCCGGATGGCGGTGCCCATGGCCGTGCCGGGCCCGAACACGAGCGCCACGCCGGCGGCAGCGAGCGGGCCGTGATCGGCGTCGGGAATGATGCCGCCGCAGACCGTCACGATATCGTCGGCGCCGAGCGCGCGCAGCCGTTCGACCAGCTCCGGGACCAAGGTCAGGTGTGCGCCGGCCTGCGTCGAGACCCCGACGACGTGGACGTCGTTGTCGAGCGCCTGCCGAGCCACCTCCTCCGGCGTTTGAAAGAGCGGACCCACGTCCACGTCGAAGCCGGCGTCCGCGAACGCGGACGCGATCAGGCGTGCGCCGCGGTCGTGGCCGTCTTGACCGAGCTTGGCGACCAGCAGGCGCGGGCGCCGCCCGACGTGGCGTTCGAACTCGTCCACTCGAGCGCGCAGCTCGCGCCAGCCGGGATCTTCCTCGTAGTAGCGACCGTAAGCGCCCACGACGTTCCCCGTATGGCCGCGATGGCGACCGAAGACGCGCTCCAGCGCGTCCGATATCTCCCCCACGCTGGCGCGCGCGCGGGCCGCGTCGATCGCCAGCTCGAGCAGGTTGGGCCCCGCGCGGCCCGCGGCCGCCGAGAGCGCCTCGAGACAGCGCTGCGTGCGCTCACCGTCGCGCTCTCGGCGCACGCGCTCGAGCCGAGCGATCTGTCCTTTTCGCACCTCGTGGTTGTCGATGAAGCGGATGTCGACGGGAGGCTCGCTCGCCGCGTCGATCGCGTAGCGGTTCACCCCCACGATGATGTCGATGCCACGCTCGATGCGGGCTTGCCGCCGCGTCGCCGCCTCCGCGATCCGCGTCTTGGGCCAACCGTCGGCGACGGCTTGGGTCATCCCACCCCGCTCCTCGACCTCGGCGATGATGGCCTCGGCCGCACGAGCCAGCTCCTGCGTCAACGACTCGACCAGGTAGGAGCCGCCGAGCGGGTCTACGCTGGACACCACGCCGGCCTCGTGCTGCAAGATCAGCTGCGTGTTGCGCGCCAGCCGTGCCGCGAAATCGCTGGGCAACGCCAGCGCTTCGTCGAACGCGTTGGTGTGCAGGCTCTGCGTGCCGCCCAGCACTGCCGCCAGGGCCTGCAAGGTGGTGCGGATGATGTTGTTGTGCGGTTGCTGGGCCGTCAAGCTCACGCCCGAGGTCTGGCAGTGCATGCGCAGCCGCAGCGACGCGGCGTGCTTCGGCTCGAAGAGCCGGCGCATCAGCCGCGCCCACACGAGGCGCGACGCTCGCAGCTTGGCCACCTCGGTGAAGAAGTCCGAGCCGACCGCGAAGAAGAACGAGAGCCGCGGCGCAAAGGCGTCCACGTCGAGCCCGCGCGCGCGCGCCGAGCGCACGTACTCCAGGCCGTCGGCGAGCGTAAACGCCAGCTCGAGGTGGGCGGGCGCGCCCGCCTCGTGCATGTGATATCCGGAGATCGAGACCGGGTTGAAGCGTGGCATGCGGCGGCTCGCGTACTCGATCACGTCGCCCACGATCCGCATCGATGGAGCGGGCGGGTAGATGTACGTGTTGCGCACCATGAACTCTTTGAGGATGTCGTTCTGGATGGTGCCGGCGAGGCGCTCGACGCGCGCCCCCTGCTCCTCGGCCGCGACGATGAACATCGCGAGCACCGGCAGCACGGCGCCGTTCATGGTCATCGAGACGCTGGTCTCTTCGAGCGGGATGCCGTCGAAGAGCGCCGCCATGTCCTCCACGCTGTCGACGGCCACGCCGGCCTTGCCCACGTCCCCGACCACGCGTGGGTGGTCGCTGTCGTAGCCCCGATGTGTCGCCAGGTCGAAGGCCACCGAAAGGCCCCGCTGCCCGGCGGCGAGGCTGCGCCGGTAAAAGGCGTTGCTCTCGCGCGCCGTCGAGAAGCCCGCGTATTGCCGCAACGTCCACGGTCGCCCCGTGTACATGCTCGCGTACGCGCCACGCAGGAACGGGTACGCGCCCGGAATGGTGTCCGTCTCGTCCAGGGCGTCGATGTCGCCCCGGGTGTAGAGCCGCCGCCGCGGAATCCCGTCCGGAGCATCCTCGTCCGCAGCAGGAGACTCACCGAGCTCCTCCGCGGCGAGCCGCGCCCACTCCTCGAGATCGGCGGGATGACTCACGCGCGCCTCCCGTGGGGCAAACGCAGGCCTGCTCTGCTCATCCTCACGTTCAGGAGCCTAGCACCCGGGCGTTCAATCCGGCTTGAATTGCATGACCAGCTCCGTGCGCCGAACCAAGCCGAGCTCGTCGCGTGCGACCCGTTCGATGCTGCTCGGCGAGGTCTTGATGCTCTCGGCCTGGTAACGCAGCCGCTCGATGTCGCGCTCGAGCCGCGCCACCTCCAGCGCGAGGGTCTCGCGCTGCGCGTGCAGGGCCTCGAGCCGGGCCAACCCCGTCGGGGACCACAGCATCACGGGGACCGAGATGGCGGCGACCAGCAGCATGCCGAGGGGGACGAGTCGATCCAGCGTGAGCTTCACCTCCCCAGCATGCAGCAGCGCCTGCCCACGTCGCCAGAATTCGGCGCAGCGCCGGGATCGCGCGCGACCTGGAGCAGCCCGTTCCACGGGAACGAGATTGTTTTATATAAGAACAATCCGCGCCGCCGTTTTTCTGCGTTCCGCGACGTGTTCCTGGTAGCGATTCGGACCTCGAGCCGATAGAACACATGTGGGCCTCGTGTCTCCGCGACAGCGTTTGTGGAGCGCGAGGGAGCAGGTGTAGGAAGGATTCATGGAGATGGACAGCCTCCGCGGCGAGCTCGAACGTCTGTTCGAGTTGGACGAGCTGGTGAAGCTGAGCTCGACGCTCTTGGGCTTCAATCCGAAGGAGATCGGCGGCACGGGCGGCAAAGCCTCGTTCGTGCGCGCGCTCACGGATTTTTGCGCCTCGCGAGGCGCTGTCGAGGCGCTGTGCGACGCGGTCGCGGCGGTGCGACCCAACGCCGACGCGCGCCTCTCGTCGTGGCGCAACTTCGGCGTCTGGGAGCGGGCCGTGCTGGCAGCAGGGGACGCGCTCGCCGGCTTCGCCATCGAGCGCCTGGTGGGCGAAGGCCCGCAAGGGGCGGTATACGCCGCCGAGCGGCAAGGCGAGGCCTATCGGGTGAAGCTGCTGCACCCGGAGACCACGCGGGATCCGCGAGGGCTCCAGCGCTTCCTGACGTTCAACCGCATCCTCGCCTCCAAATCCCACGCGGCGCTGCCTCAAGGGCTCGAGGTGATCCAGACGGAGCGCGGCGCCTGTGTCGCGCAGCGCTGGTTCGAGGGTGAGTCCCTCGCAACCCGCCTCCGGCGCCTGGGCAGCGTCCCCGGCAGTGAGGTCCAGTCGATCATGCTGGAGGTGGCGCAAGCGCTGGCGGCGCTGCACGGGCGGCGTCTGTGCCACGGCAACCTCAAGCTCGAGAACGTGATCGTCGCCAGCGACCCGAGCGGCGTGTTTTCCATCCAGCTGCAGGACGCCGGCGCGGATCTGCTGGGGTCGCGGCGCGCCTCCAACGGGCACATCGAGGTGCTGTCGCTGGCCTCGCCAAAGACGGTGGCGCCGGAGCGGTTGCGCGGACACGAGCGCGACGCCTCGGGGGACGTGTATGCGTTCGGCGCCATCTGCTACGAGCTCGTCGCTGGCCGAGCGCCATTCGCCGCCGAGACGGCCCTGGACGCCGCGGTTCGCCACCTGACGACCGATGCGGAGCCGCCGAGCCAGTTTGCGCCCCCGGGCTGGCTCAGCGCCTCGTTCGAAGCGTTCATTCTGCGCCTGCTGCACAAGGACCCGGCGCAGCGTCCCGAGCACGGTCGGGCCCTGCTGGAAGAGCTGCGCGCTCTGTTCAACGAGGGCAGCAGCGGGTCCGAGGAGGAGGTCGAGGCGCGCATCGCCGCCCTGCTCCAGGAGCCCGACAGCGAAGAGGCCGCGCGCGCTCTCGATGCCGTGGCCGTCGGCGCATTTCGGGCTCGTGTGTTCCCGGCGTTCGCCCAGGCGGCGGCGCGGCTCGACGCCGACGATCCGGTGCTGAGGCGGGTCAAGCAAGCGCTGCTCTCTCGCGCGGCGAGCGGCCTCACCAGCATCCGTGAGCTGGAAGCCGCCGAGTCGGTCTACGGCGAGCTGGTGGCGCTGACGGATGGCGACGCGGCCTACCTCGACGCTTACGACGACGTGCGGCGTCGGCTCGGCAAACACGACGAAGTGGTGGAGAGCCTGCTGGCGCGGATCGAGTCGGCGGAGACCGCGTCGGATCGTGCGCAGCTCATGGCACGCATCGGCGAGATCTACGCCTCCGACCTGAAGGACGAGACGCAGGCCGCGGTGGCCTTCAGCCAGGCCTTGTGCGAGGACCCGCGCAACCGCGAGTACGTGAGGCGTATCGAGGCACTGGCGAGCGCGGACCCCGATCTGTGGTCGGAGATCCTCGGGACGTGCTCGGAGGCCGCGGGCGATGAGGACCGCGCGGCGCTCGACCGCGCCCCGCTGCTGGAACAGATGGGTGTCTGGTACGTCGACAAGCAAGGCCGGGCCGAGCTGGCGCTGCCGTGTTTTCAGACCGCGTTGAAGCTGGACCCGAAGAGCAGCCGCGCCCTCGACGGCGTCGCCACGGTGTATCGGGCGAACAAGATGTGGAGCGAGCTCGGCGATCTGCTGGTGCACCGGGCGGACGTCAGCAGCTCGCCCAGCGACGCCCGCGAGCTCCGCACGCAGGCCGCCCAGGTGCTGGAGAAGCACCTGTCCGATCTGGACGGGGCTCAAGAGCTCTACGAGCGCATCATCCGCGAGGATCCGGGTGACCTGGTCGTCAGCCAGGCCCTGAGCCGCATCTACGAGAAGAATCAGGAGCTCGACCGCCTGGTGCCGCTGCTCTCGCGGCAGGCGGACGAGGAGCGGGGCGCCCGGCGGCACACCGCGCTCTGTCGGCTCGGTGATCTGCACCGCACGCATCTCGGAGACATGCAGGAGGCGCGTCGCTGCTACGAGCTCGTGCTCACGGAGGCCCCGCACCACCCGCACGCGTTGTCTGGTCTGGATCAGACGCTGGCCCAAGCCGGCCAGTACAAGGATCTCCTGAGCAGCTTGCATCGGCAGCTCGAGGGCTCGCCCACGCCGCGCCAGCAGGTGGCGCTGTGGGAGCGTATCGCGCAGCTTTATGAGGAGGAGTTCCTGCTCCACGCCGACGCGGCCGTCGCGCTGGAGAGCGTGCTGCGGCTCGATCCGACGCGGACGAGCGCGATGGTCTCGCTGGAGCGGCTGTATCGCACGCTGGAGCAGTGGCAAGATCTGGCCGACATCTATCAGCGCCACGCCGAGCATTCGTCGGACGTGAGCGCGCGTGTGCCGCTGCTCCTGCAGCGCGCGCGCGTGCTGGCCGAGCATGTCGGCGACTTGCCCGAGGCGATCGCAGCCTACGGGCAGGTCGCGGCGATCAGCCCCGAGCGTACCGACGCTCACGAGGCGGTCGCCGATCTGCACGAGGCGCTCGGAAACCTGAACGAGGCGATCGCCGCGCTGCAGAAGGTCGCCGAGCGGGCCGCCGACAAGGACGCCAAGATCCGCTACTACATGCGCGTCGCGCGCTTGCTCGAGTCACAGAACGCCACCGATGAAGCGCTCGACTGGTACAGTCGCGTGGCGGCGCTCGATCCGTCGCACTCGAAGGCCACCCAGGCGCTCCGCCACGCGTATGTGGCGCGGGGCGATACCGCCGGGCTGATCGACCTGCTGCGGCGTGACATGCTGGCGGCGGAAGGCGAACGGGCCAAAGCGCGCCTCTCCGCCGAGATCGCTGCTCTCGAGCTCAACGACAACAAGAACCCGGCCGCGGCAGAGAGCGCCGCGCGGCAGGCGCTGGCGTGGGATCCTTCCAACCTGCGCGCGCTGGTCTTGGCCGGCGATATCGCGTTTGCCGCGCATCGCCACGCCGACGCTGTCGAGCTCTACCAGAGCGCGCTGCCGCGGGTGGACTCGCTGCCGGTGGCCGAGGCGGCGCGGATCCTCCGCCAGTACCTGGACGCCGCCGATCACTCGCCGGGGCGGGCGCCCGAGCGGATCTTGCCTCAGGCGGTCGCCGTCTTGCGCCTCACGCCGGACGATCCGGTGTTGCTCGCGCGGGTCGCCGATCTGGCGTTCCACGACGGCAGTCCCGAGCAGACGGCGGCCTTGTACGGCGATCTGCTCGAGCGCTTCCGCGATGGCCTCGACTCGGATCAGCTGGCGCTGGCGACCTACCGGCTCGGCGAGTCCAAACGGCTGCTGGGCGATCCGGCCGGGGCCTTGCCGAGCTTGGAGGAAGCCAGCCGGCTCGCCCCCGATTCTCCGCACCCGCTGGTCTCGCTGGTGCGGGTGCACGAGGCCACCCTCAGCTGGGCGAAGGTCGCCGAGGTCAAGCGGCGGCTGTCGCAGGTGCTCGACCCCGAGCAGCGCGCGGACGTCTTGACCGAGCTCGGCGAGCTACACCTCGAAAAGCTGGGTGACAGGCAGCAAGCGCGGACCGATTTCCTGGCCGCGCTCGAGCGCCGTCCCGACGACCGCCG
>Ga0315910_10002625_pt1 | contig 15653 bp, 17 predicted proteins | sample EdamamesoilMG_FD_204470 | JGI IMG/M metagenome (GOLD analysis project Ga0315910, IMG submission 204470) | Garden soil microbial communities collected in Santa Monica, California, United States - Edamame soil | ecosystem: Environmental > Terrestrial > Soil > Garden | place: USA: California... | reverse complement strand
GTACGGGGAGGAGTTGCTCGGGCTCATCGCCGGGGCGAGGGGTGGCCATCGTGGGGACAATGTGGCATCATAGAGGCACCCCCGTACCCAATCGTGTGCCGATGACACTGCGACTCGCACTGCTCATTCTTGCCGCGCCCGTGGCCGCCTGCAGCGACACGGCGTGGCTTCCGAGCGGCCCGCCGGATGAGGAGGAGTACACCGGCCCCGTGCATACCGCGAGCGGGGTCGTCGTCGACTCCCTCACAGGCCAGGTCCTGATCGGGGTCCGGGTGGCCTCCGGGAAGCAGATCACATTCACCGACGGCGCCGGGGCCTGGTGGCTCGACGTGCCGCGCGGTACGGTGAGCTTCTCGGCCTCCCCCGTCGGCTATGAACGGGTCACTTTCACCACCGACGTAAAGGGGCCTCTCTCCTTCGCGTTGCTGGTGCGCCGGAACGCGCCGGTCATCCGCGAGTGCTATCGCGACGGGACCCGCGCCCGCGCCCTGTTGACCGACCTGCAGGGCCGGAAGTCGGTCGAGCGGTGGTCCAAGAGCCGGGCCGTCGTGGTCACTCCGACCGGCACGATGACGGTGATGGCCCCGAACTGGGAGTACTACCCGGCGCCCGATTATTACGACTGGCCCATCGCCATCGGGAGCGTGCCCGCGGAGGCGACCAGCATCCTCTGGGATGTGTACGACAATGAAGGGAATCGCTTCACCGGCTCCTGCGACCTGACCGTCACGCCGGGGGAGTGAGCTGACACGGACCGGGACCGGCCCCGTATAGATTGGGGCGGTGCCGGTCCGTTCTCCTCCTTCCCCTGCGTGTGTCATGGATCACGGTCTTTACCTCTCCGAACATCATCACGCCGTCCGCGAAATGGTCGCCGCCTTCGCGCGCGACCACGTCGCCCCCATCGCGCGCGAGCTCGACGCCACCGCCACCTTCCCCTGGGAGAACATCAAGCGGATGGGGGAGCTCGGGCTCCTCGGCGTGCCGTGGCCCGAGGAGCTCGGCGGGGCGGGGATGGACCAGCTCAGCTACTACGTCACCATCCACGAGCTCGCCAAGACCGACGCGAGCCACGCCCTCACCATCAGCGCCCATACCAACCTCGGCACCTCGCCGATCATGGACTTCGGCACCGAGGAGCAGAAGCGGCGCTACGTCCCCCTGCTCGCCTCGGGGAAGGTGTTGGGCGGCTTCGGGCTCACCGAGCCGGGCGCCGGATCGGACGCCTCCGGGACCGCGACCACCGCGGTCGACAAGGGGGATCACTACCTCCTCAACGGGAGCAAGATCTTCATCACCCACGCCGGGGTGGGGGAGATCTTCGTCGCGACCGCCCGCACCTCTGGCGACCATGGGCACCGCGGGATCTCGAGCTTCATCGTCACCAAGGACACCGTCGACCTTGAGCAGTGCCGGAAGCTCGGGATCGGTCACGAGGCCGGGCTCCCCAAGATCCAGGGGATCCGGAGCGGCCGCAAAGAGGACAAGATGGGCTGGAAGGCGAGTGACACCCGGGAGCTCTTCTTCGAGGACGCGGTGGTCCCCAAGGAGAACCTCCTGGGGAAGGCGGGGGAGGGGTTCGTGAACTTCCTCAAGACGTTGGACGGCGGGCGCATCGGGATCGCCGCCCTCTCCCTCGGCATCGCAGAAGGGGCCTATGAGCAGGCCAAGGCGTACGCCGGGACCCGGAAGCAATTCGGGAAGTACATCGGGAGCTTCCAGGGGATCCACTTCATGATCGCCGACATGGCGATGGGCATCGAAATGGGGACGCATCTCCTCTATCACGCCGCCCAGCTCAAGCAGGCCGGGAAGCCGTTCAAGAAGGAAGCGGCGATGGCCAAGCTCTTCTGCTCGGAGCTCGCCATGAAGGTCACCACCCAGGCGGTGCAGATCTTCGGCGGCTACGGCTACACGGCGGAGTTCCCGGTGGAACGGATGATGCGGGACGCCAAGGTCTGCGAGATCGGCGAGGGGACGAGCGAGATCCAGCGGATGGTGATCGCCCGCGAGGTGCTGGGGAGCGTGGTGGGGTAGGGTGGGGGTGCGAAGTCCGAAGTCCGACGTGCGGGGTGACCGCATGAGGGTCAAGGTTCAGCCCGTCAGGGAAGACTTGAATCGGCGGATCATCCAGGAGAGCTCCAGGTAGGCCTGCTGACAGCCGCGGGCGTCGGCCTCGTGACAGAAGGCGGAGCGGATCGCGATCTCCAGGTGGGTGTCGACCTCGGCTGCTTCTCCGAGTGCGTATCCGAGGTACTTTCGGAACTCAGGTTTGGTGAACCGCCCGAACCCTTCCGATATGTTCGCAGGGATGCTCCGGGCGGCCCGGCAGAGCTGGTCCTCGAGGCGGAAACGCTCCTCGCGAGGGAACTGGCGCACTAACTCCCGGACACGCAGCGAGAGGTCGATCGCGCGCTGCCAGATCAACAGTTGGCGATGGCTCGTGACGCGCGGCATGCGGTAAAGATGGGAAGAAGTGCCCTGGCGGTGGTAACCCGAACACCGCAGTGATGACCACATTCACGCACCCCGCACTTCGGACTTCGCACTTCGGACCTCCATGCCTACGATACTTTCGTTCAACGCCGGGACCATCGAGGATCGGAGCTATCCCGATCAGGTCGAACGGACGGCGATCGGGAAGCATCCGATCGCGGGGCCCGTCCGCATCCTGCGCCTTGGTGTCGTCGGCGACACGCAGGAGGATCAGAAGCACCACGGCGGCCCTGACCGCGCGCTCTGCGCCTACGTCGCCGACCATCATCCGGCCTGGGTGCCGATCCTCGGCCGCACCCCGGAGCCTGGGCTCTTCGGCGAGAACCTGACGGTGCAGGGGATCGACGAGACCCAGGTGCACGTCGGCGACCGGTTCCGCGTCGGCTCGGCGATCATCGAGGCCACCACGCCGCGCGTCCCCTGCATGACCCTCACCCGGCGCCTCGGCTACCCGGACGCGATCGCATTCATCCGGTCGCTGGGGTGGTGCGGCTGGTACAGTCGGGTCATCGAAGAGGGGGTGGCGGAGGCGGGGGCGGAGCTCGAATTGATCCACTCCGATCCCGCCGGGGTCTCGATCCGGGAGGTCTACGGGGTGAACTCCGACAAAGGGGCCCCGCGGGAGGCGATCGAACGGGTCCTCGCGGTGAAGGCCCTCCCCGACGAGTGGCGGGCGAAGTTCACTGCACGGTTGGGCGCGTAGGCGCTTAGGCGCTTGAAGCCCCTCAAGCGCCCAAGCGCCCGTGCGCCCATGCGCCCATGCGCCCATGCGCCTATGCGCCTATTGACGTAAGTCTAGTAATGACGCACATTTACGGGGCCTATATGCAGCAATTGACCCCGTCTCGGACTCGATACACCCTCCTCCTGGCAGGCTCGCGCGCATTCGCGAGTCCCGTGGGCGAGGGGTCTCGGCGTTGGTCCGAGGTGAGCGGTCGCGGGCACACTGGTATGCAGGTGTGCGCTCCCCTTGTCGGGGAGCGCAGCAGGCTGGAGGTGGGGGACGAGGTGCCGGTCGGCGCCCGCGCCATCTCCGATGGGACCCGGTCGGCACCGATGCCGATCGATCGAATCTGGGGCGGTCACGGGGCGCTGGAGCGCCGGTGGCCGTCCCTTCACGTTTGGGAGGCCGACCGCGCCCCGCGCGGAGGCCCTGGAGACGATCCGCGTGAAGCGCGAGATCCTGATCAACGGCACTCCGCGCGAGACGCGGGTGGCCATCCTCGAGGACGATCGACTCGTTGAACTGCTGGTCGACCGTCCGGACCACCGTCGGATGGTCGGTGACATCTACCTGGGGCGTGTCGAGGCGGTCCTGCCCGGCATCCAGGCGGCGTTCGTCGACATCGGGCTCGAAAAGAGCGCCTTCCTGCACGCCTCCGACCTCCTTGAGCCGGATGACGAGCACGATCCCGACGAGGAGCCGGCCGAGGTAGCCGACAGCAACGACGGTCCCGCCCCCGGTGTGGGCGAGGCCGATGTACCCCGTTCCTCCCGCCGTCGCCGGCGCCGAGGCCGGGGGAACGCGTCCACCAACGCCGGTCCCGTCGATGGCGGCGGCGAGGGTGGCGCGCCGTCGGGGCCCGACTCGGACGGCTTCGACGGGGGTGATGACGGCAACGACGGCGGCGACGGCGACGAAGGCGGCGCGGACGACGGGAATGACGGCGCCCCCGGCGCCGATGGGAGCAAGCCCGAGGGTCAGGGCGGGAACCGGCGCGGTCGCCGAGGCCGCCGTCGCGGTCGCCGCCGCGGACGCGGCCGTGGGGAGGGGCAGGAGGGAGCGCCGCAGGGTGCGGAGTCCCTCGACCCGAACACCCCGATCGCCGGCCTCCTCGCGCCCCCCGCGGGCCCGGAAGAGATCGTCGGTGAGCTCGAGCCGACGGCCGATGGCGATGCTCAGGACCAGCGCCCGAGCGCCCAGGCGCCTGAGCGCCAGCGTCAGCAGCGTCCTTCCAAGCACCAGCAGAAGCAGGAGCGGAAGGAAAAGGCGCGCCAGCAGCAGCAGAAGCAGCAGCCGGAGTCGGGTCGCAAGGAGCGGGGCGGTCGGGAGCAGGACAAGCGCGCCGGCGCCGCGGCGCCCACGCGTCAGCGCGAGGTGAGCGGCCGGCGCGCCGTTCCTGACATCTCGACCCTCATCAAGAAGGGGCAGACCCTCCTGGTGCAGGTCACCAAGGAGCCGATCAGCACCAAGGGGTGCCGGGTCACGGCGCAGATCTCCCTCGCGGGCCGCTTCCTGGTCTACATGCCCTACGCCTCGAAGGTCGGTGTGAGCCGCAAGATCGAGAGCCGCGAGGAGCGCGGGAAGCTCCGCGAAATGGTCGGCAAGTACCTCCCGAAGGATTCGGGCGGGATGATCGTCCGCACCGTCGCCGAAGGGACCACCGAGGAGCACTTCAAGCGCGAGGTGGAGTCCCTCCTCGGGCTGTGGAAGAAGATCAACAAGAAGACCCGCTTCGTCCGTGCCCCGGCGCTGGTGCAGCGGGAGACGAGCCTGACGCGCGGGATCATCCGCGACCTCTTCAGTGCCAAGGTCGACGGGCTCTATTGCGACTCGAAGGAGCTGCACCACGAGATCGACCAGTACCTCGAGCAGGTCGACCCCGACCTCAAGGCGCGGGTCAAGCTGTGGCAGGATCCGCAGCCCCTGTTCGAGAAGTTCGATCTCGAGCGGGAGATCCGCGACCTCTTCAAGGCGCGTTGCGACCTCCCCAACGGCGGGTCGATCGTGATCCAGCCGACCGAGGCGCTCACCTCGATCGACGTGAACACCGGCCGCTATACCGGCAAGAAGGACCCGGAGAAGACCATCCTCCGGACCAACCTCGAGGCGGCCCGCGAGATCGCCCGGCAGCTCCGGCTGCGCGACATCGGCGGGATCATCGTCTGCGACTTCATCGACATGGAGACCCGCAGCAACAAGGATCGCGTCCTCCAGGAGCTCCGCCAGCACCTGGGCCGCGACCGGGCCCGCACCAAGGCGCACGCCGTCTCCGAATTGGGGCTCGTCGAGATGACCCGCCAGCGGGTGCGGCCCTCGCTCTGGCACTCGATGACCGCCGACTGCCCGACCTGTACCGGCACCGGGCGCGTGTTCCGGCCGGAGGTCGTCGCCCGGCGCCTGGAGCGCTCGCTCAAGCGGGTCGGCTACGAGCACCGCGAACGGCAGCTGGCGATCCGGCTCCACCCCGAGGTGGCGCTCTACCTCCTCGAGGAGGAGCCCAAGCTGGTCCAGGGGCTCGGCCGCCAGACCGGGGTCGAGTTCGAGGTCCGGGACGACCCGATGATGCGCCTCGACGAGTTCCGGCTCATGAGCCGGCCGGCCGGGCGGGACGTGACGGAGCACTACGCGGTGGCATGACGGCCAGTGGGCCAGTGGGCAAGTGGGCCGGGGGTGGTGTCAGCCTCCGGCCCGTCCCTTTGGCCCGGATCGATACAGACCCCACAGCGTCCGTCCGGCCTCATCGCTCAGCGCATCGAGTTCCCTCCACGCCACTTCGGTGATGATCTGGAGGTCGAACGCGGCATGCAGTGTGTACTGGACCTCTGCCAAGGAGCCGAGCGAAACGTCGAGTGCCCTCCTGAATTCACCCGGGCCTCGTTTCGCATGTCCCTCGGCAATGTTCGCCGGGACGGAGAACGCGGCGCGTCGGATCTGGGCGCCGAGAGCGTATTTCTCCTGCGCGGGCCATGCTGCTGTCGCGCGGTGGACCGCCAGGAAAAGGCTGTGGGCGTGCTGCCACGCCGCCAGTGATTCCCAAGGTCGGACCCGTCGAGGGGTACTTCCAGGTGCGGACATGGGAATACTCTAGGTTTAGGCCCCTCAAATAAGGCTCAACGGACTCCCGGACCTGCCCCACCTCGATCCGCTCTTCGCGCGAACGGCCCCCCGGCCCACTTGCCCTCTGGCCCACGGGCCGACTTGACCTAAAGTGGCCCCCTGACTAGGTTTCCGGGCTCGTTGGCATAGGCAATCGACAGGTCAGGGAATCATGTACGCGATCTTCCGTGCGCTCGGAAAGCAGTTCCGGGCCGAAAAGGGCAAGACTCTCCGCCTCCCGCTGATGGACAAGCAGCCGGGGGACAAGGTCGTCTTCGACGAGGTGCTCCTCTCGTCGGACGGGACGACCGTCAAGGCCGGCGCGCCCACCGTGAAGGGTGCCAAGGTCGAGGTCGAGGTCATCGGCGACGCCAAGGGCGAGAAGCTCTACATCTTCAAGTTCAAGCGGCGCAAGGGTTATCGCCGCAAGACCGGGCATCGGCAGAAGTACACCGACGTCCGTATCACCGCCCTGACGCTGGGCTGAGGGGGATACCATGGCTCATAAGAAGGGCGTAGGCTCCAGCCGCAACGGCCGCGATTCCAACCCGCAGTACCTGGGCGTGAAGACCTTCGGTGGTCAGAACGTCACCGCGGGCTCGATCCTCGTGCGTCAGCGTGGGACCAAGTTCCACCCCGGCAAGAACGTCAAGCGCGCCAGCGACGACTCGCTCTTCGCGATGGTCGACGGCGTCGTGAAGTTCGAGCACAAGGACAAGAAGCGGCAGCAGGTGTCGGTCTACCCGGCGGCGGCGTCCGCGAACTGAAGCGCGTGGGCGCGTAGGCGCTCGGGCGGTGTGGGGACTCGAAAGGGTCCCCATTTGCTTTTTTGAACCTCGGCGGTGCATTCTGAAACCACCGAGACCGTCCTCCCGTACGGTCCACATCAGTCCGGACATGCCGTTCCACCGCCAAAGCGCCTACGCGCCCGAGCGCCTATGAGCACCCTCTTCGAACGCCTCGATTCCGCCGCCTCCGAGCTCGGCAAGAAGCTCCAGGCCGGCGTGGAGACGGTCCGCCTGCAGGCCGAGCTGATGAAGCTCCAGCACACGCGCCGCGGCGCCCTCGAGGAACTCGGCCGCTTCGCCCACACCGAGGCCCGGCAGGGCACCCAGGACCAGGCCCGTCGCGATTCCCTCCTCGGCACGGTGGACGACCTCGACGCCCAGGTCGCCAAGCTCGAACGGGAGCTCACCGCGGCGAAGGGGGAAGTGGTCACAGTGCACGAGAAGCCGGAGGCGAGCAGCGAGTAACGCGTCACGAGTGCAAGGGACGGGTGGGCGCGAACGTACAAAGCGCGAGAGTCGATCTCTCGCGCTTTCTGCTTTCCCGCCTGCTCGCTCCTGGCACTGATCCCTCGCTCCTGCTCGCCCTCAGTTCATCAACAGCAGCTCGATCGGTGTCCCCACCAGCACCATCCGTGCGATCCGGTGCGGGGCGGCGCGCGTGATGTAGTAGCGCGCCACGTTCGGTCCCCCCGAGAGTTCCACCTCCCAGGTCTCCTCGGGCCCCTGCGGCAGGCTCACGGAGGCGGTGCCGAGGACGGCGAGGGTGGTCGTCTGGACCGCGTTGGTCTCCCCGTCGAAGACGAGGAAGGTCCAACGGGCCCCGGCCGCCCAGGGCAGGGTCGGGAGGAAGATGGCGAGGGCGTTGTCATCGAACGTGCCCGCCGGGAGCACGGTGTCCGCGGCGATGGAGAGGGGGCCATCCCGGCTCGTCACCACCGTCACCCCGCGGACCCGGTTCCGCCGGTACTCCAGGCTGGTCCGGATCGGGACCCCGGAGAGCACCCCTCCCTGCTGCACCTGCCGGACCCGGCCATCGGGGGCGAGGAGGATCTCGGTCCGCTGCTCCCCGAACTCCCCGGCGCTGAAGAGCTCCACGAAGCGGAAACCATCCTCGGTGCGCCGCAGGGTGGAGACCCGCCAGCCGATGGCGACGCCGCGGACCAGCATCGTCATCGAGTCGTGCCGGGGCACCAGGGCCTTGGCGTCCACCGGGAGCTGGGCGACGAGCGGCGCGCCGCCGACCAGGAGCGCGGCCACCATCGGGAGGGTGCGTCGAAGGGACAAGTTCAGCGAACGGCCTGGGGCGAGTGGGGAACCGAAAGGTGCGGAGGGCGGGGCGGGGAGTCTAGGGGCGGAGGACCCGCTCAGGGTAGTTCCCGCAGATGCCGTCGACGCCGAGCGCGATCAGCCGGTCGATCTCGGCGCCGTCATTCGCCGTCCAGGCGATGACCTTCTTCCCGGCGCGATGGAGCTGGTCGACCATCGCGGCGTCGATCAGGTGGGTCTCCTGCCATAGGGTGTCCGCGCCGACGGCCTCGAGGGGCGCCAGCAGGTCGACCGGGTAGCTCGCCGAGAGCACGCCCCGGCGGAGGAGCGGCGCGCTCGCCCCGACACGCGCGATGATCCGATGGTCGAACGCGTGCACCGCGTACCGCTCCGGCGAGGGACCGGCCCGCATCACCCGGAGGAGCTGGGCGTCCCACCGCGGGGCGAGGGTCTTGAGCTCGATCCACACGTCGAACACGCCCAGCTCCTCCAGCACCTGGCCCAGGGTGGGGATCGGTTCCCCATTGGGGAGGCGGAAGGTGGCGAACGCCTCGTGGGGGAGCGCATCGATGGTCCCGATCCCCGGGACCATCACATCGTGGTGCACCAGGAAGACCCCGTCCGTGGTCGAGTGGATGTCGAGCTCGACGCCGTCGGCCCGCATCCGCTTGGCGAGGGCGAACGCCTGGAGGGAGTTCTCGTACGCGGCGCCGGACGCGCCGCGGTGGGCGATGACGAGGGGTCGGGTCATTGGGTGGCTCGGCGGATGCGACGTAGCTTAACACCTTCCCGATCCCCCCGTCTCCCTGCGTGGTGATGCCCGAACCTGCGGTCCCGACCCCTTCGAGCGACCCTGAGCTCGCGGCACGCTTCCTCGGCGGTGAGGAGCGGGCGGCGGCCGAGTTGATGGAGCGGCACGCCCCGGCGGTGGCGCGGTTCCTCTACAGCGCCGGGGCCGATCGGGACGACCTCGACGACCTCGTGCAGGAGACCTTCTTCCGCGCCTTCCGCCGGCTCGATACCTGGCGGCAGGAATCGGGGTTCCGGAGCTGGCTGTTCACCATCGCGTCGAACCAGCTGAAGGACGCGGTGCGGCGCCGGAAAGGGATGCGGGTCCTCTCCCTCGAGGGATGGGATGCTCCCCACACGACGGCCCCCGACGCGGTGGTCGAGGCCGACGAGACCGCCGAACGGCTGCGGCAGGGGATCGCGGCACTGCCGCGGCTGCAGCGGGAGGTCTTCCTCCGCCGGGTGCAGGGGGGCGAGGACTACGCGGCGATCGCTGCGGCACTCGGCACCACGGCGGGGGCGGCGCGGGTCCACTACCACCACGCGGTGAAGCGACTCAAGGAGCTGGCACGATGACGGAGATCCACTGCGAACTCGTCCAGGACCGGATGCCGATGGTCGCCGCCGGTCGCGAGCGCTGGAGCGACGCCGAGGCGCGGCACCTTGCCGGATGTGAGGAGTGCACCGCGGTCCAGCGCCTCCTCGCCGGGGCCGGCCGACTCGGGCAGGGCCTCGAGGCGCACTACGATCCGGCTCCCGTGGTCGCCCGGGTGACGGCACGGCTCCGGACCGAGCACGCGGGGACGTCCCGGCGGCTCCGCGTCCTGGCCGCCCTCGCCGCCGCGGCGGCGGTGACGGTCGCGGTGCTCACCTGGCCCGGCCGCGCGCCGGTCCCGGTGGGCGCGGAGCGGATCTTCCTTACTGAACTCGATTCCCTCGATACCGCGGAGCTGGCGATCCTCGCCGACCAGCTCGCTCCGCCGCTCGCCGACCTCGTCCCCTCCGAAGGGGGCGACCTGCTCGACCTCGATTCCACTCAACTGGAGCGCGTGCTGCGCTCCCTGGAGGGCTGATGCGTTCCCTGACCCTGATCACTGTCCTGACCCTGGGCTCCGTGCTCCCCCTCGCCGCACAGCAGGGGCAGCAGGTGCCCCCCACCCGCCGCGACACCCTCACCGTGCGGGAAGTGGAGATGCGGGACCGGATCCAGGAGAATTTCCTGGCCCGCGCGAAGGAGGAGATGGGGCTCAACGACGACCAGACCACGAAGCTCCGCGCCGCCGAGGAACGGGTGGCCGCCAAGCGCCGGTCGCTCGAGCAGGAGATGCGGCGCCTGAACGGGGTCCTCGCCGAGCAGCTCCGCCCCGGGATCGCCGCGAGGGAGGACGTCGTCACGAAGTCGCTCGATTCCCTCGGCACCCTCCGGGTGAGCTATGCCCAGACCTTCCGCGAGGAACAGCGCGAGCTCTCCGCCTTCCTGACCCCGGTGCAGCGGGCACAGTTCTACCGGATGCGGGAGCGGATGGTGGAACGGGTGCGGGAAGTGCGGCAGGACCGGGCGGGACGGCAGGCCCCACCGCGCCAGCGGCGCTGAAGTCCGCCGAATGGACGATGCCGCGCTCCGGAGGCCCCGGGGCGCGGCATCGGGCGTTCGGGAAGGCTAGAGCCGCTGGTAGCGGGCGATCCCGTCGGTGATCATCGCGCGGGCCTTCGCGGCCCCCTCGAACCCGCGGGTCTCCGTGGTCGCTCCTTCGAGATTCTTGTAGACCTGGAAGAAGTGCTCGATCTCCTTGAGGGCGTGCGGCGGGATGTCCTCCAGGTCGTGCACCAACTCGGCGTACGGGTCGGTCGTCGGGACGGCGAGGATCTTCTCGTCGTTCTTCCCCTTGTCCACCAGGTGGAAGACCCCGACGGGGCGCACCTCGACCAGGCACCCGGTGAACAGGGGGATGGTCGTGAGCACCAGCACGTCGAGCGGGTCATCGTCCTCGGCGAACGTCTGCGGGATGAATCCGTAGCACCCCGGGTAGTGCACGCTGGAATGGAGTACCCGGTCGAGCTTGAACATCCCCGACGGCTTGTCGAGCTCGTACTTGTTGCGGGAGTTGCTGGGGATCTCGACGACCACCGTCACCACTTCGGGAGGGCGGGGGCCGGGGGCGAGGTCGTGCCAGGGATGCAGTCCGGGGGACGTGTGCTTCACGGCGGTCACTCGTTGGGGTCGAACAAAAGGTATCCCGTGGGGTCGCTCTCCGGGGAATGCGGTCAAGTGTTGACGTCGAAAGCAGAGCGTCTTACTCTGAATTATAGAATGATGTGAGAACTATTCTCATGTACAGGATCACAATGCGCCGTCGCGCTCTTCTCCTCCTCGCCGTAGTCCTTCTCACCAACTCCGCTCTCGTCGCCCAGCCTGCCCGGACCGGGCTCCTGGTCGTCGCGCACGGCGCCACGCCGGCCTGGAATGCTCGGGTCCGGCAGGCGGTCGCCGACGTGAAATGGGATCGGGGTCCGGTCGCGGTGGCGTTCCTGATGGGCGTCGAAGCCGATTCGTCGGGGTGGAGCGCAGGGGTGAAGCAGCTCATCGCCGGCGGCGCGACCGACGCGATCGTGGTCCCGCTCATGGTCTCCACCTTCGGCGATCACGTCCGGCAGATCGAGCACTACGCCGGGGTGCGGAGCGAGCTGCCGGCCGGACTCGCAGAGCACGACCATCGGGACGCCTCCGCAACGGCGACCCTCCCGATGCGGGTGACCGGCGGGCTGGACGCCGCCCCTGAACTCGGCGCCATCCTGCTCGATGCCTGGCGCGCCCTCCCGGCCACCGATCGCGGCCGCGCGGTGCTCCTCCTCGCGCACGGCCCCCAGACCGACGCGGACGCGGACCACTGGAGCCGGAATCTCGGCACGGTGGGGCAGGTCCTCTCGGCGGGCGGGCTCGCGGCCGACGTCCGGGTCGCCCTGGTGCGCGATGACGCCGCCCCGGCGGTGCGAGCCGCGGCGATCCAGCGGGCCCGCGACACCGTGACGGCGTTGGCGGCGCGGACCCGCGATTCGGTGGTGGTGATCCCGGTCCTCGTCTCCACCGGCAACCTCGACCGGCTCAAGCTCCCGGGAGACCTGGCCGGGGTCCCGGCGGCGATGCGGCCGGCGCCCCTCGCCCCGTCGCCGAGGCTGGCGCGGTGGATCGAGCGGGTGGCGCTGGACGCCATCGCGGCGAAGGTCGCTGCCCGCTGAGCTGCCGGGTCAGGGAGGTACGGGGGGACTCGGCTTGGCCCGGGTCCCCCTTGGTGTTCCCGGTCACCGCGAAACGCCGGTCCCCCTTGCATAAGTCATTGCAGTACCGCCACTTTCAGGCAGCGCCCGGGTGGCGGAACTGGCAGACGCAGGGGACTCAAAATCCCCCGAGGCTCACCCCTCGTGCGGGTTCGATTCCCGCCTCGGGCATCACCATCTCAGAAAGCTTCAGGTGTCCATCATGCGCGTCCTTCGCCACGCACGCCGGCCCCTCCTCGTCGCCGCCCTCGGGTTCGTGGCGGCGTGCGACGTGCCGACGTCGGCCCCGAAATGGGACACATCCTGGCAGGTCCCGGTCAGCGAGGATTCGGTCACCATCGGGCAGTTGCTCCCCGGCGGTGTCACCAGCACCGGGGTGCTCTTCAAGGTCGCGGTCAAGCGTGATTCGATCCGCGCCTCGCTCGCGACGATGTGCGCCACGTGCGGTGTGCTGCACGGCACCAACGCGGCGCTCCCGGCGATCGACTACACGCTCTTCGTCGAGGACAGCATGCCGCAGGGGGTGGTGCAGGTCACCCCGGCGGCCGCTTCCACGTACGCCTACGAGATCCACAACGGGCTCGGCTTCGATCCGCTCCGGCCGAGCGCCGGGGTGTTCGGCACGCTCATCGTCGGGCTCGTCGACCCGGACAGCAACGTGATCGCGGTGGACACCGTGCGCGGCCAGGACATCGCCGCCGCGCCGGGGAGCACCGTATCGCGCGCGATGTCGATGGCGGCGGTACCGGTGGGGGGCCCGTTCCAGCTGGCCGCGCGGGTCGTGATCCCCGGCGGGTCGGTGGTGCCGATCGACTCCGGGGCCCGGGTCACGGTGCGGACCACCCAGGACTCGGTGGCGCTGAGCAGCGCGCGGGTGGTGGTGGACAGCGTCTCGATCGTCTCGCTCTCGAAGGAAGTGGACCTCTCCGGGTTCCTCGGCGAATTCGAGTCCTCCATCCAGAGCGCCGATGTGAAGATCACGATCCAGAACCCGATGAGCGTCGGCGGCGCGGTGCAGCTGAACTTCCTGGACGACCTGGGCGGCGACATCCTCCCGCCCAAGACCTTCGTGCTCGCCCCCGGCAGCTCGGAGCAGATGATCGGCCTCACCCAGGCCGGGATCCTCGACCTCCTCGAATACGGCACGGTGAACCTCCGGGTCACCGGCGTCGTCGCCGGCACCCTCGGCGCCTCGATCGCGGAGTTCGAGCCCGACGACGTCGCGGAGCTCAAGAGCCGCATCTTCGTCACCGTCCGCATCGGGGAGGACTGAGCGATGCGTCGCCTCCTCCTCGTCCTCATCGCGGTCCTGGTGGCCACCCCGGTGGCCGCCCAGATGATCACCCCCAACCCGCGCGCCGCGGGGATGGGCTTCGCCTACGGCGCGGTGGCCCGCGGCTTCAGCGCCGGCTTCTACAATCCCGCGAACCTCGGCCAGTCCCGGAACCCGGGGTTCACCCTCGGCCTCCCGATGCTCGCGGTCGACTACGGCAGCGAGCCGATCCCCTTCCAGGAGTTCAAGGATCACGAAGGGGAGTTCATCGACGATGACGTGAAGTCCGACTGGCTGGACCGCATCGGCCCCAACGGCTCCCTCATCATCCGGGGGACCGCGGACATCGGCGAGATCGGCGTCTCCATCGGACCGCTGGCCGTGACGGTGGGTACCGTCGGTGCCACCCGTGCCGACCTCCCGCACGACGCGGTCGAGCTCCTGCTGTACGGCAACGCCGGGCAGGACGGCTCCGGGAGCGACACCCTCGAGTTCACCAACGGCACGATGTCGACCTGGGCCGCGAGCCGGGTGGGGTTGAGCCTCGGGCTCCCCATCGGCCACCGGATGTCGATCGGCGTCACCGGCAAGTACATCGCCGGGCACGGGCTCGCGGCCGGACGGGACGGCACCGCCCAGCTCACCCCCGATTCCGGCTACGTCCGCTTCCCGGTGATCGTGCTCGTCGATGAGGACAACCCGATGCAGTCCGACGGGTTCGGCGTCGACCTGGGCCTCGGCTGGCGCTCGATGGACGACCGGCTCCGCCTTGGATTCACGGCCTACGACATCTACAACAACTTCGAGTGGGATCCCACCAAGGGGCGCGCCACCACCGGTGATGCCTTCGTCTCCGTGGACAGCTCGGCCTCGGACTTCGACGATGTCGACCTGGCCGACGCGACCGACAGCGTCCGTGCCGCGGCGGAGCGGCTCGCGAAGGACGCGATCTTCGCCCCGACCTACCGCTTCTCGGGCGCCTATCAGGTGAGCAGCATGCTCCTCGTCGCCGCCGATGCGGTGATCCGGACGGGGAACGAGTTCGCCCTCGGCAAGCAGTTCGGGAACGAGTTCAGCTTCGGCGCCGAGGTGCGGATCCTCCCGTTCCTTCCGCTCCGGGGCGGCATCCGGACGCAGGGACCGCGCACCGGCTTCAACGGCGGCGTGGGGCTCGACCTGGGGCCGCTGCAGATCGACGGCGCGGTCGGGAAGCGCACCGACGGCGGCTGGGCCTACGGCGTGGGCCTCTCGCTCATCGGCCAGTGATCACGACGTCGGTCGTCGGGACCGCCCTCGAGAAGGTCAGTACCCCGTGGTTGGCCGTCGTCGTCCCCCAGCAGGGGACGATGCCGGCGTCGCTGTCCGCCCTCGATGCGGCCACGGGCGGCGCCCTCGCGCGCGCCTATGCCGCCGGGGACTTCAGCGGCAAGAAGGACGAGGCAGCACTCCTCTACCCGACCGGGGCCGCCTCGCGGATCCTCCTCGTCGGGATCGGGAAGCCGGGGGACCGTCGTCGGCAGATCCGCCGGGCCTCGGCGGTCGCCGCCAAGCGGGCCCGGGTGGCCGGCGCCCCGAAGGGCGCGCTGTACGTCACCCCCGAGGCGCAGGGCGACGTGACCCCCGCAGTGCTCGGGCAGGTCGCGGCCGAGGGTCTCGGCTATGGTGCGTGGCACTACGCCGAGATGAAGCAGCCGCCCGAAGACCCGAAGCCGAAGCTCGAATCGTTCGAGATCGTGGCACCGACGGCGACCGCCGAGGTGACCTCCGGGCACGCACGCGGCGCCGCGGTGGCGGCGGGACAGGCGGTGACGCGCGGGCTGCAGGTACTGCCGTCGAATCACCTCCCGCCGCGCATCCTGGCGGAACGGGCCCAGGAGATCGCGAAGCGGCACGGCTTCCCGATCACGGTGCTCGACCGGGCGGGATGCGAGAAGGAAGGGATGGG
>Ga0315910_10002624_pt1 | contig 15659 bp, 11 predicted proteins | sample EdamamesoilMG_FD_204470 | JGI IMG/M metagenome (GOLD analysis project Ga0315910, IMG submission 204470) | Garden soil microbial communities collected in Santa Monica, California, United States - Edamame soil | ecosystem: Environmental > Terrestrial > Soil > Garden | place: USA: California... | reverse complement strand
GCAACTCGGCAAGTTCGCCCAGCGCAAGCCGCACCAGCTCTCGGGCGGCCAGCAGCAGCGCGTCGCGCTCGCGCGCAGCCTCGCGAAGCGCCCGCAGCTGCTGCTGCTCGACGAGCCGCTCGGCGCGCTCGACAAGAAGCTGCGCGAGGAAACCCAGATCGAGCTCGTCAACATCATCGAGGAGGTCGGCGTGACCTGCGTGATGGTGACGCACGACCAGGAAGAGGCGATGACGATGGCCTCGCGCATCGCGATCATGAGCGAGGGCCGCGTGCTGCAGGTCGGCCCGCCGGGCGACATCTACGAGACGCCGGCGAACCGCTTCGTCGCCGACTTCATCGGCAACGTCAACCTGATGGACGGCAAGCTCGTCGAGGACTGGGCCGACCACGTCGTCGTCGCCTGCGCCGACTGCAGCCACTGGGTCGGCCACGGCATCACCGGCACCGAGGGCATGCCGGTCAGCGTCGCGGTGCGGCCCGAGAAGATCGCGCTGCAGCGCGACGAGCCCGACACCGGCCACGGCAACCACAACCGCGTCGTCGGCAAGATCAAGGACCTGTCGTACTTCGGCAGCTTCACCGTCTACCACCTGCAGCTCGGCAGCGGCGCGGTGATCAAGGTCAGCCAGAGCAACACCGCGCGCCACCGCGACGACCAGCTCAGCTGGGGCGACGTCGCGTGGGCGCACTGGTCGCCGTCGGCGCAGGTCGTGCTGACGCAGTGAGCGCATGAGACGCCTGGCCGCCCTCTGGACCTGGCTGCGCCGCGGCCGCGTCGCCGTGATCGGCGTGCCCTATCTGTGGCTGCTCGCGTTCTTCCTCTTCCCGTTCCTGATCGTGCTGAAGATCAGCGTCTCCGACATGGAGGGCGTGGTCTTCAAGGACGTCCTGACACTCAAGGAGGGTGTGCTCGCGCTCAGCCTCAAGCTGTCGAACTATGTCTTCATCACGCAGGACGACCTCTACTTCAAGACCTACCTGTCCAGCATCAAGTACGCCGCCGTCACGACGGCGCTGTGCCTGGCCATCGGCTACCCGTTCGCCTACTTCATGGCACGCGCGAAGGCGACGCTGCAGCCGGCGCTGCTGATGCTCGTGATGCTGCCGTTCTGGACCTCGTTCCTGCTGCGGGTCTACGCCTGGAAGGGGCTGCTGACCGAAAACGGCTGGGTCGCCGAGCTGCTGAGCGCGGTCGGCATCGACCACCTGCTGTTCGCGGCCGGCGTGATCCCGGCGCTCGGCAAGTACATGAACTCGCCGTTCTCGCTCGTCATCGGCATGGTCTACACCTACCTGCCGTTCATGATCCTGCCGCTCTACGGCAACCTGGCGAAGATGAACCTGACGCTGCTCGAGGCCGCCGCCGACCTCGGCGCGACGCCCTGGGTCGCGTTCTGGAAGGTCACGGTGCCGCTGTCCAAGGCCGGCATCATCGCCGGCTCGATGCTGGTGTTCATCCCCTGCGTCGGCGAGTTCGTCATCCCCGAGCTGCTCGGCGGCCCGCAGACGCTGATGATCGGCCGCGTGCTCTGGGACGAGTTCTTCAGCAACAACGACTGGCCGATGGCCTCGACCGTCGCGGTCGTGATGGTGCTGCTGATCCTCGTGCCGCTGGCGATCTTCAACCGCTACCAGGCGCAGGCTCAGGAGGTGCGCAGGTGAACGCCGGCAAGTTCGTCTCGCGGGCCTGGCTGGCGGGCGGCTACCTGTTCCTCTACCTGCCGATCGTCGCGCTCGTCATCTATTCGTTCAACGACTCGCCGATCCCGAATGTCTGGGCCGGCTTCACGCTCAAGTGGTACGCCGCTCTCGCGCACGACCGCGAGATCCTCAGCGGGCTCTGGCTGAGCCTGAAGATCGCGTTCTTCACCGCCTGCGGCTCGGTCGTGCTGGGCACGCTCGCGGCGTTCGCGCTCGTCAAGTACCGCCGCTTCACCGGCCGCACGCTGTTCTCGGGCATGGTCAACGCCCCGCTCGTGATGCCCGAGGTGATCGTCGGGCTGTCGCTGCTGCTGATGCTGGTGTCGGTGCAGCGGGCGATCGGTTTCCCCGAACGCGGCATGCTGACGATCTGGCTCGGCCACCTGCTGCTCGGCATGGCCTACGCGACCGTCGTCGTGCAGGCGCGCCTGCAGGACCTCAACCCGCAGCTCGAGGAGGCGGCGATGGACCTGGGTGCGCGGCCGCACCAGGTCTTCTACCTCGTCACGCTGCCGATGATCTCGCAGGCGCTGATGTCGGCCTGGCTGCTGACCTTCACGCTGTCGCTCGACGACGTCGTGCTCTCGGCCTTCCTGTCGGGCCCGGGATCGACGACGATGCCGCTGGTCATCTTCTCGCGCGCCCGCCTCGGCCTGAACCCGAGCGTGAACGCGGTCGCGACGCTGATCGTGCTCGTCGTCGCGGTCGGCACCGTCGTCGCGAGCCTGGCGATCGCCCGCGCGGAGCGGCGCCGCCAGCAGGACATCGCCGCCGCGGCGCGCGGCAGCTGAGCGGATCACACGAACACCACCGACACCACAAGAGGAGAACCCGATGAAACTCTGGCAACCCACCGCCCTCGCCCAGGCCGCCGCCCTCGCGCTCGGGGCGACCCTGAGCGGCGGCGCCGCGGCGCAGTCGAACGCCGACCTGCTCAAGGAGATCCAGTCCCTGAAGGCGCGGGTGGCCGAACTCGAGGGCAAGCAGAAGGCGCCGGAGGCCGCCAAGCCCGCAACCGCGCAGTGGGGCATGACGCCGGAGCAGTCGGCCGAGTTCAACCGCATCGCCGTGAAGACCGAGGCGACCGAGGACAACATCGAGGCCTGGGGCCTGAAGGGCCTGACGATCTCCGGCTACATGGAGCCGACCTTCATCTACAACCGCCGCCAGGATCGGGCGGGCTTCCAGTTCCTGAACCCGCAGTCGAACGGCTTCTTCTACGACACGTCCTACATGGGGTCGGTGGCACTCGACTTCACGAAGGAGACCGACAGCGGCTCGCGCTACAAGCTGACGCTGTCGCCGAACCGCAGCGCGGGCGCCGTGATCGACGGCAGCAGCATCGTCCAGGAAGCCTCGATGTCGGTGCCGATCACCGACCTGCAGTTCCGCTTCATCGCCGGCCAGGTGCCCGACTGGTCGGGTTACGAGTACCAGCAGCCGACGCTGAACCCGTTCATCACGCACAACCTGCTGTTCGACTTCACGCTGCCGACCACCTACACCGGCGCCGGCCTCGACTACACGCAGGGCAAGTGGTGGCTGCGCGGCATGATCGCCAACGTCAACGGCAACATCCTCAACCCGGGCGAGAAGGCGCCGGCGCTGGTCTACCGCGTCGACTACTCGCGCGGCGAGTTCCAGGGCTGGGGCTTCGCCGGCCTGCACGGCAAGACGACCAACTACAACCTCTGCATCGACGACGACTGCACGAGCTTCGAGAAGACGATGACCAACCTCTTCGAGGTGGACGGGTACTTCATCCGCGGCGACTGGACCGTGCAGGGGCAGCTCTCCTACGGCCAGCAGAAGCAGGCCGGCATCGTGCCCGACGCGGACGGCAACTTCCGCGACGCCGAATGGTTCGGCGCGTCGGCGCTCGCCGGCTACTACTTCACGCCGCGCCTGCAGGGGCTGGTGCGCGGCGACTACATCAAGAACAACAAGAACGGCGGCGGCCTGCTGACCTACACCGGCTACTGGGATGCCTTCGGTGTCGACGGCCCGTACGGCGACTACCACAACGGCATCGGCCCGAACCCGACGCTGGGCTGCGAGGACCAGACGGTGGCGGGCTGCAGCGAGGGCGCGAACCGCTATGCGCTGTCGTTCGGGCTGAAGTACAACTACAACCTGAACACGACCTTCAAGCTCGAGTACCGCCGCGACGGCGCCGACCTGCCGGTGTTCTACGACGTCAAGAGCGGCGGCTACCGCAAGACCAACGACCTGTTCGGCGCGTCGGTCCTGCTGTTCTTCTGATCGAACGCGGGCCGGCCGGCGGCGGCGGCGCAAGGAGACCCTCATGAACAAACCCGCCCCCGACTGGCATGCCGCCGCGGCGGCCCTGAAGATCGACGGCCGCGCGGTGATCGCCGGCCGGCGCGTCGACGCCGCGTCCGGCGAGACCTTCGCGAGCGTCTCGCCGCTCGACGGCCGATCGCTCGCGCAGGTCGCGCGCGGCGGCAGCCCGGACATCGACGCCGCCGTCGCCGCGGCACGCCGCGCCTTCGACGACGGCCGCTGGGCCGGCAAGCCGCCCGCGGCGCGCAAGAAGGTGCTGCAGCGCTTCGCCGAGAAGATCCTCTCCGCGAAGGACGAACTCGCGCTGCTCGAGACGCTCGACATGGGCAAGCCGATCCAGTACAGCCTCGCGGTCGACGTCGCCGCGACCGCGCGCACGATCGCCTGGTACGCCGAAGCGGTCGACAAGATCTACGACGAGATCGCGCCGACCGGGCCGAACGCGCTCGCGCTGATCACGCGCGAGCCGATGGGCGTGATCGGCGCTGTCGTGCCCTGGAACTACCCGATGATCATGGCGGCCTGGAAGCTCGGTCCGGCACTCGCGGCGGGCAACTCGGTCGTGCTCAAGCCGAGCGAGAAGAGCCCGCTGACGGCGCTGCGCCTGGCCGAGCTCGCGCTCGAGGCCGGCCTGCCCGAAGGTGTGTTCAACGTCGTGCCGGGCTACGGCCACGAGGCCGGCGAGGCGCTCGCGCTGCACATGGACGTCGACGCGATCGGCTTCACCGGCAGCACCCGCGTCGGCCGCAAGATGCTCGAGTACGCCGGGCGCAGCAACCTCAAGCGCGTCTACAACGAGCTCGGCGGCAAGTCGGCGTTCATCGTCTTCCCGGACTTCGAGGACCTCCCGCGCGCCGCGAAGACGGTCGCCGGCAGCATGTTCTTCAACCAGGGAGAAAGCTGCAACGCACCGTCGCGCGTGTTCGTGCACGCAAGCGTGGCCGACGAGTTCCTCGCCGTCGTCGCCGCCGAGGCGCCGAAGTACCAGCCGGGCGACCCGCTCTCTGGCACGAGCGAGATGGGCGCGATCGTCGACGAGACCCAGCTGCGCACCGTGCTCGGCTACATCGACGCCGGCCAGGGTGAGGGCGCGAGGGTCGTCGCCGGCGGCAAGCGCGCACGCACCGAGTCCGGCGGCTACTACGTCGAGCCGACCGTTTTCGACGGCGTGACCAACACGATGCGGATCGCACGCGAGGAGATCTTCGGCCCGGTGCTGAGCGTGATCCGCTTCCAGTCCGAGGTCGAGGCGATCGCGCTCGCGAACGACTCGAGCTACGGGCTGCAGGCGAGCGTCTGGAGCCACAACGTCAACCGCGCCCATCGCGTCGCACGGGCGCTGCGCGCCGGCACCGTGCACGTCAACCAGTACGACGAGGACGACATCACCGTGCCCTTCGGCGGCTACAAGCAGAGCGGCAACGGCCGCGACAAGTCGCTGCACGCGTTCGACAAGTACACGGAGCTGAAGACGACCTGGTTGAGGGTGGATGCTGAATGATCTTCTTGATCGCCTGGGCGGCAGCCCGTCGGTCCCGGCCGACGGCCGGGTCACTTTCATTTGCTGGCTCAAATGAAAGTAACCAAAGCAAAGAGCCTGAATACGATTTGGCTGCAACGACCTGCAAGAGGGTTCGGCTGGTGAAGCGCAGCGAACGCCTGGATCAGCGGCTCGGCCTGGGAAGGCGCTGGAATTTCAACACTGCTCCGAGCGACAGGGTTCTCTGTCTTCCCAACAGCCGCCTCGGGTCTGCTGCCACGTCAGCGAGACAGATCGTATTGAGGCCCTCTTCTTTGGTGACTTTCTTCTGGGCCAGCAGAAGAAAGTTACCCGGCTGCCGGCCGGGACCGGCGCAGCCCCACGCAGTGAACAAAGGCAACCCCACCGGAGGTGCAACGTCATGAACCACTCCAGGAACGAGCAGCTGATGGCCCGCAAGGCCGCGGCGACGCCGCGCGGCGTCGGCGTGATGGGAACGTTCTTCGCCGACCGCGCCGACAACGCCGAGCTCTGGGACGTCGAAGGCAACCGCTACATCGACTTCGCCGGCGGCATCGCGGTGATGAACACCGGCCACCGCCATCCGAAGGTGGTCGGCGCGATCGAGGCCCAGCTGCAGCGCTACACCCACACCTGCTACCAGGTCGTGCCCTACGAGAGCTACATCGCACTGGCCGAGAAGCTGAACGCGCTGACCCCCGGCGCCCACGCGAAGAAGACGGCGCTGTTCTCGACCGGCGCCGAGGCGATCGAAAACGCGATCAAGATCGCGCGCTACCACACGAAGCGCTCGGGCGTGATCGCCTTCGGCGGCGCCTTCCACGGCCGCAGCCTGTTCGCGGTGTCGCTGACCGGCAAGGTGTCGCCGTACAAGGCCGGCTTCGGGCCCTTCCCGCCCGAGATCTACCACGCGCCCTTCCCCGACGCCCACACGCCGCTGGCCGACGTGAAGAAGGCGGTTGCGGCCATCTTCAAGGCCGACATCGAGCCGGGCCGGGTCGCGGCGATCGTCTTCGAGCCGATCCAGGGCGAAGGCGGCTTCAACGTGATCCATCCCGACGCGGTGAAGTGGCTGCGCGAGCTCTGCGACGAACACGGCATCGTGCTGATCGCCGACGAGATCCAGACCGGCTTCGGCCGCACCGGCAAGCTGTTCGCGATGGAGCACTACGGCATCGTGCCGGACCTGATGACGATCGCGAAGTCGCTCGCGGGCGGCGTGCCGCTGTCGGCCGTGACCGGCAAGGCCGAGATCATGGATGCGCCGGCCCCTGGCGGGCTGGGCGGCACCTACGCCGGCAACCCGCTCGCGATCGCCGCGGCGCATGCAGTGATCGACGTGATGCGCGACGAGCAGCTGCCCGAACGTGGCCAGCAGCTCGGCGACAAGCTGAAGGGTGTGCTCGACGGGCTGCGCGCCAGCGTCCCGCAGATCGCCGACATCCGCGGCCTCGGCGCGATGGTCGCAGTGCAGCTCGACCGCGCGAACGGCGGCGGACCGGATCCCGACTTCACGAAGAAGGTCCAGGCCGAGGCGCTGAAGCGCAAGCTGATCCTGCTGACCTGCGGCGTCGATGCGAACGTGATCCGCTTCCTCTTCCCGCTGACGATCCAGCCGGCGGTTTTCGACGAGGCGATCGGGATCCTGCGCGAGTCCTTCGCGGCAGCGGCCTGAGGGTTCATGGAGGACCTGAAGCAGCGCCTTGCCGCGCAAGGCGTGCACACGCTGCTCGCCCAGTTCACCGACCTGCACGGCGTCGCCAAGGGCAAGCTGGTGCCGCTCGCGCACCTCGAGACGCTGCTGCGCGACGGCGCCGGCTTCTCCGGCCCGTCGATCGCCGGCACCGGCCTGCCGCGTTCCGGGCCGCGTTCCGAGTACTACGGCCGCGGCGACGCGAGCACCGCCTGCGCGCTGCCATGGATGCCGGGTGTTGCGCGCATCGTCTGCGACGGCGTCGTGGCCGGCGCGCCGTTCGACGCCTGCCCGCGCCAGGTGCTGCGCCGCCAGGTCGCGCGCCTGGCCGAACGCGGCTGGCGGCTCGAGACCGGCATCGAGCCCGAGTTCTTCCTGCTGCGCCGCACCGAAGGCGGCGGCATCGCGGCGGCCGACCCGCTCGACCGCCTCGACAAGCCCTCCTACGACCTGAAGAGCCTGCCGCGCCAGCAGCCCTTCATCGCCGAGCTGGTGGCGGCGCTGCAGGCCTGCGGTCTGGACGTCTTCCAGATCGACCACGAGGATGCCCACGGCCAGTACGAGATCAACTTCATGCACGCCGATGCGCTGACCAGCGCCGACCGGCTGATGCTCTTCAAGCTCGCCGCCCACGCGATCGCCGAGCGCCACGGCAGCCTGTTCTCGATGATGCCCAAGCCGTTCGGCAACCAGCCGGGCAGCGGCATGCACTTCCATGTCTCGCTGTGGGACACGGCCTCGAAGCGCTGCGTCTTCGACGGCGACAGCGCGACGATGAAGCACTTCATCGGCGGCCTGCTCGCCCACGCAGGCGCGCTGAGCGCCATCGCCGCGCCGACGGTGAACTCGTACAAGCGCCTCGTCGTCGGCGAGTCGCTGTCGGGCACGAGCTGGGCGCCGGCCTACGTCGCGCACGGTCCGAACAATCGCACGGCCCTCGTGCGCACGCTGCCCGGCCGCTTCGAATGGCGCCTGCCGGACGCGAGCGCCAATCCGTATCTGGCGACTGCCGCGCTGATCGCGGCCGGCCTCGACGGCATCGACCGCCGGATCGATCCCGGCGCGGCGACGACCGACGACCTGTTCGAAGTGCCGCTCGCCGGGATCCGCCAGCGCGGCATCCCGTTGCTGCCGCAGAGCCTCGGCGCCGCCGTCGAGGCCCTGGAGGCCGACGCGACGATCCGCGCCGCACTCGGCGAAACGCTCGCGACCCAGTTCGCCGCCCTCCAGCGCGAGGAGTGGACCGCCTACGCGCGCCACGTCAGCGCCTGGGAGATCGAGCGCTACGTCGGCCGGTACTGACGCGCGCCGGATGCTGCATCCCGTTCCCTGGCTCTCGTACCTGTGCCTCGGTGCCAGCATGGCGCTGGTCGGCAGCTACGTCGGGCTGTCGAAGGTGCTGGTGCTGATCTTCCCGGTCTTCCTGCTCGCCTGGCTGCGCTTCGGCATCGCCGCGGTCGCAATGGCGCCCTGGGTGAAGCGCGGCGCCGGCGAGCCCCGGCTCGATGCCCACGACCGCAGGCTGCTCTTCCTCGAGTCCTTCCTCGGCAACTTCCTGTTCTCGATCTGCATGCTCTACGGCGTCGCGCTGACCTCGGCACTCGCCGCCGGCGTCACGATGGCGGCGCTGCCGGGCGTCGTCGCGCTGCTGTCGTGGATCTTCCTGCGCGAGCGCATCACGCGGCGGGTTGCGGCCGGCATCGCGTGCGCGGTCGGCGGCATCGCGCTCGTCGCGCTGAGCAAGGACGCCGCCGGCGCGGCGCCGGCGTCGCTGTGGGGCAACCTGCTGCTGCTCGGCGCGGTGACGTGCGAGGCGAGCTACGTCGTGATCGGCAAGAAGCTCACCGGCAAGGTCTCGCCGAGGCGGATCAGCGCGCTGATCAACCTGTGGGGGCTGGCCCTGGTGACGCCGTTCGGCCTCTGGCAGGCCTGGCACTTCGACTTCGGTGCGGTCGCCACCGGATCCTGGTGGCTGCTGCTGTTCTATTCGATCGCCGCCAGCGTGATCACGGTCTGGCTCTGGATGACCGGGCTGAAGCACGTGCCCGCCGCCTCGGCCGGCGTGTTCACCGTGCTGCTGCCGGTCAGCGCCGCGCTCGTCGGCGTGACGCTGCTCGGCGAACGCTTCAGCGCGGCGCAGGCCGCCGCGTTTGCGCTCGCGCTCGCCGGCATCGTGCTGGCCACCTGGCCGTCACGCGGCAGCGCGGCCCCTCAGGTGCCGAACGCGTAGTCGCCAAGCACCGTCGATGCGGTCCCGCTCAGGGTCGCGAGCAGCGTCAGCTCGCTCGCCGACACCGTCGCGTTCGCGCTCGACGAGGTGAACAGGTAGAGCGCGCTGCTGCTGCCGTTGTCGACCGCGAACAGTGCCGTCGCGCCGGTGGCATAGGCGGAGGTCGCGCTGCCGATCGCGGCTGCGGCGCCGCTCGTCGTCAGCGCGCTCGCGCTGGCCGTGAAGATCACCAGTTCGGCGGTGTTCGCGAAACCTCCGGCCGCACCCCGCGTCACCGCCCCTTCGAGCACCGCGTCGCCGTCGCCGACCGGCAGGGTCGCCCGGCTGATCCGCAGGTCGTCTGTGCCGGACACGAAGCCGACGATCGTGTCGCTGCCGGTCTTGCTGTCGAACACGAACACGTCGGCGCTGCCGCCGCCGTTCAGCATGTCCGAACCGGCACCGCCGGCGATCGTGTCGTTGCCGCCGCCGCCGTTGATCGTGTCATTGCCGGACGCGCCCTTGAGCGTGTTGGCGATCGTGTTGCCGTTGATCACGTTGGCGGCCGCGTTGCCGGTGCCGATCGCGGCGCTGCCGCTCAGCGTCAGGTTCTCGAGCGTCGCGCCGAGCGTCCAGTTGACCGCGCTGATCACCGTGTCGGTGCCCTCCCCGGCCAGCTCGGTGATGATGTCGCCGGCCGCGTCGGTGACGTAGACGTCGTCGCCGGCGCCGCCGGTCGCCGTGTCGTTGCCGACGCCGCCGTCGAGGCGGTCGTTGCCGGTGTTGCCGGAGAGGTTGTCGTTGCCGCCGCCACCGACGAGCGTGTCGTGGCCGGCCGCGCCGGTCAGCGTGTTGGCGATGCCGTTGCCGTTGATCACGTTGGCCGCGGCGTTGCCCCGGCCGGTCGTCGCGGTGCTGCCGCTGAGCGTCAGGTTCTCGAGCGTCGCGCCGAGCGTCCAGTTGACCCTGCTGACGACCGTGTCGGTGCCTGCGTCGGCGCCTTCGACGATGATGTCGCCCATGGCGTCGACGACATAGGTGTCGTTGCCGGCGCCGCCGGTCAGCGTGTCGTTGCCCGCCAGGCCGTCGAGCCGGTTGTTGCCGCTGTTGCCGGTGAGCCTGTCGTTGTGGGCGGAGCCGGTCAGGTTCTCGAAGTTGCTCAGCGTGTCGCTGCCGGCACCGCCGGTGACCTGCGCGGCCGCGACCGCCAGGCTGACGGTCACCGCTGCGCCGGCCCCGGCATAGGACACCGTGTCGACGCCGCCGGCGCCGTTCAGCTTGTTGTGGCCGGCATTGCCCTGGATCACGTTGTCGAGGCCGTTGCCGGTGCCCGAGAGGTTCGAGCTGCCGGTCAGGGTCAGGTTCTCGACGTTCGCGCCCAGGGTGTAGCTGATCGAGCTGAGCACCGTGTCGGTGCCGCCGTTGGCGAGTTCACGGATCGTGTCGGCCCGCGCGAGCACGTAGGTGTCGTTGCCCGCCCCGCCGCGCAGGAGGTCGGTCAGCAGCGGGTTGGAGACCCGGTAGACGTCGCCGAACGTGCCGTTGGCGTCGCTCGCGGCGAGGTTGCTTGCGCTGCTCTCGAACACGATCCACTCGCCGCCGAGCGAGATCTGCGCACGCATGCTCGGGCCGTCACCGGCCTCGCCGGTCGCCGACTTCGAGACCAGTGCGATCGCGCCGGTGTACAGGTCCTTGACGAAGACGTCGCGCGAGCCGTTGCTGTCGCCCTCGACCAGCGCGTCCGAGTAGCTGGTGAAGACGACGAACCGCCCATCGCCCGAGATCGAGGCGTCCTCGCTCGACAGCTGCACGCCCGCGCCATCGGCGGTCGACGACACCAGCGAGAAGCTGCCGTCGGCCATGTGGTAGGCGTAGATGTCGGTGTTGTTGGCGGTGTCCGCATCGACGAAGGCACGCGCGGTCTGGAACACCACGACCCCGCCGTAGATGCCGTCATGGGCGATGTCGGCGCTCGTGGCGGTGTTGTTCGGGTTGCGCGCGGTGACGCCTTCGGTCAGGTTGGTCAGCTTGTTGCCGGCCGCGTTGCGGTCCCAGAGGAAGATGTCGCGGTAGCCGTTGGTGTCGCCGCTGGTCAGGTTGCTCGCGTCGCTCTCGAACACGACATAGCGGCCGTCCGCCGAGACCTGGGCGTTCAGGCTCTCGCCGTTGCCGTCGGTCCCGCCCGTGCTGGTCGAGACGCGTGTCAGGCTTCCGGTGGCGAGGTCCTTCAGGAAGACGTCGGTGGTCGCGGTCGAGCCGCCTGCGGCCCAGTTGGACGTGGTGCTCTCGAACACGATCGAGCGACCGTCGAACGTCAGGTCCGGGTTCAGCGAACGCCCGTCGGCGGCCGGCGTGCCACCGGTCCCGGTGGACACCATCGTGATGCCGCTGCCGCCGACCTCGGCGAGGAAGATGTCGTACAGCCCGCCGCTCGACGATGCGTCGGCCGTCAGGTCGGAGGCGCTCAGGAACGCGACCACGCTGCCGTCGCCCGAGATGACCGGTGCCCCCGATCCCGACGAACCGTTGTCGCCATTCTCCTTGCGGTGTTCGTTGGCGACGGCGCCGCTGGTCATGTTCTTGACGAGCACGTCGCTGCCGTTGTTGTTGGTGCTGCCGAACGCGGTCCAGCCGCCCGCGAAGGCGACCAGGTTGCCGTCGGCCGAGATGCTCGCGTGGGTCGAGGCGGTCGGCGCACCGGTGCTGCCCGAGCGCGACACGTGGTTCAACGGCGTCAGCGCGACGTTGCCGACGAGCCAGTCGTCGCCGCTGCCGGTCGTGACCACGTCGGCGCCGCCGAGTGCCCAGACCTGCACGTCCTCGGTCGCCGACCCGAGCGTGTAGTCGGCGCCGTACCAGTCGAGCCGCGGGTTGTCCGAGCCGTCGCCGAACAGGACCCCGCTGTCGTCGGCGAAGCCCAGGCTGCCGACGTCGAGGTCCTCCAGGCGCAGCCCGTCGAGCCACACCGTCTTGCCGCCGTGGCTCAGGCCGACGTTGGCACCGACGCGAACGATGCGCACCTCCGAGGCGCTGATGCCGGCCGAGTCGAAGTTCAGGACGTCGGACGCCGGATCGAAGCTCAGGTGCTGGTTGTGCGTCAGCGTGCTGAAGGTGTAGGTCGCCACGTCGAACCCCCGTTCACGGTGCGGTGCACCGCTCGTGACGCGTTTCTAAGGGGGGTGGCGTTATCCGGGCGTTATCCGCGCCTCAGGCCGCGACTTCGGCGGCAGGCGCGGGATGGCGGCGCGCCTGGGCGGCGAGCCCGGCGACTGCCGCCGGCGCCAGCCCCTTCAGGCGGTGGTCCGACCAGACCTGGCGCCAGCGGCGTGCGCCGGGCTGGCCGTTCCAGAGGCCGAGCATGTGGCGCGCCACCCGCGACCACGGTTCGCCCTCGTCGTGCTGCAGCCGCTCCATGTAGCCGACCAGCGCCGCCTCGACGGCCTCGCGGTCGCGCACGGCATCGTCGTGGCCGAAGTAGCGGGCGTCCCAGTCGGCCATCAGCCACGGATGGTGGTAGGCCTCGCGCCCGACCATCACGCCGTCCAGACCCCCGGCGAACGCGTCGTCGATCTGCGCCTGCGCCGTGACCCCGCCGTTCAGCACGATCGTCAACGCCGGGAAGTCCTGCTTCAGGCGCCGCACGAACTCGTGGCGCAGCGGCGGAACCTCGCGGTTCTCCTTCGGGCTGAGCCCCTGCAGCCAGGCGCTGCGGGCATGCACGATGAAGACCGTGCAACCGGCACCCGCCACCGTGCCGACGAAGTCGCGCACGAAGTCGTAGCGCTCGATGCGGTCGATGCCGATGCGGTGCTTCACCGTGACCGGCAGCGCGACCGCGTCGCGCATCGCCCGCACGCAGTCGGCCACCAGTTGCGGCTCGGCCATCAGGCAGGCGCCGAACGCGCCGCGCTGCACGCGCTCGCTCGGGCAGCCGCAGTTCAGGTTGACCTCGTCGTAGCCCCAGCGTTCGGCCAGCCTGGCGCAGCGCGCCAGGTCGTCGGGCTCGCTGCCACCGAGCTGCAGCGCGAGCGGATGCTCCTCGTCGTTGTGGTCGAGGTGACGCGGCACGTCGCCGTGCAGCAGCGCACCGGTCGTGATCATCTCGGTGTACAGGCGCGCCCGGCGGGTCAGCAGGCGGTGGAAGTAGCGGCAGTGGCGGTCGGTCCAGTCCATCATCGGCGCAACGGACAGGCGCCATGGACTCGGCGGTCGATCTGATTCGGCTTTCACTTCATGACGGGGCGCACATGAAAACCGACATTGTCCCAGCTACCGAAGGCCGGCGCCGGCAGCGCGCCCTATCGCCTCGCATCGCGCGGCGACACGGGACGTCCTGCGCTGCCCTAGAAGAAGATCAGCCAGGCCAGGATCACGATGCCCGGGACGCCCAGCGCCCACGCGATGATGTACTTCATGCCAACTCCGGTTTGCCTTCGGATGTGATCTCGATGTGATCTGGATGTGGTCTCGATCTGGTTTGGGAGCCCGGGCAGCGGCGTCACGCCGAGTGGACTCTTGCCGCACCGAACGCCCTCGCCCCGAGCGCACCGGCCAAGGCCCCCACCATGCCTGCCGGGATCACGCCCGCCGGTCCGACCGCCGCGAAGCCGATCACCACGCCGACGGCGGTTCCCGCCATGACACCGGCGCCGATGTAGACCGTCCTTCCTTCCTTGGCCGCCAGATCCTTCCCGATGGGGATCTGAGCCGCGGGGTCGGGGTCCTGCGAGGGCACGCCGTGCCCGGGCTCCGCCAAGGCCATCAGGTCCTCGTCCGTGGCGGGCAGGGAGCGAGTTCTCGCGAGGGGATGCATTGCCGACTCCAGATGCGAACACCTGTCGTGAGACTAGACGGCCACGCGCCGGATGGGGATAGACCGTCCGCCACTCCTTCTGTAAGACAACGACCCGACACGTTCGCCTGCCGGCGGGTGGATGGGTTCAGATCGCCTTCGGCGGCGTCTCCGGCAGCACGTCCGGCCCGCTTTGCGCGGGCTCGGGTGGCGGCGCCGCCGGCTTGGTGAGCGCCATCTCGGTCAGCCAGCCCACCAGCAGCTTCGTGTAGGCCGATTGCTGCTCGGTGGTCGTCAGGCCGTGGTCGGCAGCGGGGATGCAGCGATAGGTCAGCGAGCGCGCGTGCGTGCAGGCCTCCCGGTAGCTGGACAGCACGGTCTGCGGCACGACCTGGTCGCCCTCCGACTCGACCAGCAGCACGTCGCCCTTGAAGTCCTGGCACGCCGCGAGCGCGCGGTTCTCGGCCGCACGCACGACGTGACCGCGGTAGGCCTTCAGGTCCTGGGTCTGGTGCAACTGCAGCTTGGGCGTCGCCCACCCGGTGTCGATGTAGAGCGCCGGCGCACGCAGCGCGAGCCAGCGCACCGGCCGCATCGTCGTCAGGATCGCCCCGAGGTAGCCGCCGTAGCTGCTGCCGACGACCGCCACCGCGGCGCGGTCGACGTTCCAGCCGCCGACGAGCAGGTCGTAGGCCGCGACGATGTCGCGCAGGTTGGTCTCGCGCGAGACCGACTCGAACATCGGCCGCGTCTCGACATGGCCGCGCAGGTTGAAGGTGAGGCAGGCACAGCCGAGCGCCGCGATCTCGCGCGCCCGCGCGTGGTATTGCTCCTGGCTGCCGCCCCAGCCGTGCACGAACAGCACCGCAGGCACGCGGCCGCCGGGCGTGAACAGCGTGCCGGCGAGGGTCTGGGTGTCGACGCGGATGTCGACCCGGTCCTCAAGCGTGGCCATGAGCGTCGACCCTCGCGTACTTGACGAGGCGTCCGACCCGGTCGTCGCGGCCGTCGTAGAGCACCTGCGCGGCTTCGGGTACGTGCGCCTGTTCGGCGTAGACCTCGTGCGTCGACGCGTCGATCCAGTCCAGCCCGGGCTGCCGTCGCCAGGCCTGCAGCGCGACCAGTTCCGCGCCGCTCGCCCCGCCGATGCGCCACGACTGCTCGAGCACGCCCGCATGCGGCCTGCCGGCGGCGTCGACGCCGTGCGCCACATCGTAGTTGCAGCGCGAGGCGTACAGCCCGGGAAAGGCCCGCAGCGCAGCCTGGTGGTAGACGAGCGCCTGTTCGACCGCGCGACGAACCTCGTCGGCGAGCGCCGACGCGAGCAGCGCGGGATAGTCGCCGCGCACCAGGCGCAGATCGGAGCCGCCATACACGGTGTGCCCGGCGTGGTTGCGGGTGAGCCGCTGGCGCCCGTGGTACGACAGCAGGCAGCTGCCCAGCCGCACCTGGCCGAC
>Ga0315910_10002623_pt1 | contig 15660 bp, 13 predicted proteins | sample EdamamesoilMG_FD_204470 | JGI IMG/M metagenome (GOLD analysis project Ga0315910, IMG submission 204470) | Garden soil microbial communities collected in Santa Monica, California, United States - Edamame soil | ecosystem: Environmental > Terrestrial > Soil > Garden | place: USA: California... | reverse complement strand
CGGTTTCTGGAACACCATGCCGATCTTCGCGCGGATCAGCGACACGTCCTGCTTGGTGGTGATCAGATTCTCGCCGTCCATCAGGATCTCGCCCTCCGCTCGCTGATCCGGATACAGCGAGTACATACGGTTGAACGTCCGCAGCAGCGTCGACTTGCCGCAGCCCGAAGGCCCGATGAAGGCGGTGACCTTCCGCTCGGGAATGTCCATGGTCACGTTCTTCAGCGCGTGGAAGCCCCCATAGTAGAAATTCAGCTTGTTGATCCTGAGCTTGGCCTTCAGGTCGGACGGTGCGGCGGCCTCGATCCCGCGGCTTTCGCGCATCGCGGTGTGAATCGCCGGCCTGGCCGTTGCTGCCGCATTTATCGCGGACGTGGCTGCTTCCATGGTCTGCATTCCTTGTTTCAATCGGACTTCCTGAACAGTGCGCGCGCGAGAATGTTGAGTACCAGCACCGTCAGCGTGATCAGCGCCGCGCCACCCCACGCGAGGCGGTGCCAGTCTTCATAGGGGCTCATGGCGAACTGGAAGATCACCACCGGCAGGTTGGCCATGGGCGCGTTCATGTTGGTCGACCAGAACTGGTTGTTGAGCGCGGTGAACAGCAGCGGCGCGGTCTCGCCGCTGATGCGCGCGACCGCCAGCAGGATTCCGGTGAGGATGCCCGTGCGCGCGGCCCGGTAGGTCACCGAGAGGACCATCTTCCAGGCTGGGCAGCCCAGCGCGACCGTGGCTTCGCGCAGCGTGTTCGGAACCAGCTTGAGCATGTCGTCCGTGGTGCGCACCACCACCGGGATCACCAGCAGCGCCAGCGCGATCGATCCCGCCCAACCCGAGAAATGGCCGACCTTGGCGACGTAAACCGAGTAGACGAACAAGCCCATGACGATCGACGGCGCCGACAGCAGGACATCGTTGAGGAAGCGCGTCGCGCCTGAAAGCCAGCCGCGATGGCCATACTCCGCAAGGTAGGTGCCGGCCAGGATCCCCACCGGCGTGCCGATCAGTGTGCCCGCCGTCACCATCACCAGGCTGCCAGCAATCGCGTTGGCCAGGCCGCCATCGGCGCCCGGTGGCGGCGTCATCTGATAGTAGAGCGCGGCACGTGCGAGCGCCGTGCCGCCTTCGTAGAGCAGTGTGCCGAGAATCCATATCAACCAGAACAAGCCGAACGCGAGCGCGACGCTCGACACGGCGAGCAGCAGGAAATTGACCTGCTTGCGGGAACGGTAGATGCGGTTTTCGGGACGGATGGCGCTTTGCGCCTTCAGTACGGCGCTCATGTCCGGGTTCCTTCGCTTCTGGCCAGCCGCATCAACAGCAGCTTGGACAGCGCCAGTACCACGGTCGTGATCAGGAACAGGATCAAACCAAGCTCGATCAGCGCGGAGAAATACAGGTCCCCGACCGCCTCGGTGAACTCATTGGCGAGCGCCGAGGCGATGCTGTTGCCGGGCGCATTCAGCGAGACCGCAAGGCGGTGAGCATTGCCGATCACGAACGTGACCGCCATCGTCTCGCCGAGCGCCCGTCCCAGGCCGAGCATGATGCCGCCGATCACGCCGACCTTGGTATACGGCAGCACGACGCGCCAGACCACTTCCCAGGTGGTGGCGCCCAGGCCGTAGGCGGACTCCTTCAGCATCGGCGGCACGATCTCGAACACGTCGCGCATCACCGCCGTGATGAAGGGGATCACCATGATCGACAGGATCAGCCCAGCGGCGAACATGCCGATGCCGATCGGCGGCCCAGCGAAAAGCGCGCCGAAAAACGGCACGCTGCCCAGAGTGTTGATCATCGCGGGCTGCAGGTGGGTCTGGAACAGCGGCGCGAACACGAACAGGCCCCACATGCCGTAGATGATCGACGGGATCGCCGCGAGCAGCTCGATCGCCGTGCCCAGCGGGCGCTTCAGCCAACCCGGCGACAGCTCGGTCAGGAACAGCGCGATGCCGAAGCTGACCGGCACGCCGATGATCATGGCGATCGCCGACGTGACCAGCGTGCCGTAGATCGGCACCAGCGCGCCGAACTTTTCCTGTACCGGATCCCAGTCCGCCGTCCAGAGGAAGCTGAAGCCGAACTTCTCGATCGAAAGCTGGCTGCCGACCAGCAGCGAGGCCAGTATCGCCAGCAGGATGCTGAACACCAGGAACGCGAAAGTCCGCGTCAGCCACTCGAATGCCTTGTCCGCCCAGGGCGCCGAGCGCAGGCGGCGCGGCGACGGAGAGTTGGTTCTTGCGGGGGCGCCAGCGGCGTCGGACGAGTTCAGCGTTGCGGTACTCATCGAGTATTCAGGCCGGTGAATTGTAAGAGGGTCGGTGGCGCAAGCGGTCGAAAAAGAAGGCGGCCCGGTGCGCCGCCTTCCAGATCAACAACTTGCCGATCCTGGCTCAGTACAGTGCCTTGCCGGATGCATCCTTGATCTGCGATTTCCAGACCGCCTGGATGAGCTTGATGACCGGGTCTGGCATCGGCACGTAGTCGAGCTCGTCGGCCATCTTGGCGCCGTTCTTGAACGACCAGTCGAAGAACTTGAGCACTTCCCGGCCGTTCTCCGGCTTGTCCTGGACCTTGTGCATCAGGATGAACGAAGCGCCGGTGATCGGCCAGCTCTCCTTGCCGGGCTGATCGGTCAGGATGACGCCCATGCCGGGCACGCTTTTCCAGTCGGCGCCCGCGGCGGCAGCCTTGAACGCGTCGTCGCTCGGCGCGACGTAAGCGCCGTCCCTGTTGGCCATCTGCGCAAAGGAAAGCTTGTTCTGCTTCGCGTAGGCGTACTCGACATAGCCGATCGAGCCGTCGATGCGCCCGACGTAGTTCGCCACGCCTTCATTGCCCTTGCCGCCCACGCCGGTAGACCATTTCACCGCCGTGCCTTCGCCGATCGTGGATTTCCACTCGGGGCTGACCTTGGACAGGTAGTTCGTAAACAGGAATGTGGTGCCCGAGCCATCCGAACGGTTGACCGCCGAAATTGCCTGGTTCGGCAGCTTGACGCCCGGATTCAATTTGGCGATCGCCGGATCGTTCCAGGACTTCACTTTGCCAAGATAGATGTCGGCGATGAGGGGTCCGGTCAGTTTGAGCTCCCCGGACTTGATGCCCTTCAGGTTGTAGACCGGGACCACGCCGCCCATGATCGCGGGAAACTGGATCAAGCCGTTCTTCTCGAGGTCCTCGCCCTTCAGCGGCGCGTCCGATGCGCCGAAATCGACGGTCTTGGCGGTGATCTGCTTGATGCCGCCGCCCGAACCGATGGACTGGTAGTTCATGCCGGCGCCGGTGGCTTTTTTGTAGGCGTCGGCCCATTTGGCGTAGATCGGGTACGGAAAGGTCGCGCCGGCGCCTGTGATATCGGCCGCTTGGACGGCGCTTGCGAGAACCATGCCTGCGCACAGTGTCCCGAGTACAGATTTCAGTGTCATGACTCGCCTTTTCTCCATGATTGACGCAGCGGAGTCTAGGCAGCGATTGTTACAGCCGTGTTACGCGCTCGCCCACTGAGACCACGGTTCAGCGTCGGCAGGGCGCCGCCGGCCGCCGCGGGGAGAGCGCACTGGCACTTTCGGTCAGGCTTTCGAGGAACGCCACGAGGTCGGCCGACTCGCCCGCCGACAGCCGGAGCGGCTTGAGGATTGCCTCGCCGTCCGAATGCAGCCGGTCGGGATTGATTTCCGAGTAGTGGCGCACCACGTCGGCAAGCGTCGCCAGGCTGCCGTTGTGCATGTAGGGCGCGGTGCGCGCCGCGTTGCGCAGCGAAGGCACCTTGAACTCGCCGAAATTCCGGTGTTCCTCGGCCACCTGCCGCGTCTTGACGGCGCTCGCGCCATCGCGGTCGTCGTTGTAGGCGCCAAGCAGATTGAACGCGTTCGCCCGCAGCTTGCGGATGCCGCCATGGCGGCCGGAATCGACCCCGCCCGCCACGAAGAAGGGCACGCCAGTGTCGTGGAATTCGCCGTTGCTGAAGGCGGGGCCGACATGGCAGGCGCCGCAGTTGCCGCGGCCGATGAAAATGCGCAACCCGCGCTGCGCGGCAAGCGGATATCCGGCCGCGGCGGCGCGGTCGCGCCGTTCCAGCGCGTCGCGAAATTCGTCGAACGGCGAGCGTCCGCTCAGCAGGGTTTCCTGGAACGCGGCCAGCGCCTTGCCGATGCCGGCCAGCACCACCTCGTCCGCGGCGGGGACCGGCGCGCCAAAAACCTTCTCGAAACGGCAGGAGAGTTCGGCATCGCCGCGCACCAGCGCCGCCGCTTGTGCCACGCTACCGCCCATCTCGCGCGGCTCCAGGATCGGCCGCACGCTTTGCGCCCAAAGAGAGTCGCCCGCGCCGTCCCAGCCAAACCAGCGCTGGTAACGGACGTCCAGCAGGCTTTGCGTATTGCGCTCGGTGTCGGCCAGGCCGAAGGCGCGGGCACGCCCGTCCTGCCAGGCGCGGTACGGCACATGGCAGGTGGCGCACAGGACCTGGCCCGAGGGCGACAGGCGCGGATCGAAAAACAGGCGCTCGCCCAATTCGATCGCCGCGTCGCTGCCGGAAACGCGGTTGGACGGATCGCGCGACCAGGGCGCGGGCCAGGGGCCGTGGCGCAGGATGGCGCGCGTCTCCGCGTCGGTGAATTCGAGCAGCTGCGCCCCTGCCCCCGCCGAACAGCACAGGAGCAGCGCTGCGAGGGCAACGCGCATCACTCGATGCGGACGCTGTGAGTCAGCCGCTCCGCGCCCAGGTCAAACACGAATTCCCAGCGGCCGGGCATGTGGAACAGCCATCCCTCCGAGCGGTAGCGCCCGTACGCCAGCGGAATCACCTTGACCCGGTAGTTCATGCCGTGCCGGTGTTCCGGCATGTGGGCGTCCAGCCTCACGCGCTCCGAAATCCCGGCGCCTTTCCTCGGGCAGGCCGCGAGCTCGACCACGAACGGTTTGCCAACCTCGATCGTGGCCGGATTCGTCCGGTAGGAGATTTCGATGCGCTCGGTTTCGAGGCGCACGCCGGGCGGCAATTCGCAGCCCGCGGCGGCGCCGCAGACGGAGACTGCGCTCAGTGCGACTGCAAGCCGCCGAATACGGTTTCGCCGTTCTTCCATGCGATGCGCTCGGCCACCTCGCGCGGCAGGTCCGCGAGCCACTGCCGCGACCAGTTGGCATGCTCGCCGATGTAGTGCCAGCGCTCCGGCGTGAAGGAGTCCGTCCCGACCATGAACCGGTCGGGAAACTCGAGAAAGGCCGCGCGCCAGGCGGGATCCACCTTGCCGCCGCTCGCGTGGTCGGTGCGGAACGCCAGATCGCACCACAGGTTCTTGTACTTGCGCAGCATCTCGCGCACCTTTTCCGGCCGGTCGAAACCCGAATGCGCCCACAGGATCCTCGCTTCCGGCCATTGCTTGAACAGGCGCTCGACCGCGTCGACGTCGGAGTGGGCATGCAGGAAGAGCTTGTGCTGGCGGGCAAGCTGGACCATGCGCCGCGGCACGGGCAGGTCGGCATCCGCGCCATAGAGGTGGAACTCCCCGATGCCGGCGTAGCGGTAGCGCTTGAGCCTGTCTTCGAGGTAGGGAATCACGCTTTCGTCGCGGAACCAGCTTCCGAGTTCGCCGCGCGAACGATACGGGCGCAGTTCGGTGATCACCAGATCGGGCGCCAGCGCCAGCAGGCGTTGCTGGCCGTCGTCGCCGGAACTGGATATCAGCGCGCGCTTGAGGCCGGCCTTGCGCAGGATCGCGATTGCCTGCGCCGGCGGCACGACGTCCCAGGCGTCATGGCTGTAGTGCAGGTGCGCATCGAAAATCGGCAGATCCGCCGCCGCCAGGCGCCCGCCGAAGACCAGGGCGAGCGCAAGAAAAATTCCGGCGAGGCGGTCACGCGTCCGCATGGCGCTCCGCCTAGTCGCGGGCGCCGCTGCGCTGGAGCAGCTGCACCATCGAGGCGCCGGCAACCCCGCGCGCCTTGGCGATGCCGAGGGCGCTCACGCCACCGGTCGCGCGCAGATTCGGATTCGCGCCCTTGCCCAGAAGCATGGCGGCGATCGTCAGGTCGTTCGCGCTCGCGGCGATCATCAGCGCGGTCAAGCCGTCGGACTGCCGCGCATTCGGGTCCTTGCCATCGTCAAGCAGCTCTTTCACCGCGGCACCGTCGCCCATGACCGTCGCGGTCGGCAGGTCGTTGTAGCGGGTGTAGAGGGCACGGATATTCTCCGACCGGCGGTAGCCCACCGGCTCGGCGGGAGCGGCGGCCGTGCCGCCTGCAGGCCCGGCGGACTTATCCGCAGGCGCCTCGGGCTGCGCCTTGGCCAGGGGCTCGGGCGCCGGTGCGGGGGCCTTTGCAGTCGCACTCATGCGCTTGGACAACGCAATCTTCGCCAGATCCTTGCCGAAATCCCCGAAGCGGCTGGTCAGCACCGGCCGGACCGCATTGGTCAGTTGTTCCGTGCCCCAGCGGCCCGAATCGGTATCGAGCAGCTTGACGTAGGCGGACAGATCCTCGTCGCTTGCGTTGCGGTACGTGTAATAGAGCATGCCAATGGCCTGGTTGCGCGCCTGGGCTCGAATCCCGTTGAGTTGCGTAGCCGTCGCAGGCGCCGCGTCCTTGGGTACTTTCTTGCCGGCCTTCTTCAGCTCGACAAGCATCGTGTCGAGCATTTCGCGCACCAGCGCGCTCGCCATTTCCGACTGGACTTCGGAATACCGCGTCACGCCGTCGACCGCCTGGATGAGCTTCGCTCGCGCAGCGGGCGGCGGATTCTTGCGCATGCCCTCGGCGAACTCCTGGAGCGCCTGCGGCTGGGCCACCGCGCGCAGCTCCTCGGACGTCATCTTCATCGCAATCGGCTGGCGCAGGATTTCAAGAAAGCGCGCCATGCGTTCCACGTCGAGACCGGTCTTCAGATTGGCACCGACCTCGGCGGTCATTTTGCCCGGCTCGAACAGGCGACGCATCGAATCGGCGATCGCTCGCGTCTCGTCGGGTGTGAGCGAGCCCTGATCGCCCACCGCCGCCAGGCGGCCGACCTCGGTGCCAAACGCCTGGAACGACGATTTCAGTCCCGAGACCTCGATGACTTCCGCGATCAGCTTGTCCGGATTGGTCGGTATCGGGCTGGACGCGGCCGGCGCCGCGGCCGCCTGGGGCGCGTCGCCAGTCTTCGGCGCATCCGCCGGCTTGATCGCATCCGCCGCGGGCTTCGACGCGCCCTTCGACCCTGCCTTCGATCCGGGCTTCGATGCGCCGGCGCCCGCAACGGGCCGCGGTGGCGGACTGTCGTCGAAGAGCAAAACCCACGCGCCCACGGCCACGGCCGCAAGCACGACCACAGCGGCGAAAATCTTGGTTCGATTGTTCATTTCGAAGGCCATTCGACTCCCTCCCGCATGCGCGAATCCGCCGTACAACCGCGGAGCCTACGGGAAGAATGATACCTGCGCGCGCGCGCCATAGCGAATCCGCCGTGCCGATCGCGCACCACGGTTGAGGTAGACTTTCGCCATGGCAATCGAACACATTGCCGCACTCAAGGGAATGGCGCTCTGCCGCGCTCTATCGGCGCCGGAACTCGAGGCGGTCGCCGCGATCGTCGAGCGCCGCCAGATCGCGGCCGGCGGCGATCTGTTCCGCGAAGGCGACCCGGGCGATGGCCTGTTCCTCGTGGTGTCGGGCGAGATCAGCGTCACCAAGCGCGGGCCGGCTGGCGAGCATTCGCTGGCGCGCCTGGGCGCGGGCGGCGTGCTTGGCGAGATGTCGCTGGTAACTGCTGATGCGCGCTCGGCGAGCGGTCGCGCGCTGGTCGATGCGCAGGTGCTCTATCTGCCCGCGTCACGCTTTCGCGCGCTGCTCGAGGCAAATTCGATGGCCGCGCACAAGATGGTAGCCGCGATCGCGGAGGTGCTTGCGCGCCGGCTGGCGACGATGAACGGCATGGTGCTCCAGTTCGCCGAGAATCCCAGCCCTGCCGGCGCGGAAGCGTCCCGGCTCAAGACACAGGATCTGGCCGCGCTGCACCGGACCATGCAGGTCTGGTCGTTCTAGGCGCGCGCCGAACCCGTTTGCGCTGACCAATCCGCGCGCAGCTTCGCGCGCAGGGATTCCATCTGCGCGGCCGTGAGCGCGATCGTGCTCGACAAGTCCGGCGGCTTCGGCCACGCCGGATCGCCGCAACTGACGCCTTCGAACTCCCGGCGATCCGGATATCTTGGAATCACGTGGAAATGCACGTGTGGATCCACCATCATCAGGGCCAGATAGTTGATCTTGCGAAAATCGAAGGCCCGGCGCAGCACGCGTTCGATGTCCGCGGTTACGGTTGCAAGTTCCGCGTACGCCGCGCTCGACACGGCACCGAGCGAAGTCGCGTCCTCCTTGCAGGCCAGCACCAGGCTGCCGAGTGTGGGCTGCGCGGGCCGCAGCAGGACCACCCAGCGCTGGTATTCATGCAGCATCGACGCCGGGTAGCCGAACTTCTCGATGGTGGCATTCATGCGCGAAAGTCCTCAGTCCCGGGTGATCAGCGGAATCCGCCACGCCGCCACGTGCGCCAGAACGCAGCCGCAATGCCCAGGCGCGGAAACCGGCGCATGAAGGGCGTGATCCTCAATTCGACCCCGGAATGCCGCTCGATTTTCCATGCCAGGTAGGACAGTCCGCCATCGAAGGTAAAGGATGCTTTCAGCAGGCGCAGAACGCTGAGGACCTTGCCCTGCGCGCGGCGCAGCGCCCAGGCCAGCGCGCTCCAGCGCCGATCGCCGTGGCCGGCCGGATTGCGGTACCCGCCCGAGGGAACGGCAGCCCAACCCTGCATTCCGGCCAGCGCGCGCGTCAGCGCCTGTAGTTCGGCGGCGGCCTCCGCATAGAGCGCGCGCACCCTGTCGGACCGCTCCGAACGCAGCTCCGCCGCATAGGTCAGCAGCAGGCCCCGGGTCCAAAGCGCTTCGGCGTCGATTTCCGCCGGCATGCGGGGCAGTGTGCGCGCCGCAAAAGTGGCGACCGCGCCCGCAAGCGCGCGCACGACGCGCGTGCGCGCCGGCTCGTCGGCCGCGAACAGCAGGCCGCAGGGTTGCGCGAATCTGCCCCACAAGTACGGATGGAACCAGCGTGTCGCGCCGCGCTCGAACTGGCGCATCGACACCACCGCGTATTTCGCGCGCGCCACGCGGCCGGCAAAGGGCGTCTCGAGGTAGTAGACGTTCGGCGCCAGCACCTCGTTCGCAAGCGCGGGCAGAAAGCTGCCGTAGGCTGCCCGGTAGTCGTCGACCAGCACGTAGAGATCGGCGATTCCCCCGCTATCGTCGTTTGCGCGCCGGCAGGAGCCGTAGAAAAGCACCGCCTGCGCGTGACGCCCGAAGCGCGCGCGCAGGATTTCGCCGAGCGCCACCACGGCATCCGGAGCGCGCGTGTCGAGCTGGCGCTCGATCAGGCCATCGAGCGCCGTGCTCATCGTGCGTTCGCATGCGTGAACAGCCGCACCGCCAGCGCGCGGTCGTCGACTGTTTGGCCGATCTGCGTGAACCAGGACTGGACCGCGTCCCCGCGCCGCCGCACACCCGCGCCCTGCAGCACCCGGGCGACGAGAATCGCCATCGAAAGCGCGTGCCAAGCCGCGACCGCGAGCAGGCCAAGGTCCGGACGGCCGGCGCCTAGGCCGACGGTGAGCATGATCATGCTCGGATTGCGCCGCGCGACGATCAACCGGAAATAGGAATCGAATGGGCGCCAGGTAAATATGGAAAAGCGGGCGACCCAGAACTCAAACGCGCCTTCGCAGAGCCGGCCGCCGATGTAGGTGGCGAAGATGACGCCGTAGAGCACCGGCAGCGTGAAACCACAAATCTCGCCGACAGCCGGGGCGAGGCCGATGCCCCAGGCCATGTACCAGAGCGGCGGATGGATGAGATCGATGCCATGGTCGAAAATATTTCCCAGCGGGGTCGAGGTCACGGTGACGCGCGCCAGCTTGCCATCGACCGTGTCGAGAAAGGTCATGATCCAGCCCGCGAGCAGGCCCCAGGCGTACTCGCCGTGGGCGAACAGCGCCAGCGCGGCGAACACCAGCACCAGGCTCATCGCGGTGACCTGATTGGGCGAGATTCCAGCCCGCACGCACCAGCGCGTCACCTGCTGCGCGGGCGCGGGCCACAGCCATTTGGTCACCAGGTCCGTGACCCCCTTGTAGGCGCCTGAAAAGAGCAGCTGCTCCAGCGCCGCTTGACGCTCGGCGCTCACGCGCAAAACGTACGGCCGGTCGAATTTGCGCAGTCCTGTTTCAAATCCCTGCGCCACCTGCCCAACATCGACCGTCGCCACGCCTGTCGCGGTCGGCGGCGCATCCGCGCCGCGCAGCCATTCGTCGGCCCGGTGCGCGTCCTTGCGTTCAACATGGGCAGCCACCGGAATGAACTCGCCCTCGTCGTCCACTTTCAGCACTACGGACCGTACCTTGACGAGCCCCCGGATCACCCGGTCATCATAGAGGCAATCGCCGCGAAGCATGAGCAGCGCCGATTCCGGCGGCAGTGATTCGATGCTTCCCTGATGCAGCTCGACGCCTTCGCTTCGCAACTGGCGCTTGATGCGCTCGGCGGCAGTGAGACCCCACAGCCGGACCGCGCTGTCCCCCTGCACTACAGCACGCATGTCTTCGTCGAAGGCGCTTCGATTGGTTGGCGGAGCGACGCATCATATACTAGCCGGATGGCCGCCGTAGAGTTGAAAATCGACGCCGATGAGCGCCATGCAGCGTCGTTGGACGGCGAATTCACGCTCGCACATCTGTCCGATCTGCACCTGTCCTCGCTCGAAGGTTTGCAGCCGCGCGTGCTGCTCGGCAAGCGCATGCTCGGCTATGCGTCATGGTGGCTGCGGCGGCGCCATGAACACCGGACCGAGGTGCTTGACGCGTTACGGGCCGATCTGCACGCGGAACTTCCCGACCACATCGCCGTCACCGGCGACCTTACGCACCTGGGATTGCCGCAGGAATTTCGCGATGCGTCGTCCTGGCTCCAACGGCTGGGCGCGCCCGACGGAATCACCGTCGTTCCCGGCAATCACGATTCTTACGTGCGCGAGCCCTGGCAAGAGACGTTCGCCCAATGGACGGCCTACATGTGCAGTGACGACCCTGGCGCAGGCGCGGGTTTCGACGGCGCATTTCCCAGTTTGCGCATACGGCGTCAGGTGGCCCTGATCGGACTGTCGAGTGCGCAGCCTTCGGCGCCGTTCCTCGCCACCGGGCGCCTGGGCGAAGGCCAGCTGCAGCGCCTTGAACGCATACTCGAGCAGACCTCCGGCGCCGGCCTGTTCCGCATCGTGATGCTGCACCATCCGCCCGCGGCGCACACGGTGCGTTGGCGCAAAGCGCTGCGGGACGGCGCGATGCTGCGCGATATGCTCAAGCGGCACGAAGTGGAGCTCGTGCTGCACGGCCACGCGCATTTTTCCGCGGCCGCCTTTCTCGATCCCGGGACCGGCCGCAACCTTGCGATCGGCGTACCCTCGGCATCGGCGATCGGAACGAAGATCGACCGGCATGCGACCTACCACGTCTATCGAATAGCGCGCGGCGACAGCGGCTGGCGGCTGCGGGTCTCGGTGCGGGCGTATTCGCCGGAACGCGGACGCTTCGTTCCGGAGGACGGCCGGCGGCTCCGGTTGGCGCTGGCGGCTGCGCCGGCCGAAGGAAACGCGTAACTACTTCTTCTCGGGCGCCTTCGGCGCTTCCATCTCCCAACCGCCGCCCAGCGACTTGATCAGGTCCACGCTGGCGACCAGGCGGCGCGCGAGAATGGCCAGGTCCGCCCGCTCATTGACGAGTGCACTGGCCTGCACGATGACCACCGACAGGTAGTTCACGACACCTGCCTGGTACTGGTTATTCATGATCGTGACCGAATCGCGCGACGCCTTCACCGCCACCGCCTGCGCCGCGGCCTGGCTCTCCAGAATGCGCATTGCCGCAAGGGTGTCTTCCACTTCGCGGAACGCGCCGAGAACTGTTTGCCGGTATTCGGCCACGGTTTCCGCATACGCGGCCGTGTACCGTTCCTTCTGCGCTTTGCGCAATCCACCGTCCAGCAGCACTTGCGCCAGCGCCACGCCACCGGCGATACCGGCGCCGAGGGCGCCACTGGCGAACAGCCGAAGCGAAGGAAAGAACGACGCCTGGGCAACGCCGATCTGGGCGTTGGCCGCGGCCATCATGCGTTCGGCAGCAGCAATGTCCGGGCGTCGAAGCAGCAGTTCGGAGGGCTGTGTCGGCGCCACGCCTGGTATGACCGGGTTCCATGTCTTTGCCGAGACGCCGAATTCAGCCGGGGGCTTGCCGATCAGCACCGCAATCGCATGCTCCAGCTGCGCCCTCGTCAGTTCCACCTCCAGGGTCTGGGTCCGGGTCGAATTGAGCTGCGCTTCGGCCTGCACGACATTGGCACGGGACGCGACCCCCGCCGCATACTGGTTGCGGTTGACCTGCAGCGATTTCTCGTAGCTCGCGACGCTGTCCCGCATGAGGCGGAGTTCCGTGTCATGCATGCGCAGCAGAAAGTATTTCTGTGCGACCTGCGCCTGCAGCGAGAGTTTGACCGCGGCAAGCTCGTCGGCGCTGGCTTCGGCCGCTGCCGTGCCCGCCTCCACGCTGCGCCGTACCCTGCCCCAGAGGTCGATCTCCCACGCCGCCTGGAAACCAACGTGCTTGTTCACGGTGCCGACACCTGCCGTGGGCAATCCTCCTGCGCCGGCCACGTCCGCCAAGGCCGCCGCCTGCCGCACGCGCGCCTCCGCCGCCTGGACGGTGTGGTTGCCGACTTCGACCTGCTCCACCAGCGCGTTGAGTTCGGGGTCGCCATACAGTTCCCACCAGCGGCTGCGCGGCAGCGGGGCTTTCGTCTCTGCCGATTTGGAGTCCCCGGTTTCTTTGTAGGCGGGCGGCACCGAAACCGATGGGCGCACATAATCCGGTCCGACCATGGTGCACGAGGTACTGGCTGCAAGCGCCAGTGAAACGGCAAGAACCCGCATCGCGCGGAAGAAGGTGGTGAAAGTCATGGTGAGGATCGCGCTCCGCGAGGTACGAGGCCGGCGCCGCGCCCGTGCCGCAGGCTGCGGACCCACCGGCCGAAACGGTCAAGGTAGATATACACGATCGGCGTCGTGTACAGGGTCAGGAGCTGGCTCAGGATCAGGCCTCCGCCGATGGCAATCCCGAGCGGCTGGCGGAACTCCGCGCCGTCTCCCCGGCCCAGTGCGAGCGGCACGGCAGCCAGCAACGCGGCCATGGTCGTCATCAGGATCGGCCGGAAGCGCAGCAGGCAGGCCTCGAAAATGGCCTCGCGCGGACTCGCTTTCGTGCGACGCTCGGCGGTCAGCGCGAAGTCGATCATCATGATGGCGTTCTTCTGCACGATGCCGATCAGCATGATCACGCCGATCATCGCAACGACGCTGAACTCCATCCTGAACAGCATCAAGGCCACCAGCGCCCCGACGCCCGCGGACGGGAGCGTCGACAGGATCGTGAGCGGGTGGACAAGGCTCTCATAGAGCACACCCAGCACGATATACAGCGTCAGCAGCGCCGCGATGATGAGGACCGGCTGGCTCGCGACAGCGGCCCGGTAGGCGCGCGCAGTTCCCTGAAAACCCCCGCGTATCGTGTTCGGCACGCCGATGCGCGCCATCGCCCGTTCGATCGCTTCGGTTGCCTGCGAAAGCGACACGCCCTGGGGGAGGTTGAACGATATGGTCGAAGCGACGAACTGCGAATGGTGATTCACGCCAAGCGCGGTATCGGCCTGCGTGTAGCGGGCGAACTGCGAAAACGGCACCTGCGCGCCTCCCGGAACACTGACGTGCATGTGATTCAACGAGTCGGGCGATTGCCAGAATTCGGGGGCGGCCTCCATCACGACCCGGTACTGATTGAGCGGCGCGAAGATCGTCGACACCAGGCGCTGCGCGAACGCGTCGTTCAAGGTGGTGTCGATCTGCCTGGGCGTCACGCCGAGCCTGGCCGCGGCGTCGCGATCGACGTCGATCACGGTGGCGCGCCCCTTGGTCTGCCAGTCGGTATTGACGTCGACGAGTTCGGGCAGTTGCGCGAGCGCGTCGCGGATGCGCGGATCCCATACCCGCAATTCGGCGATGTCGTCGGCGCTGAGCGTGTACTGAAACGTCGAGCGGGTCGCCCGGCCGCCGACGCGGATATCCTGGACCGGATTGAGGACCAGATTTGCCCCCGGCTCCCCGGCGAGCCGGCTTCGCAGCCGCGCGATGACCTTTTCGGCGCTCTCTTTGCGCTCGGCAACCGGTTTCAACTTGACGTACATCGACCCCGTGTTTCCCGCCGCAGTGAAGCCGACCACATTTTCCACGGCCGGATCGGCGCGGACGATCTCGATGAAATCCTCGAGTTTCTGGCGCATCGCCGGGAAAGAGATGCTCTGATCGGCCTGGATGCGGCCGGTCAGTTGCCCCGTGTCCTGCTGCGGGAAAAATCCCTTGGGCACGATCACGTACAGCGCGGCGTTCAGGACCACGGTCCCCAGCAGGACGAGCAAGGTCAGCGGGCCGCGGTCGAGCGTCCACGCGAGCGTCCGTTCGTAGCCGCGCAGCAGGGCGGCGAACGTGCGTTCGCTCCATTGGTACAGGCGGTTGCCGCGGCTCCGCGTCTCGGCCTGGAGCAACCGGGCGCACATCATCGGGGTCGTCGTCAGGGACACGAGCAGCGAGACCAAAATCGCGGCCGACAGCGTCACCGCGAATTCGCGAAAGAACATGCCGACGAAACCTCCCATCAGCAGCATCGGAATGAAGACGGAGACCAGCGCAAGGGTCATCGCCACGACGGTGAAGCCGACTTCGCCTGCGCCCACACGCGCCGCTTCCTGTGGCGTCATGCCGTTCTCGATGTGCCGCACGGTGTTCTCAAGCACCACGATCGCGTCGTCAACCACGAAGCCCGCGGCGATCGCCAGCGCCATCAGCGTCACGTTGTTGAGGCTGTAGCCGCACAGATGCATGATGCCGAACGTTGCGATCAGGGAAACCGGCACGGCGACGCTGGGAATCAGGGCGGCGCGGAAGTTGCGCAGGAACACGAACACCACCAGCACGACCAGCAGCACCGAGATCGCCAGCGTCCGCTCCGCGTCGCGCATCGAAGCGCGGATCGTCGTGGTCCGGTCCATGGTCACCGCGAGATCGATCGCCCCCGGGATCGAGGCGCGCAGCACCGGCAGCAGCGCGTTGATGCGATCGGCAGTCTCGATGATGTTGGCGTTGGGCTGGCGGTTGATCGTGACGAGCACCGAGGGCTTGCCGTTGGACGACCCCGCATTGCGCAAGTCCTGGACGGAATCGACGACTTCCGCGACGTCCGTCAATCCCACTGGGGCGCCGTTGCGGTAGGCGATGACCAGTGGAGCGAAATCGGCCGCGGTCCGCGCCTGGTCGTTGGCCTCGATCTGCCAGTAGCGCCCCTCGCTCGCCAGCGCGCCCTTGGGCCGATTGGCATTCTCCGCCGCGAGCGCTGCACGCACTTCCTCAAAGCCAATGCCGTATTTGAACAACGCGCGGGGATTGATCTCGACCCGCACCGCCGGCAGCGAACTGCCTCCCACCTGAACCTGTCCCACGCCGTCCAGCTGGGACAGTTTCGGCGCAATGATGGTC
>Ga0315910_10002622_pt1 | contig 15662 bp, 10 predicted proteins | sample EdamamesoilMG_FD_204470 | JGI IMG/M metagenome (GOLD analysis project Ga0315910, IMG submission 204470) | Garden soil microbial communities collected in Santa Monica, California, United States - Edamame soil | ecosystem: Environmental > Terrestrial > Soil > Garden | place: USA: California... | reverse complement strand
CCGCGAGGCCATCGCCATCAAGAGCTCGGCCTCGCTCTCCGCCTCGTGAACACGCCGGCCGGAAAGCACGCGGAACATCGTCGCGCCGAGCGCGAACACGTCGACCCGTCCGTCGATCTCCGCACGACGGCCGAGCGCCTGCTCCGGCGCCATGTACGGGAGAGTCCCGAGGGCGACACCGGTGCGCGTGCGGTGCTCGCTCGGCACGCCGTCGAGCACCCGCGCGAGGCCGAAGTCGAGGATCTTCACTTGCCCTTCGCTGGTGACGAACAGATTGTCGGGCTTGAGATCGCGATGAACGATGCCCTTGTCGTGGGCGGCAACGAGCACGTGGAGGATCTGCTCCGCGTAGTCGAGCACTTCCTCGAGCGGCAGGCGGCCGTGCCGCTTCACGCGCGCGCGAAGCGTCTCACCGCGCAAGAGCTCCATCACCAGGAACGCGTCGTCGGTTCCGCCGCCGGTGGGGAGCGTCCTCACGACGCCCGGGTGACCGATGGTGTCGGAGACCGAAGCCTCGCGCACGAAGCGCTCGCGCACCTCGCGACGAGCCGCCATCTCCGGGTGCAGTAGCTTGACGGCCACCTCCTGGCCGGTCGCGTCGCGGGCCGAGTACACCGCGGCCATGCCTCCGATGCCGAGCACCCGCTCGAGGCGAAAGCGCCCGCCGATCACGCGCCCGATCCGGGCTGCCGCGACTTCCGCGTCGGAATCCACGACCACCTACCTACTCCAGCCGCCCTACGGCCTCCACCGGCTTATCCTTCCTCCAGATCAACCTGCGTGACCTCGGGCGCGTCCACTCCGAGAAATCGCTGGGCGACCTCCCGAAAGCTCGCCGGGCGGTCGGTGACCAGGATCTCGAAGGGCGAGCCGGACCCGGCGCTCGGCGCCCGCTGGATCCGCTCTTCGTCGAAAAAGCGAACCACGTCCTCCGCCGTCGCGAGCGCGCTGTCCACCACCGTCACCTCCTCGCCCGCGAGGTCGCGAGCGACGCTCGTGATCAGCGGCGCGAGCAGCGGGTAGTGCGTGCAGCCGAGCACGATGACGCGAGCCCCCGCGCGAATCAACGGCTCGACGTAGCGCGCGACCGCGAGTCTCGGTACCTCGCCCTCGAGCCAGCCCTCCTCGACCAACGGCACGAGGAGCGGCGCGGCCAGCGCCACCACCTCGACCCGCGTGCTCTCGCGCGACAGCGCCCGCGGGTAGGCGCCCGAGGCCACCGTGCCCACCGTCCCGAGCACACCGATCGTTGCCGGACCGGCCGCTCCCGATCGGCGCGAGGCGGCGAGAGCGGCGACGGCGGCGCGAGCACCGGGCTCGACGACGCCGAGCACCGGCAGGTCGAGCTCCGCGCGCAAGAGGTCGAGCGCGACGGCGCTCACGGTGTTGCAGGCCACGACGAGCGCCTTGACGCCGCGATCGGTGAGCACGCGAGCGCAGCTTCGTGCGTAGCGGAGGACCGTTTCGGGCGATCGGGTGCCGTACGGTACCCGGGCCGTGTCCCCGAGGTAGAGGATCCGCTCGCCGGGCAGAGCGCGCCGGAGCGCGCGTGCCACGGTCAAGCCGCCCAGGCCCGAGTCGAACACCCCGAGCGGGGCGTCGCCGGAGAGCGTCAAACCTCCTCGATACGGATCAGGCGCGGCGCGCTCTTCAGGAAGGCCTTGCTGCTGACACCGGCGATCGCGCGCCGGAGCGAACCCTCGCGGCTCGTGTGGGTGATGAGGCACACCGGCACGCCTTGATCCGCGCCGCGCCCGCGGCCGTCCTGCACCATCTGTTCGATGCTGACGCCCTCGGTGCCGAGCATCGAAGCGATGCTGCCGACGACGCCCGGATGATCGGCAACGTCGAACCGGAGGTAATAGCGCGTCTCGATCTCGTCCTGGGGCAAGAGCGGGCGCGCTTTCAGCTGGATCCCGCGCGTCATCAGGCCGGGCTCGCCGCCCATGCGAGCGCGCGCCACGTCGACCAGGTCCGCTACCACGCTGACGGCGGTCGGCATGTCGCCCGCCCCGCGCCCGACCAGCAGGCAGGGCCCGAGCGCGCGCCCCATCACGAACATACCGTTCAGGACGCCGTCGACGTTGGCGAGCACGCTGTTCTTCCGCACCAGGGCCGGGTGAACCCGGAGCTCGACCCGCTCGCCGCGATCGTGGCCGATGCCGAGGTGCTTCAGCGTGTAGCCGAAGCGCTCCGCGAAGCGGAAGTCGACCTCGTCGAGCGCGCGGATGCCCTCGACCAGCATGCCCGTCGGGTCGACTTTGGCCCCGAACGCGAGCATCGCCATCACCATCAACTTCTGGGCGGCGTCGTGGCCGTCCACGTCGAGCGACGGCTCGGCCTCTGCGTAGCCGAGCTCCTGCGCCTCGCTGAGCGCGGTGGCGAAAGAAAGGCCGGCTTCCCTCATGCGCGTGAGGATGTAATTCGAGGTCCCGTTCAAGATCGCGTGGACGCTCGCCACCGAGTCGCTGGCGAGCGCCTCGCGCAACGTACGGATGATCGGGATCCCGCCGCCGACCGAAGCCTCGAACGCGAGATCCACACGCCGCGCGATCGCATCGGCGACGAGCTCGGGCCCGTGGGTCGCGATCAGGAGCTTGTTCGCGGTAACGACGGCCTGCCCCGCCGCGAGCGCACGCGTGAGGTAGCTACGGGCCGGCTCCTCGCCACCCATCACCTCGAGCACGACGTCCACCGTCTTGTCGGCGAAGATGACCTCCGGGTCCGTCGTCAGCCACGAGGCCTGGCATTCGGCCACACGAGGTTTCTTCGGATCGCGCACCAAGACGTGCGTCACCTCGATCGGCGCTCCCACGCGCGAGGCGAGGAACGTTCCGTTCTCGCGTAGCAGGCGAAGGACGCCGCCGCCGACGGTGCCGCAGCCGAGCAAGGCGACGCGGACGCTGGATCGATTGGGAGTGCTCATGGAGCCGTGGGCCGGAAGGTAGTGGCACGGCCCCGAGGGCCGCAAGGCCTTCCGTCACCGTTGAACCACGCCCTCGAGCCACTCGAGCCGCGGGCGTACGCGCGCAAACAGGCTGCGCTTGGGCGCGGGCGCCATTTCGACGGCAAAGGCGCGCACGCGCGGGCGGCCGGAGTTGCCGGCGACCAGCGTGGGCATGCCCGTGATCGGGTCGGCGTCCACCACGAAGAACGAGTGGTAGTGGAACTTCTCGTCGTCGCGGAGTCCGAGGATCACGACGATGTCACCCGGCCGGTACTCCGCGCGGCGCTCGAACAGCGTGGAAAAAAACCGCTCTCGGCGTTCGAGCGCCACCCGTTCTTCGGGGGGAACCGTGCGGAGCTCGAAGAGATCGGCGCGGCGCTCGGCGAGTGCGAGAAACTCTTCGACGTTGCGCGGATTTTCCATCGCGAATGCATTCACGTCGATGCGACCCTTCGTCCGCGCGCGCGGCGCGTCGGCCCGCCCGTACCAAGAGCCCCCGAGGCGCTCCAGCGTGTCGAACACGAAGTCGATGCAAACCTGGGGCACTCGCGCGCGCCCGTCGCGGTCGAACACCGGGTAAACGTCCCCGTTGTAGTGGTACCGGGTGCGCCCATCCTCGTAGGCGAGGCGCCATTCCTGGCGGAGCTTGCCGTCCTCCTGTCCGAACTCGGTCTTCGGCTCGTCGAACGGCAGGGCCTCGGCGACTTGATCGGTGATGACGGCCCGGAGCGCGTCGAGCACGGGCCGCATCCGCCGCGCCCGAGCGCGGGAAACCTCGACTTTGCGGGCGTCACCCTGCACGAGCTCGCAGGAGAGCGAGACCTCCGTCCCTGTTCGCTCGAGCACGGACGGCACGAGGACGTCGCCGTAGCGCGCGAGCGCGATCATCCCTTCCGGCGTCACCCGCTCGATCTCGAGCGCGTCGAAACCAACCGCGCCGGCCAGCGCCTCGACGTCCACGTGGCGCGGCGGCCCCGGCTCCGCGCCGGCAACCCAAAGCCGATCCCACAGCAGCATGCGGGCTGGCAGGCCCTTCTCGGGCCCGTCGACGTAGGCGTAGCGCCCGTCCTCGCCTCGCCGGGCGGCGAGGCGCAGCCCGCCTCGTTCGATGACGATGTCGGGCTCCTTGAACAGATCGGTCAGCGCGAGCGCCTCGCCGAGCGCGGTCCCGAGCGCCGGTGTCTCGGCGTAGAGGTACCCCTCCGTCAGCAGCACCGAGCGGAGGAACGCATGAAAGTGGCGGTTCCTGGTGAGCAAACGAGACAGCGGACGCCCCGGCACCTCGCTCCGCTCGAGCTCTCGCCGAAGGCCCGCCACGATGGCGTCGTGCGCCGTCCACACCGGCTTCTCGACGAAAAGGACGGGCGTCGCCTTCACCTCGGCGAGAAGCCGTGCCCGCGCCGGCGGCGTGAGACCGCCGCTCGTCGGCGTGACGGGAAGCGCTCGGAGCCGCTCGATGCGCTCGCGACATTGCCGATCCCGTTCCTGTTCTGCCGCGATCGCTGCCGCCCCGTCCGCCACGTCAGCCTGCCCACCGCGCGCACTCGCCGGAGCGCGCGGTGCGACGAGCGCCGCCGGGGGCCGCGGATCAGGTGGCGCCCCCGCCGCGCGCACCTCGCAGCCGAGGACACCGAGCGCCGCAAGCCACACCAAGAGGGAACGGCGCGCCAGGCGCGCGAGCACTGCAAGGCACGCAACTAGGGAGAAACGCGCGGGGCGCGCGAGCACTGCGAGCCGCGCCACTAGGGACATTCTTCGCCGATGCACGGCGTTCTGCAAGCTTTTGTCTTGAGAGAGGGCCCTTTCTTCCGATAAGAGTAGCCGGCACGCTCCATGCCCCCGAAGAACGCCCGCGGTGCAGCGAAACCTCCCGGCAAGCGTGTCGCCGCCGAGCACACGCTTACCCGCCGCCGCGGCGCGCCTGCTGGTGACGCGACGAAGGAGTTGCTCACCCTCTGCATCGACATCGGCGGGACCGGAATCAAGATGATCTTGGCCAACGCCAAGGGCCGCCCGGTGACCGAACGCGCGCGGATGCTGACGCCACGCCCCGCCCGACCGGCGGCGGTGGCGGCGGTAATGAAGAAGATGATCGCCGCGTACCCGCGGTTCGATCGCGTGTCGGTCGGGTTTCCCGGCGTGGTGGTCGACGGCGTCGTCCGTACCGCCGTGAACCTCGGCGAAAAATTGTGGGTCGACCAGCCGCTTCAGCGCGAGGTCGAGCGGTTCTGCCGGGTACCCGTGCGCGTGATCAACGATGCGGACCTACAGGGCTACGGCGTCGTCGACGGCCGCGGGGCAGAGCTCGTCTTGACCCTCGGCACCGGGCTCGGCTCTGCGCTGTTCCTGAACGGTCAGCTGGTGCCGAACCTGGAGCTCGGCCACCACCCCCTGAAGAAGGACAAGACCTACGAGGACCGGGTCCGTGACTCCGAGCTCAAACGCCTGGGCAAGAAGGCGTGGAGCCGGCGGGTGATCGAAGCGCTCGAGACGCTGAACCGGATCTTCAACCCGCGCGTCATCCACCTCGGCGGGGGCAACACCGAGCACCTCCGCGGCAAGCTACCGCGCAACGTTCGCCTGTTCGGCAACGTCGACGGCATGACCGGCGGTGTCAAGCTCTGGACGAACCGCTGAGCGCGCGCCCTAGAGCTGCGCTGCGAAGCAGCGCAGCCCGCTTCAGACCCAGCGAATCTGGTTATGAGCTGGGGCGCTAGTTCGTCGACGGCTGTGATTGCTGCTTGGCGATCTCGTCGAGGTACGCCTGCGAAGGCTGCGGCATCTTCTCGAGCGCCGCTGCGAGCACCTCGTCGAGCCGGTTCACGAACATGAACTCCATCTCGTCGCGCACTTCCTTCGGCACTTCCTCGAGATCGGCCTTGTTGCGCTCCGGCAAGAGCACGCGCTTGATGCCGGCTCGGTGGGCGGCCAGGGTCTTCTCCTTCACGCCGCCAATCGGCAGCACGCGGCCGCGCAGCGAGATCTCACCCGTCATCGCCACGTCGTGACGCACCCGACTCCCGGTGAGCAGCGAGACGATGGCGGTGAACATCGTGATGCCCGCGCTCGGGCCGTCCTTCGGCATCGCGCCGGCCGGGATGTGGATGTGGATGTCGCTCTTCTCCAAGAAGTCCTTGGCGATGCCGTACTTCTCGGCGTTGGTCCGCACGTAGCTGAGCGCGGCGTGAGCGCTTTCCTTCATCACGTCGCCGAGCTGCCCGGTGAGCTGCATCTTGCCCGTCCCGAACATGCGCGTGACCTCGATGAAGAGGATCTCGCCGCCGACACTGGTCCAGGCGAGGCCGGTCGCGACGCCCGTCTCCTCGGTGCGCTCGGCCACCTCGCTCGTGTACTTGATCGGACCGAGGAAGGCGTGCAGGTCCTCCTCGCTCTTGATCACGCGCGCGCTGTGGTCGCCTTCGGCCACCTTGACGGCAACGCCGCGGATCACGCTGGCGATCGTCCGCTCGAGTGAGCGCACGCCCGCCTCCCGCGTGTAGTGCTCGATCAGCTCCTCCACCGCCTCGTCGGTGATGGTGAGCTGCTCGGACTTGAGGCCGTGCTCCTCGAGCTGCTTCGGGATCAGGTGCTGGCGGGCGATCGCCAGTTTCTCGCGCCGCGTGTAGCCCGGGATCTCGAGGATCTCCATACGATCACGGAGCGGCGGCGGGATCGGATCCGCGATGTTCGCGGTGGCGACGAACATCACGTTCGAAAGGTCGTACGGGATCTCGAGGTAGTGATCGGCGAACGAGTTGTTCTGTTCCGGGTCGAGCACCTCGAGCAACGCGGCGCTCGGGTCACCGCGGAAGTCGTGTCCGATCTTGTCCACCTCGTCCATCATGAAGACGGGGTTGATGGTGCCGGACTTCTTCATGCCCTGGATGATCTGGCCCGGGAGCGCGCCGACGTAGGTGCGCCGGTGGCCGCGGATGGCCGCTTCGTCGTGAACGCCGCCGAGCGAGATGCGCACGAACTTGCGGCCGAGCGAACGCGCGATGCTGCGCCCGAGCGACGTCTTGCCCACGCCGGGCGGACCGATCAGGCACAGGATCGGCCCCTTCTTGTCCTTCTTCAGCTTGCGAACGGCGAGGTACTCGACGATGCGCTTCTTCACCTTGTCGAGGCCGTAGTGGTCCTCGTCGAGGACGCGGCGCACCTCCGCGATCTCCATGTTGTCCTCGGTCGCGTTGGACCAGGGCAAATCGAGGATCCAGTCGAGGTACGTGCGCACCACGGTGTACTCCGCGCTCCCGACCTGCATCGAGCGCAGCCTCTTCAACTGCTTCTTGGCGACGCCGTCGGCTTCGTTCGGCAGGTTCGCCTTGGCGATGCGCTCCTCGAGCCCGTCGAGATCGCCCTGGTCGCCGTCGTCCTCGCCGAGCTCTTCCTTGATCGCCTTGAGCTGCTGGCGGAGCACGTACTCGCGCTGGTTCTTCCCCATCTCCTCTTTGATCTGGGAGTTGATGCGCTCGCGCATCTTCAGGATCTCGAGCTGCCGCGTGAGGAGCTTCAGCACCTTGCGAATGCGCTCCTTGACCTCGACCGTCTCGATCAGCTGCGCCTTCTCTTCGACCGGAGCGTCGAGGTTGGCGGCAACCAGGTCGGAAAGCGCGCCGGGCGCCTGGATCGAATCGATCAGCGACCCCGCCTCGCGCGGGAGTTCCGGCATCAGCTGGATCACTTGCTTGGCCACGTCCCGGAGGCTCATCGCGAGCGCCTCGGCCTCGACGTCCTCGCTGCCGGCGGTCTCGACCCGTGCGATGCGAGCGCGCATGTACGGGCTCGTCGCCGTCAGCTGGTCGAGCCGGATGCGGGTGAGGCCCTGGAGGATGAGCGAGTAATTGCCCGAGCTGTGCTTCAACGCCTTCAGCACGCGGGCGGCACAGCCGACCGGGTATAGGTCGTCCGCGCTCGGGTCGTCCGTCGAGGGGTCCCGCTGCGCGAAGATCGCGATGACGGGGCTCTGGAGGTTGTGCACGTCCTCCACCAGCGCGACCGACTTCTCGCGACCGACGTCGAACGGAGCGACCGCACCGGGGAAGAGCACCGCGTTGCGGATCGGGAGCACGGGGAGCTCGTCGCCGAACTTCAACTCCTCCTCGCTCGGTGGCGGACCGGAGGTGGGCAGTGGCGGTGGCGCGGGCTTTTTCTTCTCGCTCATGGGCCTAGATCGCAACGTAATCAGCTCGGCCCACAAAGCCAGCCCCCCGAAATCGCTTTTGTCGGATACTCGGCGCGCTTTCATGCGCGTCGTTTTCTTCGGAACCCCGGCGATCGCCGTTCCAGCCCTGATCGCGGCCACCGAGGTGGCGGAGGTAGTGGGCGTCGTCACCCAGCCGGACCGGCCCGCGGGCCGGGGCCTCGCGCTCCACGCTCCGGCGATCAAGCTCGAGGCGCTCACGCGCGGGCTCGACGTGACGCAACCGGTCAAGGTGCGCGACGGAACGCTCCGCGCCTGGCTCGAGGAGCGCACGCCGGACGCCTTCGTGGTGCTCGCCTACGGACGCATCTTGCCGCGCGACGTGCTCCTCGTGCCGCGCACGTTCGCGCTGAACCTCCACGCCTCGCTCCTGCCACGGCTCCGCGGCGCCGCACCGATCGAATGGGCGATCGTGCGCGGCGACACCGAAACCGGTGTTTCGCTGATGCAGATGGACGAAGGGCTCGACACCGGCCCTGTCATGAGTCGCCACGCGATTCCGATCGGCCCCGAGGAGACCGCCGGCGAGCTCGCCGCGCGCATCGCCGATCTCGCCGCGAACGTGGTCCGAACCGATCTCGTCCGCGCGATCCGCGGCGAGCTCAGCGCCGAGCCGCAAGACCCGGCGCTCGCCACCCTCGCGCCCCCGCTTTCGCGGGAGGATGGCCGGGTCGACTTTCGTGGCTCGATGGCGATGGTCGTGAACCACGTGCGCGGGCTCGCGCCGCGGCCAGGAGCGTACACGAGCCTCCGCGGGAAGACGCTCAGGCTCGGGTTGGTGCGCACGAATACGGAAGCGCTAGCCGGCGAACCCGGCACGGTTCACTTGCGGGGCGGCCGGCCGCTGGTGACGACCGGCGACGGCTCGATCGAGATCGTTCGAGCGACGCCCGAGGGCAAGCGCGAGACGCGCGGCGCCGATCTGGTGAACGGCAGGGTGCTCAAGGACGGCGATGTCCTCGGGCAGGATCGCGGTTGAAGGCGGCGCCCGGGCCGAGGTCGCGCACGGTTTCGGTCGGGGGCCGGGCGGTGCTAGCGTAGGGCGCGTGCCGCTCGCCGAGGGTTTGCTCGCCGAAATCAGCCGTGAATTCCCGGACTTTCGTCTGGTCGAGAAGCGCGGGCACCGGCTTTCGATCGCCATCGACCGGCTTCTCCGGGTCCTCACCTTCGGCCGCCAGAACGAGTACCTGACGCACTACCACACCGTGATCGGCAACACGCTCTACACGCCGTACTCCTGGGACACGACGGCGGACGTCGAGCGCGCGATCGTGCTCCGTCACGAACGCGTGCACCTGCGCCAGCGGCGCCGGTACGGAACCTTGTTGATGAGCTTCCTCTACTTGATCCCGTTCTTTCCGCTCGGGCTCGCCTACGGCCGTGCGCGGCTCGAATGGGAGGCCTACCGCGAGACGCTCAAGGCGACGGCCGAGCTCCGCGGCATCGCCAGCGTTCGTGCGCCGGGCTTGCGGGCGCGGATCGTCGAGCGTTTCACCGGCGGCGCGTACGGGTGGATGTGGCCGTTTCGTCGCCAGATCGAGCGCTGGTACGACCAGGCGCTCGCCGAGCTCGACGCCTCGGCGAAGGAGGCGACGGCGTGAGCCAGGTGGTCGGCATCGATCTCGGGACGACCAACACGGTCGTCGCGGCGCTGGTCGACGGCGAGGCACGCGCTCTGCACGACGGACCCGACCACACGCTGATCCCCTCGGTCGTCTCCTTCCACCCGAACGGCAGCGTTCTCGTCGGGCGGACGGCCAAGGATCGCCGGGTGATCGATCCGCAGAGCACCGTCTACTCGGTCAAGCGCTTGATCGGCCGGAGCTGGGACACCGAGGAAGTACGGCGCGCCCGTTCCCGCCTGCCGTTCGAGATGCGCGAGGGGCCCGGCCAATCGACGCTGATCTACGCGCGCGGCGAGAGCTACACGCTGCCCGAGATCAGCGCGTTCGTGCTGCGCAAAGCCAAGAGCGTGGCCGAGACCGCGCTCGGCGCAGCGGTCGAGCAGGCGGTGATCACCGTGCCGGCGAACTTCAACGACCTGCAGCGCGCCGCCACCAAGGTGGCCGGTCGCGTCGCCGGGCTCGAGGTCCTTCGCATCCTGAACGAGCCCACCGCCGCCGCGCTCGCCTACGGCTACGGCAAGGACAGCTCCGAGCGTGTCGCGGTCTACGATTTCGGCGGCGGCACCTTCGACGTGACGCTGCTCGATCTCTCGAACAACGTGTTCGAAGTGCTGGCCACCGCCGGCAACACGTTCCTCGGCGGCGACGACATCGACGTGGCGATCGCCGAGCGCATGGCCGAGCTCTTCCTCCGGCAGCAGCGCTACGACGTGCGCACCGATCCGGTCCTGTTCGACCGCTTCCGGATGGCGGCCGAAGCGCTCAAGCATCGGCTTTCGGTCGAGGAAACCGCCTCGATCAAGATCGAAGACGTGATCTCGGCTCACGGGAAATCGATCGATTTCCATTTCGAGATGACGCGAGGCGAGCTCGAGATCTGCATCGCTCCGATCGTCGACCAGACGTTCGACGTCTGCCGCGAGGCGCTCGGCGTCGCGCGGCTGACGGTGACTGATCTCGATCAAGTGCTCCTGGTGGGCGGCTCCACGCGCATCCCGCTGGTGCGACGGCGGGCGGAGGAGTTTTTCCGGCGCGAGGGACGCCACCACGTGAACCCGGACGAGGTGGTGGCGGTCGGGGCGGCGATCCAGGCGATCGCGCTCTCGAGCACCGAGAAACGTCGCGCGCCGGTGCCGGCGCCGCCGATGCCGGCGCGGCGAGCGACCACGCAGCCGAACGTCGGGCGGACCACGCAGCCGGGCCCCGAAGGGCCGGCTCCCGCCGAGCCGGGGCGGCTGCGTTTGAGCAGCATGGTCGACACGGGCGAGGCGGCACCGGAGACCAAGCCGTTCGAGCCCACGCGGCAGATGCCGACGCGCCCCGGCCTCTCGCCGCCGAAGAGCCCGCCGGCAGCACCCGCTCGCGGCGAAAGCGGCACGCTGATGGGGCTTGGCGCTCGCGCGCGCACGAAGACCGGCTCCGGTCTTGGACCCGACGCGGCCGCCGCCGAACGCCACGCCGAGACGCTCGTCAGCGCCCCGGCGGCCCCGCCGCTGCCCCCGGTGCCTCCACCGCCGCCGCCCGAGCGGCGCCTGCCTCCCCCGGTTCCGCCACCGGCGGTCGCGCTCGCGGACGCACTCGGCGCCGACGAGTTCGAGCTGCTCGACGAATCGTCGTTGCCGATGCCCGAGGTCCCGGACGACGCTCCGACGCGCGTCGGCGACCGACCAGTGCTCGATCCCGGGGACCAGGGGATGAAGCTTCCGTCCATCCCGGCACCGCCCTTCGGCGGGGCCACGGCACCGCTCGGCACGGCCGTGGTGGCACCGGCGGCGAAGCTTCCGTCCATCACGCCGCCCTTCGGCGGGGGAACGGCACCGCTCGGCACGGCCGTGGTGGCACCGTACGCGCTCACCGCTCCGCCGCCGGTGCTCATCGACGTGACGCCGCTCACGCTCTCGGTCGAGACCGTTGCCGGCTACGCCGACCCGCTGATCATGCGCAACACCCCGGTTCCCTGCAGCAAGACGCGCGATTTCGTCACCGCCTCCGATCACCAGACACAGGTGCGGGTGCGCGTTGGCCAGGGAGAGTCGAATCGATTCACGGAAAACACCCTTCTCGGCGAGGTCGAGCTGTCGGACCTCCGCGCGGGACGGCGCGGCGAGGTTCAGATCGCGGTGACGTTCGCGCTCGACACCAACGGCATGCTCGAGGTGAGCGCGCGCGACGTTCAGACCGGCCGCACCACGTCGGCCAGGGTGCACCTCGTCGGGCTGCCCGAGCAGGACCAGGTGGCGGGGCTCGCCGCGCGGCACGCGGCACACCCTGCGGGTTGAGCGAGGAGGCGCCGGAAAGCCGTGGCCGACGACGACTCGAACCGAGACCTCGATCGAGCGCACCTCCTCGCTTGGAGCGAGGTGATCGACGACGCCAACTACTACGAGATCCTCGGCGTGCTCGAGCTCGCGGATCTTTCGGCGATCCGTCGCGCATTTCACGAGTTTTCACTCTCGTTCCACCCCGACGCGCAGCCGAACGACGACGACGAAGCGCGCGCGCTTTCGCTCCACGTCTTTCAGCGCGGGGTGGAGGCCTACCAGGCCCTCTCGGTGCCCGAAGCGCGCGCCCGCTACGATCTCGCGCTGGCGCGCGGCGAGCTTCGCCTCGACTCGGGCGAGGCGCACGCCCCGGCGAGCGACGCGACCGCACGGTCGCTCGACGACATCTGTCGGTCGCCCGGAGCAAAGCTCTACGCGAAGCGAGCGGAGGACCTGATCACCCGGGGGGAGCTCGTCGCCGCGAGCCACGAGCTCTTCCGTGCGCTCCGGGCCGAGGAGGGCGATAACCCCGAGCTCGCCGAGCGCATCGCCGCGCTGACGGCGCTCGCCCGCCTGGGCGGGGGGCCGGGGACCGCCGTCTAACCCCCACCTCCCCTTACCGGGACAAGCCGGTGCTTGCCCCCTGCCGCCCCAGGCGGCTGCTGCGCTGCCGCCCAAGGCGGCTGCAGCGTCTGCCGCCAAAGGCGGCTGCGGGGCGCGGGTCGAACGGGTCGAGCCTCCCCCCGTCCCTAGAAGCTGGCGCTCACCGGCGAATCTGGCTAAAAGGGTCGGCTCTGGCGACCGTTACCCCCGAGTATCAAAAGGCCAGACCGAATCGCGCACCCCTCCGTATTGCTTGGTGATTGCGAGACCGTCACCCAACGTGACGATATTCCGATGATACTATTTTCGCGCCCGCGCCCCCTAGGTCGGTCACGAGGACAATCGTGAAGATCAGCTGCCCCTCCTGCTCCGCCAAATATTCGATCTCAGACGAGAAGGTCGTCTCTCGCCTGGCGAAGATCCGCTGCCGCAAGTGCGGCGCCACCATCGTCATCGACGGCAAGGTCGACCCGCCCCAGGTCACCGCTTCCGCCGGCGGTGATGCCGCCGACGATCATGCCGTGCAGGAACACGCCGAGGGAGGCGGCCCCGAGTACTCGGTGGACCTCGGTGAGGGGGATCAGCGCACGATGCCGCTCAGCGACATCCTGGCCGCTTACAACGCCGGGCAGATCACTGGTGAAACATTAATCTGGGCCGATGGCTTCGCCGACTGGAAGCCGCTCTCCGAAGTCGAGGACATCGTGAACGCGCTCCACGAGGCGGCCAGCGGCGGACGGCAAGCGGCCGCACCGGCCGCGGCGCCGTGGGAGGCGAAGCCCCAAGCTCAACCTCAACCGAGCCCCGCGCGGGCGGCGGCTCGCCCGGCGCGAGCGTCGGGCAGCAGCGATCTCTTCGGTCGCATCGACCGCGCCGGGAGCGAAGAGGAAGTCGCTACCAGCGCACCCGAGCCGGTCGGCCTCGGCGGCGGCGCCATGGGCGCGCGCAACGAGTCGTCGGTGCTGTTCTCACTGAGCGCGCTCACCTCCGCGTCGGCACCGACCAAGTCGTCGACCGCGAGCGCTCCGATCCGCTCGACGGCCTCCGCCGTCGGATCCGCGAGCCGCGACGACTCCGGCCTCATCGATCTCAAGGCGCTCACGGCCGCGGCCGTCAAGGCCGACGGCGCCCAGGCCGCGCCACTCAACGCTCCTGGTGGCATGATGGCTCCGCTCGCACCGTCGCCGCTCGGCGTCGCTGCGCCGCTCGGTCTCGGCTCGCCGCTCGGCGGCGGGCTCGGTGGCGTCGACCTCGCACCACCACAGAAGAGCAAGACGGGCCTGTTCATCGCGATCGCGATCGTGGCCGCCGCCGTGATCGTGGCCCTGGCCGTGATCCTCAGGCCCACGCCCCCGCCGCCGGTGGTGGCGGCTCCTCCCCCACCCCCGACGCCCGTCGCCGCTCCCGCGCCGACGCCGACTCCCACGCTGACCGCCGCGCCGCCGCCCACGGGCTCGGCCGAAGAGGCCTCGCCCACGAAGAAGGCGGGTGCAACCGGGACACGTCGCTACACGGGCACGAAGAAGGCGACCGGAAGCACGGGCGGTGGGAGCGACGCTCCTGCGGCTCCCGCGGCGAAGCCGAAGAGCAAGTGTGGATGCGCCTCCGGCGATCTTCAGTGCGCGATGCGCTGCGCCGCCAAGGGCGGCTGACGGCCTAGCTAGGTCGGCCCGCTCCCTAGCGACAGCCGACCAGCTTTCGCGGCTACGACGAGAACCTCACGCCCGGGTCGCGCTCGACGCCGGGAGCGCCGGCCTCAGAACGTCACCATGAGCCGCAGGCGCCCGCTCAAGAGCGTGTTCGCGAACGGCGTCGAGCTCCGGTCCTGATGGCGCCAGTGCGCGTAGGCACCGACGAACTTCACGTAGAACGTGTCCCAGAGCCCGTACTGGATGGCGCCGTACGTCTGGAACTGCTGATCGAAGTCGTGCTCGCCGTAGTGGGCGGAGCCGGGCCTGAGGTCCGTCGCCATGTTCACCCAATGTGAATAGAGGACGCCGGCGCCGAGGAGGAGATCCTTGTAGACGCGACCGTTGAGGAAGCCGCTGATGCCCGTCACGGTGTTGCTCGAGGCGTCACTCCGCGTGTTGGTGAGCGGATCGACGATGTCCTCGAAGCCGCGCGAGTAGGCCACGCCGCCGTCGATCCAGGGATTGAACACCCCCTGCAGCGCAAAGCCGTAGCCGTTGCGGCTCCGCGAGCCGTCCGCGTCGTCCGCCTGCTGGACGGCCTTGCCCCACTCGAGGCCCGCCTTGGCCTTGATGAACCCGAGATCGAGGATACCGGACGGGCGAAAGTTCGTCTGAATGGCATTGAAGCCGACGCTGCCCGCACCGAGCTGAGTGAGCAGCTCGAACCGCACGAAATCGGTCGGGTAGACGTGAACCGCGTAGGAACCGAGATTCACGTCGGCGCGGTCCCAGAAGTAGGTGAGGCCGTAGGCGTCCTTGGGGTGAAATTTCCCCGTCTGGATGTCGGCGCCTTCACGCTCCAGCGTGTTGAGGTCGAGGCCCATGCCGTAGTGGTTGGCGATTTCCCAGCCTTGAAAACGACCGGCGGTGAAGTCGACGACGTTCCACTTGCCGACCCGGACCCAGAGGTCGTCCGTGAAACCCATCACGCCGGTGCCGGTGTTGAACTGCTGATCGCCGAGCGCCACGAATTCGGCCTGCCCTTGCGCAAACCAGCCCGCGGGCGTGGAGTACGTCGGGCTCACCCGAAGCACGCCGCGGGATTGGTTCGCCAGGCGCTTCTGATGGGGCGGCTCAGGTAGGCCGCCGGCGCCGAGGTTGCCCGACTTGATGCGCGCGTAGCTGCCGTCGCTCCACACCGAGCCGGAGAAGCCGAGCCTGAGCGCCGACTTGTCGTCGACGGCGGGCAGGTACGGCCACTGCAGCCCGTGCATCGTCATCCACAGCGAGCCACCGGTGATGCCGCGCACGCGCGGAGCCGGATACCCGGATCCGGGTACGCGCTCGACGCTGACGGGAAGCGATGATTCCTCCTTCTTCGCGGGCTCGGCG
>Ga0315910_10002621_pt1 | contig 15664 bp, 16 predicted proteins | sample EdamamesoilMG_FD_204470 | JGI IMG/M metagenome (GOLD analysis project Ga0315910, IMG submission 204470) | Garden soil microbial communities collected in Santa Monica, California, United States - Edamame soil | ecosystem: Environmental > Terrestrial > Soil > Garden | place: USA: California... | reverse complement strand
GCTTTACACGCCGATCTTCGCCGTCAGCCGGACCTCGGGGTGGACCGCACACGTCCTCGAGCAGTTCGCGAACAACCGGCTGATTCGCCCGCGCGCCGAGTACACCGGCCCCGCCGTCCCGCAGCCCTGGGTGCCGCTGGAAGCGCGGTAACCGGTCATTCGGTCGGCGCCATGCTCCTTGGCCTCAACGCCGGCTTCGGGCTTCCAATCGCGCACGAGTTCCCGGTGCTCACGCCGCTGGGCCTCACGGTCGTCCGGCAGGACCTCCGCGCGCACTTCACCGATCAGGAAATCCACGACCGCGTGGGGGAGTTCGCCGGCACGCCGGTGATGCCGCTGTTCCTGCTGGCGGGTGGGCACATCGACACGCCGGATCACCAGCATCGCATCGAGCCGCACGAGATCGCCTCGCTCGGGGTTCGCGTCGTGAACGCTGCCGTGGCGGCCGGTCTCACCGGCTACTGGCTCGAAGTGGGCAACGAGCCCGACATCGCGCACCCCGACTACAAGGAGCGTCCGGCCGACTTTGCCATCGCGGTGCAGCAGACATTCGACGCGGTCCGCGCGGCGGGCTTCGCCGGGCCCGTGGTGAGCGGGGGCATCAGCAATCTGAGCCGCGAACGCTTGAACTACCTGGAGCGCATGCTCGTGCAGGGCCTGCCTGCCGATGTCATCGTCGGCTTCCACAGGTACCCGAGGGGCCTGACGCCCGAGAACCCGCAGGACGGATTCGACAGCCGCGACGCCGAGTGGCAGGAGCTCGCACGGCTCGCCAACGGGCGCGCCGTCGCGTGCACTGAAGTCGGCCACCACACGGCGCCACGCAAGTACAAGCTGTGGGGGTTCATCCCGTTGAAGAAGCGGGTGACCGATGCGCAGGTCGCCGAGCACACGATCTTCGACCTGCAGTTCTTCAAGTCGCGCGGGTGCCTGCTGACGGCCGTCTATCAGCTCAATGACGGCCCCGACAACGACAACCACCTCGATCGGTATGGCATCCGGCGGCAGGACGGCACGCTGAAGCCCGTGGCGGATGCCATCGCGGGGTTCACGCCTTAGTCAGGGCCTCGATCGCTCTCTCACCCCGCCAACCTGATCAACCTGATCAACCTGATCAACCCGATCAACCCGATCAACCCGATCACCCCTTGAACTTCTACACGTCCGTCGCGTATATGTAGAAGTAACAGGTATGGCACCCTCCAAACCCGATCTCCCCCAGGGCACCCTGGACCTGCTCGTCCTGAAGACCGTCGCGCTCGAACCGCTCCACGGCTACGCCATCGCGCAGCGCCTGCAGCAGATCTCGCGCGACGTCGTCATCGTCCAGCAGGGCACGCTCTATCCGGCGCTGCACCGCCTCGAGAAGCGCGGGCTCCTGAAGGCCGAGTGGAAGCCCTCGGATACCGGGCGTGACGCGAAGTACTACCGGCTCACGCGGGCAGGTCGTGTGCAGCTCGACGAGGAACGGGCGAACTGGAAGCGGCTGACCGAGGCCGTCGGGTTCATCCTCAGCGAGGGCGAATCGTGACGCTGTTCAACCGCCTCTTCCGCCGGTCGCGGCTCGACCGCGAGCTCGACGCCGAGCTTCACGATCATCTCGAGCGCCGGATCGCCGACCTGCGCCGGGAGGGCATCGGCGATGCCGAGGCACGCCGGCGCGCGGCCGCCGAGTTCGGCGGAGTCGATCAAGCGAAGGAATACTGCCGCGACGTGCGGGGCACGAGATGGCTCGGGGATCTCACGACCGACGTGCGCTACGGCCTTCGCATCCTCGCGCACAGCAAGACGTTTGCTGTCGTCGCGATCCTCTCGCTGGCGCTCGGCATCGGCGCAAACACCGCCATCTTCACGCTCGTCAACAGCCTCCTGCTGCGGACGCTGCCTGTGACGGCGCCCGATCGGCTCGTGCTCATCGACGGCGAGTGGACCAACCCGATCTGGGAGCAGGTGAAGGCCCGCCAGTCTCAGCTCTTCGCCGGCGCGACCGCCTGGTCGTTCAACAAGCTCGACATGTCGCGCGGCGGGCAGGCGCAGCCCGTCGAGGCGCTCGTCGCCAGCGGCGAGTTCTTCGACGTCCTCGGCGTGCAGCCAATCCTCGGCCGCCCATTCACGACGGCCAACGACCGGCGCGGCGCCGGCGCCGATCTCGCCGTCGCGCTCGTCAGCTACGCCTTCTGGCAGCGGCAATTCGGCGGTGCGGTTGACGTCGTCGGGCGGACCGTGTCGCTCAACCGGGTCGCGTTCACCGTGATCGGCGTCATGCCGCCGGAATTCCTGGGGCCTGCCATCGGGCGGGGCTTCGACGTGCTGGTGCCACTCCATGCCGTCACGGTGCTCGACAAGGAGGGAACCGGAGGCCTCGACAGCCGCTCGTACTGGTGGCTCGACATCACCGCGCGGCTCAAGCCCGGTCAGTCGATCGAGCAGGCGACCGCGTCGCTTCGCGGCGTCCAGCCTCAGATCCGGGAGGCGACGCTCCCGACGGACTGGCCAGAGGTCCACCTGAAGGAGTACCTGCGCGACGGCCTGAAGGTGGAGCCGGCAGGGCAGGGACCGTCATGGACACGGTCGCAGTTCGAGCAGCCCGTCGTGACGATCATGATCGTGGTCGCGCTGGTGCTGCTCATCGCCTGCGCCAACATCGCCAACCTGATGCTCGCGCGAGCCAGCGGCAGGACGCACGAGCTGACGATGCGAATGGCGCTGGGGGCGTCACGCGGACGGCTGGCGCGTCAGCTGCTGACCGAGAGCCTTCTGCTGTCATTGGCCGGGGCCGCGCTCGGTCTCGTGTTCGCGAAGTGGGGCAGTGCCCTCCTGGTGGCGCAGTTTTCCTCCGACCGCGACCCTCTGACGCTCGACCTGACGCTCGACTGGCGGGTTCTGGCGTTTACCGCTGCCATCGCCATCCTGACGGCGCTGCTCTTCGGCGTCGCGCCCGCGATGACGACCCGGCGGTTGACGCCGATGGACGCGCTCAAGGAACAAGGCCGGGGGCGCGCTGGCGGTCGCCACCGGCTGACTGGACCACTCGTTGTCGCGCAGGTGGCCCTGTCGCTCGTCCTCGTCGTGGGCGCCGGGCTCTTTCTGCGGACCTTCGCGAAGCTGGCGACGATTGACCTCGGATTCGACCGGGACCCGGTGCTGCTCGTCAAGCTCGACACACAACGCAGCCAGGTCACCGACGACCAGCGCGCGGAACTCTACCAGCGCCTGGCCACGGCCGCCGCAGCGGTGCCCGGTGTCGAACGTGCCAGCGCATCACTGCTCACGCCTGTGAGCGGCCAGGGCTGGAACAACGCGTTCGACATCCCCGGCAAGCCCGATCTGTCGTTCCGCGAACGGCTGGCCTGGCTGAACGCCATCACGCCTGGCTGGCACAAGGTCTACGGCACGAAGCTCGTCGCGGGCCGGGACTTCACCGACGCCGACCGCGCGGGCGCGCCGCTTGTCGTGATCGTCAACGAGGCCTACGTCCGGAGGTTTCTGCCGCCCGGCAGCGCGCTCGGCCGAATCGTCCAGCGAACCGAGGGGCGTCCCGATCAGCCACCGCCGCCGCCGCTCGAGATCGTCGGGGTCGTCGAGGACAGCGCGTATCGATCCGTTCGCGACGAACTGCCGGCCACGGTGTACCTGCCCATGGCGCAATCCGAGGAGGTGTTCAAGGGCGGCGCGATCAGCGTGCGTGCGGCCGTGGCATCACCGGCAACGCTGGTGCGGAGCCTCACCGACGCGCTCTCGGCTGTCGATCCCGACGTCTCGCTGTCATTTCAGCCGTTGCGCGATCAGGTCGATGCCCGCCTCGCCCGAGAACGGGTGATGGCGATGCTGAGCGGATTCTTCGGCGGTCTGGCGCTGCTGCTGGCCGGTGTTGGCCTCTACGGCGTGACGTCGTACGGCGTGAACCTGCGTCGAGCGGAGATCGGCGTGCGCATGGCGCTTGGCGCGGACGTCACACGCGTGCTCCGGCTCGTCCTGGGCCGTGCCGCGTGGCTCGTCGTCGCGGGCACCGCGATCGGCGCCGGGCTCAGCCTGTGGCTTGCGAAGTACGTGGCGACGCTGCTCTACGGGCTCGAACCCAGGGACGTCGCGACCTTCACAGGGGCGGTGGCGCTCATGGCCGGGGTCGGCACGGTCGCGGCGTTTCTGCCCGCATGGCGCGCCTCACGGATTGACCCTGTGGAGGTGTTGCGCGAGGGGTGATACGGCTGGGTAGTGCGGGCCTTCAGGCCCGCATCCCCCGCAAATCGCGAACCGTTCATCCGACCGCTTGATTTGCCGCTCCCAGAGCGTTGCCGGATTCGGATCGAAGACGACCGAAGCGTCGATGCTGAAGACGTGCCACGAGCCGGTCACCGTCTCGCGATCGAGCTGGCCTGGACCCCAGCCCGAGTAGCCGGCGAATACGCGAAGCCGGTCGGCGCCGGTCGCCTTCGACATCAGCGACTCGAGCTGGCTCCGCGTCGAGACCAGCTCGACGTCGGGCAGGACGTGCCGCGCGTCGGTGCGCGCGTCGCTCGTCCGGACCAGCGCGACCACGCCGGACGGCTCGACCGGCCCGCCCGTGAAGAACATCGGCGCGTAGTCGCGCGCGAGGGTCACGTCCGGAAACGCCTCGGCGACCTGGTGGTCGGTCGGCCGGTTGAGCACCAGGCCCATCGCGCCCTTCTCGTTGTAGTCACAAAGCAGGACGACGGTCTCGGAGAAGTTCGGATCAGGAAGACCGCGCGCCGCGACGAGAATCTTGCCCGGAGCCAGCGTCCGGACCGAACCCGGAACCAGTTGCCGGGCACGAAGCGTCCGATTCGGCGCCTCGAGGACGACCGCGACGACGGCCAGCGCGATCGCCATGAGCACGCCGCGGGTCATGCGGTCACTTGCCCGGTGCGTTCTCGACGACCGTCCAGCCTGCGCCCTTTGCGGCCTTTGCCGCATCAGCCGACACCTTGCCGGTGACACGGAGCTCGAGCGCTGTCGCCTTCAGCTCGCCACGAGCCCGGTCCGCGACCTCGGTCAGCACCTCGCGTGCCGAGTCCGTGGAACGGACGTAATCGAGCGGCGCCAGCAGGACGGCTTTCGATCCAGCGAGCGCGACCAGCGCCTGGGAATCGTCGAGCACGCGCGCCACCGGCGTCCTGGCATGCAGCTGCTGCAGCAGCTCCGCGCTCTCGACGTAGAAGAGCGCCTCGCGCTCGTCGTCGGCGTGCGTCGCTGTCTGCAGGTAGTCGGCGCAGCCGGGGCGGTTCACGGCGTGCAGCGCCGAAATCAGGCGCGTCTGCATGGTGAGCGTGAACCACCCGTTCTTGAAGTAGTTGCCCGCGACCGACTCCGACGCCCCGAGCGTCTTTGCGCGCGACTCGTTCAGCTTCCGCAGTTCCTCGGGGTCCTTCGACCACACGAGATCTCCGACGTCGGCCGCCGTGCCGACGACCATGGGCACCGGCACCACGACTTTCGTCACGATGGATCCCGCGACGTCGACATCCGCGATGCCCTTGAGCGCGTTCCGGAGCGTGATGTTCGTCGTGTATGGATCCGCCCCGACCTTCTGCGCCCACTTCCGCATCGCCGACGAGACCCCGAGAAGCGTGTTGGCCGCGCCTTCCGGCGCCGACTCACCGGTAGACGCGCCGCCTTCGGTCGTCACCGCGCGCTTGCTGGCGCGCCCGAGGTTGACGCCGAACCGCTTGATCCCTCCGCCGATGCCCTTGGCGGTCTCCGTCGGCTTGGTGACCACGTTGGCGACGCCCTTGCCCAGATCCACCACGGCGCCGCCGGCCGACTTCAGGAACACCTCGCTCTTCGAGACGTCGTGCAGCGCTGCGATCGCGCGGATCTCGTCGAGGCGCGTCGTCAGCACTGTTCGTCCGAGCGCGGTGAACGGCCCAAAGTCGGACGTGATCGCGAACTGGTGGTAGTACCCCTCGGTGACCACCGGTTCGTCGATCGTGTAGTGCGGGCCCTTCAGGATCGATTGCGAGACGAGCGCCGAGGCCTTGAAGTGCGGCGCGGGCTCGTCGGCCGGCACGCGTGCATCGGCCGCCAGCCATGACGCGGCGACCATTGCCGTTCCTATCACGACACGTCGTGTGACCGTTCGAGACATGCCCGCCTCCGGAAAGTGTCAGCGCCGCTCGGGAACTCCGTCGAAGAAGTCGACGACGCCCGTGTCCAGGCAGTACTCCGCGCCGACGACCATCAGGCCGTTGGTCAGAATCAGCTGTTCGAGCACCTCGGACCCGTGACGCAGGTGATCTGCCGAGAAGCGGATGTTGGCGCGAACGGCTTCCCTGACCAGCGCATCCTCGTCGCGCGCCAGGTCGGTTCGCAGCAGTCCTGCAACCGACGGACGAATCCGATCGACGATCGACCGGAGGTTCCGCGACTGGTCCTCTGACCTGCGGCGAAGCTCTTCGAGCGTCGCCAGGATCGCGCCGCACTTGGAATGGCCAAGCACGACGACCAGCCGAGTATGAAACCGCTCTGCCGCAAATTCGACGCTGCCGACCTGCGAGGGCGCGACGATGTTGCCGGCGACACGGATGACGAAGAGATCGCCGAGGCCCTGGTCGAACACCAGCTCGGCCGGCACGCGCGAGTCCGAGCAGCCGAGGATGATCGCAAACGGCTCCTGGCCCGCTGCCAGCTCCCGGCGCCGGGACTGGCTGGCCGGCGTCTCCTGATTGCGGGTCTCGGCCACGAACCGCCGGTTGCCGTCGCGCAGCCTGTCGAGCGCTTCGAGCGCGGGAATCATCGCGCCGATTCTACAGGGCGCCGGGCGCCATAACGTTCTGCCGCCCGTGCCCGGGCCCGGGCCGCCCACTCCTCGCGGTCTCGCGCCGGCGCCGTCGTCACGAGGGTGTCGATGAGCCGGCGAGCGACTCCGGCCACCTCGTCCACCGCCTCGTCGAACACCGCCTGGTTGGCCTGCGACGGCTTGGTGAACCCGGACAGCTTGCGGACGAACTGCACCGAGGCCGCGCGAATCTCCTCGTCAGTCGCTGGAGGGTCGAAGTTGAACAGGGTCTTGATGTTTCGACACATGGGTCGATAGTAACTCGGGATCGACGTGACATAATCCGCGCTCGTCGTGCGACTTGTCGACCGGTGTCTCCAGGCATTCCGCGATCGGAGGTGGCCGCACCTGACGCCTGCGCCTGGAGTGGTCAGCCTGCATCGCCTCGACACCGACAACCTCGGCGATCGCCTGTCGTCTCCGGCGCTCTACTTCGACTTTCTGCGGGACGCCTCGCGTCACGATTTCCTCCGCGTCCCGTCGAGGGCCCTCGGGCACGCGCGTGTCGCGGTGGTGGGTGGTGGGGGGCTGCTCGACAACGACTTCTTCCGCCGCGGCTGGTTGAACCTCGCTGACCGCACGCCCGCGGACCTGGTCGCCTGGGGCGTGGGCCACAACCGCCACGGAAGCACGACCGCACGCTACCAGGACGCGCTCGGACGGTTTGCGCTCGTGGGTCTCCGCGATACCGGGCCTGACGTGCCGGCAGAGTACGACTGGGTGCCGTGCGCCAGCTGCATGCACCTGGAATTCGACCGGCCGCACGACGTCTTGGTCGACGTCGTGTGTTACAGCCACGCGCAGCATCCGCTGGCCATCGAGGGTGTGCCGCGAATGACCAACACGGCGCGCGACGCTGCCGCGGCGATTCGATTCCTCGCGTCAGCCGACACGGTACTGACCAACACCTACCACGGCATGTACTGGGCGACGCTGCTCGGCAGGAAAGTGGTCGTCTTTCCCTACTCGAGCAAGTTTCATGGATTCCGCTACGGCGCGTCGATGGCGACGATCGACGATTGGAAGTCGGCTGTTGCTCGCGCATCCCGATATCCAGACGCTTTGACGGAATGTCGTGAGGCCAACCGCCGATTCGCCGGGAAGGTGCAGGCGCTCCTCAACCGGTCTTGAGGCTGCCGGCCACGTGCGCCGCGACGACGGTCGGACGCAGCCACTCGGCCAGGAACCCGGCGGCCGTTGCGACTTGTGCGACAAGCAACAGCCCGCGCACGGCGACGGCGTGCCGCCACGCGGCCGGGGATCCGGCCACGCCTACGGGCAGGACCAGCAGACCCAGGTAGAACCCCACGCTGCCGAAGCGGAGCCGGGCGATGCGCGGCGACGGATGCGCGCGGAGCCGGAATGCGGCGCGCCCGTAGTTGGTGTGCTGCTTCACGAACCGCTGCCACGTGAGCGGGCTGTCGTGCCCGACGACGGCGGCGTCGGTGAGCACCAACGGCCGGCCGAGCGCTTCGAATCTCGCGCTGATCTCGCGATCTTCTCCGGCACTCGTACGGAATGTCTCGTCGAACCCGCCGGCGCTCTCGTACGCCGCGCGGGACGCTGCCAGGTTGTTGCCGTTGACGAACCGCGGCCGCCCGTCGGCACGCGGGCGGCAGGCCTCGTTCACGAGGAGCTGACTGGCGCAGGCAAACGGGTTGTCGCCCAGTTCGTTGCGCGTCACGCCTCCTGCCAGCGCCTCGGGGTTCTCGCGGATGACGTCGACGAGCGTCTCCATCCATCCCGGCGTGACGCGGCAATCGTCGTCTGTGAAGAGCAGTATCTCGCCCCGCGCGATGGCCGCCCCGCGGTTGCGAGCGGCGGCAGCGCCGCCGTTGCCCTGGCGCACGAAGCGGACCTCGATGTCCTCTACGGACGCACACACGTGAGCCACGTCCACCTGGCCCCCGTCGTCGACGACGATGACCTCGAAGCGATCCCTGGGATAGGTCGAGCCTGCGAGCGCCCGGAGGCACCGGGCAAGCGACGCGGGTCGCTCGAAGGTGGGCACGATGACCGAAACGAAGGGACTGGTGTAGCTCATCCGAATCTTGTCCTGGTCAGGCGGCGGTCGAGCTCGGAGAGCGCTCGATAGACGATCTGAGAGGGGCGGAGACGCAGGGCCCGCCGCAGGTGCGCCACTTCGGTTCTCAGCGCATCGACGTTGCCTTCCCCGAGCAGCGGGTGGCCTTCGTGGAGCGCGGCGCGTACCAACGCCGGCGCGAACGATTCCCCTGCGTCCGGTGCGTCCGCGAGTCGCGCGGGGAACTCGAGCGGCCGGCCAAGACGCCGAGCCTCGCGGCCGATCGCCGTCATCCGCTCCACCAACGTGGCGACACGATCGGTTGAGGGTGTGCGCCACTCGAGCGCGTCGTCCAGGATCGCCTGCTGATGGAACATGCGCGCAGGGGAGGGCGAGACGAGCTCGGCGATCACGTCTGGAATGTGACGCTCGGCGGTGATGGTGAAGGCCGCCGGGACATAGTGAGGGCGATTCGCGAAGTCGATGAGCGCGACCGGAAGCCCAACCAGCATCGCCTCCAGCTGCAGTGTCGACGGGGTCGTGACGACGCCGTCGACTTCCCTGAGATGGTCAATCAGGTCAGGCGTCTGGCGATCGCCGCGGGCGACGCCAAGGGTCGCGTCGAGCCCGCCAGTCAACCGCCACTCGAGTTCGATCCTGGCGCCGGCGACTTCGACTCCGGTGTCTGCCCACCGCTTCAGCGCGACGAGGCTGTCCTCGACCTGCTGCTGTTGCCGGTCAGTGAATGCAGGCTGCCTGGCCGTGGCGACGAGCAGGCGGAACGGCGCGGATGCCGGACGCGTGCGGCGGGTCACGCCGCGGAACCTGTCGAATCGGGGGCTGCCCGTGACTTCCGCGCGGCCGGCGTTCCCCAGCGCCTCGATCATCCGCGCCTGCGAGCGTCCCAGGCACGCGATCTTGTCGGCGAGCAGTGGCTGGAAGAGCGGGGAGCCGCGCGATTCGGTCAACGTCCTGGGGTTCTCCCAGAGGTTGTGCCACTCGAGGATCCCGTCAGCCAGGTGAAGCGACGGCACGCCGCGGGCGCGCCCGGCCGCCAGTGCTTCCGCGCAGTAGGGCCAGGTCTCGTCGTTGATCAACACGAGATCGACGTGAGGCGCAGGTCCAAGCGCCGCCTTCGCGGAGCTCACGTACTCGACCGAGTCCGGCCAGCGTGAGATGAGCGGCGCGAAGAACGCCTCTTTGCGATGGCCGTCGATGACCGAGAGGCGAGGCGCGTCGGTCACGGCCGGCTCCGCCCCCCCGGGGCGCCGAGCGACAGCAAGGGCCTCGCGACTCGCCAGGCGACGGCCTCGGCAGAGTCGAGCAACCGGGGCAGGCGCTTGTCGGGCCGATCGAAGACCACCGCGAACAGCTTCCGATAGGCGCCGGCCGGCGCCGAGAGCGGACGCACGCCGTGCCAGGCCGAGCGGTCGTTGCGGAAGATCAGGCTCTGGTTTCCAAGAAACGGCGCCTCGATGGCGCGCTCGAACTGATCGAAGCCCGGGTTCATCGTCCAGGCGGTGCGGCGCCCGAAGAGCAGCGTCGCGCCGCCCCACTCGGCCTGCCATTCGCGATCGGTGTTGAAGTAGAAGAGGTGCGTCCCGAGTTTCTCCGACGCATCACGGTGCGGTGAGACACTGCAGCCGCTGAACGCCACGTGCCACGTGAAGCGCAGCGTCGCCTCGCGCGCTCCGAGCAGCCGGAGGACGGCTCCGCGGTATGGCTCAGCCTTCAGCTGTTCCACGAACTGCTGCCACGCCGGCGACAGATCGTCCATCGCGATGACGCCCGGTCCGCGACTGGTGCCTTCGTGATAGAGCGAGCTGCCAAGCTCCAGGTACAGGCGGTCGTGCGACATCTGGCCGAAGCGGCGAGGAAGCCCGACGTGGCGCTCGAAGAGTTCCAGCGGCGGATACTCCGCGCGGAGCTGGTCGAAGGCAGCCGGCGAGAGAAGCCCGTCGAGCGACGCATGCCGGAACGGCACGTCACGCGCCACCTGGCCCGCGGTCAGTTCCGCCAGGGCCTTCTCGGAGAACATGGTGTCCATCGTGCGCGTCATGCCTCACCGAGCATCGAGCGCACGGCGCGCCGCGCCCACGCTGGCACGACCGCACGCACCAGGTTCGGCTTCTGGTGCGCTGACAGGTCGAAGAGGGGTTCGCGCAGTTCGCCCACCAAATTCATGAACAAGCGGGTGTGCCTCGTCGGCTGACGGACGGTGACCCCGTGCAGCGCGTGAAGGCTGTTGGGGTAGATCACCAGCGTGTTGCGCGCGTAGCGGACTCGCTCGACGACCTCGACGTCCTCTTCGGCCACCTCGGCGTCGCGGAACACTCTTGTGTGTCCGCGAAACCGGAACAGCTCCAGGTCGCCGCCATCGGAGTCATCGTCCGGCATCCGCAGATACAGCAATCCGGCAAACAGCTTGTGAGGGCTGTCGACGTGCGCGCGCCGAACGGCGGACGCGTGACCGGTCACCGGCGTGTTGATGGAGATGAGCGCGTCGAGCAGGACGTCGGCGCGGTCGAAGGTATCGACGGACCTGACGCCGGTTCGCAGCTGATCGAGCCGTCCCAGCGTCCTCTCGATGTCCGGATACTGCTGCTTCAGCGTGGGCGCGAAGATCGTCATCAACCGGTCGAAAAACGCCTGAGACGTGCACGATTCGACGATAGCTCGCCACGCGGGTCCGACGCGTTGGTCGGCGAGCGCCAGATGGGCGGGAAAGCTGAACCGCCGATTGCTCCCGGGCCGCTTGCCCTCGCGGAGCACGTCGCCTGGCGGCACTGAGGCCAGCAGCGCCGACACCAGCGCGTCCGGCAGCGCGGGCGTCAGGACCAGGTGAGGAAACGGGTCGGACCGCACAGCCGCGGCGTCGATGCCCGCGAGTAGTTCGGCAGTGTCGTGCGAGAGTGTCATGCCTCGGGTCTCCGAGCCCGAATCCATTCGTCAGCCGTCGAGCGCAGCACGCGCAGCGTGCGCGCGATGCTCGGCCGGTTCGACGGCACCAGCGGCTGTACGCCGGGCGCCATCGGCAGCGAAAACGGCGGTGCGCCGATTCTGAGGGCGAAGTGGTGCGCGATGAGCGGGTGCGACGTCACGGGTCGTGCCGACACCGCCTGGATCGAGCGCGCCGTGTTGAGGAACAGGAACAGGCTGTTGTGGCGGCGTGGGATGACCCGCCGCGTCACGAGCTCGCGCTCGTCGGTGGTCTGCCGCTCGTGGAAGCGCGGCGTCGCGCCTGGCTTCGGCTCGTAGAGCACGTAGTCGCCGCCCGCATCGGCGTCGCCCGGCGCTCGGAGCGTCAGATAACCGAGAACGACGTGCTGCGCGATCTTGATGTGAGGGCCGCGCTCGGCCGACGGCCGGCCCGTCACCGGCGTGTGCATCAGCAGCATCGAGTCGATGAACACGTCGGGCCCTGCCACCGTGGGCGATTGGGGCACCGACCGCAGCGTCTCGAGCGGCGCGAAGCGCGACTCGAAGTCAGGCCACTCCTCCCGAACGTGCGGGCCGAACAATCGAATGCATTCGGCCAACACTGTCTGCTGGATGTCGGCAAAGTGGCGTTTCCAGGCCTCGCCGATGGCCGCGTCCGCCATCACGTCGGGGGCGAATCGCAGGAACTTCTGGTTGCTCGCGTACGGTTTCCACCGCGTGAAACTGCGCCGCTTCGGGAACGTCGCGGCCAGTTCGTCCGCCAGCGCCGGCGGCAATGCGTCGTCGATGACCAGGTGCGGGAAGGGAGCCGTCACGACCGCGTCGGCCGGGGCGCTCGCAAGCGCGAACACCGCGCGAATCTAGCCGAAGCGGTCCGAGCGTGCAATTATAATAAGAGGTCGGCCAAGGCCGACCGAGCCAAATCATTGAACCAGCAGAACATCCGAAACTTCTCGATCATCGCGCACATCGACCACGGCAAGTCGACGCTCGCCGACCGTTTCCTCGAATACACCGGCGCCCTGCAGGCGCGCGAGATGGAAGCGCAGGTCCTCGACAGCATGGACCTCGAGCGGGAGCGCGGCATCACGATCAAAGCCCATCCCGTACGTCTCGGCTACACGGCCGACGACGGGCAGCAGTACGTGCTGAATCTCATCGACACGCCAGGGCACGTCGACTTCTCGTACGAGGTGACGCGGTCGCTGGCCGCCTGCGAAGGCGCGCTGCTGCTGGTCGACGCCAGCCAGGGCGTTGAAGCGCAGACGCTGGCCAACGCGTACCTCGCAGTCGACAGCGGCCTGGAGATCATCCCGGTCATCAACAAGATCGACCTGCCCAGCGCCCAGCCCGAGGAAGCGCGCCGCCAGATCGAGGACATCATCGGCCTCGATGGCGCCGGCGCGATCCTGGCCAGCGCGAAGGAAGGCCGCGGCACCCACGAGATCCTCGAAGCCATCGTCGCGCGCCTGCCGGCGCCAAAGGGCGACCCCGAGGCGCCGCTCAAGGCCCTGATCTTCGACTCCTGGTACGACTCCTACCGCGGTGTCATCATTGTCGTGCGCGTGTTCGAGGGCACGCTGAGGCTGGGCACGAAGCTGCGCTTCATGGCGACGAAGATGGACTACCCGATCGAGTCGCTCGGGACGTTTGCGCCCAAGCCGACGCCGGCCACCGAACTGGGCCCGGGCGAGGTCGGCTTCATCACGGCCAACATCAAGAACGTCCGCGACGCGCAGATCGGCGACACGGTCACCGAGACCGCGCGGCCGGCCGACGAGCCGTGGCCGGGCTTCAAGGAACTGAAGCCGATGGTCTTTGCCGGGCTCTATCCGGTTGAAGGCCACGAGTACCAGCAGCTGCGCGAGGCGCTCGAGAAGCTGCGCCTGAACGACAGCTCGCTCTTCTTCGAGCCTGAGACGTCAACGGCGCTCGGCTTCGGCTTCCGCTGCGGTTTCCTGGGCCTGCTCCACATGGAGATCGTGCAGGAGCGCCTGGAGCGCGAGTTCGACATGAACCTGGTGACCACGGCGCCAAGCGTGCTGTACCGGGTCACCACCACCGACGGGGTCGTGCAGGAGATCGACAGCCCCGCGAAGCTGCCAGACATCGGCCGCATCACGAAGCTCGAAGAGCCGGTCATCACGGCGATGATCCTCACGCCGTCGGAGTTTGTCGGCAACATCCTGCAGCTCTGCCAGGACAAGCGCGGCGTGCAGAAGGCGCTGGAGTACCTCGCTTCGGACCGCGTGCTCATCACCTACGAGATGCCGTTTGCCGAGGTGGTGCTGGACTTCTACGATCGCCTGAAGACGATGTCGCGCGGGTACGCGTCGCTTGACTACCATGTCACCGGGTTCTGGGAATCGCCGCTGGTGAAGATGGACATCCTGGTCAACGCCGAGCCCGTGGACGCGCTGTCGCTCATCGTGCACCGCGATTCGGCGTACGACCGCGGGAAGCTCCTGGTGACCAAGATGCGGGGGCTCATCCCGCGGCAGATGTTCGACATCGCCATCCAGGCGGCCATCGGCCAACGCATCATCGCGCGCGAGTCCGTGAAGGCGCTGCGCAAGAACGTCATCGCCAAGTGCTACGGCGGCGACATCAGCCGCAAGCGCAAGCTGCTGGAGAAGCAGAAGGAAGGCAAGAAGCGCATGAAGCGGGTGGGCCAGGTCGAGATCCCGCAGGAGGCGTTCCTCGCGGTGCTCAAGGTCGGCGAATGAAGAGCAAATCCACGGCGCGTGAATACTTCGAGTCGATTGCCATCGCGGTGATCCTGGCGCTCTTCATCCGCACGTTCGTCGTGCAGGCCTTCAAGATCCCGACCGGATCGATGGAGAACAACCTGCTCGTCGGCGATCACCTGCTGGTGAACAAGTTCGTGTTCGGGCCGGCGGCAACCGGTCTCGAACGGACGTTGCTGCCGGTGCGCGACATCCGCCGCGGCGACATCGTCGTCTTCAAGTATCCGGAGGAGCCCGAGCGGGACTTCATCAAGCGGGTCATCGGCCTGCCGGGCGAGACCGTGGAGCTGAAGAAGAAGAAGGTCTACATCAACGGCGCTCCCATCGACGAGCCGTACGTGCACTTCTTGGTGCCGCCGAGCGCCGACGGGCAGGAAGTGGTGCCGTACGACGTGCGGGAGAACTACGGCCCGGTCACGGTGCCGGCCGATCAGTACTTCGTGATGGGCGACAACCGCGACAACTCGCAGGACAGCCGGTTCTGGGGCTTCCTGCCGCGCGACAACGTCAAGGGCAAGGCGCTGATGATCTACTGGTCGTTCGAGGCGGATCGCGACGAGTACGCGCGCGAGGGCCTCGGCGCGACGCTGACCGGCGCGGTCAACGTCGTGACGCACTTCTTCACACGCACGCGGTGGGACCGGCTGTTCCGGCAGATACGGTAGGCACCATGAAGTTTCTGATCAAGCTCGTCATCGCCGCGCTCGTCATTCACGCCGCGTACCGGATCGGCACTGCCTACTGGGACCACTACCAGTTCCAGGATGCCGTGCAGCAGGTGGCGCAGTTTGGCGAGAGCGAGCCGGTGCCGCAGATCAAGCTGCGGGTGATGGAGCTGGCCGCCGACAACAACGTCCCCATCCTCGACGAGAACCTCATCGTGACGCGCCAGCAGCGGCGTATCAAGATCGAGGGGCACTACACGCGCGACATCCTGCTGGTGCCCGGCTACACGCGTCGCTGGAGCTTCGCGATCGACGTGCTGGTGCTGACGCTCAACTAGCGACCGGCCATGCGGGCCTAAAGGCCCGCGCTACCCAGCGCTGCTCGTACATCGGCGGCCAGCAGCGGTGTCGCGGCCTCGAGGCGTTCCACCTCGCTCCTGACGCCGTCGACCCAGCCCGTCTCGGTGATACTTCCGCGGTTGGCGTGGACGTT
>Ga0315910_10002620_pt1 | contig 15666 bp, 18 predicted proteins | sample EdamamesoilMG_FD_204470 | JGI IMG/M metagenome (GOLD analysis project Ga0315910, IMG submission 204470) | Garden soil microbial communities collected in Santa Monica, California, United States - Edamame soil | ecosystem: Environmental > Terrestrial > Soil > Garden | place: USA: California... | reverse complement strand
AATTGTTTTTATTAAGGAAAGTTCCGAGTCATATACATTTATCGTTCTAACGTCAGAAGGGTTGCTTCCGTCAGTCACCGAAACTACGTATCCCTCGCCGCAGCCGATAGCAGACCGCCCGCTCAAGTTGATAAGGTCTGACGTCACATAGCTGCCAAACCCCGACAGATCGCTATTTACTTTATATAGCCTTGGAAGAGTAAGGGATGCAGTTGTTGTCAGAACATATAGGCCGGTGTCGCGGCTTTCGCAAACCGCCACCGGAACTCGTGAATCAGGAACAGATACGGTGTCATCGCCATTCCATATCATGTCTCCACCTGGGGCGGCTATCCTTGCCCAGAACTTTGAAACATCCGATCTTCCACGCAGGTTTGACAGAGATGATCCTCCAACGGGATTGCTATAGATCGTCAGCGTTGTTGCACCGTGGAATACCTTTGTCAGATAAACAGATACAGACCCGAACGGGAGCTCATAAAAATAGCCTTCGGCTTTATTGTTTATTAGGTTTGTCGAGTAAATATTATTTGTCGAGAGCTTAGATGGAAATGACCTGCTTTCTATGATGTAGCTGCTAAGCGTGCTGCTTGATACAAGCTCGACTTTTACTGGAGCTCCAATCAGCGTGTTCCCATATTTAGCTAGCGGCCAATCATAGAAAACGATGTAAGCGACCCCGCGATAAGCCGGTGTGCTACCGACACCCATCTCAGCTTCCATGCGCGGGTCTGGCATCTGATCGTCCGTGCCATAGTAGATCTGGAATCCAGTCTCTGCTTTGTTACTAGCGATGATCGTTTCCAGCTCATCCGAGTCGGCGTTATAAATCAGATCCGGGCCAACCCAGATTCGTCGCACGCCTGAAATTCCGGCCGCAGGAGCATCAGTGAGTGCAACGGCGAACGTGGAGAAATAGGTATACGTTTCGATGGTCGAGCCGCCGCCACCGCCTTTTCCTCCCTGCTTTTTCTTCTTGATGACCTCTTTCAGTTGATTGTTCTCGACCCAGAACACGGTCCCAGCATGGCCTACGGTTCCGTAATCGCGCGCCAGAGGATTACCAAACTGAAACCCCTGAACGGCGAGATCGTTAAGACGAGGGCCGCGAATGGTCGGGCCTTTTGGCGGGTCAATCAGCGACCCGGCCGTCATCCCCAGCGATAGCCAGATCGGGTTGCCGGTGTAGGCAGTAGCGATAGCCCCGACTATAAAGCCGGCCCACTGGCCGACTGTTTTATCTGCCATCTGCCGGCTCCGTGATGCGGTAGACGTTGGTGATGCGTGCGCGCCATTCAGGCGTCAAGGAGTGCTCGACCACGCGCTGCATGTCAGCGTAGGCGTGGACGATGGTTGATCCGGTGTAGATGGCGACGTGCATCGGCTCGGTGAATCGATGCATCGTCATCAGCAACACATTGCCGGCCTCAATCTCACGCGGCCTCACTCTTTCAAGGCACGGCTGAGCATCGAGGACGGCGCGAATCATGTTTCGATATGGCAGGCGCGGGTAGCCGGCGAGGTCATCGTGCGGAAGGCCGAGCGACTTCAGCACATGCACCAGCACGCCAGCGCAGTCGATGCCAACACCGGGCAGGCGGCCTTGGTGCCGGAACGGCGTGCCCATCGTTTCGCGGGCAATCGCGACGATGTGATCAGGGTCGATCATGCCGCACCTGTGCCGATGGACTGGTAGACGGAAGAGGTGGGAGCGCGGTCAAAGGCGCCGCTGTTGATGGCGTTGCTGAACTTGTCGCGGCAGTCCTCTTCGCGCCGCTTGCGGCATCCAGGGATCATTTCGTAGGCGTCACCCACCTGCACCGGGTACGGCCACGACTGGTATAGCTCGACCGTGCCGTCAGCTTCGTGGCGCTTGATCTCTTCGCTGAGAAGTCCGGCGTTATTGCCGCTGGTGAGCCGTATCGAGCCAGCGCCGAACCAGTCGGCCGCCTCGGCCCTTGCGCTGTCCCTGAACACGCTGCGCGACGTGACGTGCGTGATGGTGCCTGTTACCTTGAAATCAGCGAGCGCGGGGCCGTCCGGGTTGCTGCGCGGGCCAGTGCAGCGGCTGCGCTCCCACGGAATCACGACGCCGTCGAGCGTTTCGTCAAACAGCGTCCACGGACAGAGCGGAGAGATCGTGCGGCCGGTCGACTGGTTGGCAGCGTCGATCAGGCTCATCAGCTCGAAGACGTAGCGGTCATCCTGCAGCTTTGCCTTGCCGAGCAGGAACTTTCCGAGCGGCTCTTCGTCCTCTGTCGGTGCGCTCCAGGTGGTGGCGAACACATAAGCGCTGGCGTTATCCCAGACCCTGCTTTCTATCTCAGCGCGGTCGAGATAGCCGGTTGCATCGTCCACCACCCCGCGCAGATCGATCACGCTCGGCGCCGTGCCTGCTGTCGTCGACAGGCCGGTGAATTCGTAGCCGCTGCCAGCGTTGTAGTCGGCGGTGTCGCTGCCGGCTTCAAGTTTCAGGTCACGCGGAAACTGAACAAACTTCGCAGGTTCAATTCCCGGCATGACGGACTCGATCCGCACGCAGTAAATCCGCGCGCGATAGTCAGCAACAGTCGATTTCATCAGCCGGGGTTCAGGATTTCGGCGAGGTTGACCTGCGTGCTCAGCACGTTCAGGTTGCTGTAGGTGATGCCAGAGAGATCGACTTCGAATCGAACCGGAATATCGAAGTAGCAGCCAGCCATGACCGCCTCGCCAGATTGCGGACGGGTGTTTGACTGGCCACCACTGGTATAGGCAGAGAACCCGGTCGAGTTAATGTTGACCGTGACTGTGGTCCCGCCAATGCCTGTCACTTCGCCGCGCAGACCATTGATCTCAGTCATGCCGGCTACGCCGGAGAAGTGCAGGGAATCGCCGACAACCACGCCATGCGCAGCGCCGAGCGTGACAACTGCAGACGCTGCCTGCGTGATGCCGGTGATGGTCTTCTGCTTGTTGGCGCTGAGCGTGATCACGCCGGTGGTGTTGCTGACCGAGAACGCGGTGATCGGCGTCACCACACCGTTCGCCGCCTTGATGCCAGCCACGACCGAGCCAGCGCGCGGTTTGCGGATGCGCCTGCGCGGGGCCAGCGGATCGGAAGGCGAACCGTACCAGCGCGTGATCTGGTAGGTGCCTACGCCGGCATCGATCACCACTGCCTGCTGGTCGGCAAAGGTCGGGGATTCGATGTAATCGTTCGTCGAGAACTCCTGCCGGTCCGGCATGCGGAAGCCGCCGAACATGCCACCGCAGCGGTTGAACAGATCCACCAGCTCCTGCAGCGTGAAGGCGTAGGTCTTGTTGGTGAAGTCGATCTCGTAGCGACGGACAGGGTATGGATGACGCAGGCGGGTATAGGTGTTGTCATAGGCATCGACAACGACATCGACTGCATAGCCACCGCCAGCCGCGCTACCGTAGCTCTCGCAGCCCGGCAGCTGCTCTTCGAGGAACGGCATCAGGAATACCTCTGGCCGGAGCTGACGGCCCGTGCAACCTGGCGGGCGATAGCACCGCCGGCCTCCTGCGCCTCCTGCCGGGTGCGCGCGCCAGTCGAGATGTTGATGTTGTTGGTGGTGCCGCCGCCCATCATGCGGGCGGTATCGTTACGGCTGGTGACAAGCGCAGGTCCACGAACAAGCTCCGGGCCGTTCTCGCCGACGATGCCGAACTGGCCGGAGCCGATGCTGCCACCTCCATCGAAGAAGCCGGCGAACGTCGTAGCAAGGCCGGCCCAATCGATCCCGCCTTCGCGCTGACCGCTCTGCGTGGTGCTGCCGAAGATCGAGTCCATGATCTGCGCTGCAGCGGCCTCTGCAGCCATGCGCCGGATAACCTCGATGAATCCGTCGAGCATGCCGTCGAGGCCATCCTTGAACGGATCGAAGAGGTAGTCGGCGAGGTGGCCCTGAATGCCGCGCAGCGCCTCATCCCATGCGATCGAGATCTGGCTGGTGTCCTCGGCTGCCTTATCGAGATCTTTCTGGTACTGCTCGAACACGCGGCGCGATGCTTCGTCGTAGCCGCCGAGAATCGTGATCCCTTCGCGCTGCGCCTTGTTCAGCGTGTTCATCGATTCGATGTAACGCTCGAGCGTGGCCTCCTGCTCGGTCATCAGCCCGCGCGTCAGGCTGTCGACATCCTCCTGCAGCGCCTTGCGGTCCTCCTCGGCCTGCTTCACCGCCTCGACGGCTTCTTTCTCGCGCGCCAGTCCTTCGATATACGCCTGCTGTGCGGAGCTGATGCCGACCAGGTTGCCCTGCGTGATCTCATACCGCAGGCGCTCCAGCTCGGTCAGCTCCCCGGTGAGCGCGATCTCGCGAAGATACTGATCTACTTGGCTGTCGTAGGTAGACTGCAGCTGCTCGGCCGCCTTGCGCTGCTCGTCGAGGAACTTCGTGGTCTGCGCGCGCGCGTCCAGCTCCTGCTGCAGCGCGATCAGCTTCTGGCCTTCGCCTGCCAGCAGTCCATCGATCAGACCGTTCTCGATGTCATAGCGCAGCTGGGCGGCCTTGCCTACCTCGCCGTATAGATCAAGCTCGCGCTGCAGATCGGCCAGGCGTTTGGTGAACTCTTTCGATGGCCCAGCTGGTACGGAGGGTGCGGTACCGGTAACCGGTGAGGCAGTTCGGGCAGCCTCTTCGTCGACGATTTTCCGCAGTTTCGCAAGCTCGGCGCGCAGCTCATCCTCGCTGTAATACTCGACGAAGCCATCCTTGCCGAAGAAGCGCACGCGATCGAGGAAATCACCGGAGAGCAGCTTCTCGATGCTGCGGATCTGCTCTTCGGCGGAATCGTTCAAGCCGAGACCTTCGGCGAGCACACCACCAAGCCCGACCCACGCCGCTTCGAGGATTCCCGACTCTTTTTGCGCCGCCACCATCACTTCGGTAATACGGATGAACGACGGCAGAAGATCCTGGGCGATCGAGATGCCCAGCGCGCCGGACGACTTTTGCAGCCTGGTCAGGTTGTCGTTGAATTGCTCGGCAGCCGCGGCGGTTTCGCTGTCTATGATCAGGCCGAGGCGTTGCGCCTCATCAGCCATCGCCGCCAGCCCATCAGCACCGCCGTTCAGCAGCGGGATCAGCTTCGTGCCAGAGCGGCCGAACAGATCCTGCACCAGCGCCGCCTTCTGCGCGCCATCTTCCATGCCGGCGAAGGCGTCGGACAGCTCGCGGATCAGGTCGATATTTGACTTGATGCTGCCGTCTGCATTTTTCGCGGAGATGCCAAGCCGCTCAAACGCATCCGCGCCGGCGCCGGTACCATCGATGACCTCACCGACAGACCGGTTGAACCTGTTCATGCCGGCCGACACTTCTTCGATGCTGACGCCGGATAGCTCGGCGGCATAGTTCAGCGCGCCGAGATCCTCGACGGCGATGCCGACTGCCTTCGACTGCTTCGACAGCGCGTCGGCGGCGTCGATCGAGGCCTTCGTCTGCGCCACCGCCCAAGCAGCCGCACCGGTGCCGAGCGCGGCGAGCGCGACGCCGGTTGCCTTCGCCGTCTTGCGGATCTGCGCCATGCGCTTTTCCGACTCGCGCGCGGCCTTGTCCATGCCTTGAACGAATCCGCCAACCTTGGCGACAAGATCCAGCGTCAGGGTGCCTAGACTGCGTGAGGCCATTTATTTTCGCGCTCCCATCAGAATGCTCATCGCGTCCTCGATCTTCGCTTCCGGCTCGATGTAGTGAGGCATGAAATGAAACTGCTCTTTGTGTTCTTTGTAGTGCGCGTTGTGCAGCTTCATGGCGATCAGCCCGTTGCCCCACTCGACATGCTTGGCGAGATTCAGTGAGCCATGCTTATTTCGGTAGGCGATCCAGTCGAGAAATTCGACATGGCTCATCCGCTCTTTTGCTTCTGCGATCGTTCTCCCGCCGATTCCGTTCAGCACCAGTTCATGCCAGAACTCGTCGGCGGGTGTCAGTTTTTTGGTTCGGTCCGCCCGAAGCCATTGACGTCCTTGATCGCCTTCATAAGTACCGCAGCCAGCGACGGGTCGAGCTGGTAGGCGTCCGTGTAGCTGATCGACTCGACACCGCCTTCACCGAAGAAGACGCATTGCGAGATCAATGCCGCGCCGCGGCTCTTCTCGGGATCATCACCGTCGACAACGAGACCGCGCTCGACCTCACCGTAGGAGCGGCGCCGAACGTGGATCGTGAAGGTGTCGTCGACCTGTTCGCCTTCCGGCGTGGTGTGGCTCCAGGTGACCTCGTGGGGGATCGGGGCTGACGGCACAACACCGCCACGCTGTTTCAGTTGATCGAGATTCATTGAGTGGTCGCCATCGATGGGAGCGCCGGATGGCCGATGGCTTGGCCATCGCCGGCGCCAAGTGGAAAGGCTAATTAGCTGGCAGCTGCGATCAGCTGCGGTTCACCGGATACCTGAATGCCGATGCTCGACGTAACCTGCGCGTTCTGCTGGAAGCTGAACGGGTAGGAGTTCATGAAGCCTTCGAATACCAGCCAGGAGCGGTCGGTCGGCAGGTCGAAATCGCCAACGCTGTCGATGGTCGGATCGGAGTCGACAGTTTCCGACCAGCCCAGCGCCCACTTGAGCGTGGTGCCCGCGATCTTCAGCTGGTGAAGCCGCAGGTGCGTCGGGTTCTTGGGGTCAACGTTGATGCCGAACGTCGCAGTTCCGGGCGTAGCGAGGCCGGCCTCGTAGGTCCTCGCCAGATCTTCGAGGCAGGTGGTTTCGGTCTGATCGATCGACGTGTCGATTCCGTCGATCGAGGTGACACAGGCGATCTTGATCAGGCTGTCGTCGGCAGGGTCGATGGCGTAGAGCTGCGTGCCTTGGGTTTTCATGGTGGCTCCTTGACGGGTTTTCAGACATAAAAAAACCCGCCGAAGCGGGTTGGTGGTGTTGCTCGTTTCAATCAGCGATCAACGTACCAGTCGACGTCGAACGAAAGGCGATAGAGGTTGGTGTCAGGTTCTCGGCCGTCGCCGCGCCAGCCGACGATGTGCGCGAAAGGCTCTATCGCATTGCGCAGCGCCGCGGCGACAGCTCGAACCGAATCGGCTGTGTCGGCGTAGACGTCGACCTGCAGCGAGAAGAGATCAGCGTCCGGCCGCTGGTTCATGAAGTTTTCCGGCGCGCCACCGATCTGCTGCCACACGGCATACGGCCGAGGACCACCCTGCGGCGACTCGCCAAACGGGTAGAGGCGAACCGGGCTTGTGCCGAGCAGGGCGGTGACGGCGGCGGATGCTTTGCAGATGGCGAATATCGGCGGATACATCAGGCACCCAACTTATCGAGCTGGTTGATCAGTTCGTCAGCAGCAGTATTAGTGGCTTTGTCGACGTTCTCTGACATCGCATTGCGCATGAACGGCTGTGCACGCGCCTTGCTGGTGCCGAGCTCTATCATCCGCCAGTGTGTTGTGTTGCCGCCGGGCAGGCCGGTTGCTGTGCCTTTTTTCAGCGGCTTCGCGCCGCCCATCACGCCGACCCGCATGCCAAGGTCAGCCCCAGCGCGCTTCGCGCTTCGTGATGACATTGTTTGAGTAGTGATGTTCCTCGAGATCATATCGGCGGTTTCGGGATCATCGATTGCGCGAGCATTGACCCGTGCGGCATCCCGAAATACGTTCGCCCCTTTGCGCAGCGCAGCCCGAAGCCCGCGCTTCTGCAGCTTGCTCGGCAGCGTCGACATGCGGTCGATGGCGCGGTCGAGACCTTCGATTTTGAATTCAATCCCGTCAGCCATGCCGATGATCAACCTTCAATGTGACCTGCCAGGGCCGCGGCTTTCCGTGGAAATAAACTACCGAGGTACCGTGCGGAACTGATCGCCGGCAGTGCGCCTTGTAAGACCTGAACTGATCATCGAGCACCGCCGGTGTCTGCCCGAGATAATCACGAATAAAGGCCTGATCCCCCCATTTTGCTCGCGTTCTATACTCATCGATGTATCGCTCCGGAGACCGGGCGAAAGTTTCGTAGATTTTCACCGGAGGCACCGACCAAGCCATGCAGCCGCTGCCGAAATCGCCAGCGCGGTAGACATCAGACAGCATCCGAAATCGATCGAATACAACATCGATCCTACCAACGACAACCGTGTCCAGGTCGAGATAGAGCGTTGGGCCATTCAACAGATCGGGGCGGAACAGCTCCAGCTTGCTCCACCAACCGGGCCACCGATGCAACAGCGGCACCGCCTCGATATCCGGTCGATTGACAGCATCGTCGGTCAGGCAACGCACCTGGGCCCCGGGGTTATGACGACGGATCGTGTCGACCAACGCATACAGATGGCGCGGCCGATATTCTGGGCCGCGCTTTAGAACGCACGCGATCTGCATACGATGATGTGATGCTTCGGTTCAGCTTTCGAATACTCGATATTGAAGTGGCATTCCAGCGCGCCGAGCCACCAATCAAGGCCCTTCACAGTGAGGTGCAGCGTCTCGCCAATTTTCTCGCCCTCATGACAGCGGAAGTTCGCGATCTGGAAATAACAGCGCTCGACGTGCTGCGCGATGTTTACGAGAGTTTGCCCGACACGTTCAGTAGGGATGTGCTCCATCACGTCAGCGCAGAAGCCGAACGGGTAGCGGGCGAAATCAACCGGCAGATCCCACAGGCACGCCTCAATGAACGGGCCGTCGAATTCCGTGCACGCCTCCCGCACAAGATCGACGCCAGCAGCTTCAAAGCCCTCGGCAGCGAGTGCTGCAGCAACACGACCGGTGCCGCAACCGAGATCTACGACGCCAGCACCTGGTGGCATCTTGAGCAGTACCAGCGCCTGCGGTAGGAAGCGAAGCCCGGGCGAGCGCGCGCGATAGCTGTCGTGTCGCCACATGCGAGAGTACTTGTCGCGCTCCGCCACTGTTACTGCATCAGCCACGTCATACCCTCTTCGATAGTCATTTGCGGTACACCTCCCATGCGGCCGCAGCTCACCACCTCAATTTGGTCGATCGCGGTGGCAAATAGCAGGGGCAGGTGGCTCAGATTGTTCGGTTCGCCGCCTTCAGCGCGCGGCTCTTGGGTTGCATCGACACCAACCAGCGCTACGCGGCGAGCTCCGAGGTGGTACGCCAACCCCAGCGCGCCCCATGCACTATTACCTGTGTGGATTTTTCCCGACTTTACGCACAAGCGCGGGACTGCCTGCCAGCGGCGCAGCCAGCCCTCCGGCGACTTCGGTTCGCAGGTAAAGCGCCTTGTCGAACACACTCTCTCGAAGCGCCGCACATGTGGCGGCAGCTGCGGCCAGTCAGCTGGCACGGCGGCGCAGTACTTGACGCCCGTTCGCGGATTGCACCAGCGGCGACGATTCGCTGCCGATGGGTCGAGCGTGAACCAGTAATCAGCGCGAGGTACCCACTCGATCGCGCCATTGACGGCGATTACCAACACGCCATCGGGCGGCACGAACCCAGCGGCGCTCGGGCCGGAGGCAACGATGACGGCGCGCTCATGTGCCATCATTGACACCATCGGTACAGCGCAGCCGCCATTCGCGGCGCGCGGTTTTATCCGTCTCTGCACTGCCGATGTTGTAAATGCGGCCATCCCACAGGATGCGCCAGCGGTAAAGCTCAATTCGATCGACCGAGAACCAACGGCAGTTGATGCGCGCGGCCGTCTCTGCCTGCACCGTGCCCGATTCGCGGAACTCGCGTCCCGGGCCGGTCAACACCTCGGCTGGCACACTGGCCATGCCGGCAACGGTTGTCCATGTGATCTTGACCTCACCGGTTTCGCTGTCCTGCTCATGCACCGGCCGCTGGAACGCGATGCGGTGGCGGTAGCGCTGGCCGAGGGTCATACGCCAAGACCTACGCGATAAGGCATCCACAACGATTCGGCAGCGGCGCGCCACTGGGGCCGCTTGGCAGGGTCGCTCTCGTCGTAGTCAGCGCGCACCATGCAAATAACGCCGCGCACCACATCAGGCGCCACCGGGTCGCCATCGCTCGGCACCTCTTCCGACGATGAATCAGAGGGGTATTCGAGCGGCAGCGTCGGCAGCTGCGAACGGTTCAGAAACCGCATGCACTCCTGCTCCGCCGAGTCGATCAGCGATTGCAGCAGCAGATCGTCGTCGTCATGGATGATGCGCAGGTCGGCTTTCACCATCTCCAGCGTTACCTGACTCAAAGCACATCCTCCAGCGCCGCGCGCCTGAATAGGCGCAGCGATGTTTCACGCGAACAGTTGATGATCTCGATACCACGCAGGCGGTCGCGCGTTTTACGGAACTGCTCTGGCCACTTCGGCAGGCTGCCGGCATTGCCAAGCCCCGCCGGGTGCCGCCCATGCCAGTGCACCTCGCCGGCAGTCAACTGGCAGTCATAGCCCAGCAGCACCAGCTTGGCGGCGCCGAACATGCCTGCCATCTGCATCAGCGCCGCCCCGCTGTTACCGGGAGTCTGCAACGTGATGCGTCTGGCGCCGTGTTTCAGGCAATCGGCTGCTGTCGTGAACCGATCGCCACTGAATTTCTCGGCCGCTTCCCGGCCGTACTCTTTCCACCAAACCCGATCCATCGCGAACAGAACATCTGCCCACGGTGTCAGTCGGAAAGTGGTGTTTGTGCAGGCAACGAATCTTTGCGAGGACGGCCCCGCTTCTTCGCGCCACTGCCGGACTCGTTCACAGTCGTCTGCGGTGAGGCTTGGACCACTGGCGATGCAGACGACGGTTGCGCCTCCCCAGCGGCCTTCGAAGGGCGCTCTCTGCTGTCGATCACTTTGACTAACCGTTTGCGCTCGAGCGCCTGCGCAATGCGCGGCGACACCTCGAACCGATCACCCAACCTGCGGCGGCCGGTGTGCTCAAAATTCTTGATAGCTTCTACTTCAGCCACTCTGAATCCCCCAAAAAGAAGAGGCGGCCGAAGCCGCCCCTCTTTCATCGGTGGTGCAATTACGACGATGCGAGATCGTCGAAGTCGCCTGCAACGAATGCAGCCGGGCGGTAAACCGTCAGGCCGACACGCTCTTCCGCCAGGATCTTCACCATGTTCTTGATGAAGTCGTCCTGATCCTGCGTTGCCAGTGTGATGGTCAGCTCCTCGCGATCCCAACCTTGCACCGCGAGGCCACCACCAAACACGCCAACGAGGAAGTCACCTGCACCCATCGCCGTGGTCGGAACCACGTTGCGACCCCACAAACCAGGAAGAGTCTGGTTGCGCGGGTTGGCGAACATGTAAGCGTGCTCGCCCGAGGTCTTGAGCAGCTCGATGTTGGTCCAGTCGACCGGGTTGAGGATGATCGCGTCCGGCGAGTACTCGGACAGCTCGACCTGCAGCATCGCCAGGCGCAGGCGATCGATCTGCGTTTCGTTCACCACCGAAGCACCAGCCGGCTGGCTGTAGGCCGTTGCCTGGGTGAAGATGCCGTCGATGTTCAGGCCGACGCCCGAACCGTTCAGCAGCTGATCCTCTTCCTTCAGCTTCAGGCCGTTGCGCAGCTTCACATCGATGAACGAGCGCAGCATCGCCGCATCGCTGAGCACCTGCTTCGAGGCGTGAATCCAGTGCGCAATAGTCGCCACTGGCACCGAGTCGGCTTCGAACGTGATGTTCGATTCCGGCTTGCCTGCCGACGGGTTCTCCGACACCGGCCCGGCGCTGTTGGTGAAAACCAACTCGCGAACGAACTCAATGGAGTTGGAGGTGGTGCGGCCGAAAGCGATCAGATCGCGAATCGTCAGCCGGCGCAGCGGAACATCAACAATGCCGCCAACGCGATAAGGAACGATCAGATCGCCCGCCGAACCAGAGCCTTCAGTGATGACGTTCTTCACGTCGATGCTGAGGCGGGTGCTGTTCTGGCGCTGCGCGAATGCCGCGAACTCTTCGCTTTCGACGAATTGCTCACCCATCGATTTCGGTGCCGCATGACGTCCAACGCCGCCCTGCTCGATCATCGCCAGCTTCTGCTCGGCCGATTGCAGGTTGGCCTGCAGCTCGCCTTGCTTGGTCAGCAACTGGTCGACTTTAACGCGGGTTTCTTCGGAGAGCTGAGCATGCGCCTTGATCTCTTTCTGCGCTTGCTCGGCCATGGATTTCACATCGTCGCCGATGCGCTTGAGCTCCTGCTCAATCTGAGTAGTCATTTCGATGATTCCTTTTACAGTGAGAAGTTTTTGAGCGCGGACAAGGCCGCCCCTGTCACATCGCCCGGATCTCCCTGAGCGGTCACGCCAGGATCCCCCGAGGCGCCGCCAGCCCGGAGGCTGGTCTTGAATTCCGAAAGAAGTCGCAGCGCTTCGTTCTTCGGCATGCCGGAAGCACGAAGGGCTGATTCGATGCGGCGCACAGCGCTGGCGGATGCCCGCCCGCCATCGCTCTTTACCTGGTCTGATTCGAGCAGGGCATCTGCAAATCCTTGCTCAACTGCGGCGCTACCGCCGATCCATGTCTCGGCATCCATCAGCTTCGCCGCGGCCTTTGCATCGATGCCGGCACGTACGGCATAGATATCGGCAGCCGCCATGTCGAACGGCTCCAGCGTTTCAGACAGATCACGGAAGTCATGCCGGTTGCCCATGCCGATGGTCCAGGTGTTGTGCACCATCAGAAATGCAGCGCGGCCGATCTGGATGGTGTCGCCAGCCATCGCAAGCACCGATGCGGCAGAGGCTGCCAAGCCGAGCACCTTTACTGTCACTTCGCCTTGGTGTTCACGCAGCAGGTTGTAGATCGCCAGCCCCTCGAAGAAATCGCCCCCAGGGCTGTTCACGTTGACCGTCACCGGTCCCTTACCCATTGAGCGCAGTGCGCCGGCAATCCGCTTCGCGGTCACACCCTCGCCCGTCCAATAGTCGAAGCCGATGACGTCGTAGATGCTGATCGAGCGTTCATCGTCGTCTGCAGCCGCGTGCACTCCGGAATCCCAGCGCTCCAGCGCTAGGGGCGATAAATACGGGCGCACGTCTGCCCGAGGCCGCCCCATCGGAACGGCCGGCAATGCTCGGATGGTCATGGTTTAGTCCTTCGTGGGATCTTCGGAGAGGCCGAGGAATGCGCGAAAAGCCGCGCGGGTTTGCTTTGCATCGGAAGCAGAACCAATCGAATCGAGCGTGGTCATCGCTGACTGCACCGTCAGCACCGCCGCATTGCCACCCATCGGCGCACGATCCTCCAGCTCACGCACCTCATCGCGCGTGAAAATCCCTCTATCCACCATCGCGCCAAAAAACGTGGCGCGGCCCGCGCTGTCGGCGCGCAACAAACCCTCAACTGCGAATTTCGGGTAGAAACGCATGCGCTCTGATGCGGTGAGTAGATCCTTACTGATCGATTGCTCGATACGCTTCAGCCACGGCCCTAGCGTGAATGTCAGGAAGCCGATCATCTGCTGCTCGATCCCGCTACCCCAGCTGGTCGATTTCTCGCTGTGCCCGACCATGAAAGGCGGTACGCGGAACCAGCGGCAAACCTCTTCGACGCTGAACCCGCGCGATTCCAGCAGCTGGGCGTCGTCGGGATTGATGCCGATCGTGTCTGCAGACATGCCGCCTTCGAGAAGCGGCGATTTGCCAGCGTTTATTGATCCGGATATCTCCTTCAGGCTCTCGCGGAACAGCGTGCGCTGGTCTGGCGTCAGTACTTTTTCCATTTTGAAATAGACGGTCGGCATCAACCCATTCTTGAACGTCGCGCTCGCCGCCCCTTCCGCCGCCAGCGCTGCGCCGAACACGTTGGCACCAGCCCTGATCGCGCTCACGCCGCACTCGCCATCAATGCTGAATCCAGGCACAGCCCAAATTCGTTCAGTAGGAATAACCCGCTGGATGCCGCCGGCTTCGGTATATCGATACTCCCGCTGTCCGCCAGAGCCTCGCGTGATCGAGAGGCGCGAGGGAGAAAGAAAGCGCAGCCCCACCAGTCGCGATCCGGCCATCAACTTTTCGGCGTGCCCCATACCGCGCAGCAGCATCGCTGCAATCATCGATTCCCAAAATACAGCAGCCGTGCTGTTCGGGTTGGGCTGGTCGTGGATGATCATGTGCAGCGGGTGCTGCGGTGCCACTGTGCGACCGCTACTCTGCTTCTCGTATATCGACAGCGGAAGGGTAGCGATAGTCTCAGCAATCAAGCGTGTGCATGCCCAAGCTGCAGACAGAGACAGCACTGATCCCTCGTTGACACACGCGCCGCTGGTCGACGTAATACTGGCGAAGCCGTTCCAGAACTGGTCATCGGTCAGGCTGATCGGCACACCTAGCCAATTCAACACCGCAGACTTGATACGCCCCGGCTTTTTCGTCGCTGCGTTCTTCATACGATGATCGGTGCGCTCAAAAAGTCGTCGATGTTTTCTTCATCGGTCGAGACCATGCTGCGCCCCACCGCCATCACTGCCGCAACGATCAAATCCACGCGACCCGTTGCTTTCTCTTTCGAAATTTTCCGGTTGCCTGCCGGGTCACTGACTACTACTGCGTTCGCAGCGCACCAGGTGAGAACCGGGTGGCCATCGTGCGCAATCGTGTTGTTCAGCATCTGGCGCTCCAGCTCGTCGACGGCAGGCGCCATGTCTTTAAAGCCTTGCCCGAATGGCACCAGCGTCGGCAGCGTCATGCCTTCGTCTTCTGCCAGCTGTTTGAGATCTTCGATGCGCCAACGGTCGTAGGCCAGTTCGGATATCTCAAACATGTCTGCCAGCTGCACGATGCGCCGCAACACATGAAACTTGCTGATCGCGCGCCCCGGCGAGACTTCGAGATAGCCAGCCTTCTGCCACGACAGGTACGGCACGCGGTCTTTGTCTTCTTTGTCTTTCAAGCCGACTTCAGGCAGCCAGCAGAACGGCAGCAACCGTGTTACTGGATCGTCAGCGGTTGGCTCGAAAGCCAACACCAGCGCTGTCAGGTCAGTGGTGCTACTGAGGTCGAGACCGCCAACGCAGCGGCGCCCCAGCAGATCATCGACGCTGTAGGGGTGCTCGCAGCCCCTCCATACGTCGTAGGAGATCCACGGCGACAGCGACTCGACCCACATGCAGAAGTTGAGGCGCTTGACCACCGACTCTTTACTCGGCATGCCACGCGCTTCACGCACCTGCTCGCGCAAATACTTGTGCTGAATCGTGACGCCGAGCGATGGGTTCGCTTTCGGCCAACAGGTTTCGTCTTCGAACGGATCATCTTCAGGGTCCAGCGCGCAGACGTAGCCGAAAAACGAGTCATCCTCTTTCGCGCCGCTGCAAACCTGCGCGGCGTAGTCGTGATATTCGTAGCAGACCGACTGCCGGTTGCTGCCACTGTTGGTGATCATGAAGCTGAGCGCCTGTCGCCGGCCCTTGGTGCCGGCGCGAAGCATCTCCACCATCCGGCCATCGCGGTGCTCGTGAATCTCATCGAGCAGGATGATGTGCGGGCGCGGACCCGACTGACCGTCATCGGATGCGATCGGCCGGAAGTAGCTCGACGTGTCGAGATACGCGAGGTTCCACTCCTTACCGGTGCTGCCGCTCTTGCGAATGCGCTGGCCAAGTTCAGGCGAGAGCTCAACCATCGCGACGGCATCGCGAAACAGCACCATCGCCTGGTCTTTCTTTGTCGCCGCCGCGTAGATCTCGGCACGGTGCTCGCCGTCGGCTACCAGGCCATACAGCCCGACCCCGGCGGCGAGCGGCGATTTTCCGCTGCCCTTGCCTGTCTCTACGTAGGC
>Ga0315910_10002619_pt1 | contig 15677 bp, 12 predicted proteins | sample EdamamesoilMG_FD_204470 | JGI IMG/M metagenome (GOLD analysis project Ga0315910, IMG submission 204470) | Garden soil microbial communities collected in Santa Monica, California, United States - Edamame soil | ecosystem: Environmental > Terrestrial > Soil > Garden | place: USA: California... | reverse complement strand
CGCGCGCGCCGGTGCGCTCTTGCTTGCCACCGAGGACACGGGCGACCTGGTGGAACGGCTCTACGACCGCGAGCGGCCCGAATCGCTCGCCCGGCGACCGGTCAAGGCGGGCGAAGGCTGGCTCGGCGCCGCGATGCAGTCGGGGGTTCCGCTCCTGGTCGAGGACGCGGCCGGCGATCCGCGGGGGCTCGCCGCCTACCCGTTCGAGGTGGCATCGGTGCTCGCGATCCCGCTCGAGGGCGAGAGCCAGTCGATCGGCGCGCTGGCGCTGTTCACGACCGCGGGCGAGCGGGCGCTCGGCGATGCCGATACCGGCCTTCTCCGGCTCGTCGCGGCCAACGTGGCCACCGCCGTGCGGCTCTTCAATGCGAGCCGTGCGCGGGAAGTCGGCGAGCGCCTGACCTCGATCGGGCGTCTGCTCTCGCAGGTGATCCACGACTTCAAGACGCCGATGACCGTGATCAGCGGGCACGCGCAGCTGATGGTCGACGCCGACGATCGCCAGGCGCGGCAGGAGCACGTCGAGCTCATCTTGAAGCAGTTCGACGTGCTGAGCGCGATGCAGCGCGAGGTGCTCGACTTCGCACGTGGCAAGAGCGCCCTGTTCGTGCGCCGCGTCTACATGAAGAAGTTCTTCGCCGAGCTCGAGGGTCAGATCCGGCTGGAGATCGAGGGCCTGCGTGTGGAGCTCGCGGTTTTCGTCGATTCGAAGCTGGTCGCGCGGTTCGACGAGGCCCGGGTCGCGCGAGCACTCCACAACCTCGCGCGGAACGCGATCGAGGCGATGGGTGAGCGCGGCGGTCGCCTCGAGATCGCGGCCGAAATCCGCGAGCAGTCGCTCGTGATCCGGGTGGCCGACAGCGGGCCGGGCATCCCGGCCGATGTCGAGGGCAGACTGTTTCAGTCGTTCGTGACCTCGGGCAAGCGGGGGGGGACGGGGCTGGGCCTGGCGATCGTGAAGAAGATCGTGGAGGAACACGGCGGCCACATCGAGCTTTCGTCGAGCGAAAGAGGCGCGACGTTCGAGCTGTTCTTTCCGCAGGCGTCGGCGGTGCCCGCGGGACATCAGCCCGAAGGCCCACGATGACGGAGCCGCGACGCCTCGCGATGCTCGACGAGCGGCGCGTCGCGCTCGAGACCTGCGGCTACTGCCCGAAACTCTGTCGGACGGCGTGTCCCGTTTCGAACGTGGAGGCGAGCGAGGCGCTGATCCCGTGGGGCAAGATGGCGATCACCTGGTACGCGGCGCGCGGGGATATCACGCCCGATCACGAAACGGCGAAGCTACCCTGGGCCTGTACCGGCTGCTTTGGCTGCCGCGAGCGCTGTGAGCATCAGAACCCGGTGGCGGAAACGTTGCGCTCGGCCCGAGCCGCCTACCGCGAGCGCGGCTTCTCGCCTCCGGGGGCGGCGGCCGTCGAGGAGCGGCGGCGCGAGCGGGCCGCGGGCCTTGCCGAAAAAGCACGCTCGCTCTCGGCACGCGATACGGGTACTGCGCTCGTGCTCGGGTGCGGCTACCTCGCCGGCTCGGGCCGCGAGGCGGAGGACGCGGTCAGTGTCGCCCGCGCGCTCCTCGGTCCACTCACCGTGCTCGCGGGCTGCTGCGGGCTCTTGCCGCGCGAGGCGGGAGACCCCGCGCGTGCCGACGACGAGCGGAAGGCGTTGCTCGCCACGGCCGCCGGTAAGCGGCTCGTGACGGTGGACGCCGGTTGCACGCTCGAGCTCCGTGACGCCGGCGCCGTGAGCCTGCTCGAGGTGGCAGCCGGGCACCTCGACCGGTTCGAGCCCCGCCTGGCGGGCGCCGGCGTGCTGCGTTTTCACGATCCCTGCCGCCTTTCGCGCGGGCTCCGCCTGACCCGAGAGCCGCGGATGATCCTCGCGCGGGCGCTCGGTCACGAGCCCGCAGAGTTCGACCATCACGGGGCCGGTACCGTCTGCAGCGGAGCGGGGGGTCTCCTGCCGTTCACGATGCGGCGTACGGCTCGGGCGATGGCGCGCGAGCGTCTCGCCGAGCACGAGCGTCTCGGCGGTGGGACCATCGTCACGGGGTGCGCCTCGAGCCTCGGCTGGTTCCGCGCGCAGGGCGCCAAGGTTACCGATCTCGTGAGCGTGATGGCGCGGAGCCTCTCGGGTGGGTGAGCGTCCGGTGGAGGCGTCCTTTCGGCGCAGCGTCGCCGCGCGCGTTCTCGCTTCGTACGCGCTGGTGACGCTCGCGTTCGCCTCGGTCGCGAGCTGGAGCTTCATCGCGCAGCGTTCCGCAGCCCGCGAAACGAAGCTGGTGAGGATCGGCTACTTCCCGCTGGCGCTCGCCATGCGCGATCTGGTCGCCAAGCAGGACACCTACAATACCCAGCTCAATCACATCACGGCGGCGCGAAACCCGGCTGATATTCAGGTCTGGTTCGACGTCGCCCTGCGCGTGGGGCGGCCCCGGGCGTTCGAAGCGGTTCGCGCCGACATTCGCCTGGCCTTCGTCGAGGACGGGGACGACGCCACGCGGGCGATCGGCTCGGACCTGCTCCGTGAGACCGCCGAGATCGAGGCGTTCGTCGCTCGTGACAGTGAACGCCTCGAGCGTCTGTTCCAGGCCCTGAATCACGACGATCGTGCGGCGGCGGAGCGCTTGCGCGACGAGCTCGTGACGCGCGGCTCCCAGACGTCGTCACGCCTGTCCGGTCTCGAGCAGAGCATGAAGCGTCACGTCGACGTGCTGCTCGATCGAGCGACCGCCCGCGAGCTCCTCGCCATCCGGCTGTTGGTCGCGCTGGCCGTGTCGACGGTGATGATCGGGGCACTGATGGCGTTCTACGCGCGGCGCGTCCTCCGGCCGCTCGGCGCCGTCACCGAGCGGGCGCGTGCCGTCGCACGCGGCGATCTGAAGCCTCGCCCGGCGGTCGTTTCCGACGACGAGATCGGCGAGCTGGCGGCCACCTTCGAGCAGATGGTGGGCGCCATCGCTCGCGCGAACGAGCAGCTGGTCACTGCCGAGCGTCTCGCCACTATCGGAAAAATGGCTGCCCACGTCACGCACGAGATCCGCAACCCGCTCTCGTCGATCGCGCTGAACCTCGAGCTTTTGGAGGAGCAGCTCAAATCGGATGACCCCGAAGCGCGCGCGCTTTTCTTCGCGATCGAGAAGGAGGTCGAGCGCCTGTCGGCGCTGAGTCGCCAATACCTCGCGTTTGCGCGCAGCAAGCTGCCGACACGCGAGCCGGAGGACATCGGCCCTCTGGTCGAGGAGGCGGTGGTGTTCGTGCGCCTCGATCTCGAGAAGCACGACATCCGCGTGCTCGTCGAGGTGGAGCCCGATCTCTCGCCCGTCGCCTGTGACGAGGGCCAGATCAAGCAGGTCATGCTGAACCTGCTCCAGAACGCGCGCGACGCCATGCCGGGCGGGGGCACGGTGAAGGTTCGCGTCGGCTCGAACCCGCGCGGCGAGGTCGTGATCACGGTGGATGACGAAGGGCCGGGTGTCCCCGCAGAGCTTCGCGAACGGCTGTTCGAGCCGTTCTTCACGACCAAGGAGCACGGGACCGGCCTCGGCCTGGCGATCACGCAACACATCGCCGCCTCGCACGGCGGGAGCATCGCGTGCGAAGCGGCCCCCGGCGGTCGCGGCGCGCGCTTCGTGCTGCTCTTGCCCGGGAGAATTCAGGAAAAAACTGCGATATGATGGGGCTTCATGGCCGAGCTGTTCACCCTCGTGGTCGCCACCTCGAACGAGGGGAAATTGCTCGAGCTCCGTACCCTGTTCGGTGACATGCCGGTCGAGCTCGTGTCGCTCTCGAGCGTGCTCGGCGAGCGTCCGGCGGTGGCCGAAGACGGCGCGACGTTCGAGGACAACGCCGCGATCAAGGCGCGGGCCGCCTGTCGCGCGACGGGCCTTCATGCGCTGGCCGACGACAGCGGGCTCGAGGTGAAGGCACTCGACGGGCGTCCGGGCGTGCGCTCCGCGCGCTTTGCCAGCGAGCGCGCGACGGACGCCGAGAACAACGCGGCTCTCTTGCGGGAGCTCGACGAGGTGCCGGACGCCGAGCGGGCGGCGCGCTTTCGCTGTGTGCTCGCCTTCGCGAGCCCGTGGGCGAAAGATCAGGTCGAGACCGCCGAGGGTTGCGTCGAAGGGGTGATCGCGCGGGCGCCCCGGGGCAGCGGAGGCTTCGGCTACGACCCGCTGTTCATCGTGCGCGAGCTCGATGGTCGGGCGATGGCGGAGCTCTCCGAAGCGGAAAAGAACGCCGTCAGCCACCGGGGGCGCGCCGCACGGGCGATGCGCGAGGTGATCCTGCGCACCGTGCAGGCGCACCTCGCCGAGGCCGAACGCGCGGTTCGCTAAGCGTCTGGTCTCCATCGGGGATGAGTGGCTGCCCCCACGACGTTCGGCGTTGCACGGCCCGCGTGCTCGGCCTTTGCGGGCCTGTGCGCGCGGGCGCCCGCCTTGCGCCTGCTTCGCAGTCGCGGGGGCGCTGACGCCACCGTCAGCTAGCTCATGCCGGAGCCGCGCCGCACAAGCGTCATGGCATCGGGGTGTTCTTGGGCGGCGCGGTGCTTGGCGGCGGCGCGATGGGAATCGGATCTGGCGAAACGTCCGTCAATGTAGACGACCGCTCCGCCACCAAGCCTTTTTTTTCGGACTCAGACCCGGTGTTGGCACAAGGCTCGGCGCCGGAGTCGCGGCCGCTTGGCAGCATGTTTGGATATGGTGCGCTCAGCGGTCGCGGCCGTGACTCTGGCGCGAGCACCGCGCCCGCCCCATGCACGCCGAAGGTCGAACGCATCCCGGGCGCGGAGCCGCTCGATGGCTTGCTCCGTTCAATGACGACCCCCTCCTGAGCGGGCTCTGCCCGCGATTTGGCAGGAGGTCGGCCGCCCGCAGGCGCCCGGTCCATGCGAATTGGCCGGCAAGCTCCGCCGGGCACCGAGGACGGACGGGGGGAGGCAGCACTCATGCCTCATCCTCCGCTCGCTCACCCGCCTTCTTCTGCGCCTGGGACGCCTGGTTTAGCGGGTGCCGAAGAAGTCCACGTGGGCGGCGACGGTCAGCGTGAACCAGGCGTGCGTGTCGGCGCTGTCACGCGGCCCGGGTAGGTCGTAGCTCGTGCCGTTGGGCCTCACCATCCGCACGCGGTTGAACGACCCCACGCCGATGGTGGCGAGCGGCGACAGGGTGACCATCGAGCTCATGCGCAGATCCGCGCCGACGCCGAGCCTGCCTTCGAAGGCGGCGCCGGTGAGCTGGAGCTTGGTTCCGTCCTCGAACCGCGTGCGCGCCTGGCGGTAGCCGATGGCGAGCTCGGTGACGAGACCCAGCCGATCGGCGTTGGAGGTGGCGCGCATCGCACCCGCCCAGAAGTCGCTGTCGGATCCGACCTGCTCGCCGTAGAGGTCCTCGTCCCGGTCGCCCGTTGTCAGCTGTGCGCGCTCCCACAGCGCGAACAGCATGTAGTTTCGCCCGAGGCGCACCCCGACGTCCGCCTCGATGGCGAGCCCGGACTTCGCGTACTCCTGCCAGGGCACCGGCTCGAGGAACACGACCCCCTGCGCGTTCGGCGAAAGGGCCTCGGCGTAGATGTTCCCGAAAGGCAGAAACCAGCCCGTCCGGAGCCCGACCCAGAGCGCATTCTCGGGCGAGACGTGGTGGGGCACCGGGGGCGGCCGAGGCTCGTAGATCGGCCCCATGCCGGGGGGCGGCGGTTCGTAGATGACTGGCCGTCGAACGGGGGGTGCCACCGGTCCCGGACCTGAGGGCGCCGTCGGCGGCGGAGCGGGTGCCGTGGCGCCATCGGGCGATGCTGGCTCGGGCGGCGGCGTCGTCGCCGGCGGCTCGGGAGGCGTGCCAGGGCTCGGGGCAGGCGGGGTGGGGGCGGCCTGCTCGGCGTCGAGCGGCCCCGCCAGCAGGAGGACCAGTGCGATCGACCCGAGGAACCGCAGGCCGGTCATCGGTGGAACGATAGTGCCGGCCCAACCTATGTGCTAGTTGGCCGCCGTTGTTGGGCTCCCGTGAAGCAGGACTGGAAAGGCCTTGGCCGGCACGGCACCGTCGGGCTCGAGCTCGTTCTGAGCGTGCTCGTCGGTGGGTTCATCGGTCGGCTTCTCGACCAGCGGCTCGGTACCGGGGGCTGGCTGACGCTGCTCGGAGTGGCGTACGGCGTTGCAGCCGGCGTCCGAGCGCTCTACAGAGCGGCCCAGCGAGCAACGCGCGAGGCAGAGGAGTTCGACCGGCGTGAACGTGAAGAGCGAAAGAAGTTCCGAGATGGCCCCCGCGGCTGATAGCGAACGGGTGCTCTCGCTGCTCGCCCCCGTCGCCGTGACCGGGGCGATCCTCACCGCGCTCGCCCCCTTCGTGTTTCCGACCGCGGGAAGCGCGCTCGGTGTCGCGATCGGTGGCGCACTCGCCGTCGGCAACCTGTGGGCCGTCGCGATGGTGATTCGCGGCTTCCTGCGCGGCGCCGCCCTCCCATGGGGTGTCGTCGCTGCGTTGAAATTCGGGGCACTCCTGTTCGTGGTCGGGATCGTGCTCAAGAACCATTGGGCCGAAGCGCTACCGATGGCGCTCGGCTACGCCGCGATGCCGCTCGGGATCGTGGTCGGACAGCTCAGGCGCGCGCCGGCCGGGCGGGAGCACTGATCGATGCCCGAACATGCGAGCTTTCTCACCCTGATTCTCGGGCACTTCAAGGACACGCTCGAGCACAACGTCGGTCTCATCGGGCAGAGCCTGGTCGAGGGCGTGCCGCCGAGCTGGCACAGCTTCGAGCCGCTCGTCGCGTCGCTGCTCGTCTTCACGATCGCGGTTCTGGCTTCCGTATCGGTGCGAAATACGCTGAGCGATACCGAGGCGGCCGTCATCCCCGAGGACCGGCTGACGCTCCGCACGTTCGCCGAGGCCTTCCTCAGCTACTTCTACGATCTGGCGAAGAGCGTCATGGATGCGGACCGCGCGAAGCGCTACTTCCCGCTGATCGGGACGGCGGCGGTGTTCGTGTTCTGCGCCAACGTGATGGCGCTGATCCCTGGGATGCCGGTCGCGACCAGCAACCTGAACATCACGTTCGGCTGCGGGATCATTGTCTTCATTCTGTTCAATGCCTACGGCGTGCTGACCAACGGTTTCAGCTACGTCGCCCACCTCGCCGGGCCGACGTGGTGGCTCGCCCCGCTCTTGTTTCCGATCGAGGTCATCTCGCTCTGCGTTCGACCGGTGACGCTCGGGGTCCGGCTCATGATCAACATGGCCGTGGATCACCTGATCCTCAGCCTGTTCACCGGCCTGGTCGCGATCCTGGTTCCGATCCCGCTGATGCTGCTCGGGATCCTGGTCGTGGTCGTGCAGACGATGGTTTTCACCCTGCTCACCTGCATCTACATCGGCCTGGCGACCGAGCACGAGGCGGAGGGCGCCCACTGATTCCCGGCCTTTCGGGCGGGGATTTTGGGAAAGACCTGGCGATCGCACCGGAAACGCACTAAAGCCGTCGCGGCCGTACGGCCCCGCCGTTCGAACCTTCCCGTAAAGCGTAGAGACAAGGAGACCCTGACGATGTCGAAGAAGAACCTGCCCCTGGCCACTCTGGCGCTGACGACGCTCGTGTCGTCGAACGCCTTCGCGCAGCAAGCCGATTCGGCGACGAGCGGTAGCGGGCAGGCGATGGCAGCGCTCGGTGCCGGTCTCGCCGTCGGCCTGGCCGTCCTCGGTGGCGGCCTCGGTCAGGGGCGCGCCGCTGCGGCCGCACTCGAGGGCATCAGCCGCAACCCCGGCGCCGCCCCGCGGATCCAGACCCCGATGATTCTCGGCCTCGCGCTGATCGAGTCGTTGGTGCTCTTCGCGGTGTTCATCGCCTACCTGCTTCAGGGCAAGGTCTGACGAGCCCCCGCCGTGACGCGTTCGCGTCGCGGCTTGTCTCCGAGCTAGCGCACGCTCACCAGCGTGCCGCGCTCGTAGTCCGTCGGCAGCACCGCCGACCACCCGTCGGGTAGCCGCGGGCTCGCCCATTCGAACAGGCGCTCGGCGTCCGCCGGCGTGAGATTCACGCAGCCGTGGCTCTGCACGCGCCCGAAGGCGCGGTGCCAGAAAGCGCCGTGCAGGCCGTAGCCGCGGTCGAAATACATCACCCAGGGAACCGCCTGGATCGCGTAGCTCTCCTGCGCTTCGAGGTTCTCGAGGTTGTCCATGTCGCTCGTTCGGAGCTTGATCCAGAGCCGGTGGACGCCGCGGGGGGTCGCGAGCTCGGTGCCTTCTTTCCCGCGCCCGGTGGAAACCGGCATCGAATAGAGCGCCCGCTCGCCCGCGTACGCCGTCAGGACCTGGCGCTCGACGTCGACGTCGATCCAGCGCTCGAACGGCAGTGCCTCGGCCGGTGGCGTCGCCGGTCGCGGGCTCGTCGTGTCACGAGCGCGAACCCATTCGGCGTCGGCGATGCGAAGCCAGGCTTCTCTGCCTTCGCCGCGGCGCTCGAGGACGGTGAGCTTGCTGAGGGTCGGAAGCGTGCGCAGGCGTCGACCGCGCGGTGCCGCGTGGACGGTCGTTTGCTCGACGTTGACCCACGCGACATCCGCGGTCGCGCTCTCGGCCGCGAGGGGCTCCGGCGGCTTCACCGGACCGACGAGGTCGCGCATCGGGATCCAGAGGCCGTGGGTGGTGAGCCCGAACGGATCGGCGGCCCCGGGTTTTGGTGTCGTGCGGGTGAGCGCGACACCGAAGCCGGGGAGGAACTGTGCTTCCGGCACCCCTTCTTCCGCGGTCTCGAGCACCCGGTAGCCGAGCGAACCGTCTTTACCCACGAAGAAGTAGTCGTGAGGGAATCCGCTGGGTGTGAACGAGCGGGTCGTCGCCTTCGGGGCTTCGCTCTCCACCGCGCCCTCCTCGCAGATCCAGGCGACCGGCCCGACCGAAAACCAGCGGCCCCGGCAACCGGGGCCGACCCGAGCGCCGAACAGCGGAAGCCGGGCGCCGCGCATTGCCGCGCCGCGCCGAGGCGACGCCGCGTCGGGGCGGACGTGGATCGGCTCGTCCCGCCTCGTCACCTCGAGCCCGCGCCGGGGCTCGCTCGCTCGCGCGCTCGTCGAGTACGCGGCGAGGGCTGCTACGACGAGCAGCTTTTCAATCGTAGGTGAAGTTGAGCTCGTGGTCGCAGACCTTGAAGGTGTCACCCTCGTTGATCACCTTACGCTGAACACGCTGGCCGTTGTACTCGACGCCGTTCGTCGAGCCCATGTCGACGATGTAGTACTGGCCGCCGGAAAACTCGATCATGGCGTGCTGGCGCGAGACGTTCGGGTCCTTGATCGTGAGATCGCTGGTCTGCTTGCCGCGGCCGATGATGAAGCGGTCTTTGGTGACCTGGAACGCCTCGCCCTGATAGTGGATGGTGAGGTTCATCCCCGCCGGGTGGGCGCTGCCGCCTTTCGCGGGCGGTGCGCTGCGGGAGGGGGCGAGCGGAGGCGGCGCCTTGCGCGAGACCCCGGCAGGCGGAGGAGGGGGCGGCGCCGCGCCACGCTTCGGCGGCGGACCGGGCGGCGGGGCGACGCCGGCCATGCGACCACCGGGCGGCGCGAGGGGCGGCGGCGGCGGCAGGGGCGGTGCGCTGACGGCCGGGGGCGCCGCGGCCACCGGGGGCGGCGGCAGCGACGGATTCGCGCCTCCCGCGGGGGCGGCCCCGTAGCCGCGCTGCCGCGCGTACTGCTTCATCGCATCGTTGATCAGGTAATCGACGGAGCACTCGAGCTCCTTCGACATCTGCTCGAACTTCGACCAAAGCGCGTCGCGGACTTGAAAGCTCTTGGTGACCTTCTTGTTCTGATCCTGGCTCATGGCGTGCCGCGCTTCTCCACCGCCGGCTTGACGCAAAACTCGACGAACTCCCCCAACGTCGAGATGTCCTTCGTTTCACGCTTGCCGTCGGCCGCGACCTCGCACTTCCACTCGCAGTCCTGCGCGTCCTTGGCGCAGCTCGGTGCCTTCTGCCCGTCCTTCATGTAGTGGGCGAGCTTCGCGAGATCGTCTTTCGTTCCGTGGTTGTAGTAGTAGCCGAACGCCGTGAAGCGGGCCGGGGCCGGGTGGGCCGAGCTGACGAAGGAGGAGATCACTTCGACCGGCTTGATCGGGCCCTTCATCTCGGCCATCAGCGCCCCGTAGCGCAGCGGTTCCGTGATCGCCATGCTGTCGATGCGGCCGATACGCTCGAAGAATTCCTTGAGCTGCGAGGTGTCGCTCATCTTGATCACGAGCTCGGCCGCGACCCAGCGCACCTTCCAGGCGCTGTTGTCGAAGAGCCCGTAGAGCCGGTCGATCACGATCGCGCGCGGAAAGTCGCCGACCCTGAGCAGCGCCACGTCGCGCACCTGATCGGGCGTGTCGGCGGCGGCGGCGACGGCGAGCACGGCTTCGGCTTGCGACACGCTCGTCCGATCGAGGTGACCCTGAAGGGCGGCGAGCGCACCGGAGCGGCGTTTGGGGCTCTGGCTCTTGTCCTGTGCGAAGCGGAGGAGAAACTCGATCACGGGCGCACCGGCGAGCCGCTTCATGGAAGCGAACACGCGGAGCAGCTCCTCTTCCTGGTACTGATCCATCTGCGCGCGGAACTGCTCCGGCGTCGGGGTCAGCTTGGCCGCCTTGTTGGCTGCCTCGACCCCGGGGCTCTTCTGTCGGATCCAGTTCTCGGAGGCGATGTCGGTGGCGACCACGACGATGCGCTGGCTCGCGGCGAGCTTCGTCGCCGGGTCGCCGAAATCGGCGATCAGCTCCGACATCGCGTCGATCTTGCCGGCCCCCGGCACGATCTGATTCGGCAGGCTCTTCACGGCGTCGGACCTGAGCTCGGTCACCATCTGCTTGACCGAGTAGGTCTGCGACGAATCATCGTAGCGCTGCGGAAATCCGACTGAAATCCAGTGCGAGAGCGCGGCGCGCAGGCGCTGCCGGAGCGCGGCGTCGGCGACCAGCCTGCCGCGATCGTTGGTGAGCAACGCGAAGGCCGCGTCCTTGTACGGCACCGAAGGATCGGGAGAGATCTGGCCACCCTGGGCGACCGGCGGCGGCTTCCGTACCTCGATCTCCAAAGCCGGCACGAGACGAGAGACGATCGTCGTGCGCGCCGCCGGGGGGAGCGTTCCGAGCGAGGTGATGAGGCCGGGATGCTCGTCGGAGCCGTCGATGCCGACGCGCCGTCCGTTACGCGGCTTCATCCCGACGAGGGCGAGCGCCGCCTCGACCCTGAGGTCGATCGAGTACTTGTCGTGGGTGAGGACCGCGATGAGCTTCTTCGGTCCCTGCACCGTGGAAGCCCAGCGCTGAATGTTGTCCTTGTCGGTTCGGCACGCACCGGTCCCGAGCGCCAGCGCCACCAGAAAAGCGCAGGCAGAAACCGCAGTTCTAGGACGCATCCCTCCCACTGACCTTGCGCTTTTCCTGGTTTGCCCCGTCATGTCGGTCACTTGGCCCTCATTTTCCAGCCTGGAACCCGCAGCGAGGGTGCAGTCTACATGCCGGTTCGCTCAACACTCAAGCTTGGGCACGGCCGGGTCACGGTCAGGAAGTTGGCCCCTCGGGTAGGTAAATGTAGTTATAGGTAGTCAAATGGGTGCGCGGCCGTTCCTGCCCCGAAGTGTCCCCTCGTCTCCCCCTGCCGCGAGCCCTGATCGGCCGGTGAGCCGCTTGCGGGAGGCCACCGCGCTGCTCCTCGCTGCGGGCGCGCTGTTCGTGCTGCTCGCGTTGATGAGCTGCCGGGTCGACCCGCTCGATCCGCTCTACAGGCCGTCCGGCTGGGTGGGCCCGTCGGGCGCCTTCCTCGCCCGGATCCTCGTTCAGGGGTTCGGCGTGGTCGCTTGGCTCGTTCCGCTGGAGCTCGTCCTGGTCGCGATCCCGCTGTTTCAGCGGCGGCCGACCGGTGATCTCGGGCTCCGCCTCGCCTCGGACCTGGTGCTCGCCATCGTGCTCGCCGCGCTGGTGCAGGTGGCCTGGCCCGGGGCGACCGCGTTCGACCGGGCGCCCGCGGCCGGCAACGTCGGGCTGCTCTTCGGGGAGCTCATGCGTGAGCTCTTCTCGACTGCGGGCTCGTTCCTGATTGGGCCGACCGTGGTCGGGCTGATCCTGATCGGGCGCAGTGATTTCTCGTTCATCGAGGCTTGCCGGCGCGCGCTCGCTTTCCTCGGAGCGTTGTCAGCCCGTAGCGGGTCGCTGTCCCGGCGCGTTTTCGGCGCGTGGCAGGAGGCGCGCGCGCTGCGCCGGGCCGAGCGTGCCCGCGACGCCGAGCGCGGAGCACCGCACATCGACCTGTCGGAGCCGGACGAGGCCATCCTGATGCACCTCGCCGACGACGACGGTGACTGGATCCCGCTCGATCAGACGGGCGCGCCGCCGCTCGCTTTGTCGCAGGCGCTCCGCGAAGCGCGCACGGGTGCGAGCCTCGCGCTGCTCAGCGAGACGCCTGCCGTTCCGGCGGTGGTCGAGCTCCCGCCGGCGAAGGCGGAAAAGGAGCCGAAGCGCGGCAAGGCGGGCAGCGCCCCCGAGCGAAGGGGCGCCCCGGCCGAAGCCGAGCCGTCGCGCGAGAAACCGTCGGCGGCGACACCGGCCGCCACGAGCGCGAAGAAGGGAACCGCGCCCGCGCCGGCCGCGGCGAAGGAAGGCGCGCCCCCGGTCAAGCCGGCGAAGGCGGATGCCGGTGGAGCGCCGAGCGCCGAGCTCGGGCTTCGGATCATCGACACCAAGCCCCAGCGGGAGGTCGAGCGCCCGCGCGACGAGGCGCCGGTCCAGAAGCGTCGGGGCGCCTTCCAGCTCCCCGCGAGCAGCTTGTTCGAGCTCGGCCCGGTCGCCACGGCGGAGGTCGATCGTGATGCGATCTACCAAAACGCGCAGAAGCTCGAAAAGACGCTCGCCGACTACGGTGTCGCGGGCAAAGTCGTCGAGGTTCGTCCCGGCCCGACCGTGACCATGTACGAGGTGGCCTGCGAGGCGGGCACGCGTGTCAGCAAGGTCGCGAGTCTCGCCGACGACCTGGCGCTCGGACTCTCGCGAAAGGTCCGGATCATCGCGCCGATCCCGGGCAAGAGCCTGATCGGCTTCGAGCTGCCGAACGACGAACGCCAGCCGGTCTGCCTGCGGGAGCTGATCGAGGACCAGCGGTTCGAAAAACTCGCCGAGCGCGCGCCGCTCCCCGTCGTGCTCGGTCGCGACATCGTCGGGGCGCCGTACTACGCCGATCTCGCGTCGATGCCGCACGTGATCGTCGCGGGCGCGACCGGCGCCGGCAAGAGCGTGGGCCTCAACGTGATGCTCTCGAGCCTGCTCTACAAGCGCACGCCCGACGAGCTTCGTTTCCTGATGATCGACCCGAAGGTGGTGGAGCTCGCGCCCTTCGACGGCATCCCCCACATGCTGCTGCCGGTCGTCACCGACATGAAGCAGGCGGCGACGGCGCTGCGCTGGGCGGTGGAGGAGATGGAGCGGCGCTACCAGCTCTTTGCCGACGCCGGCACGAAGAACATCACGACCTACAACGGCTGGGTGAAGCGCGTACAGGACGGCGAGATCCCGGCCCCCGCGCCGGCGGAAGTCGAGGCACTCACGGCCGACGGCGCGCTCGTCACCGTGCCGGCCGCGAAGGAGGGCACGGACGGTCGCACCCTGCCCGGCAAGATCCCGTACATCGTGATCGTGGTCGATGAGTTCGCGGACCTGATGATGCAGCAGGGGAAGGACGTGGAGGCCGCGGTGGCGAGGCTCGCGCAGAAGGCGCGCGCCGCCGGCATCCACGTGGTGCTCGCCACCCAGCGTCCGAGCGTCGACGTGATCACCGGGACGATCAAGGCGAACTTTCCGTCGCGCATCGCGTTTCGGGTCTCCCAGCGTGTCGACTCGAGGACGATCCTGGACGAGCAGGGAGCCGAGCTGCTCCTCGGCCGCGGCGACATGCTGGTCAAGCTGAACGGAGCCACCGACACGCTGCGCGCGCAGTGCCCCTTCGTGAGCGAGGAAGAGGTCACGCGCCTCACCGATCACCTGCGGAAGCAGGGGACCCCGGAGTACCACGCGGCGATCCTCGAAGCGTCGGACGACGACGCCGACGACGGCGCCGAGGCTCAAGACCTCGACGCCCGGTTCGACGAAGCCGTGCGCATCGTCGCCGAAACACAGCGCTGCTCCACCTCGTGGCTGCAGCGCAAGATGACCATCGGCTACAACCGCGCCGCCAAGATCGTGGAATCGATGGAACGCCAGGGCATGGTGGGGCCCCCGAACGGCTCCCGGGACCGCGACGTGCTCGTTCCTCCTCCGTGACCTCGGCTCCGGCGTCCCCGCGGCCGAAGCGTTCCAAGCGGCCGAGGCGCGCCAAGTAGCGATTGCTACTTCGGTCACGCGGCACTAGAACCGGTCCGGCCATGGAGCCGCCCGCCTTCCCAAAGGCGATCGACGACGATGACGATGACGTGGCCTGGGCGCTCCAGACCGCCGCCGTGCAGTGGGAGCGCGGCGGGCACGCCGATGCCGTCGTCTGGCTACGGAGAGCCGCGCAGGCCGCCGTGGAGTCGGGCGAGTTCGGGCGTGCCGCCGATCTGGAGCGCGGCGCCCGCGAGGTCGAAGGCTGGGTAGAGCGCGGCGCGGTCGGACCCGCGCCGGACGAGGACGACGGGGTCGATTCGCTGCTCGAGGGGCCGAGCATCGAGGCGGTCGCCCTCGAGGGTCCGACCGCCAGCCTAGTCGACGCGCTCGAAGCGGAGGCGCGAGACGAGCTCCAGTCGACGGAGGACCTCGACGAGGCGGACATCGAGGACCTCCCCGACGTGCAGGACGTGGAGGACATCCACGGCGCGACGTCGTCCGCGCCGCCCGCCCCGCCGGAGGAGGAGGAGAGCGTCCCACTGCCGTTGAAGAGCAGGCGGCCGCGCGTGCAGGTGAGCGACGCCCCCGACGAGCCGACGCTGCCGCCCCCGCCGGGCGGTCGCGCCTACAAGCTGCCCCCGCCGCCGATCCCGCGGCTGCCGCTGCCGGCCCCGCGCGTTTCGACGCCGGCCGAGCCGCGAGCGTCCGACCCGCAGTTCGATGCCCCGACCCGTTCGCTCCCCGGCGTGCCGCCGAGCGACCGCGCACCGGAGCCGCTCGAGTCGGTGATCCCGCGCGAGCGATTGGTTTCCGAGGCCGATCCGGAGCTCCAGAGCGGCGAGATCGAGCTCCCACCCGCCGCGCCGCCGCCGCCGCCGCCGCCGCCGCCGCCTGCGCCTCCCGCGGCCGAGAGTGCCGCTCCGGCGGGCGCAGCGAGCAAGCTCGATGCGAGCTTGCTCGCTGCGTGCCGCGGCCTCGAGGACCTGCCGCCCGAGACGCAGGAAGCGCTTGCGGCGCGCGCCGTGGTCGAAACGCTGGCGCCGGAGCAAGAAGTGAGTGGGTTCGGTCTCGCGCTCGTCACGCGCGGCAGCGTGCTCGTCATGCCGACGATCGCCGACGCGGCCTGCGGCCGCGCCTCCGAAGGAGAGCCCGTCTTTTCGCAAGGGAACCTGCCCGAGGGCGTGCCCCTGCGCGTGGTGGCAGAAGCTCAGGGCGCTGAAGTCGCGGTCTGGCAGCCCGAGGACTTCGAGCACCTGCTCGTGACTTGCCCCTGGGTCGCCTCGGAGCTCCGCGCGGTCGCGGACCGCTATCAGGCACTCGCCGGCGCCGCCATGCGGCCGCTCGGCGCTCTGCTCGACGACGG
>Ga0315910_10002618_pt1 | contig 15680 bp, 8 predicted proteins | sample EdamamesoilMG_FD_204470 | JGI IMG/M metagenome (GOLD analysis project Ga0315910, IMG submission 204470) | Garden soil microbial communities collected in Santa Monica, California, United States - Edamame soil | ecosystem: Environmental > Terrestrial > Soil > Garden | place: USA: California... | reverse complement strand
TCGATGTCGTCCCGCGCTGGACGGGAGAGTTCACGCTGCGGATCGTGAACGTCGGCTCGCTCGCGAACCTGTACGAGCTCCGCGTCTACTAGAGGCAAGGAGCCAATCCGTCGGCCGGCTCGCCCCGCCCCCCGGGCGCGCCGGCCGACGCTCGTTTCCGGGCCGCGGCGAGGGCGGAACGGAGGCTCGTCGAGGTCGCGGTAAGAACGTCGATCGAGCCGGCAAGGGAGACCGGCGCGCGTCCTCGATCGAGAGTCCGCAAGCGCCAGCCCTCTCTGGCCCCTCGCTACCACTTCCCACCATGCAGCCCACCCTCACCGACGGAAAGACCATCCTGGAGCCCGACCTGGTCGAGTTTCATCCGCTGAGCTCGCCGACCCCGGACGACGCCGACCTGCGACTCGAGCTCCAGCACCTCTTCGGCCCTCTCCGCCAGCGACTCCTTCCGGGGAAGAGCCTCCTGTGGTGGGGGACCTTCGCCCTCGCGGATCGCGTGGGCCTGACGGCCTACAGCTGCAAGGGCGCTCGCCTGCGCCTCCGCATCCTGGACCTCGAGTTCCGCGTGATCGAGGAGGTCGTGGCCGGGGGCGGTTCCCAGCGCCTCGCCGTCCAGGTCCCGCGCAGCGGCCTGGTGTTCTTCCAGGTCATCAACGAGGGTGGAAGCGACGAGGTCCTCTTCCTGCAGGTGGGCCGCAGCCACTGCGGGAGCTTCCTGCCGAGTCGCCCGCTCGCGCTGCGGCTGGCGCGCTGGGTGCGGCGGCTCGGGCAGACGATCCGCGGCTCTCGCGGCCGACTCGTGGCCGGAGCTGCTCGCCCGTCGTAGCGCTGGTGCGGCCGCCTACAGCGCGAGCCGGTACAGGCGGACGTGGACCTGGCACCCTGCCGGGATCGACTCCGGCGCGCAGACGATGCGCACCGCCAGGCCTTGTCCCTCGGCTGCGAAGGCCATGACCATCGGGTAGTAATCCAGGGCCTCGTCGGCGGCGAGCACGTCATCGCCCGAGACCAGGTAGGCGTCGACATCCAGGTTGCGGTCGGGAATCGCGATGCCGCAGTAGACCGCGTCGGCCTCGGCCGCATGTCGGACCGAGCCTCCGTTCACCAAGGACTCCAGAGAGCCGTCGTAGCGGGCGACCTCCTCGATCCCCCTCACCGTACGCTGCAGGCGAACCTCCACCTGCCGCGTGGCGTGCCCGCGCAGGTACAGGAAGAGGCCGCTGACTCCCTCGTTGAACAGGGCGGCGAGGCCGCTGGTCCACTCCTGCTCGAGCTGAGCGAGCTGGACCTGACCCTGGTCCCCAGCCTGCAGGCTTCGCAGCAGGTCGATGCGCTGCCCATAGTTGATCCCGCCCAGGGGGCTGCGCGGCATCTGGCCCCAGCCCAGCAAGCTCTGCAGCGGCAGGAGCTGCATCTGGCCATCGGCCTGATAGGTGGGCACGGCCACGTCGGCCACCTGGAAGAAGGACGAGACCGTCATGCTGTTCCCCGCGCTGAGGATGCCCACGACCTTGCCGTCCTCCGTCAGGAGCGGGCTCCCGCTGGCCCCGCCGGCCGAGCCCATGTTGAAGTGCAAGAGGTGGGAGTCGGCCGGGTCCGCGCGCTCGAGCAGGAAGTTCGTCAAGCCGGTGATCGACCCGACCTGCATCGTGGGCCGCGGGCGCTGCACGGAGAGTCCGCCGTGGACGAGTCCCTCGGCTGGGAAACCCACGAAGGCTACGGGATCGCCGCTGGAGAGGTGCAGTAGCTCTTGCTCCGTCGCCAGTGGGAGCGCGGGCGCGGCCCGAGCACGGTCCTCGGTCGCGATCTGCATCAGGGCCACGTCGCAGGCCGGAATGAGGGCAAGCGGCCCCATGCTCGCGGCGTCGAACACGTCCTGCTGATCGAGGAGCTCCTGGAAGCGCGCGTAACCGGGGTGGAGCAGCACCCCGGAAATGGTCAAGTCCTCCGAGCTCGCATTGCGCGCGATCAACGACTCGCCAGGGCCCAGGTCCTCGAACTCCTCGGCCACGTGAGCATTGGTCGCGAGCACCCCGTCTCCAAGGGACCATGCGGTCGCCACGTGGACCAGGACGGGCCGATCGGTCCCGAGGCGCTTCAGGACAGCGTACACCGAGGGCTCGAGGCGCTCGTAGAGAGCCCGGAACGGGGCCCGAGCTCCGCGCACGCGCTCGCTGACCTGCTTCAGGCTGGCCGCGGTCTCGCGCTGGAGGGTCTCGAAGCGTTCGAGCGCGTCTCCAGCGGCGCGGCTGGCGCCGCGCGCGGATTCGGCCGCCTCCGTCGCGCGCCCCACCGCGAGGCGATACCCGACCGCCCCCGAGGCGGCGATCAGGGCCACCAGCCCGAGGCCGATGCGCACGGATCGCGCCGTGCGCGAGAGCTCGTGCCCGAGGCTCTCGACGCGCGTGTGGGCCCCCGGTTGCCGGCGCTTCTGTCCCTCCGTCGGAGCGAGCCCCGACTCGCCGAAGGCCTCGACCAGCAACACTGGACCCCCCTCGCCGAGGGTGAGCTCGCACAGCTCGGGGAGCTCGAGCTCGTCGTGGGCTGCCTGTCCGTCGACGAGGACCGCGCTCTCGCGCTTGAGCACCAGGCGATAGCGCCCGAGGACGCGGCGCAGGGCGACGTGCTCACGCCCGACCATCGTGGCGCTGGCCGGCATGACGAGATCGCTCCGGGCCGGATCGCGACCGATGCGGATCCATTCCTGGTCCTCGCCGAACTCCACGACCTGGCCGGCCAGTTCCCCGCCGCGAAAGCGGATGCGGATACCCATGCGCTGTGCTCCTCTTCCTCTCCGTGTGGCTCCGCGGGCTCGAGCCCGGGCGCGTCATGCTATCCGAGGTGCGCCGCCGTGGGGCGGTCAGGAAGTCCGGGAACGCTCGGACTCTCCCGCGCCTCCGCCTCCAGCCACGTTCACCAGGTCCGCATGGGCATCGAGCAGACGCTGCACCAGGCAGCGTTCCTCGACCTCGAAGGCCTCCGGCGAAGCGCATAGCGAGCTCAGCTCCTCGCGGATGAGCTGCGCCAGCCGCTCGCGCCCGCGATGCAGGTCCACGTTGAGGGCGTTGGTCTTGAGTCCGAGGCTGCGGGCGAGCGCGTCGCGCTCGGCCGGCGGACCGCCGCCCAGCCCGTAGGCGCGGGCCAGGATCTCCGCCTGTCTCGGCTTCTCGGCCTGCAGCCGCCGCAGCGCCTGGCCCAGGACCGCCTCGGCCCAGGCGCGCTCCTCCTCGAGCTCGAAGTCCTGGGGGCTCGTGGACTCGCGCGAATCCTCGGCGTCCAGCTCCTCGGGCCGTCGGCGTCCGCTGCTGCGCGTCAGGTTGCGCGCGTAGCGGTCGATCACGCCCTGGATGTAGCGCCGGAAGGAGCCCTGCGAGCGCTCGTACTTCGGCAGGACCTTGGCCGCGTAGAGGTAGGTGAAGAACTCGCGCGCATCCGCCTCGACGTCCGGACGGCGACGGAGCTTGTTGCGCAGGCACACGCGCACGGCCTCCTCGTAGCGCCGGACCAGATCCGACCAGGCCGCGTGCAGATCCGCGTCCGGCACCTTGCCGGCGGCGCGCAGGATCAGGGCCGTGAGGGTCTTCTCCCCGAAGAGGTCGGTGCGAGGGTCGGCGGGCTTCACGATGTGGGTCCCTTGCGAACGGCTGGCGTGGACGTCTGGGCACGCGGGATGGAGTCGAGCAGGGTCTCGCAGGCGAGCGCGACTCGCAGGGCGGTCGGGCGGCGGGCCGGCTTCTTGGCCAGCATCGAATCGACCAGCTCGACCAGCTCGCCCGGGAGGCCGGGCCGGTAGTCATCGAGACGCGCTGGCGGGCGGCGCGTCAGATCGGCCACGAGATCGGCCAGGGAGCCTTCGCGCAGGACGAGCGGTCGCACTCCGGTGAGCCACTCGAAGGCGATCACGCCCAGGGCATACACGTCGGCGCTGCCGTCGACCTCCTTGCCGGCCGCCTGCTCGGGCGACATGTAGTGGCGCGTGCCCAGGACCCGGCCCTGCATCCAGCCCGGCCGCGGGCCGAGCACGCGCGCGATCCCGAAGTCGATCAGGACCGGTTTCCCATCGGCGTGCCTCAGCACGATGTTGGCCGGCTTCAGGTCGCAGTGGACGATGTGGGGATGCAGCGCATCGAGGGTCAGCGCGATGGCGCGCAGGCCCTGCAGGACCGAGGCCAGCTCCGCGTCCGGTCGCCCCGTCAGGTGCCTCGAGAGCGGCAAGCCCTTGACGTACTCCTGGATCACGAAAACCCGGCCTTCGTGATCGCTGGAGAGGTCCCAGACGCGCGCGACGCCGGGGTGGCGCTCGCGCGACACGGCGTCCAGCTCCTGGCGCATCGAGCCCGTGAGGCTCTCGCGCTCGTCGGCGTCGTAGATGCTCTCGAGCCGGATCTCCTTGAGCGCGACCTGGCGCAGGAGCTCGGGATCCGCGGCTCTCCAGACCTCCCCGAACGTTCCGGCGCCCAGCCGCTCGAGCAGGACGTAGCCCCCGAGGACGCTGCGCGCGCGTTGCGCATCCTCGCTCGAGAGGCGCGGGGCTCGCAGCTCGCGGTTCTCGAGGCCCGGGACGATTTCGAGCCGCTCGAGCAGGGCGCGGATGCGCGGCAGGTGGCGCGCATACCCGTCCGAACGCGCCCGGGCCGCGGCTTGGGCCAGGCAGTCCTCCGCGGCCCCCGGCTCGGGGGTGCGCTGCTCGAGGTAGGCCTGGGCGAGGGTGATCAGCGTCTCGATCTCGAGGTCCACCAGCTCCGCACGCGCGAAGTCGCGTGCCGCGCGCTCCAGCGCGTCCAGCGCCGAGGGATCGCGGGCGGCGCGCAGGATCTCCCCGCGCGTGGCCAGGAGGAGTGTCGCGTGGTACGGCTCGCCGCCGCGGCGGACCAGGGCTTCGGCCTGGCTCAGCACGGTACGGGCTTCCTCGACGCGCTCCGACCGGGCCAGGAGCCGCGCGAGCTCCTTGCAGGCGAAGAAGGCCAGATCCTCGTAGCTCCGCTCGAGGGCGCCGCGCAGCGCCCTCCGGAGGTGGTCCTCGGCGCGCGCGGGATCCCCTTCCTCCAGGGCACAGCGCCCGAGCTCCTCCTCGATCTGGATGCACGCGCGCTGGTCGCCGATCTCCCGCGCCAAGACGAGATCGTCTCGGAAGAGTGCGGCCGCTTCCCTGGCGCGTCCGGCGCGCAAGTGGAGGCGCCCGAGGTTCCCCAGCGTCAACGCCGTCCCGTAACGATCTCCCAGTGCCGCCTTGCGCGCCAGGGAGCGCGCGTACTGCACGGCCGCGAGGTCGAGCCGCCCAGTCGAGGCATACAGCATCCCCTGCGTGTCGAGAACCTGCGCTAGCCCGGACGAGTCTCCCAGGGCTTCGTACGCCTCGGCAGCATCCTCCAGCGCCCGCGCCGCGCGCGAGATGCGCCGCAGCTTGCCCTCGGCAAGACCGAGTACGTGCTGCGCGCGCGCCCACAGCGGCCCGCCCGGCGGAGCGCCCCCGGCGATGCGCTCCGCGCGCTCGCGGGCCATCCCGAGCCCGCCCCGTGAGCGGATGTCCAGGAACGCGAGCTCGATCTCGGCCAGGTCGCCGAGTGTCTCGCGGCAGGCCTCCAGGTCCTTGCGCGAGCGGTCCAAGTCGCCGGCTTGCCACCAGGCGCGCGCGCGGGCCCAGAGCTCCATCGGCGTCCGCGCCTCCAGGGCGCAGGCTTCCCGCGCCCGCCCTGCAGCCAGTAGCCCTACGAAGGGTTCGGGTAGAGGCGGGTGAGGCGACGCAGGCATCGAGGGCGCAGGGAAATGGATCGAGTCGTCACCTCCCCGGATGGTTGATTCTAGCTGCAAGTGCCGGTTGCGCCACGTCACGGCCCTCCCGCATCGCCGGCGAGGATCGCCCGGCCACGCCCTCGAGTGTGCTACCCTCAGCGCTCATCACCGGCATCGAGGAGGCGCGGATGCGACGTACATGGATGGCTGTGGCGGTCCTGGCGGGGGCATCGTCGGCACAGGAGTTCGTATGGGGGGTCCATGGGGGTGGCCGCGGGCTCTTTGCGGCTGGGGACGTCGATCGAGACGGCATCGGCGACCTCCTCGCCAACAGCAGCGTGGTCTGGTACTTGTCCGACTTCATCCAATTCACGCCCCCCCTTGGCGATACCTTCGAGCACGTGAACTTGGTCTCCGGCGGGGACGGGAACCGAATCACCAGGCTCGACAGTCCGACATCCAACGAAGCGTTTGGACACTCCGCCATCGGAGGAGCTGACCTCGATGGCGACGGACGGGGAGAGTTTCTGGTGGGCGCACCTCTCGCCGTTGGTTCGGTGGGAGAAGTCGGGGCCGTATACATCTACGATGGTGCGACGCGAACGCAGGTTGGCCGTCTCGAGGGATCGGTTCCGCTGCAGCGATTCGGCTGGGCGGTCCGATTCCTGCCCGACATCGACGGTGATCGCGTAGCCGACATCGCCGTTGGGGCTCCGGGAAGCATCGACGACGACACCGTACCGGGCCAGGTGCGCTTCTTCAGTGGTGCGAGCCTCCGGTTCCGTGGAGCGCTCGCGGCGGCCCCCGGTCAGCGAGGCTTCGGAGCGGCGCTCTGCTTGATCGACGACCGCCGTCTCGACGGCAAGCCCAAGCTCCTGATCGGAGCACCCCACGGAGGGCCGGGGTACGCACGCATCCACTCGCTCGTGCAGGGAAGGCTGCTCTCGACGCTCTCGGGGAGTGCCGACGGGGATAGGTTCGGGTTCGCAGCGGCCGATGTCGGAGACATCGACCGCGACGGCATCGCCGATGTCGTCGTGGGCGCACCCGGCGGCGGATATGCCCGGGCCTACCGCGGTGCTGGGGAGAGCCCGTTGACGGCGATCGATGAGGCCCTTGACGGCCGGTATGGAGATGGCGCGGGTTCGCTCCAGACGACTCGCTACGGCTGGGCCATCTCGAGTGCTGGAGATGCCGACGCGGACGGCCACGACGACTTCGTGATTGGGGACCCCTTTCGAGCTCGAATCTTTGTGCATTCTGGGCGGGATGGCCGGATTCTCGGGGTCAAGGCCGGTAGGGACTTTCCCGAAGGCCCCTTCGATGAGTCATCCGAGTCAGGCTTCGGCGCCGCCCTCGTGTCTCTCGGCGACGTCAACGGCGATGCGGGCCCTGACTTCGCCGTGGCCGCACCCATCTTCGGAGACGACAACTCGTCTCCCCCGATCGGCCGCATCACTGTGTGGAGCGGCGGCATGAACGATCGATGGCTGCCGACCCCAGCGGATTCGGCGGCAACCCTTGGAGACCTGGACCAAGACGGAAAGCCAGAGTTCGCACTCGCGGGCCGCCAGCGCCTTTCCGTGTACTCCACGGCAGGTGGACGACTGCTGTTCAATCGCCGCATGCCCGCGGCACTCGGACCGATTCGTGCCCTGTGTGGAGTGGGGGACTGGGATGGTGACGGAACGGGCGATCTCGCGATCGGGCTACCAGAGGCCGACCCAGGCGGGAAGGTTGAAATCCTCTCTGGCGTCGACGGTGAGTGGATTCGGGAGCTTGCCGGGCCGGTCCCAGATCAGCGCTTCGGCTTCGCTCTCGCGTGCTTGGGTGACGTCAGCGGCGACGGACGCTCCGACCTAGTCGTCGGTGCGCCGGGCAAGGGTGATGCAGTCGCATTCATCCGAGGCCATGCAACATGCCCGACGCCGGGGCTCGGGTCCGTCGGCACGAGCCTTCCGGCAGGCGCGGTGCGGGTCTACGGCGGTGGCACAGGCGCTCTCCTTCGGGAGATCGCCGACACCTACCGTAATCCCTGTACGAACGAGCACGGGCTCTTCGGGTATTCGATTGTTGCGATGGGGGACGTGTCAGGCGATGGCGCACCTGACTTCGCAGTCGGGTCTCCGAAGTTTGCTAGGCTCCGGCGAGGCTCCTGCTGCCCCAGCGGAGCAGTCACATTGCACTCGGGTACGAGCGGCGCCGTGCTCTGGGCCAACACCTTCGGTGACAATGGGATCCAGGCGTATGGCTTCGCAATAGCAGGTGGCGCTGAGGCCGACTTCGACGGAGACGGAATCGGCGATGTCGTCGTTTCGAACCAGCGGAGCAGGACGTGCACGCCGTGCCCAGCGTCCGGCAGTTTTCAAGTGCTTTCAGGCGCCAGCGGCGCCTACATCATGGGCTTCAGTCGGGAAAATGACATCTCCTACGGTGAAGGGGTCGCGTTCGGCTTCGCCATCGCTGCGATCGGCGACTTCGACGGGGACGGTCGCTCCGACCTCGCCATCGGGGACCCGGCGCGCTCCGTGAACGAGCTCCCCGGAGCAGGGAGCGTGCGCATCGTCTCGGGGCGGACGGGCGCGGAGATCCTCGACATCCGCGGCAGCTCCGACTGGGACTACTACGGCTACTCATTCGCGGCGCTCGGCGACGTGACGCAGGACGGCTTCGCCGATCTCCTCGTCGGCGCACCGGCCAACGGTCCGGACGGGCACAGCGAGGATCGCAACGGGCTCAGCTATGCGCGCCTGATCTACGGGCGCCCTGGCGTGGTTCAGCAGGACTGCAACCAGGACGGGGTCGATGACCGCTTCCGCCCGGACCTGTTCGACACCGATTTCGATCGCGACTTGAGGCCAGATCGCTGTCAGCTCCTGGCCGTGAACCGCACCAGGATCTCGATCTCCGCCGGCGGCGCGCAGAAGCTGATGATCCGCGCCGGATCGGCCCACGCGCGGGCTTCCTACGCGGTGCTCGCAACCCTGAGCGGCACGGCTCCCGGCTTCACCCGCGACGGCATCCACGTGCCCATCAATCCCGATGCCCTGACGCGGTACGCGTTCACGGGCGGCGACTGGCACGAGTTCGACGACTTCTATGGTGCCCTCGATGTGCACGGGACCGGCGTGGCGAAGGTCGTGATCCCGCCCGGGAGGCTGCCGTTCGCCACGATCGGTACCCAGATTCGTTTCGCTGCTGTCCTGCTCGGCACCTCCCAGCGGCTGGTGCTGGCCTCCAGCTCGATGCCGCTCGAACTCGTGCCCTGAACCGACCGAGGCCGGACGCCATCCCCTCGGGGAGGACGCCAGCCGTCGTCTTTCCATGGCGTGCCTGCGACCTTGACGATCTACCGGGACGACCACGGAAGGCTGCGGTCGCCGACGCCCCTGACACGTCGTGAAGGTCGCCCAACCGGCGGCTCGTAGGACGGCTGGACTAGGTCCGAAGGCCTGCAGGCGGTTGTATGGGGCGACGACGGGGGGCCACCATCGCGGGGGGGGGCCAGAGATGTCGCCACGGGGCAGATTCGCCGCGAGCGGCGTAATCGCCCGGGAGGGCGTGGGAAGGGCGGACACCTGTCCCCTCCAAGGAGCCCCGTCATGTCCTCCCTCGCCACGTACCGCCCCTCCGGACGCCTCGCCATTCACACGATTCCGATCGGCCTTGCCACGGGTTGCGTGGGCGGGCTCGGGCTGGGCTGGATCTACCAGCACTTCGTGGAGCTCAATCCGCTGGTCTACTTCAACCTCTTTGCGACCCTGATCCTGGGCGTCGGCGTCGGCCTCTTCGCCAGGGCCGGACTGGTGCGTGCGCGCTGCCGGAATCGGGCGGTGGCCCTCGCGGTCGGCAGCCTGTGCGCCCTGTTCACGCAGGCCGCGACCTTCCACCAGAGCTACCAGCGGGTCACGGCCGACATCGCCGCGAGCGAGGAGGTGCCCGTCATGGACGTGCGCGAGGTCCTGGGGCTGTCGGAGTTCCTGCAGGCGCGGGCCGAGGCGGGCTGGAGTCTGCGCCAGCGCGGGCAGGAGCTCGACGTATCGGGCGTCTTAGTCTACGGGTTCTGGGTCCTGGAGGCCCTGCTCCTGTGCTTCGCCGCGGGTGGTGTCGCGTCCATCGCAGCGGGCCGGCCCTTCTGCGAGGCCTGCTCGACCTGGGCCCGGAGCGAGGACCTCGGCAAGGTCCAGGGCGTCGACGTCGTGACGCTGAGGGAAGCGATCGTGGATGGCGACATCGCGGCCATCGTCGAGTCGCCGGAACGGAGGGCCGACGAGGGTCGGACCGTCTCCTACTCGGTCCGCTGCTGCCCGACCTGTGGTGAAGAGGGCTACCTGACGATTGCCGAGCACTGGACTTCGGTCGACAAGCGCGGCAAGCCCGTCGACCGCGTGACCACCCTGGTCGAGCACGCCGTCGTCAGCGCGGAACAGCTGGAGAGCCTGCGGACCCGGGTCGCCGGCGTCCTCGCGCCGGCTTGAGGGCGCGTAGGGCTGGAATCCGCCGTACTGCAAATCTGTCCGGCAATCACCCCCTCAACATGGCAAGACTGCTCTCGTGCATTCAGCGCAGGCGGCGGAGCTCGCCCAGCCGCTGCTGGGCGAGTGTGCTCCCGGGATCGTCCGCCAGGACGACCCGATAGCAGTGCTCGGCCTCCTCCCAGCGTTGCATGCGGAAGAGGACCGCCCCCAGGTTCGCGTACAGCTCGTAGTAGCGCCCGCCGCTTGCCCGGATCGCTGCAACCATCCGTGTGGCGGCCTGGGGCAGCTCGCCGCGATAGAGGTGGAAGAGTCCGAGGGCATGGTCGCTCGTGGGGAAGCGTGCACGTGCGGTGAACCCGGCGGTGAAGCGCGCGAGCCGTGACGGGCGCGGGGGGCCGGCGGGGAAACCGGGCAGGCTCGAAAGCTGGAGCGGCTCCAACGGGGCGCGGGTCGGTAGTGCGGGGTCGACCAGGCGTTCGGCATCCGGACCTGCCCGCACGAAGAGTGCCGCGACCGCGTCGACGTAGGCCAGGTACCAGCGTTCGTCGGCCGAGAGCCGCACCAGCAGTTGCGGAAAGGTCGCATAGGGGAAGATCGTCCAGCGCGCATCCCAGCGGGCTGCCTCGGCCTCGAAGGCCTCCTGGGAAGAGAAGGCCGAGCGGTACCGCCGGTAGAAGTCCTCGCCCAAGACCTCGAGACGCCCGTCAACGTACGTCTCGGTCTCTCCGGCCCACATCAGCCAGCCGCCGAAGTTGAGGTGGTTGAGCGGCCGGCCGGAGATCCCGGCGCGGCGCACGTGCTCGAGCGCCTCGGCCGGGAACACCGAGCGGTTCCAGCCGAGTCCGGTGCGCGCCTCGCGGCGCTGGTCGACGTAGTAGGCGTCGGTGGAGACCCGGCAGGCGAGTCCGAGCGCGAGCAGCCCGACGACGGTCGGTATCGCTCTGCAGATCCGTGGGAAGCGAGTTCCGAGCGCGCTCGCCGCCAAGGCCATTGGTGGCAGGGCCACGACCACGAAGAGCGGGGTGTTGCGGATCATGCGCACCGCCGGCCAGGCGAAGACCAGCACGAGTAGGACCGTGTACCACTGCCGGCGCAGGAGCAGCCGGAGCGCCGTGAGGCTGGCCAGTGCCACGAAGGCCCGGAAGGTCCACACCGCGACCCACGGGTAGAACGGCTGCCCCTCGAGAGCGGCCCAATCGAAGGGCGAGACGAGCTCCCCGATCTCCTGCCGGAAGGGGTTCGAGGAGTCGAAGCGCGAGAGCAGCGTGAAGGGGAACAGCACGCCGCGCAGCCCGTAGGGATTGACGAGCGTCGCCGCTGCACCGGCCAGCGACCACGATGCCAGGCGTCGGTCGAGCGCGCGGTCGCGCACCGCCAGTCCGACGACGAAGCACCCCAGGGCTCCCCAGCCGAGCACGAACAGGCTGTGGACGTTGGCCCACAACAGGAACAGGGGCACGAGCCAGGCCAGAGGGGCGTGCCGCCCGGCGGCATGGCGCTGGAGGAGCAACAGGAGCAGCGCCAGCAGGACGTACGAGACGAGCTCGGGCCTCACGGCGAAGCGTGGCTCGCTCGCCAGCACGCCGAGGAGCAGCACAGCCGCCGTTGGACCAGCCTGTGCACCGAGCGAGAGTGCCGTGCGTCCCAGCAAGACGAACAGCCCCAGCACGAGCCCGGCATGCAGCAGCACGAGCCCCGCTGGCCCGGCCGCGCGCTGCACGGCAGCGATCATCACCTGGTAGCCCCAGCTCGTGTCCACGTAGGCGTGGTCGCGCATCGCGAACGAGAACGGGTCCATTCGCGGCCAGCCATACCCGTCCAGAACGTGTTCCCCCGCCCGCAGGTGGAAGCCTACGTCGAGGCTGTCGACCTGCCGCAGGGCGAGGCAGGTGGCCAGAACCAAGACGGACAGCGCGGCGATGGGAACGCGCGCGAGTCTTGGCCTCGGCACCCGATCTCTCCTGGGCGCGCCTTCCCCCGCGAAGTATCTCGGTCTGCTCGGCTGAAGCGAGTTGGTCAACGCCCGCTCGGGCCCTGACTCAAAGCATCCGCCGGATTCTCGCCCCGCAGGATCGTGACCCGATCCCAACCGGTCTCGAAACCGTCGGTCCCGGCATCGAACTCACGATGCGTGTGCACGTTGTCGGGCTCCGTGGGGATGCCCACGATCAGATCCCGGTATCCGTCACCATCCACGTCGGCTGCGGTGAGGCTGTAGCCGTAGTAGTCCCAGTCGTCGACACCCTCGAACTCCCCGGCCCAGCCGATCAGCCCACCGGCCCTGACCCCGACGTCGTTTCGGGCGGCTGGATCGCAGACCACCATGTCCTCTCCGGGCTGGTCGTCGATGTCGCCGACCCTGGCGATCGCGTAGCCCTTGCCCGCGAAGGCCGGATACGGGTACTCGACCGTGGAGAGCGGTCTGATCTCGGAGAAGTCCTCCCCTGCGAACACCGCGTTGCCGCCGAACACGGCCGTCCGGAAGCCCTGGTCCTCTTCCTCGTGCGCCGCCAGGGCGATGTCGTCCCGCCCGCGTCCGTCCATGTCACCGATGATGGTGACGTTCACCCCGAACTGCCCGGTCGAGTGGGTCGGATCCTCGGCGCCATAGTCGTCGATCCCGCGCAGCACGGTCCGCTGTGCGCCGTCCGCCCCCGAGAACACGTAGACGGCCCCGATGTGGAGCTGCCCAGATCCGCCCGTGAACTGTTCGCGGGGAGCGGCCACGACGACATCGGGAACCTCGTCCGCGTCGATGAGGCCGTTCCCGTCCACATAGCGTCCGAACTCGTGTGCGCCAAGCGGTGCCTGGTGTGTGCGCACGAGCTGTGCAGTGAGGCTGCCGCCCGACTCGGTCGTGGAATAGACGCGCACGTAGCCGCCCTCGCTGTTGCAGGTATCCAGGGGAACGACGTGCAGGCAGCCCGGCGCGCCCACGACGAAGTCCTCGCGTCCATCGCCGGTCACGTCGCCGGCCGCAGCGACGGAGACGCCCAGGTGGCCCCCCTGCACGTCGCCCTCCAGCGTCAGGAGCACCTGTCCGTCGAGGCCCGACAGGACCTGCACGACGCCCGCGTCCGTGAGGATCCCCGGCTTCAAGCGGGAACCCTTGCCGCCGCGCAAGCCGACGGCGTCGGCACCGGGAGCGCCGACTACGACCTCCGCGACGCCATCGCCGTCCTGGTCTCCGATCAGGGCCAGCGAGAACCCGAAGTAGTCGCCCTCGGCCGTACCCAGCCAGTCGTGCAGCAGCGTGCCTGTTGCTCCGACATAGGCGCAGACTCGACCGGCGTTCGCGCCGTTCGTTCCGTCCTGCGGAGCCCCCACGGCCAGGTCGTCCAGGCTGTCGCCCGTCAGATCGCGCCCGCTCGCAACATCACGTCCGAAGCCCGAGCCACGGCGCGGAGCGAGCAGGGTTCGCTGGACGAGCGGCGTGCGCTTCGCGGTGACTATCTGCACGGCGCCGACACCAGGCTCGAAGGTTGCCGAGTCCGTGCTGGCAAAGTCGGTGAACATGTAGGGGCCCCCGAGCGCCAGGTCCGAGTAGCCGTCGGCGTCCTTTGCGTCGACAACGACATCGAAAGCCCAGCCCTTGGTGTCCTCGTCCCCGGGGAAGTAGGCGAGCAGGGCGCCGTCAGCGCCGCTCATGACGTACAGACCGCCGTCGCACACGCGCGGGGTCAGGTCGTGCAACCCCGAGGACGGACCGTCGCAGGCGTCGAGGCCCCCGTTCCTGGTCATTGGCTGACCGATGGCCACGTCCAGCACGCCGTCGCCGTTCCAGTCTCCCGCAGAGCCGACCACGAGCTCTTGCTCACTGGCTTGCACGCCCGGCAGCTCGAAATCGATCAGCAAGACTCCTGTCTTCGCGGAGCGCAGAGCGACTCTCGAGCCCGACTCCTGGAGCAGAACGTCGCGGAAGCCATCGCCGTCATGATCGAGAACGACCCTGGCCGGGAATGGGGCATTGCGAGCGAAACTCCCACATCCCCAACAGTCCGAGACGAGCGGGAACTCACGGATCTCGGTGGTCGTCCCATCGGCCGCTATCTCCAGCACGACAGCGCGATCCCGGCCCGGCTCGCTGACCAGAAGGTCAGGCCGGCTGTTCCCGTCCTTGCCTCCGTCGAGGTCACCGAGCGACTCCACGGAGAACCCGAACTGCCCGTTGTCGAAGCTGCCGAAGGCCGAGACGAGCACGTCCGCGAACGGGTCATCAGGATCCCCCGAGAACACCCGGATGCCTCCAAAGTCGCCGTCGCCCTCCGCCGGAGAACCCACGGCAACGTCCGGGTGCCCGTCTCCGTTGACGTCTTCGACGAAGGCCACACTCGCTCCGAAGAACGTCGCGGTCCGGTCGGGCACCTGGCCGTCGACCGCGCCGTAGGCTTCGGCCTCGTACCTTAGGAGCTCCTCCCCCGTCCGACCGGAGAAGACCAGGACGTGCTCGCTCGAGTCGCTGTAGCCGAGGGTCGAGAACAGAGTGGGATCCGGGGCGCCCGCCACGAAGTCGGCAGCCCCGTCCTGGTCGATGTCTGCGCCGCCCGCCACTGACACCCCGAGCCGTGCCGAGCCGTCCCCGAGGAACAACCCATTCTTGCTGAACAGCAACTCCCCACGCTGGTACAGGTGAACCCTGCCGCTCGCTGCCTCGCCGATCACGATCCGCCCGCGCTCCCCGAGGGCCGCCACGGCCGAGCCAAACAGTGGGTGATCGAATCCCTGGCCGGGAATCCAGCCCGCGATCTCCTGAGGTGCCGCCGAGACGATGAGAGTGACGAGTGCGACGAACATCCCTGTTCCCTTTCCTCCGTTCCTGCTGACCCGGAGTGAATGAACCACGAGCTTCACCTTCTCGCAAGACGGACGGATCTACTTCCGCGGACGCCAGCAGGGGCAAGCGCATGCAATGGCCATCCTGAATCCACGAGGTCCGAGGCCTGGACAGAGGGGTGATGGGTTCATGGGAACCGGCTCCGCCAAGGGGCTGGCACCGGCCGGAGAGGGTGGGTCCTTGGAGTCCGGATCCGGACCCTCGGGCTGCGAGTCTCACTCTGGGAACGCGCGCAGGCACTCTTCCTGCAGTCGCAACGCCTTGGCTTGACCCATGGAGTCATGTGCGATGCTGGCAAACTCTGCGCTCGCTGCGTACAGTCGCGCTGCTTCGGCCCAGGATCCCTCGGGGTCCTTGTCGGGACGTACACAGTCCGCGAGCTGGAGCAGGACCAGCGCCTTGGCGCCCTCGGAGCCCTCCTTCAGGCGATCGAACAGCGCGACCGCCCGGCGGTAGGCCTCGGCCGCCTCGGCCCAGGAACCCTGGGGGTTCATGGACGGCCTCAGGCAATTGCCAAGGTTCGCCAGCGCCCCGAACTGGCCGCCGGCGTCGCCCTGCAGCTCGTAGAGCGCCGCACTGTGCGAGTGGGCGGCGGCGGCGCGCGCAGGGTCTCGCTCGGGATGGCCGAGGACCAGGCC
>Ga0315910_10002617_pt1 | contig 15684 bp, 18 predicted proteins | sample EdamamesoilMG_FD_204470 | JGI IMG/M metagenome (GOLD analysis project Ga0315910, IMG submission 204470) | Garden soil microbial communities collected in Santa Monica, California, United States - Edamame soil | ecosystem: Environmental > Terrestrial > Soil > Garden | place: USA: California... | reverse complement strand
TGCGGCCTGCTGCTCGGCCTGCCCGTCCTTGCCGCCGGCAACCTGGCGGACGTTGAAATCCACGACCGGAGCAGCGGCCGCAAGCTGCCCGTCTACGAAAGCGGCGGGCGCTGGTTCGTGGCCGGCCATCCCGGCAACGAATACCAGGTCACGGTCCGCAACCGCAGCGCGGGCGACGTGCTCGCGGTGGTGTCGGTCGACGGCGTGAACGTGGTGAGCGGGGAAACCGCCGCGGCCTGGCAAAGCGGCTACGTGATCGATCGCGGCCGTTCCATGTCGATCCGGGGCTGGCGCAAGAGCCTCGAGAAAGTGGCGGCCTTCTACTTCACGGACCTGGGGGATTCCTACGCCGCGCGCACCGGCAGGCCGGATAACGTGGGCGTGATCGGCGTCGCGCTGTTCAAGCGCAAGCCGCAGCCGGTCGCGGAGCCGGAGGAAGAGTCCCGGGCCCGGGGGATTGCGGGCGCCGCGGCCGACAGCGCCCCGCGTTCGGCCCCGCAGGCCGCGCAGAAAAGCATCGGCACCGGCCACGGCCGCGTGCAGTCGTCGTCGGCACGCTACGTGGAATTCGAGCGCGAATCCGATGCGCCGGCCGAATTGATCGCCATCCACTACGACACTTATGCCAACCTGGTGGCGCGCGGCGTCATTCGCGAGGAAAAGCGCTGGCCGTCCCCGTTTCCCGGCGAGTTCGTGCCGGATCCGCCGGGCCGCGGCTGAGGGAAATCGCATCCCCGACGGCTTGGGGTTAGACTCGCCCTGCAATGGACACGCCGGTGCCGGATGAGGACCTGATGCTGCGCTATCGCGGCGGAGATGCGCGCGCGTTCGAGGAACTGTACGCGCGCCATCGCGGCGGCCTGTTTCGCTACATCCTGCGGCAGGTGGGATTCCGGGCCGCCGCGGACGAGGTTTTCCAGGAGGTGTGGATGCGCATCATCGCGGCGCGGGCGCGGTATCGCGTCGAGGCGCGATTCGCCACCTTCCTGTACCGCGTCGCGCACAACTGCGTGATGGACCACTTCCGGCGCAAGCCGCCCCTGCAGCTGATCTCTTTCGAGGACGACGCGGAGCAGGCGCTGCAGGTTCCGGCGCCCGCTGCCGAGCGGCCGGACCGCATCGCGCAGCGTCGCCAGTCCGCCGGCCGGCTGCTGCGCGCGCTGGCGCTGCTGCCGGACGAGCAGCGCAATGCCTTCCTGCTGCACGAAGAAGGCGGGCTGACCCTGGAGGAAATCGGGGACGTGACGGGAGTCGGAAGGGAAACGGCCAAGAGCCGCCTGCGCTATGCGCTTGCCAAGTTGCGCGAGGAACTCGCCGGATCGGGACTGGAAGATGAAGCCGATGTCGCCTGAGGAAAAGGAACTCGAGGAAATGGGCGCCGAAGTCTCGGCGCGCTATCGCGACGGCGCGGATGCCGAGCCTTCCGCCCGGATCGATGCCGCGATCCTCGAGGCCGCGCGCCGCGAAGCCGCCAGGCCCCGCGTCCGCAACTGGCACGTGCCCGCCGCCGTGGCGGCCGTGCTGGTGATCGGCGTATCGCTGTCGCTGCGCACGCGCGACGACTTCGGCACGTTACCGCCGCCCGAAGCACCCGCGCGCGCGCCGGTCGAACTGGCGAAAGCGACCGCGCCGAGCCTCGAACCCCAGGCCTCCGAATCGAAAGCGGCGCCGGCCGCCAAACAGAAGTACGACCAGCTGGCGCGGCCTTCCCGCGAGCGCTCCGAGCGTTCCGGTCGCGATACCGAAGGCCGCGATGCGCACGACATGGCGGCCCGCGAGACCGCCCAGGAAGCCGCTCGCGCGGACGAACGGGAAGCGTCTGCGCCGCCAGCAGCGGCGCAACAAGATGCCCAGGCGCCGCCAGCAGCGGCGCAAAAAGATGCCCAGGCGCCAGCCGCCGGAGCGCAATCCAACGTCCAGCCGCCGGTGGCAGCGCAATCCCGCCCGCGTGTGCTTGCTGAAGAAGCCCAGGCGCCCCCCGCAGTCGCGCAAACGCCGGCAGCCGCTCCAGCTCCCGCACCGGAGGAAGCTCTGGCGGCCAAGAAAGCGGCGCGCGACGAGGCGGATCCGGGACGGCGAGTGGCGTCGTTGCGCAAGAAAGAGGGCGCAGCGGCGGGCAGTTTCCGCAATGCAGACGACTGGATTCGCGCCATGGAGGCATTGCTCAGGGACGGCAAGAAGGAGGATGCCCGGCTTCAGTTCGCCGAATTCCGCAAGCGCTACCCGGACTACAAGCTGCCGGCGTCCCTGAACGACCTGGAACGGGAAGCGGGCGCCGCGAAATAGCGCACTGCCTTCTTAACAGGCGTCAGGCCGGCAGCGGCAGCACCTTTTTCGCGGGCAGTTCGGTCCGGCGCCAGTGCCGGATCGCCCATTCCCACAGTTCCGCCAGCGGGGCGCCGTCCATTTCGACCGGAGGCGCCTGTCCCAGATATCGCAGCACCTGGAGCAGGACCCGTCCCGGCTGTTCCTCGTCGACGCGCGGGGCGAGCGTCTGTTTGGAAAGTTTTTCACCGGAGGCATTGACCGCGATCGGCAGGTGCAGGTACGCCGGGGTCGGCAATCCGAGCAGGCGCTGCAGGTAGATTTGCCGCGGCGTCGAGGCGATGAGGTCCGCGCCGCGCACGACATGCGTTACGCCCGCGTGCGCATCGTCCACCACGCACGCCAGGTGGTACGAATGGATGCCGTCGGTGCGCCAGAGCACGAAGTCCCCGACTTCCGCCGCCAGTTGCTGCCTCACCGGTCCTTGCAATGCGTCGGCAAATTCCACGGCGGCGTTGTCGGTGCGCACCCGTAGCGAGCGCAAATCACGTTCCGGCGTGAGGCCGTTGCGGCAGGTGCCCGGATACAGCGGACCGTCGAGTCCGGCCATCGCCGCCTCTTCGATGTCCTTGCGGCTGCATCCGCACGCAAACACGAAACCCCGTTCCCGCAGCACGCTGATTGCATCGTCATAGGCTCCGGCCCGCGCGCTCTGCCAGGCCACCGCCTCGTCCCAGTGCATGCCGAAGCGCTCGAGGGTATGGAGGATCGAATCCGCCGAGCCCGGCACGACCCGCGGCTGGTCGAGGTCGTCGATGCGCAGCAGCCATGTTCCTTCGCGGCTCCGGGCATCGAGGTAACTGCCGACCGCCGCGACCATCGATCCGAAGTGCAGGGGGCCGGAAGGCGTCGGTGCGAAGCGGCCCCGATAGCCGGGGTCAGGCGATCGGGATCGCATCCGCCGCGCGTTCCCGGTTCACGCCCTGCGGCCGCTGAGGCGTGCGTACAGCACGACGGCCGAGAAGAATACGAGCGCAAGGGCGATCTCGACCGCCGCGAGCGCCTGCGATGTCCCGGTTTCGCTCCAGGCCCGCACTACGCCTTCCGTGAAGTACGCAAGGCCGAGGATCCAGGCCCATTGGTAGGTGTAGCGTTTGCCGCGCAGCAGCCCGAACAGCGGCAGGAGCAGCGGCAGGCATTTCAGTGCCAGCGAGGACCCTCCCGGCCGCAGCGGGGCGAGCCAGAGCTCCCACGCGAGGCACAGGGCGATCAGCGCGACCAGGCTGGCGCACGAGAGCCATTGCAACAGGCGGATCATCCGCGACTGGCCCGGGCCAGTTCGACGAGCGAGCTGCGCGCGGCCTGGGCGTCATGTACGGCGCCCGGGAATTCGAAGCGCAGCAGAACGTCGTCTGCGCGCACATCGAAGCCGTCGCAATCGATGCCTGCCATGGCGCAGGCACGCGCTTCGACGCCATGGACATGGCGGCAATAGTCGCGCAGGTTGTGCGCGTGGTCGCCGTTCATGTGGGCCAGGATATCGGCCTCGGCCGCCGCGATGGGCAGGTCCGGGGCAAGGTAGCGCTCCGGGGCCACGGTGTGGATGCTGCCGAAACCCGCAATGTAGCGAAGCGATTTCGGCTCCAGGCGGAACAGGCGGAAGCCGCCGATCTGCAGGTATTCCGCCGCCTCGGGGAAAAAGCGCAGGTAACGCCGGGCCAACCCTTCATCCTCGATCGGCGCCAGGTCGCCCACCTGGCTCAGGCGGGGCTGTTCCTGCAGCAGCGGACCCGGGGACGACACCAGGAAGCCCGCGCGCGCATCTGCGAGGGCATTGCGGGTGTGCTCGGCCAGGTGGCTGATCAGCACGACGACGCGTCCCTGCTGGTCCGTGCAGAACGGCAAGGCGGATACGTAGGGATACCCCGGCACCTTCGCGGATTGGGTGGCGAGCGCGCCGTCCCGGAACCGACGCATGAGGCGACGCGCATCCGCGCCGCGATCCGTAACCGGCCGGGCCTGTTCGGCGTCGCTCATCGCGGTGCTCAGGATGCGAGCTTCGCGGCGATGCCCGCGAGCCGGCCGCCCAGCGCCAGGCAGAGGCCGCGCTCGTCCTCGCTGACGGGCAGGTCGGCATTGACGCCGGCGAGGTGGCTGGGGCCATACGGCGTGCCGCCGCTGCGGGTGGCCATCAATGCCTGCTCGGCGTAGGGCAGGCCGACGATCAACATGCCATGGTGCAGGAGCGGGAGCATCATCGAAAGCAGCGTGGTTTCCTGCCCGCCGTGCAACGAGGCTGTCGACGTGAACACCGCCGCCGGCTTGCCGGCGAGGGCGCCGCTCAGCCACAGCGGCGATGTGGAATCGAGGAAATACTTGAGGGGTGCCGCCATGTTCCCGAACCGCGTCGGGCTCCCCAGCGCCAGTCCCGCGCACTCCTGGAGGTCGCGCAGTTCGGCATAGGGGGCGCCGGCATCGGGAACGCCGGGCTCGACCGCCTCGGATACCGCCGACACGCGCGGGACAGTGCGCAGGCGAGCGCGCATCCCCGGGACCTTCTCAACGCCGCGAGCGATCAGTTGCGCCATCTGCCGCACCGCGCCGGTATGGCTGTAGTACAGCACCAGGATGTCCTGCATCGACCTGTTTTCCCGACTTGGAAGCCCGTATTATATCGGCATGCCTTGCGCATTCCGCCCATGAAACTCCGCCTGCATTCGATCAAGGAAATCGGCCGCCAGTTCCGGCTGCTGGGACACTTCGTCGTGCTCGTCTACCGGCGCTTCAAGGAAGAGCGCTGCTTCCAGCTCTGCGGCAGCCTCACGTTCACTTCGATGCTGGCCACGATTCCGCTCGTCACGATCATGCTGACGGTGATGACGGCCTTCCCGGTGTTCGATAACCTCATCGAGGCGCTGCGCACTTTCGTCGCCACCAACATGATTCCGCAGGCGTCGTCCAAGCTGGTGACGGGCTACATGCAGCAGTTCGCCGACAATGCCGCCAAGCTGACGGCGCTTGGCATCATCTTCCTCGGCGTGACTTCCATCATGCTGATGCTCACCATCGATCGCGCGTTCAACACCATCTGGCGCGTGAAGCGCCCGCGCCCGCTGATCCAGCGCGTCCTGATCTACTGGTCGGTGCTGACCATCGGCCCGATCCTGGTCGGTTCCAGCCTGTCCGTGTCGTCCTGGCTGCTGACGCAGTCGATGGGCCTGGGAAAGCAGTACTCGGAATTCGCGGTGGCGCTGTTCAAGCTCCTGCCCCTGTTCTTCACTTCGCTGGCCTTCGCCTTCCTGTACCGCACGGTGCCGAACCGCCAGGTCACCGTCCTCGATGCCATCGTCGGCGGCATCATCGCGGCGTTCGCGTTCGAGGCCATGAAATCGATTTTCGGCCAGTTCATCGTGCATTTCTCGAACTACAAGATGGTCTACGGCACCTTCGCCAGCCTGCCGATCTTCCTGATGTGGATGTACCTGTCGTGGACCGTCGTGGTCTTCGCGGCGGTGATCACGGCCGTCCTCCCCTACTGGCGCAGCGGCGGGGTGCTGCTGAAGCACGAGCCCGGGTCGCAGTTCGTCGAGGCGCTGGAGATGCTCAAACTGCTGTTCCGCGCCTACCAGGACGGAACCGTGCTCAACCTGCAGCAGCTGCGCACCTCGCTCAGGCTGTCCTGGGAAGACGCTGAATCCATCCTCGAACGGCTGGTGGCGGCCGGCTGGGTGGCCAAGCTGCAGGGCAACGGCTGGGTGCTGGCGCGGGACGCCGGCGGAATCCACCTCAACGAGGTGTTCCGCGTTTTCGTGTTCGGCAGGGAGGCGGCGCATTTCAGCGATGAAACCGCGGTCAAGCGCCTGGTGTCCAAGATGCTGTCGGCGGTCGACGACCAGCTCGACATCACATTGAAAGACCTGTTCACGTCGGGCTCTGCGGCCCGCGCGGCAAGGATTGCCTGAGGCAACGATGCGAACGATCCTGAAGCTCCTGCTCGTCACATCCTTATTCGCGGCAACGCTCGCCGCCGGCCCCGCGGCCGCCGCGGAGGCGTTCTCGCTCACCGACGCGGACGGCAAGGTCCATCGACTTGCCGACTATCGCGGCAAGTGGGTGATCGTGAATTTCTGGGCGACGTGGTGCCCGCCCTGTCTGGAGGAAATTCCCGACCTGGTCGGCATTTCCGAATCGCGCAAGGATGTCCAGGTATTCGGCGTGGCGATGGAATTCCAGGACGCGAACCAGGTGCTGCAGTTCGCCGAAGGCATGTTCGTCAGCTACCCGATCGTGCTGGGAGACGAGAAGGTCGCGGCATCGTTCGGCGGCATCAAGGGCCTGCCCACCACGCTGATCTACGATCCCCGCGGCGAACTGGCATCGCGCCATGCAGGCAAGGTCACGCGCAGGCAGATCGAGGAATTGATCGCGAAAGGGCGCTCCTAGCGACGACGGCCAGCCAGCCGACGCCCGGATAAGTAGCGCCGGCGGCCCGGTCAGCCGTCGCCGAGATAAGTGGTGGCGGGATTGCGTTTCGCGGGCTTGCCGGCAGGCGATCGCGCAGCCGCCTTCTGTACGGCAACCGTGCGCGGATACTCCCAGCGCTCGCGCCAGGCCTGCAGCACCGCATTCGGATAACGCGCCTTGCCGAGCGAGCCGTTGTAACGGCCCAGCGCGCGGTAAAGGTCGCCGTTCTCGATGTCCAGGTAATGCCGCAGGATGGTGCAGCCATAACGCAGGTTGGTGCGCAGGCTGAACAGGTTCTGGTTCGGCTGCCCGATCAGGTCCACCCAGAACGGCATCACCTGCATGTAGCCGCGCGCGCCTGCCCGCGACAGGGCGTACTTCCGGAAGCGGCTTTCGACTTCGATGATGCCGAGGACCATCTGCGGGTCGAGGCCCGCGCGGGTGGCCTCGTAGTGGACGCTGGTGAGGAGTCTTTCCCGCTCCGCCGCATCGGGAATGCGTTTCTCCAGGCGCTTCGACATTTCATCGAGCCATGCGGCGCCTTCGTCGGCGGCGAAAAAAGCATGGCGCGGACTGGCCTGGTCGGCGACCGAGCGATGCAGCGCCGTGCGCACGCTCGCCGAGAGGGGTTCGTAGCGCTGCTCGCCGGCGATGGCGGAACCGGCAAGAAACGCCATTGCCAGGGCCATGGCGACGGTCCGCAGGCTTGATGCAAGTAATTGATTCAGCGGCACGCCAGAGATTCTAGATGGTCCCGCGCCTTTTGCAACTCGATGGGCGTCGCGGCCCGCTCGGTGCGGGCCTGGATCTCCACCTTGCCTTCCTTGAGGCCGCGGTCGCCGATGGTGACGCGGAAGGGGATCCCGAGCAGTTCCAGGTCGGCGAACATCACGCCGGGACGTTCGTCGCGATCGTCGAGCAGCACGTCGATGCCGGCGGCTTCCAGGGCGTCGTGCAAGTCGTCCGCCGCCTTCCTGACCTCCGCGTTCTTTTTGTAGCCGATCGGCGCCAGCGCGACCTGGAACGGCGCCATCGGCAAGGGCCAGACGATCCCGCGCTCGTCGTTGCCCTGTTCGATGGCGGCCGCCACGATGCGCGAGACGCCGATGCCATAGCAGCCCATTTCCATGACTTGCGCCTTGCCGGCTTCGTCGAGGAAGGTGGCGTTCATCGCCTGCGCATACTTGGTGCGCAACTGGAAGATGTGGCCCACTTCAATGCCGCGGCAGATCTCCAGCGTGCCCTTGCCGTCGGGCGAGGCATCGCCCGCCACCGCATTGCGAATGTCTGCCACGCGCGCCGGTTCCGCGAGGTCGCGCGCGAAGTTCGCGCCGGTGTAGTGAAAACCCTCCTCGTTTGCGCCGCAGACGAAATCGCTCATCGTGGCGGCCGACCGGTCCGCGATGACGTCGATGCCCTCGGGCAATCCCAGCGGCCCGAGGTAACCCGCGCGCGAGCGGGTGTGCCGGCTGATTTCCTCTTCGCTTGCGAAGCGGAATCCGCCCAGTCCCGGCAGCTTGCCTGCCTTCACTTCGTTCAGCGTGTGGTCGCCCCGCAGCAGGAGCACCGCGAGCTTGTCTTCCGCGAACACGGCAATGGCCTTGAGGACGCGCTGCGGGGGCACTTTCAGGAATGCGGCGACGTCCTCGATCGTTTTCTGGCCCGGCGTCGACACCTTGGCCAGCGCCGCGGTGGCCGGCCCGCGCTGCGCTTGCGGGGCGACGGCTTCGGCCAGTTCGACGTTGGCGGCGAAATCGGAAGCGGGCGAGAAAGCGATCGCATCCTCGCCGGAATCGGCAAGCACATGGAACTCATGCGAACCGGTGCCGCCGATGGCGCCGGTGTCCGCGGCCACGGCGCGGAATTTGAGCCCGAGGCGGGTGAAGACCCGCGCATAGGCGTCGTACATGTTGCGGTACTCGCGCTGCAGATCCTCGTAGCCGGCGTGGAAGGAGTAGGCGTCCTTCATCATGAATTCGCGCGCCCGCATCACGCCGAAGCGCGGACGGATCTCATCGCGAAACTTGGTCTGGATCTGGTAGAGGTTGAGCGGCAGCTGGCGGTAGGAGCGGATTTCCCGGCGCGCGATGTCGGTGATCACTTCCTCGTGGGTCGGCCCGAAGCAGAAATCGCGGTCGTGCCGGTCCTTGATCTTGAGCATCTGCGGGCCGAACACGTCCCAGCGCCCGGATTCCTGCCACAGTTCGGCCGGCTGCACTGCAGGCATCAACAACTCCACCGCGCCCGCGCGGTTCATTTCCTCGCGCACCACGTGCTCCACCTTGCGCAGCACGCGCAGCCCGAGCGGCATCCAGGTGTAGAGGCCGCTGCCCAGCTTGCGGATCAGGCCCGCGCGCAGCATCAGCTTGTGGCTGACCAGCTCGGCTTCGCTCGGGGCCTCCTTGAGCGTGGAGATGAAGAATTGGGAGATGCGCATGTCGGATTCCGCGGCGGCGTGTGCTGCCGAAAACGAAAAGCCGCTATTCTACAGCCAGCCCCCACGGCGAAGAGGACGAAACCGGTGTTCGGCACGCGCAAGAAACGCAAGGATGCGGACGGCGACGCAAGCGTCGAGATCAGCGAAAAGGACGGCGTGCGCTCACTGCACCTGGGAAGCGACACGGTGCAAAGTTCGATGAAGCTTTCCGATCCCGTGGAGCTGGTGCTCTCCTATACGCGGGCGATGATGGCGTTCCTGCTGTTCCACCCGCAGCCGCGGCGGGTGCTCATGATCGGGCTGGGCGGCGGATCGCTGGCGAAGTTTGTCTACCATCGCATGGCTGGCGTGGACATTACCGCCGTGGAATGCCATCCCGCCGTGATCTTCGCGGCGCGACAGTACTTCCAGGTGCCCGAGAACGACGCACGGTTTCGCGCCGAGCTCGCGGAGGGCAGCGCCTGGGTCGCGGCCCACCCGGACAGCTGCGACGTGCTCCTGGTGGACGGCTATGACGGCCGCGAAAAAGTGCAGGCCCTGGCGACCGAAAGCTTTTATGCGGACGCGCGGGCGGCGCTGGGTGACGACGGGGTGCTGGTGACCAACCTCTGGAGTTCCGACGAACGCTTCGATACCTACGTCCAGCGCATGGAGAGGGTGTTCAGCGCCGTGGTCTGCGTCCCCGCCGAACGCCGCGGCAACGTGATCGCGCTCGCGTTCTGCCGGTCTCCCGGCCGGCCGCGCTGGGAGGAGCTGCGTGAGCGGGGGCGCCGGCTGCAGGCGCTCTACGGCCTGGAATTCCTCCGACTTGTCGAGGACTTACGTGAACTCAATCCCCATTCCGGCGGGCGCCTGATGGCCTGAACCGGTCGCCCCGGCGCTTTGTCTGCGGGCGCATTTTGTGGAAAAATCCGGGGAACTGGAAATTCTTTGGTGGCTGACATGATTGACCGTGACGGCTATCGCCCGAATGTAGGAATCGTTCTGTGCAACGGCAGGAACGAGGTGTTCTGGGGCAAGCGGATCCGGGAACATGCCTGGCAGTTCCCGCAGGGCGGCATCAAGTCGGGCGAAAACCCCGAGCAGGCCATGTTCCGCGAGCTCAAGGAAGAGGTCGGCCTCGACCCCTGCCATGTGAAGATCCTCGGCCGTACCCGCGAGTGGCTGCGTTACGAAGTGCCGCAAACCTGGGTGAGGCGGGAAAGCCGGGGGGTCTATCGCGGGCAGAAGCAGATCTGGTTCCTGCTGCGTCTGGTCGGGCGCGATTGCGACGTGTGCCTGCGCACCGGCGAGCATCCCGAGTTCGATGCCTGGCGCTGGCACGATTACTGGGTTCCGCTGGAAAGCGTGATCGAGTTCAAGCGCGACGTGTATGGCCGCGCGCTGCAGGAGCTCTCGCGCTACCTGAGTTCGCCGCGGCATCGCGCCGCCCGCGGGCCGCGTCCCGTTACGCCCGCCGGGGGCTGATCTCGGGTAGTTCGGGCGCGAGCACGGGCGCCTCGAGTTCCACGATCGCCAGCAACCTTCCGCCCCCGGTTTCCCAGAAGTTCGCCGCATCGCGCAGCGCATCCACCGCGGTCGCGAACTCGTCCGGCTCCGCGCGGGCAAAGCCCGACGCCTTCCTCAGCACGACCACCAGCCCGGTACCCGAAGCCTGCTCGAGGTCCGTCAGGCATTCATAGAATGCATCCCAGTTGTGGCCGAAGTAATCGGGAAAGCCCAGTTCCGCGGCGGCTGCGTTGAGGAACGCGTTCTTGTCGCGCACGCCCTGCAGGGCGATCTCGGCGACCTGTGCGCCGTGCCCGGCGGCCTCGTCGAGCGCCCCGGCGGAAATGGGAGCGTGCGTGCGATACACGCCGCCGCGCCCGGATTCCAGCAGGCCTGAAAACTCTGTCGTCATTCGCGGATCAACCTGAAGCTGCGATAGTGGTCCGCAGTGTAGTAGAGCTCGCCGCCCGCGGCACTGACGATGCGGCGCGCGCCGCGATCGCGGCGCCCCGGGGTGCGTACGGTGTACTCGCGGTAGCTGCCCTGGGGCGCCGCCGGCAGCAGGCGTTCGCGATTCGCGAACACGCTGCCATCGCGTCCGTAGGGAAATGGACCGCCTTCGCGGATCAGCATCAGCGTCTCGCGGGCTTCCGGCGGCAGTTCCGAAGCGAGGATGACGCCACCGGGCCGGCGCGACGCTTCGCGGGCCTGCGCGCCTTGCGGCGGGACGCAGATGCAAAGCACCAGCAAGACCGCCAGGAATCGCGCCAACAGGGTCAATCCGGGCATCGCGGGGAGGCTTTCAGGGGCCCGGGATAGGTCCGGCGCTGACAGCGAGCTTCAGCAGCACGTTGCAAGTCCATGATATGGCATTGGAAAAAAGTGGACCGAAGGCGCGCCCGGGGGTGCAGTGCGGGATAAATTTTCCTTGATAAACCGATGCTTGCAAGGTTACCATGGCATGATTGTACTTAGTCTAACTAGAAGAACCACGCCGTCCACACGCAAATGGAACACCGCAAGAACGATTTCGATGTGACCAATCGGGTCAATACCACCGATCCGCTCGCGGTCAATTCCGAAGTCGTTCGCATCTTCCTGGAGTTGTATCCCGAGGCATCCGTGCACGTCCTCAATCGCGGATTCCGGGATCTCACGCGCCTGCAGTCGGGCGAGTATCCGGGCTATCGCGCCTGTGACACGGATTACCATAACCTGCAGCATTCGCTGGACGTCACGCTGGCCATGGCCCGCCTCATGGATGGCTACGAGCGCACGCGCGACCGCACCGACGCGATCGGCTCACGCCTGTTCCGTTTCGGGATCGTGACCGCGCTGTTCCATGACATCGGCTACCTGCGCAAGGTCAACGATACCCGCCACCGCAACGGCGCCGAGTACACCCTCAAGCATGTGACGCGGGGGGCGAAGTTCGTCGAGGAATACATGAACAAGATCGGCATGGCGGAATTCGCGCCGATCGCAGGGCAGATCATCCATTTCACCGGTTACGAGCGGCCGATAGCGAAGATCGAGGTGCCCAACCTGACGTTCCGGTTGCTCGGCAACATGCTCGGCACCGCCGACATCATCGCGCAGATGGCGGACCGCTGTTACCTGGAGAAATGCCGCGACCGTCTCTACCCCGAATTCGTCGAGGGAGGACTGGCGAAACGCGATGAAAGCGACCAGCGCAGCAGCGTGATGTTCAGGTCGCCCGAAGAGCTGGTCGTGAGAACGCCGAATTTCTACAAAACCGCCACGGCACGCCTGAACGACCAGCTCGGCAGCGCGTATGGCTACGCGGACAAGCACTTCGGCGGGCAGAACCTGTACCTGGACGAAATCGACAAGAACATCCAGTACGCATCCGAAGTCGCCGCGCACCGGGACCTTTCCCTGCTGCGTCGCGAACCTCCCAAGCCCGGCGAGGAAGTCGCCGCGGAAAGCACCTAGCCCCTAGCTGTCGGCGACGTTCAGCAGGATCTTGCCCACGTGCGTGCTGGATTCCATCAGCGCGTGCGCTTCTGAAGCCTCCCCGAGCGAGAACGTCCGATAGATCACCGGGCGGATCCGTCCCGACTCGATCAGCGGCCACACCTTCTCCCGCAATTCGCCCGCAACCGCGCCTTTGAACGCGACCGGGCGCGGCCTCAGGGTGGATCCCGTGATGGTCAGCCTGCGCCGCAGGATGTCGGTCATGTCGAGCGTGGCCCGGCTGCCGCCGAGAAAGGCGATCAGCGACAGGCGTCCGTCGTCGGCCAGCGCGGAGATCTCGCGCGGGACGTAGTCGCCACCCACCATGTCCAGGATCACGTCGACGCCGCGGCCGTCCGTCGCCTTGCGGATTTCTTCCACGAAATCCTGCTCGCGATAATTGATCGCAAGCTCGGCCCCGAGCGCCTCGCATTGCCGGCATTTTTCTTCCGAGCCCGCGGTTGCGAACACGCGATGGCCCATCGCGCGCGCCAGCTGGATCGCCGTGACGCCGATGCCGCTCGAGCCGCCTTGCACCAGCAGCGACTCGCCCTGCTTGAGTCCGGCCCGCTGGAACACGTTGACCCAGACCGTGAAGAAGGTCTCCGGCAGTCCCGCCGCCTCGACCAGCGTGAGGCCGCGCGGCACCGGCAGGCACTGCACTCCCGGTGCGACGACGTATTCCGCGTAGCCGCCTCCCGCAACCAGCGCACAGACCGCATCCCCCACCTTCCATGCCTTGACGTCGCTGCCGGTCGCGACGACGTGGCCCGCGACCTCGAGGCCAGGCAAGTCGGAGGCGCCGGGCGGGGGCGCGTACGCGCCCTTGCGCTGGAGGACATCCGGCCGGTTGACGCCCGCCGCGGCCACCGCGATCAGCACTTCGCCCGCCGCCGGAGAGGGAACCGGCCGCCGGGCAAGCTGCAACACCTCGGGCTCGCCCGGGCGGGTGATTTCGACCACGCGCATCGTTGCTGGAAGGGAGGACATCTCGGCACCGGGCGGTTAAGGTCCCGCTTTATAGCATCGCGCGGGCACGCGTCTCAAGCAGGTTTGCACCCACCGCGTGCTTGCGGCATCATTTCCGCAAACAAGATCGGGAGGAATCCATGGAGTATCGCGCACTCGGCCGCAGTTCCCTCAAGGTGTCGACGCTTTGCCTCGGCACCATGATGTTCGGCGACCGCACCGACGAAAAAGAGGCGGCTCGCATCATGGCGAGCGCTTTCGAGGCAGGCGTCAATTTCATCGATACGGCCGACCAGTATGCAAAGGGCGAATCCGAGCGCATCACCGGCCGCCTCGTCGCCGCGAACCGGCACCATTGGGTGCTGGCCACCAAGGGCGGCAATCGCATGGGCGATTCGCCCAACCAGATCGGGCTGGGACGCAAGTGGCTCCTGCAGGCCTGCGACGAGAGCCTGAAGCGCCTCGGCACCGACTATATCGACGTGTACTACCTGCACCGGGATTTCGATGACGCGGTGCTGGAGGAGGCCGTCGGCGCCCTGGGAGACCTCGTGCGCGCGGGCAAGATCCGCCATATCGGCCTGTCCAATTTCCGTGGCTGGCGCATTGCCGAGTTCGTGAACCTGTGCAGGAACGCGAATGTGCCCGCGCCCGTGGTCTGCCAACCCTATTACAACGCGATGAACCGCCAACCCGAGGTCGAGATCATCCCGGCCTGCCAGTACTACGGGATCGGCGTGGTTCCCTACAGTCCGCTTGCACGCGGCGTGCTGACGGGCAAATACCGGCCCAATGAGGCACCCGCGGAAGGCACGCGCGCCGGGCGGTCGGACAAACGCATGATGGAAACCGAGTTCCGCAAGGAGTCGCTGTCAATGGCGCAAAAGATCAAGGCGCACGCGGAGAAGCGCGGCATGGAGCCCGGGCACTTTGCCGTGAAGTGGGTGCTCAACAACGCGGCCGTCACCAGCGTGATCGGCGGTCCGCGCACGATCGAGCAGTGGCAGGACTACCTCAAGGCGCTGGAGCAAGGATTCGACGCCAAAGGCGAAGCGCTGGTCAACTCGCTCGTCGCGACCGGGCATCCGTCATCGCCGGGCTACAACGATCCGCAATATCCGCTGTTCGGCCGCTTTCCGCGGGTCGCGTGAGCATGGCCGCCCCGGTCGCCATCGTCACCGGCGGATCGCGCGGCATCGGCCGGGCGATCGTCGAGATCCTTTGCGAGCGCGGCCATCGCGTGCTGTTCACCTACATGGCGCGCGAGGCGGATGCCGTCTCGGTGGAAAAGGCGGTCCGCGCCGCCGGAGGCGATGCGAGGAAGCTGCGCGCCGACGCATCCGACCCGGCATCCGCGCAGGTCGTGGTCCGCGCCGCCGTCGATGCCTTCGGCCAGGTGGACGTGCTCGTCAACAATGCCGGCACCCACCTGCCTTACGTCAGCGTCGCCGACACGTCCGCGGAGGAATGGAACCGGGTCCTCGCCGTGAACCTGTCGGGCCCATTCCACATGATCCAGGCCGTGCTGCCGCACATGCGCTCGCGCAAGCACGGCAGCATCGTCAACCTTTCGTCCAATGTCACCAACCGCATGCCGGCGCAGAACTGCGTCTACACGGTTTCCAAGGTCGGCCTGGAGGCGATGACGCGCATCCTGTCCAAGGAGGAAGGCCGCAACGGCATTCGCGTGAACGCCGTCGGCCCCGGGCCGATCCACACGGACATGCTCGAGGAAACCCTCACGAAGATCGGCGCCGAACGGGCCGAGGCCTTCATCAAGTCGGTGCCGCTGGGGCGCAAGGGCGAGCCGCGTGAGATCGCGGAAGCGGTCGCCTTCCTCGTGTCCGACGCCGCGAGCTACATGACCGGCCAGGTCGTATTCGTCAACGGCGGCGGGCCGGGCGGCTGAGCGGATGCCGCTGATACGGCTGGAACAGCCCGAAGATACCGAAGCCATTCGCGAAATCCTGGTTGCCGCCTTCGGGGGCGAAGCCGAGGCGCGGCTCGTGGAGCGCCTGCGCGCATCGGGCAAGATGGTGCGCGCCCTGGTCGCGGAAGAGCAGGGACGGGTGCTGGGCCAGGTT
>Ga0315910_10002616_pt1 | contig 15685 bp, 12 predicted proteins | sample EdamamesoilMG_FD_204470 | JGI IMG/M metagenome (GOLD analysis project Ga0315910, IMG submission 204470) | Garden soil microbial communities collected in Santa Monica, California, United States - Edamame soil | ecosystem: Environmental > Terrestrial > Soil > Garden | place: USA: California... | reverse complement strand
ATGCCCTGCACGTGCTCGCCCTGCAGGTTGACCATGTCGACGATCGAGAGCTCGCGCGCGACGAGGATGTAGTCGCGCGGCGGCGCCGTCTCGGCCGCGGCCGGGTCGGGTTGCTCGAGCTGGCGCAGCACGCGGATCGCGACGTCGCGCAGGTCGACCGCGCGTTCACGCAGCGTCTCGCTCTGCACCAGACGGAAGATGCGGTCGAAATCGGAGATCACCTTGGCGATCGCGGCCTCGAGCGCGAGCTGCTCGTTGAGGATCAGGTTCTCGACGTCGGAGATGAACACCGAGTCCTTCAGGTAGGCGACGTGCGTGTCGAGGATGCGCGCGTCGTTGGCCGAGACCTTGCCGGCCAGGCGCGCCTTGAGCCCCTTCAGCTGCGCACGCGCACCGGTCAGCGCCTGGTGGAAGCGGTTCAGTTCGCGCTCGACCCCTTCGAGCGGGACGCGCACCAGCGAGGCGCGTGAAAGCTCGTGGTCCTTCAAGTGCAGCCGCCCGAGCACCAGCCCCGGCGCCACGCACACCCCGCGCAGCTGCAGCGGCTGGGCCGGAGCCGGCAGCGCTTCCTGCGCGGCCGCGTCGGCGGCCGGGGAGGCTCCCGCCTGGGCCTCGGCAGCGCCGGGCGGCGTCATGCCCGCGGGGTTGGAAGTCTTCGATGTTTCGGACATGCAAGCATGGTACTGGCGCGCGGACCGGGAAAAAGGCTGCAGGCACCCGCGACAAGCCGCTCCGGGCCGCGGAGAATGGGCGCGCACACCATGAACACCTTTTCGCTGCTCGCGTGCGCCCTCGCGGCGCTCTCCTCGGGCCCCTTCGTCGCCGTGCAAGGCGCGGCCGCGCAGGCCTCCCCCGCCGCGCCGATCGCGAGCCCGGCCGCCGCCTACCCGCCGGGCGCGCCCCAGGAGCTGTTCGACATCGATCGCGTCGTCGACGGCGACACGATCTGGATCCAGTACCACGGCAAGCAGGAGAAGCTGCGCTTGATGTGCGTCGACACCGAGGAGAAGCTCGCGGTCGCCACGGGCTCGGCCTCCAAGCCGGGCACGGTCTTCGGCGAGGCCTGTGCGCTGTGGGCCCAGGACTTCTTCGCCGGACTGGCGCGCGAGGGCAAGCCGGCGCAGGTCGGCGTGTACTTCCCCGCGGGACGGGAGCAGCGCGACACCTACGGGCGCCTCTTGTGCCACCTGATCCTGCCCGACGGCCGCGATTTCAACGTGTTGCTCGTCGAGGAGGGCAAGAGCCCCTACTTCCCCAAGTACGGCAATTCGCTGGTGGCCCACGAGGCCTTCGTCGCGGCCCAGGCGCGCGCGCGAGCGAAGTCCAAGGGCATCTGGGATCCGGCGACGAACGTGCCCAGGAGCGCCGGCGCTCCGAGCGTGCGTCGGCCCTACGAGCTGCTGCTGCCCTGGTGGGACGCGCGCGCCGAAGCGATCGAGGGCTTGCGCAGACGCGAGCGCACGGAGGGCGCGCGCGTCGCCGACGCCGAGAATCCCGCCAGCCTGGCCGCGGCCGCGAAACGCGGCGTCGAGGTCGATGTCTTCGGCACGATCGAGCGCCTGTTCGACGAGAAGAACGGCGACTGGACGCTGCTGCTGCGCAGCGAGGACAAGAACGCCGCGCTGCGCGTGCGCATCGCCAAGCAGCAGCGCGAGGCCTTCGCGAAGTTCGACTTCGCGCGCCTGCACGAGGACTACCGCCAGAACTACTTGTGGGTGCGCGGAACGCTCTCGACCGGCGAGCGCGGCCTGGAGATCCAGGCCCTCGACCCCGCCCAGGTGCGCATCGCGGAACCGGCGCTCTTGCCGGCGAAGGCACACGCGCCCGCCAAGTGAGCCGCGGGCGCGGCCTGCTTGCCCGCGCATCGGACTTGACCTGAGCCGGCTGCATTCCGGTCAAGCCCTCTGGTAGGCTCGCGGCATGGGCAGGTCCAAGCGCGCGAAGCAGGCCGAGGACGCCGAGCAGGACGACTACGACGCGCAGCTCTACGAGCTGTGGATCGAACTGGTCAACCTGCAGAAGCACAACATCGCCAACGACGTGCGCATCGTGGTGGTGCTCGAGGGCCGCGACGCCGCCGGCAAGGACGGCACGATCAAGCGCATCGTGGAACACCTCTCGCCGCGCGAGACGCGCGTGGTCGCGCTGGGCAAGCCGAACGAGCGCGACGTCTCCAGCTGGTACTTCCAGCGCTACGTCGCGCACTTGCCCGCCGCCGACGAGTTCGTGCTGTTCAACCGCAGCTGGTACAACCGCGCCGGCGTGGAACGCGTGATGGGCTTCGCGACCAAGGCCCAGATCGAGCAGTTCTTCGAGGCCGCGCCGACCTTCGAGCGCCTGCTGGTCGAATCGGGCATCCTGCTGTTCAAGTACTACCTCGACATCTCGCGCGAGGAGCAGCGCCGGCGGCTCGCGGCGCGCCGCAAGGACCCGCTGAAGCAGTGGAAGATCTCGCCGATCGACGCGGCGGCCCTGAAGCACTACGACGACTACACGCGCGCGCGCGATGAAATGCTCGAGCGCACGCACAAGCGGGCGACGCCCTGGACGATCGTGCGTGCCGACTCCAAGAAGCGGGCGCGGCTCAACCTGATCCGCGACCTGCTCTCGCGCCTGGACTACGAGGGCAAGCGCAAGTCGCGCTGCAAGCCCGAGCGCGAGATCGTGCGCGACTACGGCTCGCTTCCGCGCGGCTTCCTGGCCTGCTGAGCCGAGGCGGCGGCGCGCAGGCGCTCCAGGGCGGCGGGCAACGGCGCCTCGACGCGCCGCGGCGCGCCATCCAGCGGGTGCGCGAACTCCAGCTTCCAGGCGTGCAGCGCCAGGCGCGGCGCGCGGAAGGGATCGTCCTTGCCGCGCGCGTACTTGCGCTCGCCGACCAAAGGATGGCCTGCGTGCGCCGCGTGCACGCGGATCTGGTTGTAGCGGCCGGTGACCAGGTCGATCTCCAGCTCGCTGGCCAGAGCGTGGCTCGCCAGCGTGCGGTAGATGCTGAGCGAGGGCTTGCCGATGGCCGAGACGCGCGCCATGCCGCGTTCCTCGAGCAGCGCGTACTTCCACTGCCCGGCCGCGGGCTCGGGTCTGCCCAAGGCCAGCGCCCAGTACAGCTTGCGCAGCTTGCGCTCGCGGAACAGGTCCTCCAGCAGCGCGAACATCGGCTTGTCGCGCGCGCACAGCACCAGGCCGGAGACGTCGCGGTCGAGCCGGTGCGCGGCCAGCGCGCGCTCGCCCTGCTCCGCGAGCCGCGACTCCAGCGAAGGGCCGTCCGCGGGGCCGCCGACGGTCAACAGGCCCGCGGGCTTGTCGACCACCAGCAGCCGATCGTCGGCGAACAGGATCGACAGCGGAGCGCGCACGCCGGCCAAGTTAGCGCGCCGCAGCCGATCTTCCACACACTCAGGGCAGAAGCGGGTCGCGCACGCCGCGCGGCAGCGACAGGCTCGCGCCGATCGCCGGAGGCTCGCGGCGCCGCAGCCGCTCGCCGTCGAAGAGCAGAAAGCGGCAGCGCGGATCGTCGAGCGAGAGCTCGAGCTGCACGTCGATGCGACGCAGGTTGCCGTCCGGATCCGGCAGGCCGCGGACCGCGAAGGCGCCCGAGTTCCACGCGCGAGTTCCGGTCTGGCGCGCTGCCCGCGTCATGAACACGCTCTCCATCGGGTGCGTCAGGAAGGGCTCGTCCAGGCTCTCCAGCGAGAAGCTCGCCTCGCCAAGCCGCGTCCAGAGCAGCGCGCGCCGACCGAACTGCAGCGGATGGAAGCTCACCTGCTCGCTGCCTCCCTGGCCGAGCCAGACCGCGAGCGGCGCGAGCGCGATCAGAGCCGAAGGCGAAGCCTGCAGCAGAAAAGCGTGCCGCAAGCCCAGACCCTCTTCGCCCACGTCGGCCTGCGCGATCAGCTCGCGCAACTGCTTCGCGTTGGGCAGCATCGCCGCCCCCAGGCCCAGCAGCATCACCGGGGAGGCGAGCAGCGAGCTGGCCGCGATCGCCCAGGCGAGGCGGCGCGTCCCCGGCGGCGTTCGCGGCTGCAGCTCGCGCGAGCCGAGCGCGCGCTCCAGGTAGAGCGCGATCAGCGGCGCCCAGGCCAGCAGCGGCGTGAACATCAGCCGATCGGATGCAGGCGCTCCCGCCTGGGGCGCGAGCGCGAGCAGCCCCCAGACCGCGAGGAACGCGGCGTTGGGCGTGCCGCGCAGCCTGCGCGCGAAGCTGACCACCACCGGCAGGCCGAGCGCGAACGCAGCCGCGAGGATCGCCCACGCGCGCGCGGGCTCGAGCGCGAGGGCGTCGGTCGGAAAGGGCGCCACGGCGGCGATCGGCGCGCACACGAGCAGCGCCAGGGCGCGCGACGCGAACTCCAGCGGCGCACCCCAGGGCGTCGGATAGAAGAGCACGTTCGAGCCCTGTCCACGGCTCACGTAGAAGGCCAGGTAAGCGAGCACGCACAGGCCACAGGCGGCCGCGGCCGCTCGCAGCGCACGCGGGTCCGCGGCCTCGCGGCTCGCGCCCAGGAAAAGCAGCGCCAGCAGCGCGAAGCTGCACAACCCCGACTCCTTCGCGGCGGTCGAGGCCGAGGCGAGCGCGAGCGCGAGCGCGACGCGCAGCGCTCCCGGTTCCCGCGCCGCGCGCAGTCCAGCGTGCAATGCGAGCAGGGTGAACAAACCCTCCAGCAGGGAATTGCGGTTGGACAGCCAGCCCACCGGCATCAGCGCACCGTTGTCGAAGGCGACGACCAGGATGGCGAGGATCGCGGCGCGCCGCGAGAGCCCCAGGCGCTCGTACAGCGCCAGGGCGGAGAGCAGCAGCAGCGCCAGCAGCAACAAGCTGTGCGCGTGCGCGGCGGGAGCGCTGTCGCCGAAAAGCCATGCGTCGAGGCACATCGAGAGGCTGCTCAGCGGACGGAAGAAGCGCACGCGCCAGTCGGGGTCGACCCACCAGGGATAGGCGCCGCGCTCGATCGTCGAACCCGAAGCCAGATCCAGGCTGCCGAAGTCGAACAGGCTCCACGGCTTCCAGGTCGGGCTGTCGAAGCGGCCCTCGCAGACCAGCCGCGCGCCGAAGTCGTCGGCGAGATAACCCCAGCCCAGGCTGGGGGCGTGCACCAATAGGGCCAGCAGCAGCGCGAGCAGCACCTGCGGCGTGAGCAGGCGGCGCGCGCGGCTCGGCGGAGGGTGGTCGGGGAACATGGGCCGTGGGTTGGCCGCAGAGACTGCACTCCGCCTGCCACCTGCGCACGCCGCGCGATCGGAAAGCGGCACGAAGCTGGCGCAGGCCCGGCGTCGGGTTTCAGGCTCCTCGGCCCGGGCGCGATCTGCCATGCTCGGGCCGCCGCAGATCCGCCCGTCCACGCGCCCTCGCCCCCCGCCTCCATGCTGCACAGCTCCCTTGCCGCCGCTTCGCTCGCCGGCCTGCTCCTGCTCCCCGGCTTGCCCCAGGCGCCCGCGCCGCAGGGCTCCGTCGTCGATCGCCTGGCCCAGGAGGCGCTGCTGCGGCCGCGCTCGATGGAGCTGCTGACCCAGCTGTGCCAGACCGCGCCGCAGCGACTCTCCGGCTCGCCCGGCGCGGCCGCTGCGGTCGAATGGGCGCGCAAGACCATGCTCGAGGTCGGCCTGGAGAACGTGCGCCTCGAGCCGTGCATGGTCCCGCGCTGGGAGCGCGGCAGCCCGGAACGGCTGCTGATCCGCGGCGGCAAGACCGCAGCCGACATTCCGCTCGCCGTCTGCGCGCTCGGCGGCAGCCCGCCGACGCCCAAGGGCGGCATCGAGGCCGAGGTCGTGATGGTCAAGAGCTTGCTGGAGTTGGAGCAGCTCGGCGATCGCGCGCGCGGCAAGGCGGTGTTCTTCAACCGCCCCATGGACCCGACGCTCGCCGACCCCTTCGCGGCTTACGGCGGCGCGGTTGACCAGCGCTCGCGCGGATCGCTGGCCGCCGCCAAGGCCGGCGCGCTGTGCGCGATCGTGCGCTCGATGACCCTGGCGCTCGACGACTACCCGCACACCGGGTCGATGCGCTACGAGAAGGATGCCTGCGTGCCCACGGTCGCGGTGAGCACGCTGGGCGCGGAGCGGCTCGCGCAACGGCTTGCCCTGAATCTGCCCGTGCGCGTGTTCCTGGAGCTCGATTGCAGCTGGCACGCGGACGTGCCCTCGTTCAACGTCGTCGGCGAGCGCCTCGGCCGCGAGAAGCCCGAGGAGATCGTCGTGGTCGGCGGCCATCTCGATTCCTGGGACCTCGGCGTCGGTGCCCACGACGACGGCGCGGGCTGCGTGCAGGCGATCGAGGCGGCGCGGCTGTGGGTCGCGCTCGATCTGCGCGCGCGCCGCACGCTGCGCGTCGTGCTGTGGATGAACGAGGAGAACGGCCTGCGCGGCGCCAACGCCTACCGCGATGCCTGCCGCGAGACGATCGAGAACCAGGTGTTCGCGCTCGAATCCGACCGCGGTGGATTCGCGCCGCGCGGCTTCGTCAGCAATTCCACCGGCGCTTCCTTCGAAGCGCTGCAGAAGCTCGCCGAGCCACTGGCCGCCTTCGGAATCGCCGCCGTGAAGTTCGCGCCCGACGTCGGCGCCGACGTCGGGCCGTTGACGCAGCTGGGCGTGCCCTGCGCCGGCCTGGTGCCCGAGGCTTCGCGCTACTTCGACGTGCACCACTGCGCCGCGGACACGCTGGATCGCGTGCACCCGCGCGAGCTGCAACTGGGCGCGTTGTGCATGTCGGCCTTGTGCTTCGGAGTCGCCGACCTGCCGCAGCGCCTGGAGCGCCTGAAGCCCGCCGGCGCGCCGCCCGCGGGGCATTAGCGCGCCAAGGCTACTCCAGCAGTTCGCTCGCGAGCCAACCCAGCAGGCCGCCGATCGAGGCGCGCGAGGAGCGCGACGAGCGGCCCCAACCCCGCTCGACCTGCGGCTCGAGCCACGCCCCGGCGCCGGGCGCCGCGTCGGATTGCGCACGCTGCTTGCGGCGCTCGAGTTCGCCGACTTCGCGGCGCCGGGCCTCGACCAGTCCGCCTCCCTCGGCGAAGCTCAGCGCGCGCGCGAGCTCGCCGTGGTCGAGCCACACGCCGTGCTCGCGGCAGACGTCGATCAGGACGCCCGAAATCGAGGCGAAGTTCTTGCGGTTCATCGGCTGCGCGCAGTTGGGGCAGCGGATGTAGGCGGCGGCGTGCTGCTGCGCGGCTTTCGGCGCGGGCATGCCGCCGATCATCTCCGCCACCGACTTGCGCGCGCCGGCGTCCTCGCACAGACGATCGAGCAGGCGCGGCTCGACCCACAGCCCCGCGCAGCCCGTGCACTCGACCAGTTGATCCGCGCCGACGCGCCGCGAGCGCAGCGGGCCGGCGCAGCGCGGGCAGGTGCTCGCGGCCGGCAGGGGCGCGAGCGCCTGCGCCTGGATGCGCACGCCGCAGCTCATGCAGAAATTGGCGTCGCTCGACATGCGGCCGAAACAGGCCGGGCAGATCGAGTCCAGCCGCCGCTCCTCGAGCGTGACCGCCGCCTCGCAGTACTCGCAGGCGCGCGCGTTCTCGCGCAGGTTCCCGCCGCAGCGCGAGCAGCACATCGCGCGCGCCGCGTGCGGCTTCAGCGCGGCGACCGCGAAACGGACCCCGCAGTCGCAGGCGATCGGACTGCCCGGCGAAAGGGCGCCGGTGTCGAACTGGCGCGAGCAGCCGGGGCAGCACTGCAGGGTGCGGGGCATGCCCCTGTGTCGGCAGAATTTGCCGCCGGTCCTGAACCTGGCCGCCAGCGGGGCGCGCGGGAAGCTCCCGGCGCGCCACAGGCGCGCTCAGTCGTGCGCGGGCGCTTTCGCCGCCGTGTTGCTGGCCAACGCCAATTCGCGCAGGCTGCGGTTGGACTTCGAGCCGGCGATCTCGCTCTCCAGCTGGCGCACCAGATGCGCCAGGTGCTCGTCGATCGGGCCGCTGCTGGGCACGTCGAGCACGCCCGAGGAGCCCTTGAGCGCGTCGAGCACGTGCTTGATCGTGATCTCGGCCGGATCGCGGCCGGGCAGGAACGTGGCCGTGTCGCGCTCGTCGCTGATCGCCACCAGGCCGCGTTTGGCCAGCTTGCCCAGGGCCGCTTCGACCGGCCGCGGCGGCACGCCGAGTTCGACGGCGATCGCGATCGCCGTCGGCCGCGGCTCGCCGTTGAGGAAGGCGCGGCTGATGCGCACCATGGCGCGCAGCGCGACGACCTCCTGGAAAGCGTGATCCGAAGGCCAGGTTCGCGCGATGTTGCGGTAGGCCGGCTCCGACTGGTGCGCGAACGTCAGTTCGGCGCCGGCGAGCACGGTGACCCACGAGAGCTGGATCCAGGCCAGGAAGATCGGGATCGCCGCGAAGCTCGCGTACAGCGCGTTGTAGCGCGCCATGCCCGACTGGAACTCGATGTGAAGCATCTGCGCGCCGTGCCACAGGAGGCCCGCCACCAGCCCGCCGAGCAAAGCCGAACTGAACTTCGTGCGCGCGTTCGGCAAGGTCAGGTAGAGGAAGGTGAAGAAGATCCACATCGCGAACACGCTGGTCAGCTCCAGCAGCACGTCGAGCAAGCCACCCAGATGCAGGCTTTGGCGCAGAAAGTTCGTCACCGTCTCGGCCTGGGCCACCGAAGCCAGGCTGACCGCGGTGGCAAAGAAGATCGGCGCGAGGATCACCATCGCGAGATAGTCCGTGATCTTGCGCAGGATCGAGCGCTGGCGCTTGACGCCCCAGATGTCGTTGAACGAGCGCTCGATCGTGCCGAGCATCTGCAGCACGGCCAGCATCAGGAAGATCAGGCCTGCTGCACCCAGTTTCGTGACATCGGTCTTGTTGACGAAGTCCAGCACGACGTCGAGCGTGTTCCGGATCGTGTCGCCGCTCTCGCCGGTGCGCTGCGCCTCGGTTTGCAGCCAGGCGTCGAGCCAGCCGCGCACCTTGATCATCAGGCCCTCGTAGGCGCCCAGCCCCTTGGTCACCGAGAAGGCGAAAGCCAGCATCGGCACCAAGCTCAGCACCGTGATGTAGGTCAGCGCCGATGCGCGGAACATGCACGCATCCTCGATGAAGCCGGTCACGGCGAGGAACAGCACGCGTGCCGTCTTGTAGTAGAGGGCGCGCAGCGGGTCCAGGCTGTCGAGGTCGTGCTGCCAGACGTCCTTCGCGAAGTAGGTCCACACGCGCGCGAGCAGCGCGTTCTCGAAGGGCGGAGTGTCGGAGTGCGTGTGCTCGGCCGCGGCGTGCATCGCGCGCTGTTGGGAAGATCTCATGCGCTTCAGTGCTTGATCGGCGCGAGGGGCTCGAGGACGTAGCTCGTGCCGCCGCGCGCGAGCCAGACGGTCTCCAAGTCCTCGCGGGCGTAGGCCAGCTGCCCTGCTTGCGCCGTCGCGGCGGCGGGATCGTTGACCAGCACGCGGCCATGCTCGTCGAAGCCGCAGAGCACGAGCAAGTGCCCCTGGGTCGATGCGTAGGGCGCGCCGCGCAGCTCACCCGGCTTGGCGGCGATCGAGATGATCAGCGGCTGGCCGCTGGCCAACAAGGACTGCGCGCGCGCCCAGTTCGGGATGCGCTCGAGCCGACCGGGGATCCCGAAGGAATAGGCGGCCTGGATCGCGCGGTTCCAATTGCCGTAGATGTCGTGGAAGGGATCGAAGGCGCGCTGCGCGACCACGGCGGTCGGAACTTGCCGGCCGCGGTAGGCCAGCAGCATCGCGAGCGAGGTCGGGCTGCAGATGCGGCTGGAAAGCGTCGCGTCCTCGGCGCGCTGGCTGCGGAAGGGCACGTCGATGCGCGGGGTGGCTCCTCGCGGCACGCCATAGGTTCCGCGAGCGGCGCGCAGCGTTGGCATCAGCGTCAGCCGATCCATGCAGAAGCGCAACGAGTCCTTGTCGCTGCAGCGCACGCGCACGCGCACGCGCAGCGCGCGCCAGGTCGTCGTCGAGGTGAAGGTGTCGACGTCGATGCGCGCGTCCTCGTGAGCGAGCACGAGATCCTCGGGGCGCTGGGAGACGTTCCACTCCCCGATCCACATCCACGGAGAGAATGGTCCCTGCGCGTCGCGCGCGACCTGCAGTTCCACGCCGAAACCGGTGGACTTCGAGTGCCGCGCGTTCCACGAGATCAGGCACTCGTCGAAAGGCTCGAACTCCACCAGAGTCGTTTCGAGAACGCTCGCGTCGCCCGCGGAGCTCGCGAAGGAAACGGCGCGGCCGTCGCCGAAGGCGCTCTCGCCGGGTCCTCTCGCCCAGTCGGCGAGCTTGCCCGGGGCCTCGAGGCGCGCGACGGGAACGTCGTAGGGCCAGCCCACCCGCTGCGGCGCCTGCAGGGCAAGGACAGGCGCGCAGGTCGACAGCAGCATGCCGGCCGCGATTCCTCTCCAGCGTCGAAGCATGGCGAAGAGACTAACCACTCGCCTGCCTCACCGCGACTTCGCCCGCGCCAGCGTGTGGTAGCGGCCCGGCGCCGCCGCTGCGAAATCGCTGCTGCTGCCGTCGGCCCAGCGCACGCGAACCCGCTCGACGGCGCTCGCGGCCCCGATCCCGAAGTGAACGCGCGGATCGTTGGAACTCAGGTAGCTGTAGACCGGATTCACTTCGCGGAAGCGCGCGCGCCCCGCGACCGTGATCTCGACGCGCGCGCCGATCGCGTCGCGGCCGTGTTCGTCGAGCACGCGGAAGCCGATCCAGTTTCCGCGCCGCGGCAGGACGTTCTGCAAGACTCGCAGCGGAGCGCCCAGTTCGACCACGACGATGTCGACGCCGCCGTCGTCGTCGAGATCGCCGAAAGCCGCGCCGCGACTGGAGCCCGGTTGTCCCTGCGAGAACAGCGAACGCGGCAGCAGCTCCTCGAAGCGGCCGCCTTGCTGCTGCACGAAGAGCTGATTCTCCTCCGCATAGGGTCTGGACTCGTCCGCGATCGGCTGCTCGAGGCTGACGCGGCCGTTGGCCACGTACAGATCGAGATCGCCGTCGTTGTCGAAGTCCGCGAAGCCGCAGCCGAAGCCGGTGAAAGGCAGGCTGGGTCGCAGGAGACCCGCGCGCGCCGCCTCGTCGCGGAATTTCCCGCGTGCGTCCTGCACGTACAGCGCATGCCCCTGCCGCCGCAGGTGCGTGACGAACACGTCGAGATCGCCGTCGTCCTCGAGATCGAGCGCCTGCACGCCCATGCCCGAGGCGGCAAAACCCACGGCGTTGAGCGCGAGCCCCTGCTCGGGCGCTCGATCGACCAGCCGCGCGCCCTGGGCGACAAAAGCGTGGTTGGGCAGCATGTCGCCGGCGACGAAGGCCATCGATTCCGACTGCGGTCCGAAGCGGCCCGTCGCGAGCCCGAGACCGTTGGTGCGCACGCCGATGAGCCCAGCCTGCTCGCTCTTGTCCTCGAAAGTCCCGTCGCCGCGGTTGCGCAGCAGCACGGCGCTCGAAGGCGCGTCGTAGCGCAGCGGCGAGCAATAGTCGTGACGATCATCGAGCGCGCGGCACTCGAGCTCGCGCTGCGGCGTCCAGTCGACGTAGCGCACCACGAACAAGTCCAGCCAGCCGTCGCCGTCGAAGTCCCAAAAGCCCGCGCTGGAACTCCAGCCCTCGACCGCCGCCTGCGCCTGCGCGGCGCATTCGACGAAACGCCCGCCTTCGTTGCGGTACAAGGCGCAGGTGCCCACCGTGCTGATGAAGACGTCGACGTCGCCGTCGTTGTCGTAGTCGCCGCAGGCCGCGCCCATGCCGTAGTCGTGCGCGCGAAAGCCCGCGCGCTGCGTCGCGTCGGCGAAGCGGCCCAGCCCCAGATTCTCGAAGAAGCGACTGTGCGCCTGAGCGCCGCGCGCCGCGCGCAGATCGCCGCTGTCGACCGCCAGCACGTCGAGATCACCGTCGCCGTCGGCGTCGAAGAGCGCCACGCCGCCGCCCATGATCTCCGGAAAATCGAAGCGCTGTTCGACGAAGGCTTGGTGGCTCCACGACAGTCCGCAGCTCGAGGCGCGGTCCTGGAACCACAGCGGCTGCGTGGAGGAATCCTCGGGCGCGCAAGCGGCGAGCGCGAACAGCAGCGGGACGCGGCGCTTCAACGCTGCTCCAGACGCTCGAGCTGCGCGCGGAACTCCGCGTTGCCCGAATCCAACTGCAGCGCGCGCGTCCAGGCCTCGCGCGCCTCGTCGCGCCGGTCGCAGGCCGAAGCGATCGAAGCCAACAGGGCGAACTGCTGCGCGTTGCGCGGCTCCAGTTCGGCCGCGCGGCGCGCCGCAGCGAGCGCCTCCTCGCCGCGATTCGAACCCAGCAGCACGCGCGCTCGAGCTCCGTGCAGCGCCGCGGAGTCCGGCTCGAGCGCGAGCGCCGCGTCGCAGCAGGCCAGGGCCGCGCCGAGATCGCCGCTCATCGCCTGCGCCATCGCGAGATTGCCCAGCACGCGCACTTCGCGCGGGCGCTCGCGCGCGAGCTGCGCGAAAAGTTCCGCCGCGGGCCGCGCCTCTCCCTGCTCCAGCAAGCCGACGCCACGGGAAAAACGCGCTTCGAAGCCCAGCGCGTGCTCGCCGGCGCGCGAGGACCACTCGTCGCCCAGCAGGCGACGTTGCGCGCGCGGGGCGCGCCGGCGCTCCAGCGCCGCTTCCGCCTCGCGTCCGAGTTCGCTCAGGCAGCGCGCGCGCAAAAAATGCGGCAAGGCGTAGTGCGGGTCGAGCGCCAGGGCGCGATCGGCCGCCGCCAAGGCCGCCGCGGCCTCGCCGCCAGCCAGCGCGGCTTCAGCCAGCCCGGTCCAGGCCTCGGCAAGCTCGGGACGCAGGCTTGCGAGCTTCTCGAACAGCGCGCGCGCTTGCGCGAACTCGCCGGAGTCCAGCAGCGCGACGCCAAGTCGCTGTTGGATCGGCGCGTGCGCGGCGAAACGCGCCGCCGCCGCTTCGAGATCCGTGCGCGCAGTCTCCAGCTGTCCTGCTTCCTCCGCGCAGATCGCCGCGTGCAGGGCCCACAGCGGCTCGTTCGCATCCAGCTCGCGCGCCGCGCGGTAATGCGCGGCCGCTTCGAGCCAGTGGCCGTTGGCCTCGCAGGCCAGCGCGAGTTCCGCCCGAGCGCGCGCATCGCGCGGCGCAGCTTCCGCGGCCACGCTCAGGCGCTGGTGCAGCGCCATGAACTCCGGCGAGCCCGCCGGCGCGGCCAAGGCCGAGGGCTTTTCGCGCGAGCAGGCCGCGACGCACACAAGAGCAAGCCCCAGCCAGCGGCGTTCCGGCCGGGTCGTGTCGCGGGTCATGGCGTACGCGGCCCGCGCGCCTGCGCGACCAGGTGGCCTGCCTCCTTGAGCACGATCTCGTCCATCGCCAGGCGCAGCGCCTTGGGCGAACCCGGCAACGCCAGCACGACTTTTCCGCCGATCACGCCGCCGCAGGCGCGCGAAAGAATCGTCGCGCTGCCGATCTCGCGAAAACTCAGCCAGCGAAAAAGCTCGCCGAAGCCCGGGATCTCGCGCTCGAACAGGCGCGCGAGCGTCGGCGCGGTCACGTCGCGCGGCGCGATGCCGGTGCCGCCGGTGCTCAGGACCAGATCGACGTCCGCTCGCGCCAGGGCGCGGCGCACGCAGTCCTCGATCGGACCGGCCTCGTCGACGCACCAGTCCCGCAGGCCGATGCGGTGGCCGGCGGCTTCGATCGAGCTGACCAGGAGATCACCGCCGAGGTCGGGCTTGCCGCCTTGCCCGGGCCCGCCGCGCGTGTCCGAGACCGTGATCACGGCGAAGGAAAGGGCGCGCGATCCGTCCTTGCGGTGCTGTTCGAGACTCATGGCGTAGTGGAGGGCCGCTGCGCAGACTACTGGCCTCGCCGCGCTCCACCAAGGGCGCGCGACCTCCATGAGCCTACGAACTCCCCCGCCGGTCGGCACGGGCCAGACCTGGATGCGCCGCGTCGCGCTGCTGGGCGTCGGCCTGCTCGCGCTGGCTTGCGCGTCCGAGGGTCCGCGGGAAGCCAACCTGGAGCCGCTGGCCCTGGCGACGCGCGCGAAGCCGGGGGTGATCGCGGTCAAGACCTGGTCGGCGGAGTGCGCGCCCGAGTTCGAGGGCGAGCTTGGGCTAGCGGTGCTGCTGCGTTTCGCGGCGAAACACCCAGGCAAGTTCCAGGTCCGTCGCGACGGTGGAACCGAGCTGGAGTTTGAAACGGATCTCGCCGGTTTCGAAGCGCTTGCCGCAGAGACTTTCGAGTTCATTTGCACCTTGGGCCCTCCACAGCCGGCGCCATCGCCCTTGGATCTTCCCGAGCTCGACCCCACGGGCTGGAGACGTCGAGAAGCGCTCGCGATCCGCCAGCAGCCTGCACGCCGAGTTTCCCTGGCTGTGCTGGCCCCTGCGGCCGATCAGGAACAGGTCGCGCGCGTGCTGCGCGCTGCGCAGGCCGAGCTCGACGCTCGGCATCGCCCCGACACGCCGGACGCTCACCCGGGAACCCCGACGACTGAGGGCCTGCTGATCGAATCCAGCGCAAGCCAGCCGAGCGAAGTGCGCTGGGTCGTCCCTGCGGATCTGCATCGTGCCCACCCGCGCGAGCGCGCGCTCTGGTGCCTGAGGGCCGCGCGTCTTGCCATGGAGCTGCCCGGCTGGAGCTTCGTGCCGGCGAGCATCGATCTGCTCGGCAACTTCGAACCCGCCTACCTCTATACCAGCGCCGACGTACCCGCGGCCAGGGAGCGTTTGCGCGCCCTGCGTTCCGCGCTCGATGCCAGCTGGAGGCAACCGCTGGACCCCGCGACGGCGCGCCGCGAATTCCGGCTGCGCGACGAACGTCTGCGCTTTGCCCGAGCGCAGTTGGGCAGCGAACTCTTCCAGCTGCGCGCGCTGCACTACCAGTACTTGGAAGGCTTCGAGGCCGTGGCCGACGAACTCCAAGCGCTGACGCTCGCCGACCTGATCGAACTGGATCCGAGCCGCGGGTTCTGCAGCGTGGTCGGTCCCTCCGCGGCTTGGGGCGAGGAACTGGGTCACTACATGCTCGTCCGGCAGAGAGCTTCCGCCCCGGGCTCGCTTGACGTTGCCGTCGAGGCCGAACTCGAGCGCATGTGGTCAGCCCTGGGTGGCGTGCAGCCCTGGCGCGAGCTCGCCGCGCTGCGCTTGCAAAGCCAGCTCGACGTCGAGGGCGCCGAGCGCTCGCAGGGCATCGAGCAGTGGATCGACTTCGCCGGCGATCGATTCGTGCTCGCGCAGGCTCTGGGAACGCTCGAGACCATCGTCGTGGTCACCGCGGCGCAGGCCTGGGCGATCGGCGAGAAGGAAACTCCGGAGCTCGCGCCCGAACAGGCGCGCCGGCTGCGCACGCGCCAGGAGCGCACGCTCTTCGCGCTGTTGCGGCGTCTCGCGCAGCCCGCTCGCGGCGGGCTGCAACTGCGGCGCGAGGCCGAACGCCTGATCGTCAGCGACGCCGGAATCGCCATGGGCTGGATCGAGCTGGGAGCCGACGGATTGCCGCGGCGCTCGGGCTACGCGCTGGAGGGCGAGACCCAGGAGTCGCTCTACCAATATGAGGATTGGGTGCTCGACGCGCCCCTGCCCCACCCCGCGCGCACGCTGCAGCTCGACCGCAAGGCCGTGTCGACGCTGCGCACCATCGAAGCCGGCGCCGCTCCCGACCCGCAGATCTGGGAGCGACGGTAGGTGCCGAAGCGGTGCCAGGCACCTGACCGGCGTTTGGGCCCGGTCAAATGCCAACGCGGTGCCAGTTGGAAACCGGTGCCAGGCATGCTTCCACCCCCGCAGCTCGGGCC
>Ga0315910_10002615_pt1 | contig 15686 bp, 10 predicted proteins | sample EdamamesoilMG_FD_204470 | JGI IMG/M metagenome (GOLD analysis project Ga0315910, IMG submission 204470) | Garden soil microbial communities collected in Santa Monica, California, United States - Edamame soil | ecosystem: Environmental > Terrestrial > Soil > Garden | place: USA: California... | reverse complement strand
GGCGAGAGCCTACAGGCCGTACCCCAACCCCGCCCACACGGTGGTGTTGTTGGACGCGACCAACGGTGGCTCGGCGTCAGGGATCGCCCGGCCGTTACCCGCCTGCCAGGGCCAACGCCCGCGACCATTCGACGTAGAGTCGCATAGGGGTCGCGACCATGGAACGATAGGCCGTCAACGCAGTTGCCAAGAGTCCCCGGATGCCGGCTCCTTCCGACAACTACAGCCCATACTCCAAGCCCGCCGACAGCGTCGTGTTGTTCGGCGCTGCGAAGCCCGAGTCGCGGCCCCACCATTGGGTGTTGACCATCGTCCCCGCCTGCAGCAGCAGCGGATCGGGCGAGCCGCCGAGCAGACCGTGCGCGAAGGCGTTCATGTCGACCTGGTACAGGCCCGAGCAGTCCTGGGCCGGCGGCGGGTTGCCGCCGGAGTTCGTGCCCGGCGTGCGCCGGATCGGTCCCTTCACGCACAGCGTTCCGCCCTGGAAGGTGATCGCGGAGCGTCCGGTCATGCCGTAGAGCAACAGGCCGACGCGGTTGTTGCGCACGTTGCTGCAGTGGACCACGAAGCCGCTGCTCGAAGTCACATCCGGGATTCCCGCGGAGCCGATCGCCGGCAGGCAGCCGAGCGAATTCAATTTCGCCGTGCAGTACACGGCCGGCGGCTGCGTGACGCGTTCGCCGAAGAGCACCTGCAACAAGCCGCCGAGCGGCGGCGAGGTGCCCACGTTGACCAGCACGTCCGATTGGCCGTCGTGATCGATGTCGGCGACGTGCAGCGAGGTCACCGAGCCGCTGACACCGTAGCCGACCGCGGCCAGGAAGCTGCCCGCACCGTTGTTGGTGAACAGCACGACGTCGTCAGCGCCGTAAGCGCCACAGACCACGTCGAGATCGCCGTCCTGGTCGGCGTCGATCGCTCCCAGGCTCGTCGTGCCGCCGTACTGCAGCGAGAACATGCCGTAATGCGTGGCGGGGGGGCCGAAGCTGCCGTCGCCGACGCCCAGCAGCACCACCATGTTCTCCCCGGCACCGTTCCACTCGTAATTGACGCCGGCGAGATCCAGCTTGCCGTCGGCGTTCAAGTCGGCCGCGATCATGCGCACGAATCCGCCGGCGGCGGGTGTGACGATCGGCGAATGGAAACTGCCGCCGCCGCTGTTGAGCCACATGACCGCATTGCCGTTGCCGTAAACCAGGTCCTGGTCGCCGTCGTTGTCGAAGTCGCCGGCGACGATCGTGCCGCCGCCGGTGACGCTCCACGAACCGGCGAAGATCGGCGAGCCGAAAGTGCCGTTGCCCGAGTTGAGCACGAGCACGATGCGATCGCTGCCCGAGCCGTTGACCGTTCCGGCCACGTCGAGGTCGCCGTCGCCGTCGGCGTCGAGCACGCAGAAGTCGGTGACGCTGCCCGTGGGAAGCACCAACAGCGGCTGGAAAAAGCCGGGGAAGGCCGCACCCTCGTTGAGCGCGAGTCGCACCGGACCCGTACGCGCCAGCAGGTCGACGAATCCGTCGCCGTTCATGTCGTGCAGCTTGGGTGCACCCAGCGAACCGAAGTTGGCGTTCTGGATGCTCGGCGTGAGCTGGCCGAAACCGTCGTTGAACAAGCTCCAGATGCGCGTGTCGGTCGTCACCACGTCGCGGTCGCCGTCGCCATCGATGTCGCCGCTGGCGATGCCATTGCAGAAGGTCGCGGTCGGGACGGAATAGGGCATCGAGAAGCTGCCGCTCTCGTTGTGGTGCACGCTGATCGTGTTCGAGCCCGCGTTGGCGACCATCACGTCAGGATCGCCGTCGTTGTCGACGTCGCCGGTGCTGATCGAGCGCGCCATTTCCCCCGTGCGGAAATTCTGCTCCGCGAGGAAGCCGCCAAGACCGTTGCTGCGCAGCAGCGAGTAGCCGTTGTTGCCCGAGTGCCCGACGCACAGGATGTCCGGCCAGCCGTCGAGCGTCACGTCCGCGACCGCGAAGTCGCCTGCGCGGCCGATGGTGACGGCCAACGATTCGAGCGCGCCGAAGTTCGCGCTTCCGCCGTTGCGGAACAGTCCGATCGAGCCCCACAAGCCGACGGGATTGCCCTCCGAGTACAGCACGTCGAGATCGCTGTCGTTGTCGACGTCGGCGACATGCACGCCGGCGATGCTGTTGATGCCTGAACCGCTGGGCGTCGGCAGCCAGGACGGCGCAGCGAAGGCGCCGGTGCCGTCGTTGATCAGGATCGCGGCCGATGCCGTGCTCGTCGCCACGGACACCACGAGGTCGGGCCACGAGTCGCCATCGAGATCGCCGCTCGCCAGCCTGTACGGCTGTGTCCCGGGGATCGCGAAGTCCGCGCGGTTGGCGAAGACCCCGCCGCCGACGTTGTAGAGCACCGAGACGTCGGCCTCGTTCCAGTACCAGTTCGCGGTCGCGAGATCGAGGTCGCCGTCGCGGTCCGCATCGAAGGCGACGATGCCCGTCGGACCCTTGCCGCAGGCGACGGTTTGCTCGGGCCCGAAGCTGGCGTCGCCGTTGTTGAGGAACACGCCGATGCTGGAACCCGCGGTGCCGTATTCGCCGATGCAGAAGGCCAGGTCGATGTCGAGGTCGCCGTCGAAATCGCCGGCGACGACCTGCGCGCACTCGCCGGAGATCGGCACGAACACCGGCGCTTCGAAGCTGCCGTCGCCGCGGTTCTCCAGGAGCGTGAAGCGATCGGCGAACCAATCGCCCACGTCGGCGATCGCGACGTCGAGGTCGCCATCGCCGTCGAGGTCGGCTTGTACGTGGCCCTGCGGGTAATAGCCCTCGCCAGCCGAGGTCAAGCCGGTCGCGAAGGAGCGCTGGGTCGCTTCGAAAAGCAATCCCTGGGCGCGGATCGAGGGGGCGAATGCGCAGGCGATCAGCACGGGGAGAATCGGATGCATCAGGCGCGGGGACATGCGGGGCCTCATGAGCTCGAAAGCAGGAATATCGGTCTTCACGGCAGCACCACGTACTCGAGGCCGTCGCTCAATTGCGTGTTGTTCGGTGGCGCGAAGCCAGGATCGCGTCCCCACCACTGGCAATCGACGACGGTTCCGGGAACCGTGAGCGCGGGCAGCGGCGTTCCGCCCAGGCCGCCGAGCGCGAACAGGTTCATGTCGATCGCAGGCGCGCCCGAGCAATCGTTCGGCGGCGGATTGCCGAGCGTGTTCGTGCCCGGCGTGCGCTTGATCGGGGACTTCACGCACAGGATCTTGCCTTGGAACGCGATCGCGGCCTGGCCGCTCGTGCCGTAGAACAAGAGGCAGCTCTTGTTGTTGAGGAAGTTGCTGCCGTTGACCACGAAGCCGGCGCCCGCTGTCGCGGATGGAGTTCCGTTGGATCCGATCGATGGCGTGCAGCCGTTCGAAGTCGTCGAGCTGGTGCAGTAGGTGAACGCGCCGCAGGATTGCGCGGTCGAATGCACGGTGAGCGGGAACAAGCCCGCGCTGAGCTGGCGGCCCACGGCCCAAAGGCTCGAACCGACTCCGTCCAGCGCCGCGAACGAAGGGCCCGCGATGCAGCTGAAGTCGTCGACGACGCTCCAGGCGCTGCCGTCGAAGTGCTGGATCTGCGCGCCGGCGATCCAGATGTCGTTGGCCGCCTTGACGTGCAGGCTGCCGAGCGCCGGCACCGCGGCTTGCGTCCAGCCGCTGCCGTTGTAGTGCATCAGGAAATTGCCCGTGCCGGTTCCGACGTTGCGGATGGCGAGCACGTAGACGTCGTTGGGCGCGAGCACGGAGATGTCGTGCACGGACTGCGTCACGCCCGCGGGCGGCATGAGGACTTGCGACCACGTCGAACCGTCCCAGCGCAGCACGTAGGGGTACTGCGTCTGCGCTGAAGTCATCGAGCCGATGGCCCACACGTTGTTGGGCCCCGAGGAATCCGCGGCGTGGATCGACTGCGCTCCGGCGAGCACCGGCGTCGAGAACTGCGTGATGCTCGAGCCGTCCCAATGCATCGCCATCGCTGGACGCGTCGACGAAGTGCCCGGGTACGGACCGTTCCAGCGTCCGAGGAACCACACGTCGTTGGTCGAGATCGCTTCGATTTCGAGCACGGAAGAGCCGGTGTAGCCCGCGCCGATGCTCGTCGGCGGAATCGGGGTCACGACCTCGGTCCACGACGAGCCGTCCCAGTGGATGGCAAAGGGCTGCGAACCGACCCAGCCGCCGGGAACCTGCATGTTCTGCTCGCCGCCGGCCCACACGTCGTCCGAAGCGATCGAATCGACGGCCCACAGATAGTCGTTCGACATGCCGGGCGCGGGCGCCGGGCTCGGCGTCGGCACCGTCGACCACAAGGCTCCATCCCAGTGCATGGCGAGCGTGAACTGCTCGCTGCTCCCCGGCGGCGTGGACTTGTAGTGCCCCACGCTCCACACGTCGTCGGCGCCGATCACCGAGAGGTCGCGCAGGATCGTGTACTCGGGATTGGGGATCGGCGTCGGCTCTTCGACCCAGCTCGCGCAGGCGCCGGCGATCGGCGCGCTGTAGAGCTCGAAGCTCATGTCGGCGTCGACCACCTGACCGAGGATGTCGACGTAGGCGCCCCAGCCGCCGCCCGCGAGGTTGTCGCGCACCCAGGCGTGCGAGAGCTGCGGCGTCGGGTCGCTGCCGATCCACGGCCACCAGGTCCCCGAAGGCGCGAAGTCGACCTGGACCGACAGGAAATGCTTGCCGCTGCCCTGGAAGGGCTGCGCCAGCAGGATGTCGAGCGTTTGCGGCGCGGCGAGCACGCGCAGGTGCGGATCGCCCGCGGCGATGAAACGCTGCGACTGCAGCGCGCCGGGGCCGGCCGCGGTCCAGGCGTAGAAGCGCACCCATACGCCGTCGATGGGCACGCTCACGCCGCTGGGTCCGTAGCCCTCGACGATGATGCGACCGAGGTTGCCGCTGAAGTCGAAGTCGTCGGCGACCTCGCGGTCCTCGATCGTATTGATGTGGCTGCCGCCGAGCGTTTCATTGCGCCAGCCGGTCTGCCAGACCATGCTGCAGTCGGAGGCGGCGGAGGCGGGCAGGCAAGCGATCGCCAGGGCGTGGACCAGGGTGGGGAGTAGGCACATGGTGGGCTCGCTGTGTCGCTCGAGGGTGAACGTGAGATCCGCTGGCAAGGCGCGTGCCAACGCGGCGCTTGCCTCGGCGAGGGCGTCGGAGCCTGCGCGATCCAGGACTTGGACGGGCAGCGTCCTGCGCCGAGCCTCGAGTCGGAGCGTTGCCTCGTGCCGAGCTGGGACGCCTAGCCGTGCACGAGCCGCGCAGCCCTGGAGCTTCGATCGAGCCTAGAGCGCCCGCGACGGAAGCCGCACTACGCAGGCCTGCGTATACGGAGCGCGATCAGTCCGCAGCGAATTCAGGGAGCGATGCCGAAGGACAGCGCATCCGAGAGTCCGGTGCCGAAGCCCGCGGGGTCGAGCGGATCGCGGCTCCACCATTGGCAGTAGACCAGCGCGCCAGGAGCGAGGCCCGGATGCGTACCGCCCTGGATGTACGCGCGCATGTCGAAGGCGTACGTGCCGCCGCAGGCGCCAGAGCCGGCCGAGGTCTGCACGCCGACGCGCTTGGTCGGCAGCGTGATGCAGTGCAGGCCGCCTTGGAAGGGCTGCGCGCGCGCGCCGAAGCCGAAGAACAAGAGGCCGTTCTTGTTCGCCACCTCGTTGACGGCCGTGATCACGAAGGCTGCGCTCGAGGACGCGCTGGCGGAACCGATCGCGCCGATCGCAGGCACGCAGCCGTCGCTGTTCAGTTTCCCCGCGCAATAGCTCGCCGGCGCGGGCGCGAAGCTGGGATCGTAGGGGACCGCGCCGATGTCCGCGCGCGTTCCATCGGGATCCAGCGGCGAGAGCGGGTCGCCCGCGTCGATGCACGGCGAGCCGGGGCGCAGGCGATGCCGCGAGCCGGCGATCTCCCACACTCCCGGGTCGCCGAAAACGTTGCCCACGCCGCCGCCGCTCGTTGGAAGTGCGCCGGCACAGTAGTTCGCGATGGGCGTGAATCCGCCGAAAATGAGGTTGTTCTGATTCGACCACAGGATCGTGTCCCGCAGCTCGACGCCCGCGAAGAACTCGACGGCGATGCCGATGCTGTTGTCCACGATCGTGCAGCCGCGCAGCACGGCGTTGTACGAGTACACGGCCATCGTGTTGTCGCGCGCGATGCAGCGCACCGCGCTCGAGCTCTCGAGGTTCAACGCACCGCCGTCGAGGCCGGTCAACGTGTTGCCGCTGAGCGTGAAGCCCTCGATCGTCGAGCCCTGGGTGAAGTACACGGTGGCGGCCCCCTGGCTCAGCGGGCGCAGCTCGGTGAGCAGCGGGCCGGCGCTGGCCCGGACCGTGATTTGCTTGGGCCCGTCGTCCAGGTTCTCGACGTAGATTCCCGGCGCGACGAGCAGGATGTCCCCGGAGAGCGTCGCCGGTCTTTCGATCGCGTACTGGATGCTGTGGTAGGGCGCGGCCTGCGTGCCGCTGCCGGGCGCGGCCGCGGCAACGTCGACGTACCACGTGTTCTGTGCGCTCGCGATCGCGCCGAGCATGGCCGCGGCGAATACGAGGACGAGGCAACGAATCCCTGCGATGCTCGGCATGGGTAGCTCCTGATCGAAGCCCTGGCACTCGGTCGACCCCACCGGTCCGCGAGAGGCGAACCCATGCGATGCAGCGACCCGGCCAGGGCAGGCGGCTGGTCGCCGCAGGGCAAGCAGCAAGGCTAGCACGCGGGCTCAGCCGCGCGCCGGGCTGGGCGTGATTCGCGCCGCAGTCCGCCGCCGACCGCGGCCCAGCCTGATCGATGGGGCGGACTGCTCCGCCACCAACTCGGCGGTGATCGCGCGCAGCAGCCTGCGCGCCGGCTCGAGGTCCTTGGTGTGCGCACCTTCCAGCACGCGCCGAACGGCCGCTTCGACGTCGCCGGGATGGGAGGCATCGATCTCGTGCCCGCTCGCCGACAGACCGAACAGGGCGCGCCGGCCGTCGCGCGGATCGGCGCGGCGCGTGATCCAGCCGCGCTTCTCCAGCCGTGCGAGGATGCCGGTCAGCGTGCTCGGGTGCAGGTGCAGCAAGGCCGCGAGTTCGCCCGCGGGCAGTCCGGGGTACCTGCCGACGATCGTCATGACCAGGCGCTGAGGTCCGGTCAAGTGCAGCTCCCTCGACATGCGCTTGGAGCGGCGCTGCAGGGCGTGGTCGAGCTCCCACAGGAGACGCAGGAAGTCCAGCGTGGGACCCAGCGTCAGGTCGGTCGTGCGGCGCGTGCGGATCATCGTGCGCGGCGTCGCTGCCCGGCTGCCGCATCGCGGCGCAATTCGATCAGGCGCTGCAGGAGCGCATCGATCTCGGACTGCTTGCCCAGGCAATAGGAAGCCTGAGTGGCCCGCGAGCGGCCGACACGCACGGTCAGCAGGCGTCCCGGACGGCCGAGGCCGAAGACGTCCTCGTCGGTCTCGTCGTCGCCGATGAAGAACGCGGTGTCGCAGCGCAGGCGGTCACGCTCGCGCTCCAACGCCATGCCCTTGTGCGGGGCGCCGAGCGGCAACACGTTGACGACCTGCTTGCCCGCGATCCTGCGCACGTCGCCGATGCCGGCAAGCGCGGCGCTGATGCTGGCAAGTGCGGCTTTTTTGGCACGCGATCGACGGTAGTGGATGGCCAGAGAATAGGTCTTGTCCTCGAGCTCGACTCCGGCGAGTTCGGCGAGCAGCGGCGCCAGCCGCCGCCTCCATAGCGCCACCTGCCTGCGCAGGGACACGCTGCTGCGCCAAGGCTCGAGCCCGTGATTGCCGATCACACTGCGCAAGGCGATGCCCTCCAGGCGGGATTCCACGTCGCGAACGCTGCGCCCGGAGATCACGACGCAGGGGTAGAGCTGCGCCAGCTGCCCCAGGAGCCGGCGCGTGGAGAGCTTCATCTGCGCGCGCGCCGGATCGTCGACGATCGGTGCCAGGGTTCCATCGAAGTCGAAGCCCAGCAGCACGTTCGACCACGAGAGTTGGTCGAGCACCTCGCGCTGGGCGCCATCGAGGATGTGTTTCATCGCTCGGCGTCCTGCGCGACCGGGATGCGCTCGGAGAGGCGCACGATCAGCCGGTCGCGGCGGCGCAGGCGGGCGGCGTCGATCAGCATGCGCCCCGCCCAGCCGTAGATGTTGAACTCCGCCAGGTAGGAGCGCATCGAGCGCAGGCGCGCGGCCTGCTCCTCTGGCGGCATGTCGAGGGCCGCAGCCAGCGCATCCGCCGCCTCGTCCAGGTTATAGGGATTCACGATCAAGGCTTCGGTCAGTTCGCGGGCGGCTCCGGTGAACTGCGAGAGCACGAGCACGCCGCGTTCGTCCTCGCGCGCCGCGACGAACTCCTTGGCGACCAGGTTCATGCCGTCGTGCAGGCTGCTGACGTAGCACAGGTCGGCGGCGCGCAAGTAGCGGAAGACGGTCGGCGGCTCGTGGTGCTCGCGGCGCAGGATCAGCGGGTGCCAGCCCGCGCTGGCGAAACGTTCGTTGATGCGCTCGGCGATGGCGGCGACCGACTCGCTGAGCTGGCGGTAGCGATCGATCGTCGAGCGCGTGGGCGCGGCGAGTTGCACGAAGGTGAAGCGCCCGATGAACTCGGGGCGGCGTTCGAAGAGCCGTTCGACCGCCAGCAGGCGCTCCTCGATGCCCTTGGTGTAGTCCAGGCGATCGACGCCGACGCCGATGCGCACGTCCTCGGCCAGGCCCAGTTCCTCGAACACGGACGCGCGCGAACGCCGGGCGTCGGGAACCGTGGCCAGCTGCCGCATGGGCCACTCGACCGAGATCGGGTAGGGCTTGACCAGGGTCTCGCGCCCGCGGTGGACCACGGCGTTGCGCTCGCGGTCGATGCGCGCCTCGAGGAAGCGGTCGACGGCGTCGAGGAAGTTGTTGCAGTGCAGCTGGGTGTGGAAGCCCAGGATGCTGGCGCCGAGCATGCCCTCGAGCAGCTCGTTGCGGTAAGGGCAGATCCCGAACATCTCCGCGTTCGGCCAGGGGATGTGCCAGAACATGATCACGTTCGCGCGCGGCAGCGCGGCGCGGATCAGCGCCGGCGCCATGGCGAAGTGGTAGTCCTGGACCAGCACGATCGGGTCGGGCGAGTCGACCTCCTCGAGCGCGCGCTGCACGAACTTCCGGTTGACCGCGCGGTACTGCAGCCAGTCCTCGCCACGGAACGTCGGGCGCGCATGCGCGATGTGGCACAGCGGCCACAGTCCTTCGTTGGCGAAACCATAGTAGTAGCCGCGCTCCTCCTCGGGCGTGAGCCACACGCGGCGCAGCGCGTAGGAGTCGTTGGGGGTCCGCGCGGCTCGCCCGTCGCCCTCCGCGGGTGCGCCGGGCGGCACGCGCAGGCGTCCCTGCCGATCGGCGGTCTCGCGGTCCGCCGTGCCGCTCGCGTGCGCGATCCAGGTGCCCGAGCAGGCGCGCAGGATCGGCTCGAGCGCCGTCACCAGGCCGCTGGCCGGGTGCATGACCTCGATCGTGCCGTCGGCGGCGCGCATGTGCACGTAGGGTTCGCGGTTGGCCAGCACCACGACCTTTTCGCCGTCGAGCTTGTGGCGCAGCGTTTCCTTGAGCCGCTGCGGCGTCCAGGCGCGGCCCTCGTTGTCCATCAGTCGGTCGACCAGCTCGCGCACGTCGCTGAGGATCGGCTGGAACTCCTTGCGCTGGCCGCCGACGCGCAGCACGCGGCGCAGTTCCTCGCTCCAGTCGCGCCACGACATGCGCGAGGCCACCAGCGTGAGCACCGAGGCGCAGACCGCCAGGATGCCGAAGGCGCTGAGCAGGAACAGGCGCGTCTCGGCGTCGCGCCGCGCGACGAAGGACAAGTCCTGGGCCAGCACCACGTAGCCTTGCTCGACGCCCTCCTCGGAGATCGGCAGCACCGCGATGTGCACGTTGCCGCTGGGGATCGACTCGTTGCTGGTCCAGATGCCGCTCGCGAGCGTCGGCTGTTCGCGTCTGACGCGGGCGATCAGCTCGGCGCAAGAGATGCCCGCGGGGAATGCACTGGTGCGGGCCAGGCTCAGGCCCTCGGTGGTGCAGGCGCTGGCGCCCAGGATGCGCTCGTCCTGCGCCAGATTGCCCAGCACCGCCTCGAGGCGCGGGCCATCCGCGGCCCAGCTCGACAGCAGATCGCTGCGCGCGCCGCTGACCGCCAGGTTCGCGCGCAGCGAGAGGTCGCGCTCGAACCAGGCGCGCGTCTGCTCCTGCACGATGATCGCGGCCCCGAAGGTCAGGGCCGCCAGCCCTGCCACCCAGAGCAGGGCGAAACGCATCGCGCGCGACATGCCCGCACCTTAGCACAAATCAGTTTGAGGTCCAACCGATAGCCGCTAGTCTGCGGAGTGTGAAACTCGAGGAACTCGGACTGATCGGCAACTGCCAGTTCTCGGCCCTGGTCGCGAGCACGGGCGAGGTGGTTTGGTGCTGCCTGCCGCGCTTCGACTCCGAACCTGTCTTCGCTCGACTGCTCGACCAACAGCGCGGCGGAGGCTTCCTGGTCGGTCCGGCGAGCGGCGCGCGCGGCGTGCAGAGCTACCTCGAGAACACCAACGTGCTCGCGACCACCTTCCGCGGCGAGGACGGAGCCTTCCGCGTGCTCGACTTCGCGCCGCGCTTCCTCAAGGACGAGCGCTCCTTCCGTCCGACGCAGCTGGTGCGGCTGATCGAGCCGCTCGAAGGCTGCCCGCGCGTCGTGGTGCGCTGCGATCCGATCCTGGGCTGGTCCCAGGAGACGCCCGAGCGCCTGGAGGGATCCAACCACGTGCGCTTCGAAGGCTACGCGCGCCCGTTGCGCTTGACCACCGACGTCCCGCTCACCGCGCTCGACGGCCAGCCGTTCGTGCTCACCGAGCGCCGGCACCTGCTGCTCAGCTATGGACCTCCGGTCGAGGAGCCGCTGCCCGGACTCTGCGAACGTTTCCTGGCCGAAACCGCGCGCTACTGGAGGCGCTGGGTCAAACACTGCAACATCCCGCCGCTGCACCAGAGCGAGGTGATTCGCTCCGCGCTGGTGCTCAAGCTGCACTGCTTCGAGGACACCGGGGCGATCGTGGCCTCGATGACGACCTCGATCCCGGAGGCGCCGGGCAGCCGCCGCACCTGGGATTACCGCTACTGCTGGCTGCGCGATTCCTACTACGTGCTCGGCGCGCTGCGTCTGCTCGGTCACTTCGAGGAGCGCGAGCACTTCGTGCAGTTCCTGCTCGAAGTCGCCGGCGGCTCGCCCGACCTCGCGCTGCGCCCGCTCTACGGTGTCGACGGGAAATCCGATCTCGCCGAGCGCATCCTCGGCAACTGGTCGGGCTTCGAAGACCATGCGACGGTCCGAGTCGGCAACAACGCCGTCGAGCACGTGCAGAACGACGTCTTCGGCGAACTGGTGCTCGCGCTGGCGCCGATCTTCATCGATCAGCGCTTCCGCGCCGAGCAGACGCCCGAAGTGCTCGACCTGTTGGTGCGCCTCGCGCGCCGCGGGGTGGAGACGGCGGGCACGCCCGACGCCGGGATCTGGGAGTACCGCACCACCAACGTGCCGCAGACCTTCTCGAGCGTGATGGGCTGGGCGGCGGCCGACCGGATGCGCGTGGTGAGCGCGCGGCATGCGCCGCAGTTCGAAGCCGAGTTCCAGCACGCCGCGGAGCGCATCCGGCAGCAGATCTGCGCGCGCGCCTGGAACCAGGAGCGCGGTTTCTTCGCGGGCTCCTACGCCGGCCACGATCTCGACGCCTCGCTGCTGCAGATGGCCACGCTGCGCTTCCTGCCCAGGGACGATCCGCGGCTCCTGGGCACGCTCGAGGCGATCTCGCGCGAACTCGATCAGGAAGGTTGGACGCAACGCTACCGCCACGACGACGGCTTCGGCGCTCCCGAGGTGGCCTTCGTGCTGTGCACGTTGTGGCGCGTGGAGGCGCTGGCCGCGATCGGTCGCGGACGCGAGGCCGAGCAGGTCCTGGCGCACGCGCTCGGCGCGCTGTCGCCGCTGGGCCTGATGGCCGAGGACTGGGATCCGCGCGGCCGCCGGCAGTGGGGCAATTTTCCCCAGGCCTATTCACACGTCGGCCTGATCCACGCGGCCTTCGCCGCTTCCCCGCGCTGGACCGACATCCTCTGACCCGCGCGCTCGCCTATCATTGAGGGACTGCACCCGGCACGAGGCCCGACACCCGCGCGAAAGTCTTCATGAGCAGCGAGCAACCGATCTTCGTTTCGAAGCCCACCGCGAAGAGCCTCTGGCAGGAGTACCGCTTGTACCCCGATCGTCTGGTGCTCGAGATGCACCTCTTCGGACCCGTGACGGTGCCGCTGTCGGACGTCAGCGGCATCGCGCTGCGTCCGGCGGGCGTGATCTTCGACCTCGCGCGCGGCGACATCGGCTTCAAGGCGCTGATGCGCACGGTGAAGTTCGACCTCGCCGACCTGAACCCGCACGTGACCGTGGAGAAGGAGACCGGCTTCTGGCGTCAGTTCCGGATCACGCCGGAGAACCCGGCCGAATTCGTCGAGGCCGTGGAACAGGCGCGCGGCGTGCTGGCGAGCAGGCGCAAGCCGCGGAAGTGAGCGCGGGCTTCAGCGCTCGTGCTGCTCGAAGCCCTGCGCACGCTGCAGCTGCAGGGTCAACACGAGTCCGTCCGGCCCGCGCACGGCGGCGCTCGACAGCGCCGCGTCCTGCGGCAGATAACCCGGCGCGCGGATCTCCACGCGCCAGTCGTCCCGGTCCTTGAAGAACAAGCGCGTGCGCCCGCTGGAGCTGAGCTGGAACTGGGCGCGATCCTCGGGGGACGCGGCGCGGTAGCGCGTGCCGGTCAAGCGCGCCGGGGACACGGGCCTCTGGGTGCTCTCGTCGCGGCAGATGATCTCGACCGAGATCCAGTCGAGCGTGCGCGCGCGCTGCAGTCGCACCTGCGTCGCGCCAAAGGCCACGCGCAGCGGCTGCGGCTCGAAGTCGTCTCCCCATAGCGCGCCGCCGGCCTGGATCTCGACCTCCCTGCCGGGCGCGCCAATGCCGCCGAACTCGCCCTGCTCGTTGCTCACCACGCTGGTCCACTCGCCGTCGTCGATGCGCAAACGAAGCTGGATCCTGGGCAGCGGTTGTCCGTGCTCGTCGACGACCACGCCGGCGACGGCGGGCTGCAGCGCGGTCGCTGGTTCCAAGCGCAGCTGGATGAAGTGCCGCTGCCCTTCCAGGAGGGTGATTCGCTCGCGCGCGGTCAGGTTCGTGCTCGAGTCATGGCATGAGAACTCGTAGTCGCCCGGCGCCAGCTCGTCGAAGTGCGCGCGCCCGAGTTCGTCGGTTCGCTGGTAGCGCGCACTGGAGGAGCGCAACGTCGCCGATTCCCCGTCGTCGGCGTCGAGTCGATCCGAGATGTCGACGTAGGTTCCAGGCTTGGGGCGACCCGCCGCATCGGACACACCGACCTCGGCGCCCGCGGCAGGCATCAGCCGCATCAAGACGCGCGTCGAACTCGTGAGCGTCCGCGTCGACCAGCGTGCGCTCGATTCCGCGCCGAGCAGCAGCAGCTGCAGCCCGCCGCTCGATGCGCTCTCGCGCGGGATGCCGAAGCGCGCCAGCCCGGCGTCATCGGTGCGGACCACGTGGAGCGATAGGCTCCCGGGCGGAACGTGGAGCGATTGCGGGATTTCCTGCGAGTCCGCGGCGAGCCGCAGCGCACGCACGGAGCTGGGGCTGAGCGCCGTGCTCGGCAGGTCGCGCACTCGACCGAGATCCAAGTGCGCTTGGGCCCCCGCGACCGGCGCACCGCGCGCGTCCACCGCGGCGATCTCGAGCACCAGGAAATCGGCCTGGGCATCGAGCGCAGCGTCCTCGCTGTCCAGGGGCGCGGCGCTGCGGCTCGAAGCCTCATCCAGGCTCGTCGCGTCGAAATTCGGCGCGGAACCGTCGCTCGCGGGCAGCTCCAGCTCGATCGCCTCCGAGTTCGCGGCTGCGAGCGTCTCGAGCGTCTCGAGCGGCGCCGGCACGGCAGCTTCCTGCGCCGCGAAGCGGAACGCGCACCAGCAGGCCAGCGCGGCCAAAGCGCCGATCGCCAGCGCGCGCATCGCGGTTGTGCGCGCGGGGCTCATCCTCCGGGGCAAGTGTCGGGGATCAGATTGTGATTCAGGTCGGGCACGAGGCCTTCGAGGATCTCGACGTAGTCCTGAATGCCGTTGGCATTGCAATCCGGCCCGGCTTCGCGGTTGAGCACGACGCGCACGCTGGGGGAACCGAGGAAGCGTTGGCTGGTCGTCGCGGAGGCCAACAGCTGCGAGAACGAAGTGCGGTGCGTCAGCGGCAGTGGCACATCGGGCAGGAACTTCTGCGCGGCGAGCACTCCGCTGCCCGGCACCACGCCCAGCAGCGGCGTGTCGCCCGTGGGCAGTGCGACCAGCCAGACGCCGCGGGCGTTCGGTGAAAGCGAGAAGCCGAGCGCGCGGCCGCCGGGCAGGTAGACACGATCGCCGCTCGCCCCCGTGATCGAGAGCGACCACTGCGACTGGTCGGAGATCAGCGCTTCCGTGGGCCCGAGCTTGCGGGCCAGGCCGGGATAGAACACCAGGTTGCCCTTCCAATTCAGGAACGGGGGCCACGCGCCGCGGCCCATGCCGCAGGCATCCACGCCGCCTTGGCCGGACGTGGCCACGGAGTCGAGCAGGTGCAGTTGGCTGAACTCCGACACGACGAAGCCCGATCCCCCAAATCCGGGCCAGGTATCGCAGGTGCACGAGTCGCCGCCATCGCCTCCGCGCGCGGTGGAACCGGAGACGAAGAGCAGCGAGGCTTGCGCACCCAGGTAGCCCCAGCCGCCGCCGGTGATCAGCATCTCGCAGGTGGGGCCGCCCTTGCCGCCCAACATCGTGCTGTCGTACACCGCGAGCCTCGAAGCCGTGGAGCGCACTCCGTCGCCGCCCAGGTTGAGCGGAAAGCTGCCGCCGAGACTGCTGTCCGCGCCCTTCGCCGTGCAGCGAACGAGTGCGACCGAGCTGCTCGCGATCAGGTCGACGCCCGGCGTGGCACCGGGCCCCGAAGCCGTCAGTGTGCAGGCCTGCAACAGCAGGTCTCCCAGGTTGTTCGAGGCGAGCAAGGCTGACGCCGCCGTACTCGGGGTTGCGCTCACGTTGAATCCGACCAGCGCGACCTCCTGGTGCGGTGCGAGCCCCTGGACGAAGACCGTGCCCTGCACGTTGGCGGCGCCTTGGGGAAGCGCCACGAGGATCAGCGACTTGCCGTCGATCGTGAAGCCGGGATAGGTGCCGGCGCCCACCAACAGCACGTTGCCGTCGCTCGCGGCGTCGACCGCGGCCTGGATGTCGGGGAAGTTCGAGCCGCCGCTGGGCTCGACGATCCGCACGCCTTGGGCCTGCGCAAGCCCCGCCGAGCCGATCACGGCGAGCAGCGCGCGCGCGGCTCGCGCCAAGGCCAGCGAAGTCCTCGATTGGCACGTCGTCGCGATCACCTCGACGGTCCGTCGGAACCAAGAGTTCGTCATCGGAGTCCTCCTCTTGCGCGGCACAACTTCAGGGCGCGGGGCGACGCACGCGGACGTCCTGCTCCCTGAGCTTAGTGTCCTGTCTCAGAAGTACGCTGCATAACTCGACCCGCCTGCGCCTCCCTGGCCGCGTTGCCGGGATCCCCTCGCGAACGACGCACTGCGTCGTTCGCGTGCGGCTTCGCCGCACCGGG
>Ga0315910_10002614_pt1 | contig 15687 bp, 17 predicted proteins | sample EdamamesoilMG_FD_204470 | JGI IMG/M metagenome (GOLD analysis project Ga0315910, IMG submission 204470) | Garden soil microbial communities collected in Santa Monica, California, United States - Edamame soil | ecosystem: Environmental > Terrestrial > Soil > Garden | place: USA: California... | reverse complement strand
TGACGTCCTGCAAGTCGCCGTTGTACCAGCCGTAAACGAAGCTGCGGAAAGTCTCCACGCCAAAGTTGAGTGGCGCCGCGAACCCGGATTCCCAGTCCGTCACTTCACCACGGAACTGCCGGTCAATCACGTCGGCTGCGAGCCGGGCGGATTTCAGCGCGATGGTGACGCCGGACGAAAAAACCGGATCGAGGAATTCCGCTGCGTTGCCGAGCAGCGCGAAGCCGGGTCCGTGCAGCTGACTGACCTTCGCCGCGTAGCCCACCAGCTCCCCCACGGGACGCACGGCATGCGCGTTCCCAAGCAACTGGTGAAGCGGAGGTTCTTCGGCGATCAACTGCCACAGCCGTTCCTCGGGTGTGCCGCTGAATTTTGCGTGATGCTCGCGCGCGGCCACCACACCGAGCGAGGCATTTCCATCCGAGAACGGAATGAGCCACGACCAGACATCTCGCCGCGACGGATGTACACCGACACGAATCTTCTGCCGGTCGAATTTCCCGGAGACGATGTTGTCTTTCACGTGCACGAACAGCGCGGCGCGCTCGGGAAAGTCTGAAGGACGATCCAGGCCGAGCAACCTCGGAAGCGTACGGCCGAAACCGCTCGCGTCGAGCACGAAGCGCGGCCGGTGGGTTGTCATCTCATCGCCCGATCTTGCCGTGACCATCGGGCGCTCGCCGGAGACATCGATTGCCGTGATTTCAACCTCGTGGCGGATCGTGGCTCCGCGCCGCGCCGCCTCATCCGCGAGTACTTCGTCGAACCGGGCGCGCTGCACCTGGAACGTGAAGGGGAAACCCTCCGAGAACTTGTCGGCGAAATTGAATTCGGAGTACTCATCACCGCGCACGAACGCAGCACCGTTCTTGAACTGAAAGCCGCAAGCCATGACGCGATCGAGCATGCCGGCTTCTTCGAGCAATCCGGCCGTACTCGCGAGCAGACTCTCGCCGATCGAAAAGCGCGGAAAACGCTGCTTTTCCAGCACCAGCACTTCGTAACCCCGGGAGGCCAGCAAAGCCGCGGACATGGAACCGGCGGGACCCGCCCCGATGATCAGCACGTCAACCATGGATCTCTTGCTCCGTCATGCAGGCAAGCAGCGCAAACAACCACGACAAACTGATTGCGAAGAGCAGCGTCAGGCCGATGCTGCGAATGAAAGGTGTGGTGCTCAACGCCAGCAATCCGAACGCGATCAGCGTGGTGCACGCCGACAGGGTGACGCTGAGAATGGCGGTCACCCGGTGATCGCGGCCGTGGCGCAGGAAGATTCCGTAGTCGATACCGAGGCCGAGGACCAGCCACAGCGCGAGCAGCGTGAACAGATTGAAATGCACGCCGAGCCAGCCGAAAACTCCTACCGTCACCAGCGTGGCCGAGATCGACGGCAACCACATTCGCAGGGCCTCACGCCAGCCGAACCTGCGCATGAGGATCAGCCCGGCAACGACGTAGACTGCCGCCAGCAGCAGCGTCAGGGCATATCGGTACCGGCTCAACGTGTGCGTGGTCTGGGCGACGCGGTCGATGAGCTGAACGCCGGGCAGCTGAAGCCGCTGCAAGGACGCGAGGTCGACGATGCCTCCGAGCGTGACCACCGCGGCGTATCGCGTTTCGAGCTTGCCAAGCCACAGGTGGCGCCTGCCCTGCGACGCGGGGCTATTCAGCCATTCGTCTACCGAGAGTGGCGCATGGGCTGCTTCGAACTCGTCACGTCGTTGTTCAATGGCCGACGGTTCGAACCCGAACGAGTTCATGACCTGGTCGAACAAGGCGCCGGGCGCGTACACGTTCTTCTCCAGCAGCTCGCGATTCAGACGTTGCCGCGAGATCGGGGGAACACTGCTGGCCACGGCCTGGTAGGAACCCAGCGCACCATCGCGCACCAATCCATCGAGTGACCGCGCAAGGCGCTCCTCGGACTCGAGCACGGACTGCGCCGAATCGCCCGACACGATGAAGAATCGGGTCTCGATGCCGGTGCCTAACACGTCGCGCACGCGCATTTCTTCTTCCACGAGATGCGCCGGTGACTGCTGGAGCGCCTTGATGTCGTCCTGGACGTCCACGCGAGCGATTCCGGACCCGACTCCCACGGCGAGCAACGCGAGGGCCCAGGACGTCGACCGTGACCAGCGCCACCGTCGCAGCACTCCGTCGATCGAGTTGCCGACGCGCGGTCCGAACTTCGGTAGTTTGCCGCGGGCGCTCGCGAGTATCGGGTAAAGGCAGAGGACGCTCCCGCAGCCGACGACAAGACCCGTCATGCAGAACACCGCGATCTGCTCGAGACCGGGAAACGGCACTGCGGCGAGCACCAGGTAACCCACGACCGTCGTCGTGAGTCCGAGCAGGATTGCCGGACCCACGTTCGGCAACGCTGCGGCCGGAGTCCAATGCACCGGATCACGGAACCGGTCGGCAAGGAAATGAATGGAATAGTCGATGACGCTGCCAATGAGGCTCGAGCCGAAAACCAGGGCCAGGATGTGCACTTTCCCGAAGACGAGATGCACGACGGTATAGGCAGCCACAATGGCCAGCGCGAGTGTCACCAGGCCGAGAATCAGAGGCCGGATCGAGCCGAAGACCAGCACCAGCAGCACGACCACCGCGATCGATTCCAGGGTGCCGAAGGTCGTCACTTCTTGCGTCGCGCGCTCGGCCGCGGCGCTCGCATGTTGAATGGAACCCGAACCGACGATTTCCACGGGCGCTGTGGTGGCATCTTTCGCGGCCTGCCGAGCGCGCGTGATCGCCGGCATCACGCGCTCCTGCGTGGCGGTCGCAAAGGGATGGCCGTCGATTTCGGTGATCACCAGTACGAACTGGCGCCCGTTACGCTCCGCGACCAGCACGTCACCCTCCACCCGTGTGTGGCCGGTGAGCTGCGCGGTGGACCGCAAGAAATCGTTCGTGAAGCCCAGCGGATCGTCCGCAAGCCCCAATGGCTGCATGAATCCAACGGGCGTGTAAGCGGAACGCAGCGCGCGGTTCACGATCGAGTTCTTGTCACCGTCCTCGAGCGCCCGCTGGTCGCGGGGAGACAGGAGGAATGCGCGATGCGGCAGGTAGATGGCGATGCGCTGAGACAGGTCGATGTCGAGTTGCCATTGCACGCTCGAAAACGCCCCTGAGCTCTCGAGCGTCTTCGCGAACGCAGCGGCGGCGAGCCTGGCATCGTCCACCCCGTCGCTGCCCACCAGGAAAATCTGCTTGCGGGCGAGCTGCGCCGAAAATTCTTCGAGCGAAGCATCCAGGGCGTGGTCGGTCTGCTCCTGCGGCAGCAACGCCAGGATGTCCGTTTCCACGCGCGGATCGGGGACGACGCGAAAGGTGAATATCGCCAGCACCGCGAGAATGAACACGCTCCAGGAAATGAAGCGCGTGCGCAGCGGATTGCCCGCGATCATGAGCGCGGAAGCGCGAACAGGGCGCGCAGGTCGGCGCCGGGCGGGTCGCCCGAGTAGGTGATGGCGGAAAGATCGATCACCGTGCGATCGCCCTGCGCGTCCGTGAGCACGACCTGCTCCACATCGTCGCGGCCCGTGATCGTGGCGTCCCTGAAAACGCTCGCGATGGCCTTCGCGCGAGGCCTGAGGCCAATGACCCAACGATTCGCCTCCGCGCCAGGAACACCGGTATGAAGGTCGAAGTCACGCGCGAGGCTTTGCGTGTCCAGCGTGAAGAGCGCCATGAAGATCCGGGTGATGAGGCGAATCGCGGGCTGCTCGTCGGCGGAAACGCGCTGAACCAGCCCACCATCATCCGACTGCGCGAGACCCGAAGCAGTCAACACCACGACGGAATCGAATGGCTGGCGCGTATGCCAGCGAATCCCGAGGTCGCGCACGAAGCTGAAATCCCCCTGCGCGACGAGCGGCTTCGGTATCTCGCGAAGATGCCGGCTCTGCCGGAATTTTCCTTCGAGAACCCGTGCCTCGCCCAGCTTCGCCGCCGGCCGCGACAGCAAGATTCGAAGCTCTTGTTCATTCGTCACGCGAATGGCGAACGGATCGACGGCGGGGTCGGCTGTCACGTGCAATGGCAGCACGAGACTGGCCAGCCACGGCAACACGACCCGGCGCTTCATCGATCGATGCCCAGGCGCTCGAACAGGATCGGCGGTGATACGAAACACATCTCGCCGTTTTTCAGGTCGACGGCGACCTGTACCGTGTTGCCCCTGGTCATGCGTTCTCCGCTGAGCTCGTCGGAGATCAGGTAATCGACGAGCAAACGGTTTTCCCATTCGCGCAGCGTCGCCTTCACCTTGATGCGTTGCCCGAAGGTCACTCCCTTCACATAGCGGACGCGCATGTCGATCACGGGCCAGCTGAAACCCGATTCGCGCATCGCGACGTAGCCATAGCCAAAGCTGTCGAGCAGTGCGCAGCGCGCGATCTCGAAATACTTGGCGTAGTGTCCATGCCAGACAATGCCGATCGAATCCACGTCGTGAAATGGCACGGTGATCGCGACGGTTGCTTCGCGCAGGGTCATGCGACCGCCTTCGAGCCACGATCCAGGAGTCGACGCGAAAGCAGCGTGGGAAGCCGCCACAACATTCCGAAGAACAGCCGGGTGTGCATCCAGCTGATGAAGACGTTGTCCGCCAGCATCTTGAAGTGCGAGACGCCATCGCTCGGGTAGGTCACTCGTGTCGGCATCGCGATGATGCGCACTCCTTCCCAGTGAAGCCGCACCATGATCTCGATGTCGAAGTCCATGCGATGGCCGATGCGGGATTTCCGCCAGATGCCGCAGGTCGCGGCGAGTGGATAGACCCGAAGTCCACACATCGAGTCGCGGATGTCGAGAGAGAGCGTGTTGATCCACACCCAGACGTGCGTGAGATACCGGCCATAAAGCCGTGACCGCGGTGCCGTGGAGTCGTAGATGGCTTCGCCACTCACCATCGCCGCGGGATTCGATCGTGACACCTCCAGTACGCGCACCGCGTCGGCGATCTCGTGCTGGCCATCCGCATCGATCTGCAGCGCGTGGGTGAAGTCCGAAGCAAGAGCGGCATCACATCCCGCCATGACGGCGGCGCCCTTTCCTCCATTTTCCGGAAGGCGCAGGACTTTCACCCAGCTCTCGCGGCTCTCGATATCCGCCAGCACCGGCCTCGACGACTCCTCCGATCCGTCATCCACGATGAGGCATTGCAGGTTCAGCGGCTTAAGCGCACTCACGACGCCTTCGATGGCGCGCGGGTGGTTGTAATACGGAATGACGATGCAGGTTTTCATCGGTCAGTGGAACTGCACGCAGCCGCTCGAACACGGTTCACCCGCCAGCCGGTAGTCGAAAGAGAGTTCCCGCCGCTGCGCATCGACGGACAGGCGCAATGTGACGGCGGAATCGGGCTTGATGATTCGCATGAACTTCACGGCGGAGAGCGCACGGAACCGGCCCGAGTATGGAATGTGCAATCGCGCCAGTTCGATGGCCCAGCCGACCTGAACGACGCCAGGCAACAGGCCGATATCGCGGAAGTGACCTTCGAAGTACGGGTTACCGGCCGGCACCAGGAATTGCAGGGCCAGGTGAGCCGGCTCACGTTCGAGCGCATCGATCCGCGGCAGCAGGATCATGACGACGCCTCAGCTCGCCGGCTTGGACGTCAACGTCTGGATCGCATCGATAACGTCGTTGACGGTACGCACGTCCTTGAATGCCTGCGGCTGGATCTTGCGGCCGGTGATCTCCTTGAGTGTCAGGAAAAGATCAACTGCATCGATACTGTCGATATCGAGGTCGTCGTAGAGATGGGCCTCGGGAACGATTTTTTCGGGTTTGATCTCGAAAAGATCACTGAGCACCACCTTCAGGCGCTCTAGAACTTCTTCACGTGAATTGAACGACTCTGACATCTCTCGACTTCTCTGCTGACTTCTCTATCTGATGACGGGCTGCTGCCCAGGGGCCAGCCATGAGGACTCGGATGCCTCCGTTGGTTCTGGCCGGGGTATTCCACCGGGATCCAGCTGCGAGTGCATCCATTGTGTCAGACGACGCGCGGTGCGCGCAGGTGCCTCGCCATCGCGCATGAAGGTGCGCGGCAGAATCGGCTCACCAACGACCATGTTCAAATGGAATCGCCGTGAGGGCACGCGGTACCACGGATTTCCCTTGAACAACGTGGGCGGGTCGCAGGTGATCCTGACCGGCAGGATGGGTGCGTTCGCGGCAAGCGCAATGTGGGCCGCGCCGCGCTGCATGCGCAAAGGCTCGCCCGGCACACTTCGCGTGCCTTCGGGAAACACGAGCAGCGAATGACCGCGTTGCAATGTTGCCGAACATTGTTCGACGAGTTCCTCGCCGGCGGCATTCTGTAGATAGCCCGCCCACGACACCGGCCAGCGAAGGAACGGGTTGCGCCACAACCCCTGCTTGACGATGCAATCCACCTCGGGCATCTGCGAGACCAGGAGCACGACGTCGATGAGCGTGGGATGGTTGGCGACGATCAGGCGTCCGGGTTCGCGCAACCGCTCTGCGCCTTCGACGCGATAGGTGAGGATGCCGAAAACGCGCATCGTTTCCATGAATGCGTGGAATACGAATTGCATCCCGCGCTGTATGCGCCGGCGCGCCGTATCCGGGTTCCAGGTCGTCAGTCTCAACGCGGGGAACATCGTCACGCTGATGACCAGCGCGCCCACTCCAAACAGCACGAACACGAAGCCGGTGGCCGCTATCCGCCACACATAGTTGAGTTTGCGGTCCTCGCTCGACATCCAGCTGCACCCTCCCGCCAGCGCGTCCGTCTTGTTCTTGTGGAGTGTCGACGCAATCGCGCGATTGTGGTGCCCAGAGTATAGACTGTCGCACCGCACCGGGGGCGCCTGCAGTTCGCAGTTCCCGACGCGCACTTCCAGACCTTCTGCCGCAGGAACCATGAACACCGAAGCCTCGATTTCCACGCAGACCGCAGAAGAATTGCTCATGGCGCAGCGCCTGGTGAAGCTCCTGAATCTCGAACATATCGCGCCCGAAGAAATCGTTCCCACCGCGCCGCTTTTTGGCAACGGCGTGGACAGTGTAGGACTCGACTCGATCGACGCCCTCGAGCTTGCCCTGATGATCCACCAGCAGTACGGCGTGGAGCTGCGCTCCGAGGATTCTGAAGTCAGAGCCGCGTTCGGGTCGTTGCGCTCCCTGACCCGGTACGTGCTGCACAGACGCGGCGCGGACTGATCGCCCTACAAGGCGTCGAAGACCCGCCTGCAACGCCGCATGTTCTGGCTCGCACTCGGTTATCCCTTGCTCGCTCACCTTGCCGTGGTCACGCACGATCAGCGGCTCGAATGGGCCGCGCTCGTCTGGCTGATGGGTATCGCCCTCAGTGGCGCGCTGATCAGGGGCCGGATCTGGGCGTGGGCAGCGCTGGTAGCCGGCGGCGGACTCTTGTACTGGCTGGTCATGGACGGCGGAGGTCTCTACGCGCTCTACATTCCAGCGGCCGCCATTCCGGCCGGAATGTTCCTGATGTTCGCGCTCTCGCTCCGCGAGGGCGAAGTCCCGTTGGTGACCCGCATCGCACGCCTCATGCACGTCGGTGAGTTGCCCGGCGACCTGGTGATCTACACGCGCCACGTCACTCAACTCTGGTGCGGCGTCTGCGCAGCGATGTTTCTCTCGGCGGTCGTGCTGGCGTTGTTTGCCTCGCCCGGGCTCTGGTCGATCATGACCAATGTCGTCCACTACATCATCCTCGGCGCGGCTTTCGTTCTCGAGTACGCGTATCGACGATGGCGATTCCAGCATCACGAGCATTCCGGTCTTTTCCAGTTTCTGAGCCGCCTCGCGCGCACGCGGTTCAGGGGCTGAGGGATGAACACGCTGCGACTGCTGCTCGTCGACCGCCCCGATGTCCCCATCGCGACTTACCGCAGCACGACCGTGGATGCCTGCCTGTTCGTCGCACAGGCAGAACACCTCGCGCGGGCGCTGCCAGGAGCGGCGTACGTGATCAACCTTTCGGAGAATCGTTACCACTTCCTGCTCGGCTGGGTGGCAGCGTGTCTGCGCGGCCAGGTAACGCTCCTGCCGTCCGCGCGAAGCGAGGACGCGCTGGCGCAGCTGCGTTGCGAATATCCGGACCACCACACGATCGACGATGCTTCGGTTGGCGCGTTGTCCGCGCGGCCTGCGACGACGAGCAAAGACTTCCCGACTGACTGGCTGACCCGCTGGCAATTGCCCCCCGACCGCATTGTGGGGATTGCCTTCACCTCCGGTTCGACGGGTGAACCGGCGCCACATGCGAAAACCTGGAGCAGCCTGTTCCACAACTCGCGCCTCGCGGCGCTCGAAGTATTGGGTGGGAAGAACCGCAACCTGGTCTCGACAGTTCCTTCTCAGCACATGTACGGCATCGAGGCTTCGTTGCTGAGTGCGCTGACCGCCGGGAGTGTTCTGTTCGACGAGCGGCCGTTCTTTCCGGCCGACGTGCGGCGTGCACTCGAAACGATTCCCGCGCCGCGCGTGCTGGTCACGACGCCCGCACATCTCAATGTTCTGATGGAAGCCGGTCTCGAGATGCCACCGATCGATCGTGTGGTCTCGGCCACGGCACCCCTGGCCGCCGATCTGGCACTTCGAATCGAAACCGCGTGGAATACGCGGGTCATGGAAATCTACGGTTGCACTGAGGCCGGGGTGATGGCTCATCGACAGCCAGCACGAGCTGAAACCTGGCGCACGTTCGAAGGCGGGGCGATGTCGACCCACGCGGGCGTTGCGGAATATTCCGCGCCGCAACTCGAGAACCCTGTCCCGTTGCAGGACGAGCTCGAATTGCAAAGTCCCACGGAGTTCCGGCTTCTGGGACGCGCCGCGGACATGATCAAAGTGGCAGGCAAGCGAGGTTCTCTGCTCGATCTCACGCGCCACATCCTGGCGATCCCGGGAGTTCGCGACGCAGCGGTGTTCCTGCCAGACAGCGACGCGCGTCCCGCGGCCGCCGTCGTGGCGCCGGGGTTATCGGCCGCGGACATCCTTCGCGAATTGCGCCCGCGCGTCGATGGCGTATTCGTTCCTCGTCCACTGGTCATCGTCGACGCGCTGCCGCGCAATTCCGTGGGGAAACTGCCGCGCGAGGTATTGCTCAAATTGCTGGCGAAGGCGCGCGCGTGATCGATGACCTCGACAGCCAATTAGTCGCGTCGCCGGATCACCCGTCGCTCGCGGGGCATTTTCCGGGGCAGCCTGTCGTGCCCGCCGTGGTGCTGCTCGACGCCACGCTGGCCGCCATCGAAACCCGAGGCGAGTTCGCGCTCGTCTCCATCGTGTCCGCGAAATTCCTGCAGCCCGTCCTGCCGGACGACCGTATCGATCTCAAGGTCCGGTTTACCGAGATGGATGCGGCCCGACTGCGCGCGAGCGTCACGGGCTCACGCTCAGCCTCGGTGGTGTTCGAAGGGTCGCTGATCCTGTCGCGCCCCGCCCCATGAACGACTGGCGCAGCCACAAGGAACGAAGCACGCCATTCATGGTGTGGCTGATCGTTCGTCTCGCGACGAGCCTGCGGCGCGCGGTAGTCAGGCCATTGCTCTACCCGATCGTCACGTATTTCTATGTCACCAGCCGGGAAGCACGCACTGCTTCACGAGGCTATCTGCAACGAGTGCTCGAGCGGGAAGTGAAGCGACGAGACGTGTGGAGGCATCTCTTCGCGTTCGCGAGTTGCACGCTCGATCGTATCTTCCTGCTGTCCGGGCGCTACCAGGCCATCGACATCACGGTGGATCGGCCGGATGACGTTCGCGCGCTCGTCGCCCGCATGAACGGTTGCCTGTTGTTCGTCGCTCATTTCGGCAGCGCGGAATCACTGCGCATGGTCGCGGTCGAACGCCGCGACCTGCCGCTGTCGATCCTGCTCGACCGCAATCACGGCCGCATGCTGACCGAACTGCTCGAGGCCCTGAACCCCGAGCTCGCCCGCAACATCATCGACGCCTCCGAGCGCGGACCGGCACTCGTGCTCGCGCTCAAGGAAGCCGTCGAGTCCGGGCGGATGCTGGGAATCATGGTCGACCGCGCATTGGCGAGCGACCGCACTGTGCCGGTCGACTTCCTCGGTGGTCGCGCGCACTTTCCGGTGGGCCCCTGGCAAATGGCGCATGCGTTGGGTGTGCCGATCATCCTGGGGTTCGGCATCCATGACGGCGGAAACCGCTACACCGCGCACTTCGAGCTCTTTGCAGAAGGCGTGAAACTGCCGCGCGAGAACCGCGACGCGGCGATCCGGGACTTCGCCCAGCGTTATGCGGGGCGGCTCGAGCACTACGTGCGTGCTGCGCCCTACAACTGGTTCAACTTCTACGACTACTGGAAGCCGGAGTCGGCGGCCGCCCATGAAACCGCTGACCGTTGACTCCTACACGGTTTCCTCCGCACTGGGCGCAGGTCGCGCGGTGCACGTGGAAGCCCTGCGCGCGGGCACGACCGGCCTCGCGCGGACTTCTTTCGACACCAATACACTCGACTGCTGGCTCGGCGAGGTGCGTGACTTCGATGTGCCGTTGACGGGCGCGCTCTCGGAATGGGACTGCCGCAACAATCGCCTGGCGGAGTTCGCCCTCAGCCAGGATGGATTCGAGGGTGCGGTGGCCGCTGCCCGTGCGCGCTACGGCGCGACGCGAGTGGGCATCTTCATCGGAACCAGCACGTCGGGCGTTCATCACACGGAGCTCGCATACCGGGCCCGTGACGAGAACACGAACAGGCTGCCCGCCTGGTTCGACCAGCGCCATACGCAGAACATTTTTTCAGTGGCCGCTTTCGTGGCTCGCCGTCTCGGGCTCAGCGGCCCCGCGTTCGCGATTTCCACCGCGTGTTCATCGAGCGCCAAGGTTTTTGCCGCCGCGCATCGCGCCATTGCCGCCGGCCTGTGCGAGGCTGCCGTCGTCGGGGGTGTCGACAGCCTGTGCCTGACGACTCTCTACGGATTCAATTCGCTGCAGCTCATTTCCGGCGACATCTGCCGCCCCGCGGACTGCGCCCGCCAGGGCATTTCGATCGGCGAGGCGGCCGGATTCGCGCTGCTCGACGCTTCGGCGGAGAGTCCGCTGGCGCTGCTCGGATACGGTGAGAGCAGCGATGCGTATCACATGTCGTCTCCCGAACCTTCAGGCAGGGGTGCCATCGAGTCCATGCGCGCGGCGCTCACACGCGCGAACGTCGATGCGGCCGCCGTGGACTACATCAATCTCCACGGCACCGGCACGGTCGCCAACGACATCGCCGAGTGCCGGGCGGTGTGCGAGGTGTTTGGCCTATCTACTCCGTGCAGCTCGACAAAGGGCTGGACCGGACACACGCTTGGCGCCGCGGGCATCGTCGAGGCCTCCGTCAGTCTCCTGGCGATCGAACACGGGTTCATGCCGCGAAGCCTGAACACTCGAAGCAGAGACCAGGCCATCGAGGCCGCGATCCTGCTCGAGAACAGGATCGCCCCGGTGCGGCGGGTGCTCACCAATTCGTTCGGCTTCGGCGGCAGCAATTGCAGCCTGCTCTTCGGGGGTCTTTCGTGACCGCGGTGTACGTCGAAGCCGCCGGACTCGCGGCACCGGGCCTGCCTTCGTGGAGGGAAGGCCGCGAGACGCTGCGCGGCGAGGCGGCCTATCTACCCACGCCGCTGCCCTCGCGAGCGAGCGCGATGCTGCCGGCGAACGAACGCCGTCGGGCCACGCCCGCCGTCAGGCTCGCGTTCCAGGCTGCGGAGGACGCCATGCAGGGCACGCTTCTGCCCGCCTCCGGACTTGCGACCGTGTTCGCGTCGTCGGACGCCGACCTCGCCATCATCCATCGCATCTGCACCGCGCTGACAACCACGCCGCGAGTGGTTTCGCCGACGGACTTCCACAACTCCGTACACAACGCCGCGGCGGGTTACTGGAGCATTGCGGCAGGTGCGCGCAATGCTTCGACGACGATCAGCGCTTACGACGGCTCTTTCGCCGCAGGCCTCTTCGAAGCCATCGCCCAGGTGAAGGCGGATGAGCCTGATGTTCTGCTCGTCGCCTTCGATCTGCCGGCGCCGGAACCGCTGAATGCCAGGCGACTCATCGCGCATCCGGCGGCCACTGCGCTGGTGTTGACGCACAGGCCCAGCGACCGGACTCTCGCGGCAATCACCTGCCGCGCCACGACGGAAGCCGAAACGACGCACGCCGACGAGGCACTCGAGAATTTGCGGCTCGGCAACCCTGCGGCTCGTGCGTTGCCGCTGATGCAATCGCTCGCGCTCGGAAGTCGTGACGCTGTCATCCTGCCGATGGGGCTCGGCTCGAACCTTGCCATCGAGCTTCACTCACCATGAGTCAACGGCCATGAGTCGATGGCCATGAGCGAACTGGCGGCACTCATTCCGCACGCCGGCAACATGTGCCTGCTGGATCGCGTCGTGGCGTGTTCAGCCGACGAGATCGAGTGCGCAGCGCGATCCCAAAATTCTCCCGATCACCCGTTGCGGCGCGGCGGCCAGCTCTCCGCGCTGCACCTGGTCGAGTACGCGGCGCAGGCCGCCGCGGTGCACGGTGCGATGCAGGCGGGCGGCATCCAGAGAGGCATGCTGGCCGCGCTGCGCGAGGTCCACCTGCACGTCGTCCGCGTCGATGACATCGATACGGAACTGCGTGTTCATGCGACGCGACGACTCTCGCAGGCCAGCGGTTCGTTGTACGACTTCCGGGTGGAAGCGGGTGGGCGTCCGTTATGCGCGGGCCGGGTCGCAATCGCGTTCGTCTGACGCCCTGACTATTTGCGCCCGCATTTCGCCGCGATTCGCTCCAGCATTTCGCCGCCCAGTTTCAGGGCTGCCGGTGATTCGGTCATTTCCTTGCCCATGATCTTGTGGCCGAGGTCGGAACGCGTGAAATCGGATATCTCGGCCAGTTGCTGGGGCGAGATCTCTTCCTTGCCCTTGATCTCGGGCACGCCGGAATCAGCACCGAAACGCTTGTGAAGGCGGCGCAGGGTGCCTTCGACGTACTTCACTCCGGCCGTTGACTGGTAGAACTTCAGGGCCGTGGCGATCTCCGCCGGGTTGAGCACCTGGCCCACGACGCCGGCGAAGCCTTCCGTGAACTCCGCGTACTCGTAGCGTTTGACGCATTTTTTGTCCGTGGACGGATACTTTTCGGCGACGGCGCCGGTCAGGAATGCCCGCTTCGCGCCGCTCAGTGCGATTTCGTCGGACCGCATGGCACGGACCAGCGCGACCTTCGGGTCTGTTGCAGCCGGGGTGTCTGCCGCCTGCACTGCGGCACTCGAGACCAGGGCAACGTACAAGATGAATGATTTCATGCGATTTTCCGGGGAGCCGCCGTGGCAGAATTCCGCCGCGGAATATACCGCGAGGAGGACTGATGGCGCGCCGTTTGATTTCTTCGGGATCCACGTTCGAGAAGAGCATTGGTTACTCACGCGCAGTGGTCGATGGCGACTGGGTATTCGTGTCCGGCACCACCGGTTTCGACTACTCGACCATGACCATCCAGGACGATGCCGTCGCCCAGTGCGAGCAGGCGCTCAAGAACATCGAGGCAGCGCTCAAGCAGGCCAACTCCAGCTTTGCCGACATCGTTCGGGTGCACTACCTCATGACCGACGCCGCGGACTTCGAACGCTGCTGGCCGGCCATGGGCAAGGTGTTCGGTGACGTGCGTCCCGCGTGCACCATGATGGTCGTGGGACTCGCGGACCCCCGCATGAAGATCGAGATCGAAGTGACGGGGCTCCTCCGCAAGAAAGCGGCGGCCAGGGCCGCGCCGCGCAAGAAGAAGGCGAAGGCCGTCCGCCGCAAGAAGTAACCATGGCGGCGGAGTACGAGAAGTTAGGCGCGTTCTACCTGGGCCGGGAATTCGATCCCGCCGCCAACAAACTCAGGGACGACCTTGTCCTTTACGATTCGAAGGACCTGACTACCCACGCCGTGTGCGTGGGCATGACGGGCAGCGGCAAGACAGGGCTCTGCATCTCGCTGCTCGAGGAAGCCGCCATCGACGGCGTGCCGGCCATCTGCATCGATCCGAAGGGTGACCTCGGCAACCTGATGCTCACCTTCCCGAACGTGGCGCCCGAGGATTTCGAGCCCTGGGTGGATTCGGGCGAGGCGGCACGCAAGGGCGTCGGTGTTCCGGAGTTCGCCGCGAAGACGGCCGAGACCTGGAAGAACGGCCTGGCCGAGTGGGACCAGGCGCCGGAGCGCATCGCAAGGCTGCGCGCAGCCGCCGACGTGGCTATCTACACGCCGGGCGCCGAGACCGGTCTGCCGCTGTCGGTGCTGCGATCCTTCTCGCCGCCTTCGCCGGAGTTGTTGGCCGATGCGGGCGCGCTGCGCGACCGCGTGGGATCGGTGGTCTCGGGCCTGCTGAGCCTGCTCGGCATCGAAGCCGACCCCATCGGTTCGCGCGAGCACATCCTGCTCGCCAACATCCTCGAAGGTGCGTGGCGCTCGGGCCTTTCGCTCGACATGACCGGCCTCATCCAGGCCGTGCAGAAGCCGGCGTTCGACAAGCTCGGCGCCTTCGATCTGGAGACGTTCTTCCCCGCGAAGGAACGCCTCAAGCTCGCGATGGGAATCAATTCACTCATCGCATCCCCCGGATTCGCCACGTGGATGCAGGGTGAGCCGCTCGACGCGCAACGCCTGCTGTTCACGCCCGAGGGCAAGCCGCGCATCGCCATTATCTCCATCGCGCATCTCAACGATGCCGAGCGCATGTTCATCGTCACGCTGGTGCTCAACGAAGTCATCGCGTGGATGCGACAACAGTCGGGCACGGGCTCGCTGCGCGCCATTCTCTACATGGACGAGATCTTCGGATTCTTCCCGCCGACGGCAAATCCGCCATCCAAGCCACCCATGCTCACGCTGCTCAAGCAGGCGCGTGCGTTTGGACTGGGTGTGGTGCTTGCGACGCAGAATCCCGTCGATCTCGATTACAAGGGTCTCGCCAATTGCGGCACCTGGTTCATCGGCCGTCTGCAGACCGAGCGCGACAAGCTGCGCGTCATCGAAGGCTTGAAGTCCGCGCTGGCCGGAGCCGGAGACGGCACGGACCTGGAAGCGCTGATGTCGAGCCTGACGCAGCGCGTGTTCCTCATGCGCAATGTGCACGACGACGCGCCGGTGCTCATGAAGACGCGCTGGGCGCTGTCGTATCTGCGCGGGCCACTCACCGGGCCGGAGATCGGTCGCGTGATGGCGCCGAGAAAGGATGCGGCGCTCGCTCAAGGCAAGGCTGCCAGCCCTGCGCACGTTGGCGCGGCGCCCACGGCCAGCTCCCGCCCGCCGGTCGGCGCGGGCATCGCGGAGTATTTCCTCGGCGCCACGAAAGGCACGGGACCCGTGTTGTACAAACCGATGGTCGCCGGCTTCGCCAAGCTGCATTTCGTGGATTCGAAGCTCGCGCTCGACGAATGGCAAACGGCCGGATGGCTTGCGCCGTTCGACGACGGCGGCGGTAATGCCTCGTGGGAAGATGCGAGCCACGACGGCCAACTCAAGTCGCGTCTAACCACCACGCCGGCGGCGGATGCCGAGTACGGCGAACTGCCAGGGCCGGCACTACGCGCGGCCAGCTACTCCACGTGGGCGAAGGCCCTCCAGTCGCACCTGTACCAGACGGCGCGCGCCAGCGTCTTGTGGTGCGAGGCGTTCAA
>Ga0315910_10002613_pt1 | contig 15688 bp, 15 predicted proteins | sample EdamamesoilMG_FD_204470 | JGI IMG/M metagenome (GOLD analysis project Ga0315910, IMG submission 204470) | Garden soil microbial communities collected in Santa Monica, California, United States - Edamame soil | ecosystem: Environmental > Terrestrial > Soil > Garden | place: USA: California... | reverse complement strand
GTTAGTGTCGAGACGCCGAGTGCCGAAGGCGCGGAGTATTTTCGTCGCGCGCTCGGCATCCACGAGGAACTCGCGCACGTCACCGTCGAGGTGGCGACCGTCCAACAATAGAGTCGACCCGCGTCGAACGGACAGCTACGCGACTCGCGGCCATCGACGCCAGGTGGTTCGGTCGATGCGGTCCGTCGGCGCGAGATCGGCGATCTCTGCGGGATTGTCCTGATAGCGCAACGGGATCAATTTCATCACTGTCCATAGATCTGGTCGAACACACCGCCGTCGCCGAAGTGCTCCTTCTGCGCCTTGCCCCAGCCGCCGAAGTCCTTGATGGTCACGAGCTCGAGCTTCGGGAACAGTTCGGCGTGTTTCGCGGCTACCGCGGCATTGCGCGGGCGGTAGTAATTGCGGGCCGCAATCTCCTGGCCTTCGGGCGTGTAGAGGTACTTCAGGTACTCCTCGGCCACCGTACGCGTGCCACGCCGCAGCACCACCTTGTCGACCACCGCCACCGAAGGCTCGGCGAGAATGCTGATCGTCGGGATCACGATCTCGAACTTGTCAGGGCCCAGTTCCTGGGTGGCGAGCCAGGCTTCGTTCTCCCACGAAATGGCCACGTCGCCGATGCCGCGCTGGGCGAACGTCGTCGTCGAGCCACGAGCGCCGGTGTCGAGCACGGGCACGTTCTTGAACAACTTCTTCACGAACTCCTTCGCGGTGGCATCGCTGCCGCCCGGCTGCTTCTTCGCCCAGGCCCAGGCCGCGAGATAGTTCCACCGCGCGCCACCCGAGGTCTTCGGGTTCGGCGTGATCACGCCGATGCCCGGACGCACGAGGTCACCCCAGTCCCTGATGTTCTTCGGATTGCCCTTGCGGACCAGGAACACAATCGTCGAGGTGTACGGAGCGCTGTGATCCGGCAGACGCTCTTCCCAGTTCACCGGGAGAAGCTTGCCGTTCGTGGCAATGGCGTCGATGTCGGCCGCCAGTGCCAGCGTGACGACGTCGGCGGCGAGGCCGTCGATGACCGAACGTGCCTGGCGGCCCGAGCCACCGTGCGACTGGTTGATCTTGACCGTGTCACCGGTCTTCTTCCTCCAGTACTCGCCGAACGACTTGTTGAAGTCGGTGTAGAGCTCGCGCGTCGGATCGTACGAGACGTTGAGCAGCGTGACTTCCGCGGCTTGCGCCACCGGGCCGATACCAACGACGAAGACCGACGTGGTGAGAGCGATCAGGAGGCGGCGTTGCCAATGGGGTTGTTTCATTTGATGTCTACTCCTTAAAAGTTGATCGCGAAGCGCGAGAGCAGCGCCTGCTCATCGGCGCGATCGCCGGTGGCGGCGCCACCTTCGAATTCGGTCAGTTCGTAGTTGAGCGACAGCTTCACGGTGTTCCACGGGTACCAGTTCACGCCGACGCCATACGCCGAGGCCTTGCTGACCGCGGTCAACGGATTCGCGAACGACGCGGCACCGCCCTCGAACGCGGCGTCGTCGATGTCGAGCTCGTGGTATCGCGCGACGACTTCCCATGCGCCCGAGCCGTCCTTGCCGGGCCGGAAGGTGCTGCCCGGCGTGAAGCCGCGGAACGCTTCGTCTTCGCCCGTGACGAACCAGGAGAACTGCGCCTGCCAGGCGGAATTCTTCAAAGTGTCCGAACGGGTGACGCCGCCCACGGCGCGCGAGACGTCCTGCTCCACTGTCGTGTATTCACCGAGGATGCCGAAGCTGCCACGGTAGTAATAGAACTGAGGCGCGAGGCGGAGACGCTCACCATCGGCGAACGTTGCGTTGTTCGGCGTCGTGCCGGTCGCGGTATTGGCGCGATAAGAGAAGACGCTCTGCTGGCCGGGCGAGCGGTAAGCCGACAGCGCGGTATTCGCGGCCGTGCCGTCCACGTCCACCCACGTCGTGCCGATACCAAACCCGAGTCCGCGCAGGTTGAAATTGTCGGAGTTCGTGAACGGCTGGAAGAAAAGACGCGCGGCGTAGTCGCCCGCGGTGTCGACTTCGACGTCAGGCGTCGCGAGATTGTCGCTGCTCTGTCCATCCGGCACGCCGTTGAAGTAGCCCACGGCGTAACTGAACGCGCCGCCGGCGAAATCACCCGAAACCTGGACGCCGAGGTCGCGATTCGGAACGAGGTTGGTGGGAAGCGCGCGCTCGATGAAGCGGATGTCGGCCGAGCTCTGCAGACGTTCGAGACCCACGGGCGGCTTGAACTTGCCGACCGTGACAGTCGCGGCGGTATGGAATCGCGCGGCAGCATAGGCGTCGACGATTGAGGTGCGGCCGCCCGCGAAGTCGGGCATGAACTTGAAGTCGTAGATGCCGCCGAACGTTCCTTCGAGCGTCGGACGCACTCGGCGCAGGATGAAGGTGTCCGCGGTTTCGGGGACGGATTCGCCGCCGTAGGTTCGCGCGTCGGCGTGCAACGTGCCGCGGAAGCGGATGAAGTTCGTGTTGTCGGTGTTGCCGATCTGGAAGCGCGACGCATTCAGCGTGAGGCGGGGGGCTGTCGCCGCGGCGGCGGTGGCCGCTTCCTGCTGGATCTCGAGCTTGCGTTCGAGCACCAGCAGCCGCTGTTTCTGTTCTTCGATTTCCTGCCGCAAGTCCGAGTTGCTGTCACTGGCTGGATCGGTCTGCGCCAGAGCCGTCCCCGCAAGAGGCAGCAGCGCTGCGATGGACGCACCCGCCGCTGCTCGTCTGATTTTCACCGTCGTTCTCCTGGATTCGTGTGTGCCACAAGGCCAGGAGAGCGTAGAAATGGCGGGGTTACGCCGTCAGTCGTGACCCGGTAACGCCTTGGTTACGACCCAAGTCCATTTGGTTATAGCCATATGAAAACCGCGCGATTACTGCTTCTGAAGGGCGGCCGCGTACTCGGAAAGGAGACGCGTCGTGCGGCCGTTGTCACCGAGCGGCACGACGCTCCCACCCGCGCCCAGCGCGGCAAACAGTAGTTTGAGATCCCGGATCAGCGACAGCTTCTGCGCCCGTTCCGCCCGCGGCGTGACGCACCGGGAAACCTCGACGTCGAGGTCTTCGAGCGGCGAGCGGTTCTGGACACCGGTGAAAGCGGCGAGGCGGGCGTCGAGGCTGGCTTCGACGGTGCGGGGAAGGTGGTGCTGTGTGCTCATGACGGCGTCTCCGGGGCTGAAGTTGCGATGGATGCAATCTGCGCTACCCTTCGCATCCGAACAAACGCGCCTTCTGAAGCGCGGATAAGGAAAACTGACGTGAGCACCGCTTATGCCCGCCTGCCGCTCAATGCCTTGCGGGTCTTCGAGGCCGTGGCGTCGAGACTATCGTTTGCGGACGCCGCCGAGGCCTTGCATGTGACCCCGGCAGCGGTCAGCCAGCAGGTCAAATCGCTCGAGGACTACCTTCAGGTACAGCTCTTCAAGAGGGCCGGCCGGCGCATCGAGCTCACCGCCGAGGGCCAGCAGCTGCTGCCCGGGGTGCGGCGCGGCCTCGACGAGCTCGAAGCCTCGATGCAGCACCTCAAGCAACACCGGGCCGAAGGCCCGTTGCAGGTCACGCTGCTGTCCTCTTTCCTGCAGCGCTGGCTGCTGCCCCGGATCGGCAGCTTCAATGAACTCGATACGGGCGTTGAATTGCGTTTCCACACCGGGCGCGACCCGGTCGATTTCTCGCGCTCCGAGATGCATGTCGCCATTCGCATGGGGCTGGGCAAGTGGCCGGGCCTGCATGTGGAAAAGTTGCTCGATGAATGGGTGATTCCCATCTCGTCGCCCGCGATGCTCGCGAAGTACGGTCCCGTGCCGCGCGGCCAGGACCTGCAGAATTTCCCGCTGCTCGGCAGCATGGACGAGCCCTGGCAGGCGTGGATAGAGAAAGGGCAGGAAGGCAACTGGCTGGCGCGCGCGCCGATCATCGACGACTCGGCCGGCGTGATCTCCGCGGCCGAGGAGGGCATCGGTTTCGCGCTCGCGCGCTGGTCACTGGTGCAGCGGTCGCTCGAACAGGGGCGCGTGGTGCTCGCGGGCGACGCACTGCTGCCGTTCCGCTTCTCTTATTGGTTCGTGTGCCCCGAGCCCTATCTCGTCATGCCGAAGGTCAAGCGTTTCCGCGACTGGATCTTCGACATGGCGAAGAGCTTCCCGAAGCCGCACGATCTATTCAATCGCAGCGCTCCCAAGGTTGCCGCCAAGAGCATCCCCAGGAAGGGATAGCCGACCGCTCCACATCTTAAGTTTTGGTGATGCCGCATTCAGGCATCGCGTTTGTTAGACGCGTGCCTGGCGCGCACGATTGCGCCTGTACCAAGCCAACAAACACAGGAGTTAGCAGTCATGCGTGGATTCGTGAAAAACGTGGGCTTTGCCCTCGCCGCGGTGGTCGTCGTGCTCGGTCTCGGCGCGACCTTCGAATATCAGCCCGTCATCAACGCGCTGGCACGCTGAATACGTGCCCGCGCAGGGAGGCAGCCTTTATGAGCGCCCAGACTTCCTTGTTCGCCGATAGTCCCAGTTCCTCTGAAGCGCGCGCCGTGATGCGCGCCAGCAAGGTCGCGGTGCGACCGATGTCGAGCTCGACGAGCACGGCCCGGCCCGCATCCGGCGTCACCGATATCACGCGTGCCGACACCACGTTGCGCACCGAGAGTCCCACCGGGCGTGCGGAAGCGACGATGACGTCGCGTGCCAGCACCTGGATCTGGATTCGCTGATTCACCGCGGCGCCTTCGAGCTCCACGTTGAGCTCGGCGTCGCCGACGCGCAGCACCGCCAGTCCGTTTGGGTCGAGCCGTTCGACGTGCCCGGACAACACCGCGCCGACCGAGTCGGGACCCACGATGGCGCGCAGCTGCGGATCGCGGCTCACGGCTGCGATGTCCCCGTCGGCGACGGTGCGCCCTGCGTCGAGCAGCACGACGCGTGTCGCGAGTCGCAGTACCTCGTCGAACTGGTGACTCACGTAGACGATGGGAATGGCGAAGGCATCACGCAGGCTTTCGAGGTAGGGCAGCACTTCTTCGCGTCGCGCCAGGTCCAGCGAGGCGAGCGGTTCGTCGAGCAACAACAGCCGGGGCTGCGACAGCAGGGCGCGGCCGAAGGCCACACGCTGCTTTTCGCCGCCGGACAGTTCGTGCGGGCGGCGGCCTAACAAGCCTCCCAGGCCCAGCAGGCCCACGACATCGTCGAAGCTCACGAAGCGTGAGGCCCCGCGCGGCACGCGTCGCGCGCCATAGTCGAGGTTGCCCTGCACCGAGAGATGCGGGAACAACCGCGGATCCTGGAACACCACGCCGATGCGGCGATGGCGCGCATCGATGGAGAGTCCGCGCTCGCCATCGAACAGAACGTCCTCGCCAATCACGATGCGTCCGGCATCGGGTTCGAGCAGGCCGGCGATCAGCGAGATCAGCGTGGATTTGCCGCATCCCGAGCGGCCGAACAGTGCCGTGACGCCGGGCGTGGGCGCGCTGAAACCGGCGTCGAGCGCGAAGTCGCCGCGTCGCTTCCGGAGTTCGACGCGCAACATCAGCGGCCCAGCCTGCGGCGCAACGCACGGCTCAGCAGTTCGGAGACCAGCAGGCCTGCGAGCCCCAGCGAAAGCGAAAGAATGGCGAGGCGCGCGGCGAGCGTGTCTCCGTCAGGGGTCTGCAGCGCGGTGTACAGCGCGAGCGGCAAGGTGCGCGTTTCGCCGGGAACGTTGGCCGCGAACGTGATGACCGCGCCGAACTCGCCAAGCCCCGCGGCAAAAGCCGTGATGGCGCCCGCGAGGATGCCGGGTGCGATCAGCGGGAGCGTGATCGAGGTGAATCGGTCGAAGGCGCCGGCGCCCAACGTGCGGGCCGCTTCCTCGAGCCGGCTGTCGACGTTTTCGAGCGAGATGCGGATGGCGCGCACGACGAGCGGAAATGACATGACGGCGGTGGCGAGCGCGGCGCCGTTGCTCGTGAAGGCGAGCTGGATGCCGAACTGTTCATGGAGCCAGCCGCCGATGGGACCGCGCACGCCGAACAACACCAGCAGCAGATAACCGACGACCACGGGCGGCAATACCAGGGGAAGATGCACGAACGCGTCGAACAGCGTGCGACCCGCGAAGCGCTTGCGCGTGAGCAGCCAGGCGACCATTACCGCGAACGGCAGGTTGATGACCACGGCACGCGCCGCGACCGACAGGCTGAGCCAGAGCGCTTCGGATTCCGCGGGCGACAGCATCGATGCGGTTACGTCCCTTCCGGATTGACCTGCGCGTCGCGGCCGGCGAGGGCCTGCGCCCGTTCACGCGGCACGCCGAGGCTGCGCAGCGCGTACTCCAGCATTCCGCGCGCGAGTTCGCGTTCGCCCATCACCACGCGACCCGCGCCGAGCGTTTCGAGCGCCTTGAATTCGCTTTCCGAATGCGTGCGCACGACGACATCGACGGCGGGATTCAACTCGCGCGCCACCTCGACGATGCGGCGCGCGAGGAAGCTGTCGGGTGTGGCCACGACGAGCAGCCGCGCGGCTTCGATGCCCGCCGCGCTGAGGACACCGGGCGCCGCGGCGTCACCCTCGATGGTGGGAATGCCCTGGGATTGCGCCGTTCCCAGCATCAGGTGATCGCGTTCGATGACGACGAATGACAGTCCCTGTTCCCTGAGCACGGGCCCGATGGCGCCGCCAACGCGTCCGTAACCCACGACGATTGCGTGATTGCTGAGTCCCGCGACGCTGCTGACGGGTTTGCGGTGGCGGTCGGCGCCGTGACGCTCGAGCCGGCGCAGTAGTTTGGGATGCTGCTCGAACCAGCGCGAGATCGGCTCGATGCTGGCAAAGGTCAGGGGGTTCAGTGCGATCGAGAGCAGTGCGCCGGCGAGGATGAGGTCGCGGGCATCGGCGGGCATCAATCCGAGCGCCGCTCCGAGGCTCGCCAGGATGAAAGAGAATTCGCCGATCTGCGCCAGGCTGGCCGACACGGTCAGCGCGGTGCGCACCGGATGCCGGAACACGAGCACGATGACGAATGCCGCCAGCGATTTGCCGACCATGATGATGGCCAGCACCGACAACACCGCGAGCGGCTCCCGTACCAGCACCATGGGATCGAACAACATTCCCACGGAGACGAAGAACAGCACCGCGAAGGCGTCCTTGAGCGGCAGCAGGTCATTGCCGGCCTGGTGGGAGAGTTCAGACTCCGAAAGGATGACACCCGCGAAAAAAGCGCCGAGCGCGAAAGACACGCCAAAGAGACCGGACGAGCTGTACGCGATGCCGAGTGCGATGGCGAGCACGCACAACGTGAACAGTTCGCGCGAAGCTGTGCGCGAGACCCGCTTGAGCAGCCAGGGCACCACGCGCGTGCCGACCACGAGCGCAAGCACCACGAATCCGGCGACCTTCGCGAGAGTGATCAGCAACGCGATCCACGTATTCTGCGAACCCGTGTGCGCGTTGATCTGGCTGGCATCGCCGCCGAGTGTTTCCGCCAGGGCGGGCAGCATGACGAGCGCGAGCACCATCGCCAGGTCTTCGACGATGAGCCAGCCGACCGCGATCTTGCCTTCGGAGGATTGCACCGCGTTGCGCTCTTCGAGGGCACGCAGGAGCACGACGGTGCTGGCGACCGACAACGAGAGTCCAAACACCAGGCCCGTGCCGAAACTCCAGCCGAGCAGGTGCGCCATGCCGATGCCGATGGCAGTGGCCGTGACGATCTGCGCGACGGCGCCGGGCAACGCGATGTAACGCACCGACATCAGGTCCTTGATCGAGAAGTGCAGCCCGACGCCGAACATCAGCAGGATGACCCCGATTTCCGCGAGCTGATTGGCGAGCCCCGCATCCGCGACGAAGCCGGGCGTGAAGGGCCCCACGCAGATGCCAGCGACGAGGTAACCGACGATGGGCGAAACTTTGAGGATGCTTGCCACCAACCCGAACAACAAAGCAAGTACGAATCCAATGGCCAGGAGCGCGATGAGCGAAGTTTCGTGTAATTCCGCGGGCATACGCGCGAGGGTACCCGAAAAATCATAAATTGCGGCGCTGCGGGCCTAGAATGCGCGCCTTCCATATGAAGGCCCAGCAAGCTCTCGGTCCCGCAGTCCTCGGCGCCATCGGTGTCGTCTTCGGAGACATCGGAACCAGTCCGCTCTACGCATTCAAGGAATCACTCGCCGCGGCCGGTTTTCAGCCGGGTGACACCTCCATGGTGTTAGGCCTGCTGTCCCTGATCTTCTGGAGCCTGGCCATCGTGGTGAGCGTGAAATACCTCGCGGTGATCATGCGCGCCGACAATCACGGTGAAGGCGGCATCCTGTCCCTGGTCGCCCTCATCCAACAGCGATTCGGCTCCGCGGAACCCTGGGCGCGGCGGGCCGTCGCGCTCGGCGTGCTGGGTGCGGCGCTTTTCTATTGCGACGCGCTGATCACGCCAGCGATCTCCGTGCTCAGTGCCGTCGAAGGCATCGAGATCCTCGATCCGAATTTCGAGAAGGCCGTATTGCCGACGACGATCGTAATCATCGTGCTGCTCTTCGCAATCCAGCGGCGCGGTACGGAACGGGTGGGGCGCCTGTTCGGACCCGTCATGATTCTCTGGTTCGCCGCGCTCGCCGCACTCGGAGTCATGGAGATCCTCGAGGCGCCGCAGGTGCTCAAGGCCATCAGTCCCTGGTACGCGTTGAAACTCTTTGCCGCTCACCCGGGATTGTCGCTTGTCGTCCTGGGCGCCGTGTTCCTCGTCGTGACGGGCGCGGAAGCCTTGTATGCGGACATGGGCCACTTCGGACGGAAGCCGGTCGCGCTGGCGTGGCTGGCGCTGGTCTGGCCCGCTTTGCTCATCAACTATTTCGGCCAGGGCGCATTGCTGTTGCAGTCCGCAACGCCGATCGCCAATCCCTTCTACGCGTTGGCACCTCAGTCGGTGTTGCCTGCACTGGTGCTGCTGTCGACGGCCGCGACCGTCATCGCGTCACAGGCGACGATATCGGGCGCGTTTTCCGTGACCCGTGAAGCCGTGCAACTCGACCTGCTGCCGCGCGTGCGCGTGCTTCAGACTTCGGCGGAAGCACATGGCCAGATCTACGTTCCTTCTGCGAATCTGTTCATGCTGATCGCGGTCGTCCTGTTCGTGGTGGGTTTCGGCAGTTCGGGCGCGCTCTCGGCAGCCTACGGAGCGTCGGTCGTCGGCACCATGCTGATCACCACCTTGCTAGGCGCCCTGATCGCCGCGTCGCTCTGGAACTGGCCGGTGTGGCGCGTCGCCACGTTGTTCGGTCTGATGCTGCTCGTCGATCTCGCTTTCGTCGCCGGCAATGCCACCAAGATCATGAGCGGTGGCTGGGTGCCGCTGGCGCTGGCGGGTGCCATGTTCGCCATGTTCATCACCTGGCGCGACGGCCGTCAGCGCCTGCGCGTGGAGCTGCAGGAACGTGCGGTGCCCATCAAGAAGCTGCCCGAGTTGTTGATGCCCGCCGCCAAGGTTCCGGGAACCGCGGTGTTCCTCGTGAGCCAGAGCGGATTCGTGCCCACGGCGCTCCTGCGCAACCTCGAACACAACAAGGTGCACCACTCCCAGATCGTGATCCTGCACATCGAGATCCAGAGAATTCCGCGCATCGATCCCATGTGCCGCGTGATCGTCGATGAACTGATGCCGGGCGTTTTTGACGTGCGCGCACGATTTGGCTTCATGGAGACACCGGACGTGAGCGAGGCGTTGCGCAACGCGAGGCGCCAGGGGCTCAAGGTGTTTGCGGAGGATTCTTCGTTTTTCCTCGGCTGGCACCTGGTGCGTGCGCGTCCTCGACCGGGGTTTCCCGGGCTAAAGTCGCGCGCATTCGCCTGGCTGCAACGCCGCAGCGCACAGGCGGCGGAATTCTTCAATATGCCGACGCGTGGCGTGGTCGTGCTCGCCACCGAAATCGAACTCTGACGGGACAATTCCGGCCCGCGACTCCGCACCTGGAGAAACCGCCCTGGCTCCCGATCCGTTCTGTCACATCGAAAGAATTTTGGACGAACGATTGACCGCGGGTCATGCCGACGCCCGTTACTCAACTTTGCGGGGAGGGAATCTTTGACGCAGGCCCGGGTCTCCTGAACTGCGCACGAAATGCGAAATAATGCATCGGCATTGCCGGTCTCGTTCGTATGGACTGTCGAGGAGCCCCCATGTCGAGAATCCTGTCCCTGATCCTTCTGACCGCCTTCAGCGTCAACGCCTGCGGCGGAGAAGCCCCGGTGAAGATCCCGGCACCCGCGTTCGATCCCGCGGCCGGCGAGGTCAAGCTGCAGACCGCGGTGGTCGCAGGCGGATGCTTCTGGGGAGTGCAGGGCGTCTATCAACATTTGAAGGGTGTCAGGAGCGTGCTCTCGGGCTACGCCGGTGGCTCGGCCTCGAGCGCCGACTATGAATCGGTGAGCGCGGGAGATACGGGACACGCGGAGTCCGTGCAGATCGTGTACGACCCGTCGCAGGTGTCCTACGGGCAGATCCTGCAGGTGTTTTTCTCCGTGGCCCATGACCCCACGCAGCTCAATCGCCAGGGCCCCGACACGGGCACGCAGTATCGATCGGCGATCTTCTACACGAGCGACGCACAGAAGAAAGTGGCGGAAAGTTACATTGCGCAGCTGAATCAGGCCGGCGTGTATCCGCGCGCCATCGTCACGCGCATCGACCCGTTGAAAGGGTTCTATGAGGCGGAGGCCTACCACCAGGATTACCTGCTCGATCGCCCGCAGAATCCCTATATCGTCATCAACGATCTGCCGAAGGTGAAGAGTTTCCAGCGCCTGTTGCCGGCGCTGTACGTCGCGAAGCCGTTGAGGGTGAGTGAGTCGAAGCGCAAGGGTGCTCAGGCTGCGTCGGCACCGGCCGGCGGCTCGATGATGATGGCCGCGGCGGACAAAGCCGCACCCACGCAGCAGGAAGGCGGCGGCGCGATGATGTCGGCGCAAGGCGCGAGCGGGCCGTCGAAGACCGAAGGTCCGCTGCCGGAGCTGGATGGCGCCACGGGCTGGCTCAACAGCAAGCCGCTCACGCCGCAGGGCCTTCGCGGCAAAGTGGTGGTCGTCGATTTCTGGGCGTACTCGTGCATCAACTGTCTGCGCGCGATGCCGTACGTGAATGCCTGGTACAAGCACTACAGGGATTCGGGGCTAGTGGTGCTCGGCGTGCACTCGCCGGAGTTCGCGTTCGAGAAGGACCTCGCGAACGTTCAGGCGGCAGTGACGAAATTCAACATTCAATATCCGGTCGCGCTCGACAACAATCTCGCGATTTGGAAAGCCTTCAACAACAAGTTCTGGCCCGCGCATTACTTCGTCGATGCGAAAGGGCAGATTCGCGGACATCATTTCGGTGAAGGCAAGTACGCGAAGTCGGAGCGCGAGATCCGGCGCCTGCTCACGGAGGCCGGTGCGAAGAATCTTCCCGATCCGCTCGACGATGCCGCGGGTGAGGGCGTGGCCGCGCCGGCCGACACCGCGAGCGTGGCTTCGCCCGAGACGTACGTCGGTTACGCGCGCGCGGAAAACTTCGTGTCACCGGGCGCGTTCGCGCGTGATGCGCGAAAGAGTTACACCATTCCGCCGTCGCTCACGCTCAATCAGTGGGCGCTGGGTGGAGCCTGGCAGGTGGCCCGCGAACACGCGCGGCTCGACGGCGCATCGGGCCGCATCGCGTTCCGCTTCAAGGCGCGAGACCTGCACCTGGTGCTGGGTCCGGCGGCCGCCGGCAAACCCGTGCGGTTCCGCGTCACGCTCAACGGTGCGCCGCCGAAGGCGGATGCGGGCATGGACGTGGATGCCAACGGCAACGGCGTGGTGCGCGAGCACCGCCTCTACCAGCTGATTCGCGAAAAAGGTCCGGTCGGTGAGCAGGAGTTCGTCATCGAATTCCTGGACCCCGGTGTCGATGCCTATTCATTCACCTTCGGTTGAGAGGACCATGTACGACATGACATCCCGACGCAGATTCCTGTTAGGCGCGCTGGTGACGCCCGCGGCTCTCGGTCTTGGCGCCTGCGCGCGCGCCGCGGATCCGCCCAGATCCGCGACCGTGGATATCGAGAACTTTTCCGCGGGCGGAAAGAGCCTCGGAAAGGTCAAGGTTCCGCGGCTCGTGAAGTCCGACGAGGCATGGCGCAGGCAACTCCCGGCCGACTCGTACTACGTGACACGCCAGGCAGGCACCGAGCGTCCGGGCAGCGGCAAATACAACACGAACCACGAAGACGGCCTGTATCGCTGCATCTGCTGCGAGACGGCGCTGTTCGATTCGAAAACCAAGTTCGAATCCGGAACCGGCTGGCCGAGCTTCTGGAAGCCGATCTCGAGCGCCAATGTCGTCGAGCATGGCTACAGCAGCTTCACGCGGGGCACCGAAGTGAACTGCAAGCTCTGCGACGCGCACCTGGGCCACGTCTTCGACGATGGCCCGGATCCGACCGGCCTTCGCTATTGCATGAACTCGGTGGCGCTCAATTTTGTGCCACGCGCGAATTCCGGCTGAGCGCGCGCTTCGGCGGCAACGCGTAGGTGAGATACACGCCACCGCCGGAACCCGAGCGCTCCTTGCCGCCGCTCGCGAAGATGGTGACGTACTGCTTGCCGTCCACCTGGTAGGTGATGGGCGTGGCATCGGCGGAGTAGGGCATCACCGTTTCCCACAGTAGTTTGCCGTTCGACTTGTCGAAGGCGCGGAACTTGCGGTCGTGGAGGGTGGCGCCGATGAACAGCAGCCCTCCCGACGTGACCAGCGGTCCGCCGTAGTTTTCGCTGCCGGTATCCTTCAATCCCCTGGCGGCGAGTTCGGGGAATTCGCCGAAGGGAATGCTCCACGCGTATTTGCCGGTCGCGACATGAATGGCGTTGAGCGTGCCCCAGGGCATGGCGACGGCCGGATAACCCTCGGGGTCGAGCCAGCGTCGATAACCCGTGAAGCGATATTCCTGGTTCGCCGGCGTCGCGTCGGCCTCTCCCGCGCGGATGTCGCTGCCGTCCGTCAGGAATTGCGTGATCGCCGTCAACGCTTCCTTCTGCAAGTGGGGGAAGGCGGGCATGCGACCGCCGCCCTTGTGGACGCGCTCCGCGAACTGTTCGGGTGTCATGCGTGAGGCGATGCCGCGGATCGTTGGAAATTGCGGTGGCGAGCCCTGGCCGGTATCGCCGTGACAGGCCGCGCAATCGCGCAGGTAGATGGACTTGCCCGTGGTGCGTCCGCGATCGTTCAGCGCGAGCGAGCCCAGCCATGACATCTCGTTGGCGTTGACATAGAGCAGGCCACTCTCGGCATCGAACGCGGGGCCACCCCATTCGGCGCCGCCGTCGAATCCAGGGTAGATAGTCGTATCGACGCCGACGCCGAGCGGTTTGAACGGACCTTCGCTGCGCATCTGCGCGAACTGCTCGCGTGCCCAGCGATTCGCTTCGGGCGTCCGCTGCGTCAGTGTTTCCGCGGTGAGTTGCTGTCGCGCGTATGGCGCGTGGACCGTGGGTCGCAGGTACGTCGGACTCGAGACTTCGCCAGGCACGTCCGTGGCGGGTGCGGGCACTTCCTCCACAGGGAACAACAGCTTTCCCGAGTCGCGATCGAGCACGAACAGGAAGCCCTGCTTCGTGGTCTGCAGGACGGCATCCACCTTCCTGCCGTCGATGAGAAGTGTGGCCAACGTGGGTGCACTCGGCAGATCGCGATCGAGTATGTCGTGTTTCACGAACTGGAAGTGCCAGCGCAATTTTCCGGTGCTGGCGTCGAGGGCCAGCAGGCAATTCGCGTAGAGGTTGTCACCGAGACGATTCGCGCCGTAGAAGTCGGACGCCGCCGAACCCGTGGGGACGAACACCGTGCCGCGCTTTTCGTCGAGCGACATGCCGGCCCAGCTGTTGGCGCCGCCGATGTACTGCCACGCATCCTTGGGCCAGGTGTCGTAGCCCGGTTCGCCGGGTTGCGGAATGGTATGGAAGCTCCACCGCAGTTTTCCGGTGCGCACGTCATACGCGCGGATGTGGCCTGGAGAAGCGGGCAGGCTTTCGCCGACGCGGCCGCCGACGATCATGAGGTCGCGGTAGATGATGCCGGGCGAGGTGAGACGCACGGATTGCGACAAGGGATCGCGGCCGAGATTCTCCCGCAAGTCGATACGGCCGCCCGTGCCGAAAGTGCCGATGGGTTTTCCCGTGGCCGCGTTCAATGCATAGACGAAGTTGTCGACGGCCGCGAAGACTCGCGCATCAGTCCCTGACTGCCAATACATGAGACCGCGATTCGCGCCGACGCCGGCGATGCCGGAATCGAAGATCCAGAGACGTTTGCCGTTCGCGGCATTGACGGCGAAGGCCTTGTGGGTGGGCGTGTATCCGTAAAGCGTGCGTCCCACGACGATGGGCTGGGTTTGCGTGTCACCCTTCTCGCCGGTGTCGTATTGCCATGCGAGCGAAAGCAGGGAGACATTGCCTCGATGGATCTGGGTCAGCGGTGATGACCGCGTGCGGGCATTGTCACCGCCGTAGCTGCGCCAGTCGGCATCGGCGGCTGCCACGCTGATCGGAACGAGAAAGGCGAGCAACGGGAACACACGCTTCATCGGGACTCTCTGTAAGAAATGAGCGACACAATCTACGGCAGTTCTCCGCTGTGGTCACGGTGAGGCCCGGCGCAGACTGAACCCGTGACTTCGAACGTGCTCCTCCCAGCATCAGTCCGGACTCACACGGGGGCCGCTTCACGCGGCCCTTTTTAATGGCGGCGCGCGCATCGAACGGCGGGCGACGGATTCGTGGAGCAGGATGGCCGTGTCGGAAAAGGTAGTGAGGCGATATGACCTCGAACCGTTCCTGGTCCGCGAATTCCTCACCGGAACGACGACCAGCCGCGCGGATACGCTGCGGCCGGATTCATTCCACGAGTTGCTCTGTCAGCGCATTGAAATCAACGACGCCCGGACGGGCAGCGATCACTGACGCTTGGTGTCGCGTTTTCCCTTTCGGCCTTCCTGCTTCGTGTCGCGCTTGTCCTGTCTGCACTCGGCATTGCTCTTGTTGTCTGCTGCGCGGCAGTCGATTTTTTCCTTGCGAGCTTCCTGCTTCGCTTCCTGATTCACTTCGCGGCCTTCCTGGCGGTCTTTCGACTGCTCGGTTGCCAGCGAAACGCCCGACAACGACAGCATCGCGATGCCGGCAAGCACGCCGGCCGATTTCCTGAAAAGGCCAGACTTTGAATCTTTCACGGCGATACTCCTCTGCGATGGGGGCAGTCGCGAATATGTAGTTCCTGCTTCCATTGGCTGTCAACCGCGGGCTGAGTTCTAATGCGCAAATGCGATATCCGCACATTCCCGATGTCAGGGACGGGCTCACGCACCAGGAGCGCGTCGTACTGCACGTGCTTCACGAGACGCAGAAAGAACGTGGTGACAGAAATGTGCCCACGGCGATGTTGTGGGGTCGCGTCTGCGAACACTTCCATATCAGTCCCGAGGACCTGTCGGCGATGCTCGCCCGGCTTGGCGCGCGCCGGTCGTGACGGTTCCCATCCTTCACTGGATCGAAGACGGGAAAACACAAAATGCCCGGTGGCGCTCGCATAGCGATGCGCCGGCTCCCGCGCGTATCGTTGTCGCCGACGGAAAGATGTCAGCGGACGAGGCCTATGGTCTTGCATGCCAGGGAACCGCGCTCCTGTGGCGCGGTGATTTCCTGGAGGCACGTCAGATGCTGGCT
>Ga0315910_10002612_pt1 | contig 15690 bp, 12 predicted proteins | sample EdamamesoilMG_FD_204470 | JGI IMG/M metagenome (GOLD analysis project Ga0315910, IMG submission 204470) | Garden soil microbial communities collected in Santa Monica, California, United States - Edamame soil | ecosystem: Environmental > Terrestrial > Soil > Garden | place: USA: California... | reverse complement strand
CACGGCCAGCGATTGCGAAGGCGCCGGCGAGCTGTTCCGGGTCAGCACCCTGGACTTCGCCAACCTGCCCCGGGATGCCGCGGGCGCCGTCGATTTCCGGGAGGATTTTTTCGCGCGCGAGGCCTTTCTCACGGTCTCTGGCCAGCTCGAGGTGGAGAGCTACTGCCTGGCGATGAGCCGGGTCTATACCTTCGGGCCGACTTTCCGTGCCGAGAATTCCAATACCAGCCGCCACCTCGCGGAGTTCTGGATGGTCGAGCCCGAGATCGCCTTCGCCGACCTCGATGACAACGCCGCGTTGGCGGAGGACCTGCTGAAGCGGGTGTTGTCCGCCCTGCTTGAGGAGCGCGAGGACGACCTCGCGTTTTTCCAGCAGCGCGTCGACGCCGGCGTCATCGACCGGCTGCGCGGGGTGATCGACAATCCCTTCGAGCGCCTGCCGTACACCGAGGCCATCCGCATCCTCGAGGGCTGCGGCGAGCGCTTCGAGTTCCCCGTGCACTGGGGCGTGGACCTGGCGTCGGAGCACGAGCGCTACCTCACGGAGAAGCATGTCGGGCGCCCGCTGGTGGTGACCGACTACCCCGCGGACATCAAGGCGTTCTACATGCGCCTCAACGACGACGGCAGGACCGTGGCGGCCATGGACGTGCTGGCCCCGGGCATCGGCGAGATCATCGGCGGCAGCCAGCGGGAGGAGCGCCTGGAGGTGCTGGATGCCCGCATGGAGCCGGCGCTGCGGGAGTCGCTGTGGTGGTATCGCGACCTGCGCCGGTACGGCACGGTGCCGCATGCCGGTTTCGGCCTCGGCTTCGAGCGCCTGCTCAGCTACGTCACCGGCATGGACAATGTGCGTGACGTGATTCCCTTTCCCCGCACCCCGGGGCACGCGGACTTCTAGGGCGCCGCCGGCGCCCGACGCCCTGACCCATAAGGGTAGCCGCCGCGATTATTCCGGGCGGATCGCGGATTATTGCCTAAAATTTAAGCAGTGACACCGGCAGGCCCGGCCCCGACGGGTACGGCCGCCGGGGGCGAGGATGCGTGATGTGGCGTGAGGAGCGCGATGACGGCGCCGGCGCGGTGGGCGAGATGGCCATCGTCGACGTCTTCACGCGACTGATTTTCGCGGATTGCGAGGGCTTCGGCCCGCGCCAGCTGCGCATCGTCGAGGCCCTGCGCGCCGGGGACGCGAGCCTGCTGGCGGCGACGCCGCAGGAACTCGGCGGCTACCTGCGCACCCTCGGGGTGGCTGAAATGATCCGGCTGGTCACTGCCATACGCGCGCGCCTTGACACCGAGCCTCCGGTAACGCCGTTGGCTTCCGGTGCGCTGTCGTCCCGCGCCGTGCGGCCCCGCTAACCCGCCTCAGCGTCTGCCCTGGGCGGCTTCAGCCCGCTGCCCGGCGCGGGGCTGAACAGGCCCGCGGACTGTCGCTGGGGGTCCGGCCCCAGGTACAGCAGTTCCACGGCCTGTTCCACCTGGAAGCGCCGCGTCGTGCTGGTCAGGCTCGCAGTCCACTTGTCGTAGCTGAATTTTTCCGGCTGCTCGCGCAGGTCCACCGCCGCCTCGAGGCCGTTGCTGTCCAGCCGCGCGGTGAAGCCGCTGCTGGAGATGTACGCGATGGTCGCGGTAAAACTGGTCTGGCCGCCCGCGGCCAGCCGTTCCAGGTACCGGCCCGCCAGCCACCGCTCCGCCTCGAGCGTGGCGGCGCGGCAGCGCGCCTGCTGCTCGCCCAGGCGTACCAGCATGGCGGGATCGACCGCGCGGGCATTGCCGTCGTGCAGCAGCGACTTGATCTGCAGGTGCACCAGGAAGTCGAGGTATTTGCGCAGCGGCGAGGTGCAGTTGGTATAGCACTCCAGCCCCATGCCCATGTGGTCCGCCGGCTCGGTGCCCAGCTCGGCCCTGGACAGCAGCCGGTTGACCATGGCGCGCAGGGGGAGTTGCCGGCCGGGGCTGGCGAGGCCGCGCATGATCTCGCGGTAGCCGGCCACGGTGGTGGGGTCCTGCTCCGCCAGTTCGGGGGCGTGCATGGCGAGGAATTTGCGCAGTTCGTCGAGGCGGCTGCCGCGAAAACCGCGGTGCGCGACGAAGGGGCCGCTGGCTCCGGCCCGCGCCAGCAGGCGCGCGGCGCAGCGATTGGCGGCGATCATGCACTCTTCCACCAGCTTCTGCGACAGCAGTTTGTCGAAAGGTTCGATGGACTCGACCTGGCGCGCGTCGTTCAGCAGCCAGCGGAACTCGCGACGCTCCTCCATCACCAGGTGCCTGTCCTCGCGGTGCGCACGCAGCGCGCGAAAGACCTGGTAGAGGGCCTCCAGGGGCGTGGCATGGCTCATCAGTTCGTCGTACTGGCCGCTGAGGTAGCGGTCCACCGCGAAGTAGGACAGCTTGGCGCGGGAGCGGACGGTGGCCTCGATGAACTCGAAGTCGCCGACCTCGCCGCTGTCGCTGACCGCGATCCGGCACACCAGGGCGGGGCGGTCATCGCCCTCGGACAACGCGCAGGTGTCCTGGGACAACTCCTCCGGCAGCATTGGCAGGACGTCGCCGTGGAAGTAGACGGAGATGCCGCGGCTGGCAATGTCCTCGTGCAGTCTGGACGTCGTCGGGATATAGGCGGTGGGATCGGCAATGGCCACGAACAGCGTCCAGCCGTCGCTGCTGATCTCGGCGTACAGGGCGTCGTCGATGTCCTGCGTCCTGGCGGTGTCAATGGACACGAACTCGAGATCGGTGAAGTCCCGGCGGCGTTCCGTTTCCAGCGGCCGGCAGGTGGCGAGGATGTGCTCGAGCTCCTGCCGGGCGGCGGCGCTCCACTCCACTGGCAGGCGATGCCTGACCATGCAGTACAGGTTTTCGATGCCGGGTGTATCGTCGTTGCCGATCACGCGCAACACCCTGGCCTGCGGCTTGCCGTCCCGGATGGGGTGGCGCAGGACGGCGCAGTGCACGTAATCGTGCTCTTTCACGCCTTCGCGGGCATGGGGGGGGAGGAACAGCCAGCGCGTCAGTTGCGGCAGGTCCGGCTCGACGAACAGCGCATTGCCCTTGCGGACGCAGCGCCCGGTGAATTCGTCCAGCGGGCTTGCCACCAGCGCTTCGATGTCGGCGACGAACTTGTTGTCCCTGGTGGGCCGGATGCAAACCCGGACGCGGTCCTCGGGAAAGGCCTTGAGCATTTCCTGCGGCGGGATGAACACCTGGCGCCCGTCGTCAAGCAAGGCGAAGCCGTAGCGACCCTGGGTGCCCTTGACCACGGCTTCCGCGCGCTCCTTCTGCGCTTCCATCTGGGATTTCAGGCCTTGCAGCCGGGTCAGCGACTCTTGGTTGAGCATCGGGCAGGGTTCTGGTGACTGAGCACTTCATCGTAGCGGAAATCATCGGCACTGTCAGTGCGCACCGGCGGCTTGCGGCATTGTTGCCGGTTCCGCGGCGCCGGCATTGACAGTTTCACGCGGCCGGTTTGATAATCGAGAAAAGTCAAAAAACAATCGGGGCGTGCATTTGATTGACTTCCTGGCACCGCGCGGCGCGGTCGCAGCCGGCGGTGTTCGTGCCTGACAGCTCCTGCGGTGGCAACCTGGTCCCGCCGCACTGGTACCGCTGGCGTACCCGTTACAGGGCCGTCCGCAAACCCGCCCCCCCGGTATCCCCTGACAAACTTCCGCTCTCGAGCGCACTGGCCGGCGGCATCATGCCCTTGCCTGCAGTGTCCGGCTCGAAGGCGGCGGCCACTATCCCCAAGATGAGGAACGCTTAATGGACTCGGGCCCGACCCTGCGAATCGAAAAAAACAGCAAGCACCTTAAAGCCGTCATCAGAAAGACCTACGTCCTGGACACCAACGTCCTCCTGCACGACCCCACCGCCGTCACCGCCTTCAAACAGCACCACGTGGTCATTCCGATGACCGTGCTGGAAGAGCTGGACCAGATCAAGGACCGTCACGACAAAAGCGTCAGCCGCGAGGCGCGCATTGCGATCCAGATGATCGACAAGGTGGTCGACGCGGCGTCGCCGCAGGAGATCCAAAGCGGCGTGGAGGTGCCCGGTTCCGCGCTGGACGGCATGCCGCCGGGGACCCTCGCCATCTACCCCGACCAGTGCCTGTCGGAGGACTCGGTAATCCCCTATCTCGACGGCACGCTGGACCAGGCCGCCGACAACCGCATCATCAATGTCGCACTGCGCCTGCAGTCGGAAGCTCCCGAGGAGTTCGTCTGCCTGGTGACCAAGGACATCAACATGCGCATCAAGGCCAAGGGCTCGGGGCTGGTGCATGTGGAGGACTACCGCCGCGACCGGGTGCTGGATGATATCGACCTGCTGGCCACCGGCCAGGAGCACATCCCCGGGGACTTCTGGTCGACCATCAGCGAGGTGGACACGCTGCGCGAGGGGGACTGCACGCTGCACCGCATTCCCCGCCGCTCATTGCCGCAGGCCTACCCGAACCTGTTCGTGCGCGACGACCAGGAGTTCCTCGCCTTCGTGAAACGCGTCGATAACGACTTCGTCTACCTGCGTTGCGACAGCCGCACCAACCTGATGAACCGCCGCTTCTGGGGCCTCGCGCCGCGCAACCTGGAGCAGGCCATGGCGATGGCGCTGCTGGACGACGAGAACGTCGACATGACCGTGATGACCGGTCCGGCGGGCTCTGGCAAGACGCTGCTGGCGCTGGCCTACGGCCTGCACGCCATTCTCGAGCAGCGCAAGTACAGCAAGCTGATCGTGGCGCGCTCGACACCGCCCATCGCCGAGGACATCGGCTTCCTGCCGGGTACCGAGGAAGAAAAGATGGCGCCGTGGCTGGCCGCCTTCGACGACAACCTGGAGATCCTGCACGGTGCCGATGAGTCCTGCCACGGCAGCATCGAATACGTGAAGGAGCGCGCCAACATCCAGTTCAAGTCCCTCAACTTCATGCGCGGGCGCTCCTTCAACAACGCCTACATCATCATCGACGAGAGCCAGGGCCTCACCCAGTTCCAGCTGAAGTCGGTGATCAGCCGGGTCGGCGCGGACTCCAAGATCGTCGTGCTCGGCAACCTGGCGCAGATCGACAACAAGTACATCTCGCCGCTGACCTCCGGCCTCACTTACCTGGTGGAGAAGAGCAAGGCCTACCCGCACGCGGGCATCATGCACGTCAACGGGATCGTGCGCTCGCGGCTGGCGGCATTCGCCGAGGAGAATCTCTAGTGGGACTCCGGGTCGGCGGGTCCCCCGGCGTCCGCGCTGGGCGCTTCCGGCATCGCCTCGGTATCCGGCGGCTCCGGGGGCCTGCGCAATACGGGTGAGTATTTCAGGTCCCGCGCCAGCACCAGTTCCAGGCGCAGCGCGATGCTCCAGCTGCCCTCCCGCGTCTGGTCCTCGCCCTTGCGGAAGTTGTAGGCCGGCTCCAGTTGCGCGAACAGGAAGTCGCGGTAGACCTGCCGGCGCAGGTTGATGCCGAACTGGTAGTTCTTCACGTAGGACGGGTCGGTGACGCCGCGCACCGCGGTGAAGTAACTGACCACCAGCTGGTGGCGCTTGTCCAGTTGTCGCAGGCGCTGTGACAGCGACAGCACGCTGCGCCATTCGACGCCGTCCGTCTCTTCGCCGTACACCGCGCGGTTGCTCAGGCGCAGCAGGCGGTCCTCCGCCAGCGCGTGGTCGAGGTTGACCTGCCCGGTGGTGTAGAACCCCTCGTCGTCCTCCCACTCCAGTTGCTGGGTATATCGGTAGCTGTAGTCATCGACGATCGGGCCCTGGTTGCGGTAGCGGACCCCGGGGCGGAGGCCCCAGGTCTCCAGTCCCATGGTCAGGTCCACCCGGGAGCGCTGTCGTTGCTCGACATTGAACAGCACGCCGACACCGGTGCGGTCGTCCAGCCGGTCTTCGGCGACTTCGTCGCCGTCGTCCTCGCTGAAGACAACATTGACGCGCTCGGAGAGATTCGGCAGGCGCAACTTGCCGCGCAGGCGCACCCGGTCGCGGCTGCCGTCGATGTCATCCCACTCGGTGTTGAGCCGCAGTCGCACCACGGACTCCGGCTGGTCCAGGTCGTAGTTGGGATCGCCAAAGAAGCCGTCCATCCAGCGGGCCAGGTCCTGGACGCGGTCGGTGGCGTAGGCGTGGCTGCTGTCCACCCAACTCTCCTGGGAAGTTTCGACCGCCCCCTGGTCGGCGACCGCATCGGCGCCGCTGGCCACAACAGCCCAGAGCAGTCCTGCCATGCACAGCAGCGGATGAAGTGACCGCGTCCACATCATCGACTATCACTTACCTCGGGGCGCCCATCGGCATACACTACCGCCCATGACACGCTTATTCATCTTATTGCAGCACATTCTGCCACATCACCTGCTGTCCCGGTGCACGGGCCTGCTGGCGGACTTGCGCGCGCCGCGGTGGTTGAAAGACCAGGTTATCGGCGTGTTCGTGCGCTTTTTTGATGTCGACATGGCGGAAGCGGAGGAGCCCGACTACCGGCGCTACGCAAACTTCAACGCGTTTTTCACGCGCCCCCTGCGCCCGGGGGTGCGACCGCTGGCCGCCGCCGATGTCCTGTGTCCCGCCGACGGTGCGATCAGCCAGATCGGGCGCATCGAGCAGGGCCTGCTGTTCCAGGCCAAGGGCAGGTACTTCACCGCGGCGGAACTGCTGGGCGACCCGCAGCGCGCCGCGCCGTTCCGGGACGGCCACTACGCCACCATCTACCTCTCGCCCCGGGATTACCACCGCGTGCACATGCCGCTGGCCGGCAAGTTGGTGGCGACCACCTATGTTCCCGGCAGGCTGTTCTCGGTCAACGCCGCGACCGCCGACGGCGTCGACCGCCTGTTCGCGCGCAACGAGCGGCTGGTGTGTCATTTCGAGACGGCCGTGGGTCCCATGGCCATGGTGCTGGTCGGCGCCATGATCGTGGCGGGGATCGAGACGGTGTGGTCCGGCCGCGTCGCGCCGCCGCCCCGGGTGCCGGTGACCATCGATTACCAGGCGTTGCCAGAAGCGGTTGCACTGGACAGGGGTGCGGAGATGGGGCGCTTCTGCCTCGGCTCCACGGTCATTCTGCTGTTTCCCGAGGGCGCCCTGTCCTGGCAGGCGGAATGCATGGCGGGCAGTGCCGTGCGCATGGGCTCCGCCCTGGGCAGCTTTACGTAAGCGGGGGCGTCCGGCGAGGGGCACCCGGCGAGGGGCACCCGGCGAGTGGCGCCCGGCGAGGGGCCCTCGGCGTGGGCCGCCCGATACCGCCCCCCTAGGCCGCCGGTGTCGCGTCCTCCAGCCCGGCGACGATATGCCGGAAACTCTGCAGGCGCTGTGCGCTGATGCGCCCCGCCGCCGCCTCCCGCGTGATGGCGCAGTCCGGCTCCTGCTCGTGGCGGCAGTCGCGGAAGCGGCAGCTGCCCAGCAGCGGACGCAGCTCGCGGAATCCCAGCTCGACATCGCGACGGCTCATGTGCCACAGGCCGAACTCGCGGATGCCCGGCGAGTCGATCAGCGCGCCGCCACAGGACAGGCGCAGCAGCACCGCGGTGCTGGTCGTGTGCGTGCCCTTGCCCGCGGCTGCCGACAGTTCCGCCACGCGCTGCCCCGCGTCGGGCGCGAGCCGGTTCACCAGCGAGGATTTACCCACCCCCGACTGGCCGACGCAGACACTGGTGCGATCCCGCAGCAGATCCTGCAGTGGCTCCAGGCCATCGGCGCGAGTGGAGGTGTGCAGCACGCGGTAACCGAGCGCAGGATAGGGTGCCAGCAACTGCGCCATCTGTGTCGCGAGCCCGGCATCACTGCGCAGCAGGTCCGCCTTGTTGAGCAGGATCACCGGTTCGATGGCCACCGCCTCCGCCGCCACCAGGTAGCGGTCGATCAGGTTGGCGTGGGGCTCGGGGAACGGGGCGATCACCACCAGTATCTGGTCGATGTTCGCCGCGATGGTTTTCAGGCGGCCGCGGGCATCCGGTCGCGACAGCGCGCTGTGGCGCTGCAGCTGCGCCACCACGACCCCGGTGTTCTCCCCCGCGCTCCACACGACGTGGTCGCCGGTGACCAGCCCATCGAGATTGGCGCGCAGGTGGCAGCGCTGGCGCCGCCCGCAGGGCGCTTCCACGGTGACCTGGGTGCCGTAATGGGCGACGACGACCCCTTCCTGCTCCGGGCCCAGCCCGTCGGTAGTCAGAGTCTCCTGCGCGAGGGTGTCGCGGCGTGCCGCGCGCCGCGCGCGCTCGGCCTGGATCTTCTCGACGCGCCAGGCCTGCTGCCGGCTGAGTTTGCGCTTGCCCATCGCGGCATTATTGGTTTGCGCGCTATGCCTGTCGAGGCAATTTGTTACACTGTCGGCCACCGCAAACAGGGAGTGCGAGCGCATGCAAGACCCTGGCAACCTGGTGTGGGTGGATCTGGAGATGACCGGCCTGGATCCCGATTGCGATGTCGTTATCGAGATCGCCACCATCGTCACCGACAGCGAGTTGAATACGCTGGCGGAGGGTCCGGTGATCGCCATTCACCAGAGCGACGCCGTGTTGTCCGCCATGGACGAGTGGAACACCACGCATCACACGCGCTCCGGACTGGTGGCGCGGGTACAGGCCAGTGCCATCACGGAAGCGCAGGCGGAACTGGACACCCTCGCTTTCCTGGCCGACTGGGTGCCGCCGAAGACCTCGCCCATGTGCGGCAACACCATCTGCCAGGACCGGCGCTTCATGGCCCGCCACCTGCCGCGGCTGGAGGCCTGGTTTCACTACCGCAACCTGGATGTCACGACCCTGAAGATCCTCATGCAGCGCTGGCGGCCGGAGCTGGAGGCGGGGTTCATCAAGACCGCCACGCACCTCGCGTTGGACGATATTCGCGAGTCCATCAGCGAGCTGCGCTACTACCGGGAGCATTTCCTGCGCCTGGGCTGACACCGTGCTGCGCGAGGGCCCAGGCGACATGCTCGCGCACCAGTTCGGAGGGATCGTCCCGCCGCTGCAGCAGCGCCTGGATGACGGTAGCTGAGGTATCGGCATTGCCCAGGGCCACCGCCAGGTTGCGCAACCAGCGCTGGTAACCGATGCGGCGGATGGGTGAGCCCGCGGTGTTCGCCAGGAAAGTGGCCTCGTCCCAACCCATCAGGTCGGCCAGCTGCGCATTGTCCAGGGCGTGCCGCGGTTGGAAGTCGCCCTCCCCGGTGGGCGTCGCAAACTTGTTCCAGGGGCAGCACAGCTGGCAATCGTCGCAACCGAACACACGGTTGCCCATGAGCGGACGCAGTTCCGGGTCGATGCTGCCCGGGTGCTCGATGGTGAGGTAGGAGATGCAGCGGCGCGCGTCGAGTTGGAATGGCCCGGTGAAGGCGCGGGTCGGGCAGATGTCCAGGCAGGCGGTACAGCTCCCGCAGTGCTTGTCCCGCTGCGGGGCGTCGACGGGCAACGGCAGGTCGGTGAACAGCTCCCCGAGGAAGAACCAGGACCCGGCGGCGGCATTGATCAGCATGGTGTTCTTGGCAATCCAGCCCAGCCCCGCCTGCTCCGCGAGGGCCCGCTCCAGCACCGGCGCGCTGTCGACGAAGGCGCGGTACTGGCCGGCCTGCGCCGCGCCGCGAATACGCTCGGCCAGCAGCGCCAGCCGTTTGCGCACCAGCTTGTGGTAATCCCGCCCAAGCGCGTAGCGTGAGATATAGGCCTGCTGTGAATCTTCCAGCACCCGCATTGGCTCAGTGCCTGCGGGCAGGTAGTCCATGCGCAGGGAAATGACCCGTGCAGTGCCGGGCACCAGTGCCGCCGGCCGGCCGCGTTTGCTGCCGTGGCGCGCCATGTAGCCCATGCCGCCGTGGTGCCCGGCCGCGAGCCAGCGCTGCAGGTGAGCTTCGTGCTCACCCAGGTCCACCCCGCTGATCCCCACCTGCTGGAAACCCAGCTGCGCCGCCCACTCGCGGATCTGTCCGGCCAGGGTCTCTAGCTGTCTGTCGCTGGCCTGCTGTGGCACGGGTGTCTCGCCAATGGGGGCATGTCGGTATAATTCTGCCAGACCCCCGGCGCCAGCGGCACACCCCGCCTGCCGTGGCAGGGGCAGCAAATGGCGCGACCGTCGCAACAGGGCCGGCGCCGCAGGACGCGAGATGACAGCAAACGAATACCTTTACACCGCTGCGCAGACCCGGGCGCTGGATGCCTGCGCCATCCGCGCGCACGGCATCCCGGGCATCACCCTGATGGCGCGGGCTGCCGAGGTCACGCTGCGCCACCTGTTGGCGGCCTGGCCGGAACCGGCGGGACTCAGCGTCCTGTGCGGCACCGGCAACAACGGCGGCGATGGCTTTCTCGTCGCCGACCTGGCGCACAAGCGCGGCATTCCGGTGCGGGTGCTGCAGCTGGGCGATGCCGCGAAAGTGAGCGGTGATGCCCTGCTGGCGCGGCAGCAGGCGCTGCGCAACGGCGTGCCGTTTACACCCTACGATGGACAGGCGCTGGACGCGGCGTCGGTGGTGGTGGACGCCATGCTGGGTACCGGCCTGGGCGGGCCGGTGCGCGAGGCCTACGCCGCGGCGATCGCCGCGGTGAACGCCAGCGACAGGCCGGTGGTGGCGGTGGACATCCCCTCGGGGCTGTGCGCGGACACCGGCCGCGTGCTGGGCGCCGCCGTGCGCGCGGACATGACGGTGACGTTCATCGGCCTCAAGCGCGGGCTGTTCACCTTGCACGGCCCGGACCACGCCGGTGCCCTGCAGTTCTCGGACCTGGGCGTGCCGGGGCAGGTCTACGACGCGGTGCCCTGCGGCCTGCGCCGGCTGGAACTGGAGGCGCTGCTGGCGGCGCTGCCGCCGCGCCCCGCCGCCGCGCACAAGGGTATGTTCGGCTCCGTGCTGGTCGTCGGCGGCGACCGCGGCATGGCGGGGGCCGCACTGCTGGCCGCCGAGGCCGCGCTGCGCTGCGGCGCCGGCCTGGTGCGGGTCGCGACGCGGGCGGAGCACGTGGCGGCGATCGTCGCGCGGGTGCCCGAGGTGATGCCGCAGGGCATCGACTCCGTGGACGCTGTCGCGCCGCTGCTGGCCGCGGCGGATGTGCTGGTGCTGGGTCCCGGTCTCGGGCAGTCGCCCTGGTCGGAGCAGCTGGCCCGGGCGGCGCTGGCCGCCGGCCTGCCGCTGGTGATTGACGCCGATGCCCTCAACCTGCTCGCCGCCGGCCGGCTTGGCGACCTTCCCGCCGCCGCCGCGCATGTGCTGACACCGCACCCCGGCGAAGCGGCGCGACTGCTGGGCGCGACCTCTGCCGAGGTGCAGGCCGATCGCTTCGCTGCGGCCACCGAACTGCAGCGGCGCTTCGGCGGTGTCGTAGTGTTGAAGGGCAATGGCAGCCTGGTGGCGACGGCGGGGGAGATGTTGCTCAGCGACTACGGCAACCCCGGCATGGCGGTCGGTGGCATGGGCGATGTGCTCAGCGGCGTCATCGGCGCCCTGCTGGCCCAGGGGCTCGCACCGCCCGCGGCCGCCGCCCTGGGCGTTTGCCTGCACGGCGCGGCGGGGGACCGCGCCGCCGCCGCCGGGCAGCGCGGACTGGCGGCCTCCGACCTGATGCCGCAGCTGCGGGCCCTGCTCGGGTGAGCGCTGCCGCCCTCGTCGTCGACGCGCCGGATGAGCGCGCCACCGCGGCCTGCGGCGCCGCGCTGGCCACCGCCTGCGACGACGCCCTGGTGATCCACCTCCGCGGTGAACTCGGGGCGGGCAAGACGACGTTCGTGCGCGGCTACCTGCGCGCCCTGGGGCACGCCGGTGCGGTGAAGAGTCCGACCTACACCCTGGTGGAACCCTACGAGTGGGGAGATCGCGTGGTCTACCACTTTGACCTGTACCGGCTGGGCGACGCCGAAGAGCTCGAGTTCATGGGTATTCGGGATTATTTTGGTGAAAATGCCGTCTGTCTGGTGGAGTGGCCGGAGCGGGGCTTGGGCGTACTGCCGCCAGCGGATATAGTTGTGCAGATAGCAACCGAAGGTTCGGGCCGCCGCCTGACGCTCAGCGCTGCCAGCGCGGCCGGCGCGCGGGCGCTCAGCCGCGTGGCGGCAGCGGGCACCGCCGCAATCGGCGCGGAACCGACGGCACAATAAAGCAGTGGGCGGGAGTAATATGGGCAGGGGCTGGATTGCGGCTGTGTCGTGCTTGCTGGCAGCGTCCGTCGCCTGGGGCACGGAGGTGCGCGATGTACGCCTGTGGCGCGCCCCCGACCACACCCGCATCGTCTTCGACCTCTCCGCCCCGGCCGAGTACAAACTGATGGTGCTCGGCAATCCCGACCGCATCGTCATCGACCTCGCCGACACCCGCTTGCGCAAGGACCTGTCTGGGCTGGAGCTGGGCGACACACCGGTCGCCAGCGTGCGCTCCGGTGTGCGTGACGGCGATGACCTGCGGGTGGTGTTCGACATGAAGGCCCTGGTCGACCCGCGCAGTTTCGCCCTGCAGGCCACGGCCCAGACCGGCGACCGGGTGGTGCTGGACCTGTATGACCGTGACACCGGCCCCCGGCAGACGGCCGCGGAGGTGCCGCCGACGGCGGCAGAACCGCCACCGGCAGCGGTGCCGCCGCTACCGCCGGCGGCCGCGCCGACAGCTCCCCCCGCGCCGCTACCGACCGCATCGCCACCGCCGTCCGCGTCTACCCCACCGCCCGTACCGGCAGCTGTGCCACCGGCCTCGCCGGCACCGGCTGTGCCGTCGCCCGCGGTGCGCAAGAGTGTCGACCAGTCCGGGCACCGCGATATCGTCATCGCCATCGACGCCGGGCACGGCGGCGAGGACCCCGGCGCCCTCGGCCCCCGGGGCGAGCGGGAGAAGGCCGTGGTACTGGCCATCGCCAAGGAACTGCACGCCCTGTTTGAGGCGGATCGCGGCTTCCGGCCCACGCTGGTGCGCAGCGGCGACTATTACATCAGCCTCAAGGGCCGCCGCGACCTGGCGCGGCAGCGGCAGGCGGACCTGTTCGTCTCGGTGCATGCGGACGCCTTCCACAGCCGCGAGGCGCGGGGCGGCTCGGTGTACGCACTGTCCACCAGCGGCGCCACCAGCACGGCGGCCGCCTACCTGGCGGAGCGGGAGAACGAGGCCGACCTGGTCGGCGGCGTGCGCCTGGCCGACAAGGACGACGTCCTCGCCGGGGTGCTGACCGACCTGTCCATGACCTCCACGCTGGATACCAGCCTCAAGCTGGGCGCCGGGGTGCTGCGCAGCATGGAACCGCTGACCAAACTGCACAAGCAGCGGGTGGAGCAGGCCGGCTTCGCGGTGCTGAAGTCACCGGACATTCCGTCCATCCTGGTGGAGACCGGCTTTATCTCCAACCCGCACGAGGCCTCGCTGCTGTCCTCCCGCGACTACCAGCGCAAAATGGCCGCGGCCATCCACCGGGGCATCCGCGAGTGGTTCCTCATGCACCCCCCCTCGGGGACGCTGCTGGCTTCGCAGAAGCTCAACGGCGGCCAGGAGTACGTCATCGCCAGAGGTGATACACTTTCGGACATCGCCGAACGCTTCAGTGTCCCGCTGGCGGATCTCAAGAGTTACAACAGCATTACCGACTCCAGGATCGTGGTGGGACAGAGGCTTACCATTCCGAAAAGCTGACCGCACCGCATGTCCCGAATCCACCTGCTCAGCGCCAGGCTGGCCAACCAGATTGCCGCGGGCGAGGTTGTCGAACGCCCCGCGTCCGTGGTCAAGGAAATTCTCGAAAACAGCCTGGACGCCGGCGCCACCCGCGTCGATATCGATGTCGAGTCCGGCGGCGGCAAGCTGATCCGTGTGCGCGACGATGGCGCGGGTATTCCCGGGGAGGACCTGCCGTTGGCGCTGGCGCGCCACGCCACCAGCAAGATCGCCTCGCTGGAGGACCTCGAGCGGGTGGCGACACTGGGGTTCCGCGGCGAGGCGCTGGCCAGTATCGGCTCGGTGTCGCGACTCACCATCACCAGTAATACCGCCGCGGCCGGCAGCCAGGGCAGCAGCGCCTCCTGCGAGGGCCGGGACATGGCGGTGCAGGTGAAACCTGCGCCCCATCCCCGCGGCACCACGGTGGAGGTGCGGGACCTGTTCTTCAACACCCCCGCCCGCCGCAAGTTCCTGCGCACCGAGAAAACGGAGTTCGGACACCTCGAGGAGGTGGTCAAGCGCCTGGCCCTGTCCCGTTTCGATGTCGCCTTTACCCTGCGCCACAACGGCCGCGTGATCCACAGCCTGAAATCCGCCGACACCGAGGCGGAGCAGGCGCGGCGCGTGGCGGCGGTCTGCGGTCCGGCCTTCATGGAACAGGCGCTGCTGGTGGCGCGTTCGGCCCCGCCGCTGCAGCTGTCGGGCTGGGTGGGGCTGCCCACTTTTTCCCGCAGCCAGGCGGACCTGCAGTATTTTTTCGTCAACGGCCGTATCGTGCGCGACCGACTGATCGGCCACGCAGTCCGCCAGGCCTACAGCGACGTGCTGTACCACGGCCGTCACCCCGCTTTCGTGCTCTATCTGGCACTTGACCCGGCGCAGGTGGATGTCAACGTGCACCCCACCAAGCACGAAGTGCGGTTCCGGGAAGGGCGCGCCGTGCACGACTTCATTTTCTCCAGCCTGCACCGGGCGCTGGCGGATGTGCGCCCGGCCGCGGGACAGGTGTCGCCGGCCGCCCAGCCCGCGGCTGCGCTTGCCGAGGCCGGCGCCGCTGCCAGCCAGGGTGCGCTGGCCTGGGGGGCTACAACTGCCGGCGGCGGCTTCGGGCAGTCGCGGTTCACCGCGGCCCGCCCCGCGCAGCTGCGCGGACAAGTGGATGCCTACGCGCGCCTGCACGGCGTTGGCGAGGAGCCCGCGCCGGAGGCGGTGCCGCCGTTGGGCTATGCGCTGGCCCAGCTCAAGGGCGTGTATATCCTCGCCGAGAACGCCGAGGGATTGGTGCTGGTGGACATGCACGCGGCCCACGAGCGCATCACCTACGAGCGGCTCAAGTCCGCCCGCGATGACAGCGGCATCCGCAGCCAGCCGCTGCTGGTGCCGTGTTCGCTGGCGGTGAGCCGGCGCGAAGTGAGCCTCGCGGGAGAACACGCGGACCTGTTTGCGCGCCTGGGCTTGGAGGTGGCCGCCGCCGGGGAGGAGGCGCTGGTCATCCGCCGCGTGCCGATCGCGTTGCACGACGCCGATGTCGAGCAACTGGTGCGGGACGTGCTGGCGGACCTGATCGAGTACGGCAGTTCCGGCCGCATCGAGGCGCACCTCGACGAGATTCTCTCCACCATGGCCTGCCACGGCTCCGTGCGCGCCAACCGCCGCCTCACGGTGCCGGAGATGAACGCGCTGCTGCGCGACATGGAGGCGACCGAGCGCGCCGGCCAGTGCAACCATGGGCGGCCGACCTGGGTGCAACTGGGCCTGGGGGAACTGGACCGGTTGTTCCTGCGGGGCCGCTGAGGGCAGGGGTGGGCAGCGCCGCCGACAGACCGCTGTTGCTCTGCCTGATGGGCCCCACCGCCTCCGGCAAGACCGCCCTGGCCATTGAGCTCGCGCAGCACCGCGGCTGCGAGCTGGTCAGTGTCGACTCCGCCCTGGTCTACCGCGGGCTGGATATCGGTAGCGCCAAGCCGGACTATCCCCACCACCTGATCGATATCCGCGACCCGGCGGAGCCCTATTCCGCCGCCGACTTCGCGGTGGATGCGCAGCGGGCTGTGCAGGAGATTACCGCC
>Ga0315910_10002611_pt1 | contig 15692 bp, 12 predicted proteins | sample EdamamesoilMG_FD_204470 | JGI IMG/M metagenome (GOLD analysis project Ga0315910, IMG submission 204470) | Garden soil microbial communities collected in Santa Monica, California, United States - Edamame soil | ecosystem: Environmental > Terrestrial > Soil > Garden | place: USA: California... | reverse complement strand
GCGGGCGCGCCGCGGCGCTCGGCGCGCTGCTCGGTCTCGCGCCCGCCTTTCACAACGGCTTGTTCATACTGCAGCTCATTCCCATTGGCGCCGTCCTGCTGCTGTGGCTGCGCGGCGCGGCACCACCGCGCTCCGCCCTCATCGCCTTTGCGGCGGCGTTGCTCATCGCGACGCAACTGATACTCCTGCCGTCCGGGCCTTACCGGAACGGCATGTTCGCCTTTGGCCTCCTGTCATGGTTCCACTTCTACGTCGCCTGCTGCACGGCGGTCGTGCTCGTGCTGGCCGGCCACTGGAGGTTCTCGGGACGACGGCTCGCGCTGCTCGCGGTCATCGCGCTTGCGCTCGCCGTGCCGCTGCTCACGAACCTGCTCCAGGGCGCGGCTTTCATCAGCGGGCGGATTTCGATCCTCCCGGACATCACCGAGGCCCGGAGCCCCTTCCGGTTTGCGGGCGATTCGCTCGCTGGCTCGGACGGCATCAGTTTCTACGGCTGGACACTGTTCGCTGCGCCGCTCCTGCTGCTCTATTTCACCTGGCGCCTCTTCAGGGAGACGAACGGCCCGCGCCTCTACTTTGCCGTCGCCTCGGTGTTCGGGCTCGCCTTGCTGATGCTCCAGTTCCGGTTTCACTACTTCGGCTCGCTCGCCCTGATCGCCGGCTGCCTGCTCGCCATCGCCGATCTCGCGCGGCGGCAATCGTGGCATCCAGGCCTCGTTTTCGTCGCGAGCTTCGGCCTCCTCGCACTCGCCTATCAGCCGCCGCTGCGCGAGCGGCTGTTCACCGTCTATGCGGCCGGCGCCGACCCCGAGTACCAGAACACGCTCGGCATGCACCTCAGGCTCGCCGAAGTCTGTGCCGAGGACCCCGGGCTCGTGCTCGCGAGCAACGACGATGCCAACTCGATCCTGTTCCATTCGGACTGCAGCGTCATTGCGAACAATTTCATCCTGGGGCCGGAAGACGACGCCAAGTTCGCCGCGATCGGCCGGCTGATGCGCGCGTCGCCCGCGGAGCTGCTCCGGGCCGAGCCCGAAATCGCCTATCTGTTCGTGCGCGCCAGCGACTTCGGCCGGAGCGTCAACGGCTCGCTCGTGCTCGACCGCTCGAGCCCTATCGTCAGCGAGCTCGTTCTCCGCGATACGCTACCGCCGGGATTCGAGCTCCTTGCGAGCGTCGATGCCCGGCCCGCGCCGAATGCGGCCACGGAGCCCTACGCCCGGCTCTACCGGCTGTCGGCCCCGCGCGAAAGCCGCTGATGCTGGCGACTGCCGATTTTCGTCAGTTTCTGACGCGATTCGCCGCTGGCGTCGCCATTCGCACGAAGCAATATGACAACTGAAGATCTGCCGTGGTCCCCCGGGGGCCCGCAAACCCAGTAGCGGAGCGGGATCCCGGGGCAAGCCAGTGCCAGCTGGCACGGCGCTTGCATTTACCCCGGCAGATGCGATTCGTCGACATCGTTTTCAAGTTTCCGAACCACTGCTAGAGGAGCTGTTTCCAATGATGAAGAAAGTGCAAAAGGGCTTCACGCTGATCGAACTCATGATCGTCGTGGCCATCATCGGCATTCTTGCCGCCATCGCGATTCCCGCGTACCAGGATTACACGATCCGTGCGCAGGTCTCCGAGGGCATGAGCCTCGCGGCTGCGGCCAAGACTGCCGTCGCCGAGACGTTCCTGAACCGCGGCCAGGCCCCGGCGAACCGTACGGCTGCCGGCATGACGGCGAACGCGACGGATACCGAAGGCAAGTATGTCGCTTCGGTTGAAGTTGCCAACGGCGTCATCACGATCACCTACGGCAACGAGGCCCACAGCAACATCACTGCCGCGGGCGAAAATACGCTGACCCTGACCCCGTATGCGAGCGGCGACGACAGCGTCGTCTGGCGTTGCGGCAATGCGCCGGTCCCGGGCGGCCTTTCGACGATCACCGGAGCGACCTATGTGGCTCCGACGGTCGACTCGAACTACCTGCCCTCGGCCTGCCGTCCGTAATCCCTGGACTTCGTCCAAGGACGAACGAAGCCCCCGCCCCTGGCGGGGGCTTTTTTTTGCCCGGTGTGAACGCCCGGCCCGGCACTGTGAACCGGTTCCCGAAAGGCACCGCCACCCCCGGGCCGCAGTTCATATTCCGTCACATTTAGCCCCCTCCGTGGTTGACGGTTCCGGCCATAAGCTGGAAAGTACAAGGCCCGTGCCGAAGAACACCGCCTCCCGATAAGAGACCATGGCCGCTACCGCAACCCAGGGCTCGATGTCCGGCCTGCCGCGAAGGCTGGTGCAGGACGGCATCGTCTCGGAGGCCGATCTGGCCTCGGCCCTCGACGAATCCCAGCGCAGCGGCACGAGCCTCGTTCCGATCCTCGTCGCCCGCCAGCTCGGCACGGCGCGACGCATCGCCATCGCGGCCGCCAGCGAATTCGGCGTTCCGCTGCTCGATCTCGACGCACTCGAGCTCGACCTCGATGTCGTCCGCCTGGTCAACGAGAAGCTGCTGACGAAACATCGCGTGCTGCCCTTGCTGCAGCGCGGCAAGCGCCTCTACATCGGCGTCGGCGATCCGACGAACCTGCAGGCCCTCGACGAGATCAAGTTCCAGGTCAATCTCCGGATCGAGCCCATCGTCGTCGAGCAGGACAAGCTCGAGGCGCGCGTCAGCCGCGCGATCGAGGCCGTCGACACGACCATGTCGAGCATGGGTGACGACGACTTCGACATGGAAAATCTCGAGGTCTCGGGCGGCGACGAGGAAATCGGCCCCGCCGTCACGAGCGCCGACGTCGAGGACGCTCCCGTCGTCAAGTTCGTCAACAAGGTCATGCTCGACGCGATCAAGCGCGGCGCCTCGGACATCCATTTCGAGCCCTACGAGAAATTCTTCCGGATCCGGCTTCGCCAGGACGGCGTGCTGACCGAATTCGCCAAGCCTCCGGTCGCGCTCGCGCTGAAGCTCGCGGCACGACTCAAGGTCATGGCCCGCCTCGACATCGCCGAGCGCCGCGTTCCGCAGGACGGGCGCATCAAGATGAAGCTGTCGAAGAACCGGGCGATCGACTTCCGCGTCAACACCTGCCCCACGCTCTACGGCGAAAAGGTCGTCTGCCGCATTCTCGACCCCACGAGCGCGCAGCTCGGCATCGACGCGCTCGGCTACGAGGAGGAGCAGAAGCAGATCTACCTCAAGAATCTCGCGAAGCCCTACGGCATGATCCTGGTCACGGGCCCGACCGGCAGCGGCAAGACCGTGTCGCTCTATACGGGCCTCAATATCCTGAACACGGGTGACCGCAATATTTCCACGGCCGAGGACCCGGCCGAAATCAACCTGCCGGGCGTCAATCAGGTCAACGTCAATCCCAAGGTCGGCCTGACCTTCGCCTCGGCGCTCCGCGCCTTCCTGCGCCAGGACCCCGACATCATCATGGTCGGCGAGGTGCGCGACCTCGAGACGGCCGAGATTGCGATCAAGGCCGCCCAGACCGGCCACCTCGTGTTGTCGACGCTGCACACGAACGACGCGCCGAAGACCCTGACACGCATGGTCGACATGGGCGTCAAGCCCTACGCCATTGCGAGCACCGTCAGCCTCATCATCGCCCAGCGGCTCGCGCGGCGGCTCTGCGACAACTGCAAGGAACCGATTGACATCCCCGCGGAAGCCTTGCGCAAGGAAGGATTCTCGCAGGCCGACATCGACGAGGGCATCACCGTTCATCACGCCAAGGGTTGCAGCTCCTGCACCGGCGGATACAAGGGGCGCGTCGGTATCTACCAGGTCATGCCCGTCACCGAGACGATCGGTCGCCTCATCATGGGCGGCGGCAATGCCATGCAGATCGCGGACCAGGCGAAAGCCGATGGCGTCGCGGATCTCAGGGCGTCGGGATTGCGCAAAGTCAAGGACGGGGTCACAAGTTTGGAGGAGATCAACAGGGTTACAATCGACTGACCTCAGGGTCGGCTGATTCCTCCCTGCAGGCTTCCGGAGACGCTTGGCGATGGCTCAGACAGCGGCGATCAAACAGTTTCCCTTTACCTGGGAAGGCACGGACCGCGCCGGCAAGAAGGTCAAGGGCAAGGTCGTGTCGACGACCGAGGCGGCCGTGCGCTCCGAGCTCAGGCGCCAGGGCGTCGTCGCGACGCGCGTGCGCAAGCAGAGCTCGCTGTTCCAGAGCAAGGGCAAGGTCACGCCAGCCGACATCGCGATCTTCTCGCGTCAGCTAGCCACGATGATGTCCGCCGGCATTCCGCTCGTGCAGTCCTTCGACATTGTCGGCGCCGGCCATGAGAACCCGGCGATGCAGAAGCTGATTCTCGCGATCAAGTCGGACGTCGAAGGCGGCTCCGCCCTGGCAGTAGCCTTGTCGAAGCACCCGCTGTATTTCGACGATCTCTTCGTCAATCTCGTGACCGCGGGCGAGCAGGCTGGCGCACTCGAGACTCTGCTCGACAAGATCGCTACCTACAAGGAAAAGACCGAAGCGATCAAGAAGAAGGTGAAAAAAGCGCTCTTCTATCCGGCGGCCGTCGTCGTCGTCGCGTTCATCGTCACCGCGATCCTGCTGATCTACGTGATCCCGGAATTCGAGTCGCTGTTCGCGGGCTTCGGCGCGGATCTGCCCGCCTTCACGCGCCTGGTGATCGATATCTCGAAATTCGTCCGCGACCAGGGCTGGATGATCGCGATCGCAATGTTCGGCGCCGTGTCGGCGTTCATCTACTTCAAGAAACGCTCGCGGGCCTTCCAGCACTTCCTCGATCGGGCGGTGCTCCGCGTTCCGATCATCGGGCCGATCCTCAACAAGTCGGCGATCGCGCGCTACGCGCGAACGCTGTCAACGACTTTCGCCGCGGGCGTGCCGCTCGTCGAGGCGCTGAATTCCGTCGCGGGCGCCACCGGCAATGTCGTCTACGAATCGGCCGTGCTCCGCATGCGCGACGAGGTCGCGACGGGCACGCGGCTGCAGCGCGCCATGGAAAACACCGACCTCTTCCCGAACATGGTCAACCAGATGGTGGCCGTCGGCGAGGAATCGGGCTCACTCGACGACATGTCGGCCAAGGTCGCCGATTTCTACGAAGAGGAAGTCGACAACGCCGTCGACAGCATGTCGAGCCTGCTCGAGCCCCTGATCATGGCCGTGCTCGGCGTTCTCGTGGGCGGCCTCGTCATCGCCATGTACCTCCCCATTTTCAAGATGGGCGCGGTCGTCTGACGACACCGTCGCGCGTCGTCTGACGACAGCGTCTTGACGATCTTCGAGCTCTGGCCGCCGGCGTTGCTCGTGATGAGCCTCCTGCTCGGGCTCGTCGTCGGCAGCTTCCTCAACGTCGTCGCCTACCGGCTGCCGATCATGCTCGATCGCGCCTGGCGCGAGGAGCTCGCCGCCGCCACGGGAGCCCCCGAGGGCCAGGCAGCAGAGCCTCAGCGTTTCAACCTCGCCGTGCCCGCCTCGCGCTGTCCGAGCTGCCGTGCGCCGATCCGGGCGACGCAGAACATCCCGGTGCTGAGCTGGCTCCTGCTCAGGGGACGCTGCGCCGCCTGCGCGGCGCCGATATCGCCGCGCTACCCGATCGTCGAGGCCATGACCGGAATCCTGAGCGTCGCGGTCGCCTGGCGCTTCGGCCCGACGGCGGCGACGGCGGCCGCCCTTGTGCTGACCTGGTTCCTGATCGCCCTGTCGCTGATCGACCTCGATCACAAGCTGCTGCCGGACAATCTGACCCTGCCGCTGCTTTGGCTTGGGATTCTGGTTGCCCTCATCGAGCCCGGCGGCGAGCCGGTATTCGTCGATCTTGAAGCCAGCGTCATCGGCGCGGTGGCGGGTTATTTGAGCCTCTGGTCCGTCTATCAGCTTTTCAAGCTGCTGACCGGCAAGGAGGGCATGGGCTATGGCGACTTCAAGCTGCTGGCAGCGCTCGGTGCCTGGCTCGGCTGGCAATTCCTGCCGCTCGTGATCGTGTTGTCGGCGGCGGTCGGCTCGATCGTGGGCCTGAGCCTGATCGCCACGGGACAACGCTCGCGGCAGGCCGAAATTCCTTTCGGGCCCTACCTGGCGGGCGCCGGCTGGATCGCCCTGCTCTTCGGCCGGGATATCATCGGCTGGTATCTGAGCTTCACGGGATAGTCAGTGACCGGCACAGGGGCCCGAGTGTTCCGCGTCGGGCTGACCGGGGGCATTGCGAGCGGCAAGTCCACGGTGGCCGGGTTTTTCGGCGAGCTCGGCGCCGATGTCATCGACACCGACGCGATCTCGCGCGAGCAGGTCGCGCCCGGCACGCCGGCGCTGGCTCGCATCGTCGAGCGCTTCGGCCAGGGCGTGCTGACCCCGGAGGGCGCGCTCGACCGACGCCGGCTCCGCGCGATTGTCTTTGCGGACCCCGCCAGCCGGCGAGACCTCGAAGCGATCCTCCACCCGCCGATCCGGGCAGAGGCCCTGGCCCGCGCCGCCGCGAGCGGTGCGGCCTACGCGATGCTGGTCGTGCCGCTGCTGTTCGAATCGGGCTTCCACCGCCTCGTCGACAGGACCCTCCTCGTCGATTGTCCCGAATCCCAGCAGATCGAGCGGCTGATGGCGCGCGACGGGCTCACCGGGGCAGAGGCCCGCGCCATGCTCGCGGCCCAGATGACCCGGGGACAACGGCAGCGACTCGCCGACGATTGCATCGACAACGCGGGCACGCTCGCGTCGACGCGTTCGCGGGTACGGGAGCTTCACGAGCGGTATCTCCAACTGGCGACAAATTGCCCGCTCCCTTAAGGTCGCGCAGAATACGTCGATGGCAGAAGCCCCTCGTTATCAGACCGAACCCGGCACCGAAAGCCGGCTCATTGCTTTCGAGCAGCCGCTCAACGAGCGCATGCGGAGCTTCCTGCGCGTTGAATTCCTGCAGGGCCAGGCCCTGCTCCACTCCCGCCATGAGACCGACTATGGCGCGCGTGCGGCGATCGCCCATCTGCTCGAGATCCTGACAATCACGACGCGCGGCGACATCCGCGCCGATGCCCTGCGGGAGATCGACCGCCACGGCGCCCGCCTGGGCAACTTCCGGCGGAGCCCCGGCGTCGACACGGAGCGCCTGAGCCGGCTCATCGGCCAGATCGACTCGCACCGCCAGGCGCTGGCCGACGTCGGCAAGAACTTCCTCTCGCCCCTGCGCGAGAACGAATTCTTGAATGCCATCCGGCATCGCAGCGCGATCCCCGGCGGCACCTGCATGTTCGACCTGCCGGACTTCGGCTACTGGTTGCAGCTGCCGGCCGCGGAACGAACGCGCCAGCTCAAGTCCTGGCTCGACCAGCTGAAGCCGCTCTGCGACGCCGTCGACCTGATTCTCTGGATGACGCGCGAAGCGAGCACGCCGACACGGCATGTCGCCCAGGGCGGGCTGTACAACCTGAGCCTCGCCAAGGAAGACAATTACGACCTGGTGCGCGTGCTCGTGGCGGAAGGCTCCGGTCTCTATCCCGAGATCAGCGCGGGACAGCATCGATTCACGGTGCGCTTCGCGGAGTGGCAGGGAACGGAAACGCGCGCCCGCCAGGCGGCGAGCGACGTGCCGTTCTTCCTGGCGCTCTGCTAGGCCGCGCGGCGGCCGAGCTCCGCAATCACGCGGGCGACGAGCGGAGCGTCCGCAGGCAGCATCGCCGCCGCCGCCAGGGCGGCGGCATCGCACCAGCGGAGCCTCTGCCCCTCGCGCGACTCGGCACGCCCGGCAAAGCCCTCCACCCACCACACGTCGAGCCGCACGACGCGATCGGGGTAGCGGAACCGGTGCTCGCAGAAAGGCTTCGCGTCCAGCACGACGACGCCGAGCTCCTCGGCGAGCTCGCGCTTCAGCCCCGCGAGGGGCGGCTCGCCGGGATCGAGCTTGCCGCCCGGAAACTCCCAGCATCCGGCCATGTGCTTGCCGGCCGGGCGCTCGGCGATGAGCACGCGCCGCTCCGCATCGGCCAGGATGCCGACGATGACGTCGATCTCGGGGACTCTGCCGCGACCGTCGCTCAGCTCAGCCGGCCGTGGCACTGCTTGAATTTCTTGCCCGAGCCACAGGGGCAGGGATCGTTGCGGCCGACCTTCGGCTGGTCGCGTATGAACGGTGCCGCCGGCTCCTCGGCCGCGGCAGCCGGCGACGCGCCGCGCGCCGGCGACGAGGCGACACGGCCTTGCCCCGGCATCGGCCGGGGCTCGGGCTGAGCCGGCCCCGGCGGCCGCGGGGCCAAGGCCCCGAGCCCCGGCGCCTCGGCGTGCTGGAAGCGCAGGTTGGCCGGCGCGGGCGGCGGCGCCTCGATGACCTTCGCGTCCTCCGGCCGGCGGATCTGGAACTTCGACAGAACGGTGATCGTGTCCCGCTTCACGCGCTCGAGCATGGCGCTGAACATCTCGAAGGCCTCGCGCTTGTACTCCTGCTTGGGATTGCGCTGCGCGAAGCTGCGGAGCCCAATGCCCTGCCGGAGGTAGTCGAGAGCGCCGATGTGCTCCTTCCAGTGCGAATCGAGCTGGCGCAGCATGATCTCCTTCTCGATGGCGCGCATGATGCGGTCGCCGACGATCCGGGACTTCGCGTCATACTCCGCGACGACGGCTTCGAGCACGACGCGGTGAACCCCGGCCTCGTCGAGGCCCTTGTCCGACTCGACCATCTGGGCGATGTCGAGCTTCAGCGCGAACTCGCGCTCGAGACCCTTGGCGAGCCCCTCGAGATCCCAGAGCTCCTCGACGCTCTCGCGCGGAATGTACTCGGCGACGACGTGGCCCACGACCTCCTCGCGTATCGCGACGATCGCATCGGCCACGTCCGAGGCCTCCATGAGCTCGGTGCGCTGCTGATAGACGACCTTGCGCTGATCGTTCGCGACGTCGTCGTACTCGAGCAGTTGCTTGCGGATGTCGAAGTTGTGCGCCTCGACCTTGCGCTGCGCGCGCTCGATCTGGCGTGACAAGAGCCGGCTCTCGATCGCCTCGCCGGCCTTCATGCCGGCGACCGACAGCAGGCGCTTCGTGCGCTCGGGGTCGCCGAAGATCCGCATGAGATTGTCTTCCATCGCGAGGTAGAACCGGCTCGAGCCCGGGTCGCCCTGGCGCCCGGACCGGCCGCGCAGCTGGTTGTCGATGCGGCGCGATTCGTGGCGTTCGGTGCCGACGATATGCAGGCCGCCGACCTCGAGCACCTTGGCATGCCGCTGGCGCCAGTCCGCCTCGAGCGCCTCGATGTCGGCGGCCGACGCTTCCGTCCCGAGCGCCTCCTTCTCCGCCGCGAGGCTGCCGCCGAGCACGATATCCGTTCCGCGACCGGCCATGTTCGTCGCGATCGTCACGGCGCCTGGCCGGCCGGCCTGCATGACGATCTCCGCCTCGCGCTCGTGATACTTCGCATTGAGGACGTTGTGCGGAACCTTGCGCTTCTTGAGCAGGCCGGAGAGAAGCTCCGACGTCTCGATCGACGTCGTGCCGACAAGCACGGGCTGCTGGCGTTGATGGCAGTCGGCGATGTCGTCGAGGATCGCGTCGAACTTGTCCGACGTCGTGAGATAGACGAGGTCGGGCGCGTCGTCGCGGATCATCGGCTTGTGCGTCGGGATGACGACGACCTCGAGCCCGTAGATCTGCTGGAATTCGTAGGCCTCGGTGTCAGCCGTGCCGGTCATTCCGGCGAGCTTCTGGTACAGCCGGAAGAAGTTCTGGAAAGTGATCGAGGCGACCGTCTGGTTCTCTTCCTTGACGTGCACGCCCTCCTTCGCTTCGACCGCCTGATGAAGGCCGTCCGACCAGCGGCGGCCGGGCATGGTCCTGCCGGTGAAGACGTCGACGATGACGACCTCGCCGTCCTTGACGATATAGTCGACTTCGCGCTTGTAGATCCCATGGGCGCGCAACGCGGCCGTCAGATGATGCATGAGGCGGATGTTCGCCGGGTCGTACAGGCTCTGCCCGGGCTCGAGAATGCCCGCATCGATCAGCAGCGCCTCGATCCGGTCGTGGCCTTCCTCGGTCAGGTGCGCCTGCTTGGCCTTCTCGTCGATCGAGTAATCGCCCGGCACGAAGAGCTGGGCCTTGACCGGCCTCGCCTGCGAATCGACGACGACGACGTGGTGGCCCGCGCTTTCGGCTCTGGCGAGCGCATCCGCGAGCGACATGACGCCCAGGTCCTCGCCCTTGACGCCCGCGAGAGCGAGCTTCGGCGCCTCGATCGCCTCGTTGGCGGGGCCGGGCGGCACATCGTGCCGCTTCAACCTGGGGATGAGCGCGTTGATCCGGACGTAGAGCTCGGTGCTCTCCTCGGAGCGGCCCGAGATGATCAGCGGCGTTCGAGCCTCGTCGATGAGGATCGAGTCGACCTCGTCGACGACGGCGAACGCGAGCTTGCGCTGCGCCCGGTCTTCGATGCGGAAGGCGAGATTGTCGCGCAGGTAGTCGAAGCCGAATTCGTTGTTGGTGCCGTAGGTGATGTCGGCGGCGTAGGCGGCCCGCTTTTCCTCGGTCGTCTGTCCACTCTTGATGACGCCGACGGTGAGCCCGAGGAAGCGATAAACCGGCCCCATCCAGTCGGCGTCCCGCTGCGCGAGGTATTCGTTGACCGTGACGATGTGCACGCCGTCGCCGGTCAGGGCATTCAGATAGGCCGCCAGCGTCGCCACGAGCGTCTTGCCCTCGCCCGTCCGCATCTCGGCGATCTTGCCCTGGTGCAGCGCAATGCCGCCGATGAGCTGGACGTCGAAATGGCGCATGCCGAGTGTCCGTCGCGCCGCCTCGCGCACGACGGCGAAGGCTTCGGGGATCAGCGGATCGAGGCTGCCCGTGGACTTGTATCGGGCCTTGAGGTCCTCGGTCCGGGCCTTGAGCGCGGCGTCGTCGAGCGCCTGGATCGTCGGCTCGAGCGCATTCGCGGCCCGGACCTGAACCTGATACTGCTTGAGGAGGCGCTGATTGCGGCTGCCGAACAGCCCCGTGAGCAAATTCGTGAGAACTGAGGCCAAACCGGATCCTTATTACAGAAGCCCGCCGCAGAAGCGAGGCGCTATTCTAGGGGCTTCCCCCACATATTGGGACCAAACCCTCGTGGAAAAAGGGGGTCAGAGCCCCTTTTTCCTGCGCGGCTGTCACCGTATCCCGGCCGGTGTTAACCGATGGGCGAGGGCGAGTTCCGCAGCGCGCCGCTTCGGCGCGCGAGAGAGTCTCCGCCAGCGCCCATCGGTTAACGCCGGTCGGGATTGGCGATAGCGCCCGGGAAAAAGGGGCTCTGACCCGCCTTTTCAGTTAATGAAGGTGAGAGGATCTACTGCACGGCCGTCCCGAAGGACCTCGAAGTGCAGGTTCGGCCCGGTCGCGCGACCGGTGTCGCCCATGCGGGCGATGACGTCGCCGCGCTTGACGGTGTCGCCGACAATCACCAGGTTCTCGGCATTGTGCGCGTAGCGCGTGACGTAGCCGTTGCCGTGGTTGAGCTCGACCATCTGCCCGTAGCCGTAGCGGTCGCCCGCCCAGGTCACGACGCCCGAGGCGACGGCCACGACGGAATTGCCCTCGCGGCCCGCGAAATCGATGCCCTTGTGAAAGGCGTTGCGCCCGGTGAACGGATCGATGCGCTCGCCGAACCGGGACGAGATGTAGCCCGAATTGACGGGACGCCCTTCCGGATGCACCTCGTCCGCGAGCTTGCGATTGAGCAGGAGATCCTCGAGCACGCCGAGCTGCCGGCTACGGTCGGAAAGCTGCACGTCCAGGACGTCGAGCGAACTGACGAGGCTGTCGAGCCTGTTGCCCTCGGCCGGCACAAGCTCCTCGGGTCCGCCGACAGCGGGCTCGGTGGTGAAATCGAACTCGCCGTCGCTCAGGCCCGCCATCTGGGTCAGGCGCGAGCCGAGCGCGTCGAGGCGCACGACGTGGGCGTTCATCTGCCCAAGGCGCAGCGCCAGGGCATCGACATTCTGCTGCAGGGAGTTCCGCGTCGCGGCCAGGATTTCCTGCTGCTCGAGGATTTCAGACTGCCACTCCGCCACTTGCGCGGCGGGATTGTGCACGCCGAAGAGCTCGGCGGCGCGAAAACCCGTGTAGAAGGTGACCGAGCAGATGGCAATAGCGGCGAGCGACAACAATAGCCAGACACGGCCGGTGCTGCACTGGCCGAGCAAGCCCTTGTCCTTCGACAGGAAGACTAGTTGCATGCGCGATCGCCTCGATGGAATTCGGTGTCGGCGTTATTATTCTCATGTGACCGCTCTCGCGACTCGCATGAGCTCGAAGCAACTCGAGTATAACGAATATAGCCCTGCACCTTGCAACCCCGCTATCTTCGGATCCATCCCAAGATCGGTGGCTTTGCGTCCCGTCCTCACGGACGGTTTGCCCCTTACCGCGCCTCGCCAGCATGGGGGATGGTGTGGCCTGGCTCAAGGATGGCGGGCGAAAACATTGAATTCCGTCTCACAATGAGCGCCGACGGACCCCGGCGGATCGGCGATCTGTTGCAAAACGGCGACATCGGCCGGCTGCGGTCCGAGGCGGCGGAACGCCGCGGTCTCAGGGAACGGGTGCGCGCGGCCCTGCCGGCGCATGAGGCCGCGCATGTCGTGAGCGCAGGCTTCGACGACGAGGGGCGGCTTTCGATCGGGATGGACTCGGCGGCATGGGCCGCGCGGCTGCGTTACTCGACGACGGAGCTGCTCGGGAAGGCAATCCGGGTGCATGTGGCTGCGCCGGGGGCGGGTTAAGACGGCGGCGTGGCGCTTAGCGCCGTGGGCTCTCGACGGGCCCTTAATCGGCAGCGGCGGGGATCAGCTGGTAGGAGACCGGCGATCGCTGCGCGTTGTCGAATTCGACCTCGCGGTAGGCTTCGGGCTGACTGAGCAGTGCCCGGAGCAGCAGGTTGTTCAGCCGGTGGCCCGACTTGAAGCCGGTGAATTCGCCGATGAGGCAGCAGCCCAGCAGATAGAGGTCGCCCACGGCATCGAGCATCTTGTGGCGGACGAATTCGTCCTGGAAACGCAGGCCGTCATCGTTCAACACGCGGTACTCGTCCATGACGATTGCATTGTCGAGGCTGCCGCCGAGGGCGAGGTCGTTCGCGCGCAGCATCTCGACGTCCTTGAGGAAACCGAAGGTGCGGGCGCGGCTGATCTCCTTGAGGAATGCCGTCGTCGAGAAATCGAGCGTGGCCTTCTGCCGCTGACGCTGCAGCACGGGATGGTTGAAATCGATTTCGAAATTGACGCGGAAGCCGTCGTAGGGCGTGAAGCGCGCCCACTTGTCGCCCTCGCTGACTTCCACGGTCTTCAGGATCTGGAAGAAGCGCTTCGGCGCCGACTGCTCCTCGATCCCGGCCGATTGCAGCAGGAAGACGAAGGGGGCCGCGCTGCCGTCCATGATCGGGACTTCGGCGGCCGTGAGATCGATGAAGAGATTGTCGATGCCGAGGCCGGCCAGCGCCGACATCAGGTGCTCGACCGTCGCGACGCGCGCCGGGCCCGCCTCGAGCGTCGTTCCCAGGTTCGTCTCGGTGACCCTGAGCGCCTCGGCCGGCACGTCGACGGGCTCGGGCAGGTCGAGCCGTCGAAACACGATGCCGGTGTTGGCGGGCGCCGGACGCAAGGTCATGTACACCTTGGCGCCACTGTGCAGGCCGATCCCGGTGGCACGGATCGACGTTTTAAGGGTGCGTTGCTTCACTGCGACCTACCACGCGCCCATCCCGAGCGCGGCGGCCTCGCACGCTAGCACGCGGCCACCGGCCCGGCAAGGAAGCGGCCTCTCAGTTCGCCTGTCGCCTGAGAAACGCCGGCACGTCGAGCATCTCCTGCAGCGCCGCATCGTCGCCCATGAGCTCCTCGGGGATAGCCTGTTTCCTCTGGACCGACGGGGTGTCGAAGTCGCGGTAGTTGGCCTCGCGCTGCCGCTGCGGCGGCGGAGTCACGATGCGCATCGGCTCCTGTTGCTGCGACCGGATCGCGGCCTGGCCGAGCCCGGTCGCGACGACGGTCACGCGGATCTCGTCCATCATCTCGGCGTCGATGACCGTGCCGATGACCACCGTCGCGTCCTCGGCGGCGAACTGCTTGACCGTGTCGCCGACCTCCTGGAACTCGCCGATCGACAGATCGGTGCCCGCGGTGACGTTGACCAGGATGCCGTTCGCCCCGGCGAGGTTGATGTCCTCGAGCAGCGGGCTCGAGATCGCCGACTCGGCCGCGACGCGCGCGCGGTCGTCGCCCTTGGCTACGCCCGACCCCATCATCGCCATGCCCATCTCCGACATCACGGTGCGCACGTCGGCGAAGTCCACGTTGATGAGCCCCGGACGCGTGATCAGCTCGGCGATGCCCTGGACGGCTCCCTGGAGCACCTCGTTCGCTGCACGGAACGCATCGAGCAAGGTCGTCTTCGGCCCGAGCACGGTCAGGAGCTTCTCGTTCGGAATCGTGATCAGCGAATCGACGTACTTGGCGAGCTCCGCGATGCCCTGGTCGGCCACGCGCATGCGCTTCTTGCCTTCCATCTCGAACGGGCGGGTGACGATCGCGACCGTCAGGATCCCGAGCTCCTTCGCGAGCTGGGCGATGACGGGAGCGGCGCCCGTGCCCGTGCCGCCGCCGAGACCGGCGGTGATGAACAGCATGTCCGCGCCGGCAATGACCTCGTGAATGCGGTCGCGATCCTCCATCGCGGCCTGGCGGCCGACGTCGGGGTTGGCGCCGGCGCCGAGACCCTTGGTGATATTGCAGCCGATCTGCAAGCCCGTCTTTACCTTCGCGCTCTTGAGTGCCTGCGCATCGGTGTTGGCGCAGATGAAATCGACGCCGTCGATGCCGACGCGCACCATGTGCGCCACCGCATTGCCGCCGCCGCCACCGACGCCGATCACCTTGATGATCGCGGACTCGCTGTATCCGTCCATCAGTTCAAACATATCCGTACTCCTCAAAAAGAAACAACAAGATCTAGAGATTCCCCTGAAACCATGACGTCATCTTCCGCAGCACCCTGCCGAAGCCGAGCTTCGACTGCTTCGCTTCGGTTCGCGCCTGCAGCGCATCGCGGGCGTAGAGCAAGAGGCCAACACCGGTCGCATGAATCGGGTTACGCACGACGTCCGCGAGGCCGTCGACGTATTGCGGCACGCCGAGCCGGACCGGCATGTGAAAGACTTCCTCGGCGAGCTCGATCGCGCCTTCCATCTTGGCGCTGCCGCCCGTGAGCACGATGCCCGCGGCAATGAGCTCCTCGAAGCCCGCGCGCCGCAATTCCTTGCGGACGAGATGGAAGAGCTCCTCGTAGCGCGGCTCGACGACCTCGGCGAGCGTCTGCCGCGCGAGTCGCCGCGGCGGCCGGTCGCCGACGCTCGGCACCTCGATCGTCTCGTCCGGGTTCGCGAGCTGCGACAGCGCGCAGGCATATTTGATCTTGATCTCCTCGGCGTACTGCGCGGGCGTCCGGAGCGAGACCGCGATGTCGTTCGTGACCTGCGAGCCCGCGATCGGTATGACGGCCGTGTGCTGGATCGCGCCGCCGCAGAAGACGGCGATGTCGGTCGTCCCGCCGCCGAGATCGACGAGGCAGATGCCGAGCTCTTTCTCGTCCTCCGTCAGCACGGCATAGCTCGAGGCGAGCTGCTCGAGCACGATGTCCTCGACCGTCAGGCCGCAGCGCTGCACGCACTTGACGATGTTCTGCGCGGCGCTGACGGCGCCC
>Ga0315910_10002610_pt1 | contig 15692 bp, 13 predicted proteins | sample EdamamesoilMG_FD_204470 | JGI IMG/M metagenome (GOLD analysis project Ga0315910, IMG submission 204470) | Garden soil microbial communities collected in Santa Monica, California, United States - Edamame soil | ecosystem: Environmental > Terrestrial > Soil > Garden | place: USA: California... | reverse complement strand
ACAAACCGAGTGCTGAACCGTCCGCGTTGAATACTTCGAACACGCGCATATCCGGCTGATACGTGGGAATGTCTTTGCGCTCTTTGAACGACACGCCATATAACTCACGTGCAGCAAACAGCACGCCGTCAATCAACACGCGATTCATCTCGAAGTACGGTCGAACTTCACCGGCGTCAAAGGCGTATTTGTCCCTGCGTACCTGCTCGGCGTAGAAATCCCAGTCCCAAGGCTGCAACTGAAACGACGGCTTGCCCGCGGCCTTATTCTGGGCGTCGATCACCTGCTGGATCAAAGCCGCTTCGCGTTTAGTATTGGCGACCGCGGCAGGTGCCAGCTGCGCAAGCATCTTGTTGACTGCATTCGCCGTGAGTGCGGTTTCATCCTCTAGAATGTAGGCAGCGTGATGCGCATAACCGAGCAACTTGGCGCGTTCGGCGCGCAGTTTGACCATCTCGGTCAGAATCGCCGTTGTATCGAATTCACCGCCCAGGCCGCGCACTAGCGATGCTTTATAAATGCGTTCGCGCAAAGCACGATTCTTCATTTGAGCGAGAGGTGGCTGGCCGGTGGTGTTGATTAGCGCAATCACCCACTTGCCTTCCAGATTACGCGACTTGGCGGCACCGGCGGCCGTTGCAATTTGCTCCGCCGAAAGGCCCTCCAATTCGGCGACGTCGTCCACGACCACTGCCGCCGCGTTTACGCCCTTCAGCACGGTTTGCCGAAATCGCGTCGAGAGCGTGGAAAGTTGTTCGTTATATTGCTTGAGTTTGCTCTTATCAATCTCGTTCAAATTCGCGCCTGCACGCACGAAGTTGGTGTGATAACGCTCCAGCAGGCGCAACGACTCCGGGTCCAATTCCAGCGTTGCGCGTTGATCATATAAAGTACGAATGCGCGCAAACAAAACTCCATTCAAATGAATCCGATCGGAATGCGCGGCGAATTTTGGCGCCAATTCCGTCTGCAGCGATTCCAATCCCGGATTGGTATTGGAAGACGTTATGCTGCCAAAGACAGCGCTAGCGCGCGATAGCAGTTCGCCGGAGCGTTCCATCGCGGCGATCGTGTTGTCAAAAGTCGGTGGCGCCGAATTGTTCGCTATCGCGTCGACTTCACGCTGCTGATCGGCCATGCCCGCTTCCAGCGCGGGCTTGAAATGGGCATCGGTAATTTTATCCAGTGGAGGCGCTTGATAAGGCAGCGAACTGGCACGGAACAACGGGTTTTCGGTAGTCATGGTCAGCGGAGCGGTGTGAGTGCAACTTGACAGCAAGAAGGCGGAAAGCAACAACGATTGTGCGCGCATACTTTATCCGGTCAATAAGCGAACTTCGCCTCGATCCAAGGCTTCGGGCGTGCCGTATAGCACGATGACATCGCCGGCTCGCAGGACGGTGCTGAGTTCAGGTTGACGGCCGACGATGCCGTCGCGGCGAATGGCCGTAATGCTGGCGTCAATCGCCGCAAGATTCAACTCTTGGATGCTGCGTCCCGCGGCATAGGCGCCCGGCGGCAACACAATGGAGTGCAATTCTTCCCGCAAGGTATGCGTCTCGTCGATGGGACGTGCGTCGTCGCGTCGGAACAATCGCCGCAGCATTGAGTAACGATCGTTGCGAATGTCGTCGACCGTCTTGACTACACGTGCCAGCGGCACCTTGAGCAACAACAACAAGTGGGACACCAGCATGAGGCTGGCCTCCAGCGTCTCCGGCACGACTTCGGTCGCGCCGGCTGCCTGCAGTTCATCAAGTTTGGTGTCGTCCTGCGTGCGTACAAGCACCGGCAAGTCGGTGCGGAGTTCGCGCACCGAACGCAAGATACGCAGCGAAACGTCGGGGCTTGCAAAAGTGATCACCAACACTTTGCAGTGCTCAATGCCCAAGGCTTGCAGGATCTCGGGTTCCGCGCTGTCGCCGAAAATAACGGGATCTCCGCCTTGGCGCGCCTCACGCACACGCCGCGGATCCAGATCCAGCGCGATGTACTCGATGCCTTGCTTTTCCAGGACGCGCGCCATGTTTTGCCCGACGCGACCGAATCCGCAGATAATGACGTGATCGCGCTTGGCTGCTTCATGTGTTGCAGCTAACTCCAATTGCAACTCGCTGCGCATTTGATCGGGACGACGCAGGATGAAAGCGGCAATTTTTCCGCTCTGTCGAATTAATATTGCGGCCAGCGCCATGCTGATGACGGTTGCCGCCAGCAATGGCTGTAATAGAGCGGGCTCGATTAGCCCGTCGTTCAACATCAGCGTGAGCAAGGCAAAGCCGAATTCGCCGCCTTGCGCAATAACGATGCCGGCACGCAGGGAGTGATACCAATTGCCTTGCAGGTAGCGTGCGAGCATGGCGACCACCACGGCTTTCACTGTGAGCAGCACGGTTACCATGACCAGCACCAGTCCCAAGTGCTCGAACACAAGGCGCAGATCCAGCAAAGTTCCGACGGTGATAAAAAATAGTCCCAGCAAAATATCCCGGAACGGTCGGATAACGGTCTCGATTTGATGGCGATACTCGGTTTCCGCGAGCATCATGCCCGCCAAAAACGCGCCCAATGCCAGCGACAATCCAACCGCGTGTGTCGCCCATGCGCTGGCGAGCGTCACAAGCAACACGGCAAGCGTGAACAGTTCGGTACTGCGTGCGCGGCCAATTTCATGAAACAAGGGCCTCATCAGCCATTTGCCGCCGGCCAACACGATCAGCAATGCAATTGCGCCGCGCAGTACCGAGCCGGCAATCGCGGCAGGGTCAAACGATTCTTGACCGTGCAGAGCATTTTCCAATGCCAGTAAAGGCACGAATGCCAAGTCTTGGAACAAAAGAATGCCGACTGCGTAGCGCGCGTGCGGGTGATTGAGTTCGAGCTGCTCGGATAGTTGCCGAATTGCAATGGCGGTAGACGACATGGCCAGCGCACCGCCCACGGTAATCGCTATCAGCGGCGTCAACCCCATTAACCAAAACGCCGTGGCGAAAAGGCCGGTGGTCAGTATCATTTGGCCGCCGCCTAATCCCAGTACTTCGCGGCGCATCACCAGCATGCGCGGCAATGAAAATTCCAGCCCCAAGGTGAATACCAAGAAGACCACGCCGAACTCGGCCAATACCTGCGTGGTAGCGTCCGAGGGTGCTAAGCCGAGCATGTTGGGGCCCAGCAGCATGCCTACGGCCAAATAGCCCATGATGGGCGGGAGTTCAAAGCGGCGAAACGCCGTGACAACCAGCACCGAAAAAGCCAAAAGCACGAGCAGTTGCGATAACGGGGTCGATGTCATATGAACACTTTAGCTCAAGTTCGACGGCTGATACGATGCCAACTCGCCCGTCACCTACGGATATCGCACGCGCATGCTCTTGAACGTTGATCGCTCGACCGATGGACTTGCGCTTGCTTTGAGCGGCGATTGGTCCATCGACCGTGTCGCCGAAATCGAGCGATCTTTGGCCGAGCTGGATGGCGCCGCGCCGCGTGCTGTGCGCGTCGATTGTTCGAAGTTGGGCGCCCTTGATCTGTCGGCGGTATGGTTATTGCGAGGGCGATTGCAACACTGGGCGGATGCGGGTGCGCGCATCGACTTCGTCGGAAAACGCCCCGCGCATTTCGATTTCATCGATGAATTCACGAAAGACGCCGAACCGGCGCCGCAAGCAGGTGAGCCGCCGGCGCGGTGGGCGGCTTTTCTAGCGGCCTTCGGCAGATTTTGGGTGGGACAGAAAGAAAGCGCATCGTCGGTAACGGACTATTACGGTCGCGTTATGATGACGATGCTCCGCGCTTTTGGTCACCCTAAGCGACTGCGGCTGCCGTCCATTACCCGACATATATATGAGACCGGCATTCAAGCGGTGCCAATTGTCGCGCTAATAGCGTTTCTGATAACGCTAGTCATTGCCTATATCGGCGCACAACAACTCAAACGCTTCGGTGCGGAAATTTTTACGGTGGATCTGGTTACCGTTGGCGTGTTGCGTGAAATGGGCGTTTTGCTCACGGCCATCATCGTCGCCGGCCGCTCCGGCAGCGCGTTTGCCGCAGAGATCGGCGTGATGCAACTAAACGACGAAGTGGATGCCCTCAAAGCGATGGGCATCAATCCCTATGAGGCATTGGTATTGCCGCGCGTTATCGGCTTGGTAATCGCGTTGCCGTTGCTAACGATTTTGGCGGATGCCATGGGATTGGTGGGCGGTGCATTGTTGTGTCAGTGGTTACTCGATGTGTCCTTTCCGCAGTTCGTCGCGCGTATGCAGGATGCGCTGGCTCCGACGACATTTTGGGCCGGTTTCGTTAAGGCGCCTGCTTTTGCTTTTCTGATCGCCATGACGGGTACCTATCGTGGTATGCAAGTGCGCGATTCGTCGCGTGAGCTTGGACGGCTGACCACGGTGGCGGTGGTGCAATCGATTTTCTTGGTGATTCTTGCCAACGCCATATTTGCCATCATCTATCTGGAAATCGATTTCTGATGAAACCGATTATTTCCGTGCGTGGTGTGGTCAATCGCTTCGGTGCGCAAGTTGTGCACGACGGCGTGGAATTCGACGTCTATGCGGGTGAAGTGCTAGGCATCGTGGGCGGCTCGGGCGCGGGCAAGTCGGTATTGCTACGCACGATGTTGGGCCTGCGCAGACCCGACGCAGGCACTGTGTCCATTGGCGGCAAGGAACTTACACGCATGTCCGAGGCCGAATTAGCGGCGGTCAAACGCTCATACGGCGTGTCGTTTCAGCACGGCGCGCTCTTCAGCGCACTAAGCGTCGCCGAGAATGTGCAATTGGCGATGCGGGAAAACTTCGATTTTGACGAATCCACGTTGCAGGCATTGACTGAGTTGCGATTGCGAATGGTGGGACTCCCGGTGGACGCGGGGCAGAAACTACCTTCACAACTCTCGGGCGGAATGATCAAGCGCGCCGGTCTGGCGCGCGCATTGGCGCTTGATCCGGGCATTTTGTTCCTGGACGAGCCCACCTCCGGCCTTGATCCGATCTCCGCCGCAGCGTTTGACGATCTCGTTCTGTACTTGCAGAAGAGCCTTAAGCTTACCGTCGTAATGATCACACACGACCTGGATACGATCATGACCACTTGCGACCGCGTGGCAGTATTGGTGGACCATAAAATCATCGTCGATACGTTGGACGGAATCGTGCAGAATCCGCATCCATGGATACACGAATACTTTCACGGCCCACGCGCGCGTGCCGTGCGCGCTAGTTCGCGACGCACCGGTACGAAGGAATAAATCATGGAGCGCGATGCAAATTACGTGGCCGTCGGCGCTTTCATGCTGCTGCTGTTGGCGATGGCGGTATGGTTCGTACTTTGGTATTCCGGCTCCAGCGACCGTCGCGAGTACCAGCAATACGAAATTTATTTCACCGGCAGCGTGAGCGGTCTCGATCCCGGGAGTCCAGTGCGTTATCTCGGCGTGGACGTCGGTCGAGTGCAACGCTTGAGCATTGATCCCAAGCAACCGGGCCGCGTGAAAACCATCGTCGAAGTCGATAAGGCTGCCCCGATTTCCGCCGCCACGCGTGCCTCGCTCAACATGCAGGGTCTTACCGGGTTGTTATTTATCAATCTCAAGCAAGCAAACGGCGCAAATGGCGATACGAGTTTGCAGCAAGGCGACAACTTTCCGGTAATCGCATCTGAAGCGTCCGATTTCGACGTCTTGCTGGCCAGTCTGCCGGAACTGATGAGCCGCGCCTCGCGCGTGTTCTCCGATGAAAACGTTAACGCGTTGAGCAAGACGTTGGAGAATCTGCAAACCGCCACCAACAGCCTGCCGAAAACCGCCGAAGAGATCGGCAAATTGGTGAGCGAAGTTCGAGCAACGGTCCGCGACATCGATGCGACGATAGCCACAATCAAAGGCGTTACGGACGATGCCGGACCCGAAATCAAGCGAGCAATCGAACGGTTGGCGGCGGTATCCGACAACTTAGCGAAAGCGTCCGAACGCGTCGATAAATTTGTCGCGAACAGCGAAGTGCAGTTGGGTCATTTGAGTAATCAAGGGTTGTTCGAGTTGGAGAGGTTGTTGCGCGATGCGCGCGGCGCGGCCAACGAATTCCGCGATTTGTCGCGCAGTCTCAAGCAAAATCCGGCACAAATAATGTACGAGCCGCGTGTTTCGGGCACGGAGATTCCGCGATGATCTTGCGCATGCAACGCAGAGTTTTAATTTCGACAATGTCCGTCGCGATTGTATTGCTAGGCGGTTGCACCGGCAGTTTGCTCGAAACTAAGTATGCTGTGCCTACCACCTATGTACTCGCGCCCTTACCGGCATCGGGCAGCAAAGCTTCGAGTGCAGTCGATATTGCGATAGCGGTGCCCGCTGCAGCGCCTGGTTTGGATACGGAGCGCATCGCCACGTTGCACGAGGCGCGCCGTCTCGACTATTACCAAGACGCACGCTGGGGCGCCACCGCGGCGGCCGTCGTCCAGTCTATGATCGTTGCTTCGCTGCAGAATCAACAACTCTTTCGCAGCGTTACACCGGAGCAGGCGCGCGTTAGCGCGACGCACTTGCTCGATTTGCAGCTGCGGGATTTTCAGGCCGAATACGCAAGCGACGGTGCCGTGCCGGCCGTGCACGTGACGCTGGTCGCAACACTCGTCCGTCTTAAAGATCGCAAGTTATTAACCAGCTTTTCGACGACGGCCACGGTCCGCGCGCAGGAAAATAAATTGAGCGTTGTTCTCGCCGCCTTCGAATCGGCGTCGCACCAAGTGATCAAGGAATTGAGCGAGAAATCGGTCGCAGCGCTGGCGAGCGAAGGGCCCTAAACGGCGATCGCGCGTGGCACTTCCTTAACGGCGTAAGCGTGTCCGATCTCTACACGATTGCGGCCCGCGACTTTACCGCGATACATCGCGGCGTCGGTGCGAGCCACGGCGTGATCGAACTCCTCATTGTGAAGCCACTCGCTTACACCTAGCGTCGCCGTAATGCGCAACGATTGCGTGTGCGTTTCGCCCTCTGACGTACGCACGCCGACGTCGACAGGCGTATTCGCCAGCACAGCGCGAACACGCTCGGCCGTGGCGTGTGCCATGGCGAGATCCGCTTCTGGCATCAATATCAAAAATTCCTCGCCGCCCCAGCGCGCGAGATGGTCTTGAGTGCGCAAAGTCGCCCTCAGTAAATACGAAGCCGTCATTAACACCTGATCGCCGCCAGCGTGGCCCAACCTATCGTTGATGGATTTGAAGTGATCGAGGTCCAGCAGTACGACGCATAAAGGTCTGCGATGTCGTTGTGCGCGTGCCAGTTCGTAATCGGCAATTTCCAGCAGACGGCGGCGATTCACCAAGCCGGTAAGCGTATCTGTTGTCGCTAAGGCGTGTAGCTGCTTTTCCGTCTCACCCACGGCCCGCGCATAGATAAACGCCATAAACGCGGTTGCACCCAAGTAACAAGCGATATTGAAATTGAGCAGTGCGTGGAGCACTCGATCCGAGACGGGGACCAGCGGTTCGAGCGGTTGCAACCACAAGTGCATGGCAATGTACGTCCCGATGACACCGCAGGTGAGGAGTAATTTACGGAACGTGGTTTGAATCGAGCTGAAGAATACGATGGGAATCAGTATCCACATGTAGTACTGAAAGCCACTGTCCCAGCCCAAGGTGCGTGCCGTCACCAACGCGTGAATGATGACTTCCAACCATACCAGTATGGTCGCTAGGGTTCGCATGCCGCGCGCCACGAGCGTCAAGCTGCCGGCATACACGGAAACGCTTACCAGATTTAGCCACAGCAGCGGTTCGATGCCGAGTAGCGCGAATACGCCGGTGAATGCAACGTGCAAACCCAGCGCGATGAACAACGCAAGCCGCGCGAAGCGCCAGTAGCGTTCGATGGCAATGCTGTTGTTGCTGAGATTGAACGTGGGCATGTTTGTAACAGATGCGGACGCGCGGACGCGCGATTGTCCGCACCCTCACATTACCGTAGGGCGCTAGATTAGAACGGGATCGGTCGCGCAGTCTGTTGTCACGAAGGGCAGGGTCATCCCGAATTCTTAGCGCCGAAAAAATAGCCCAGGATTTGACTTATCGCTGCGGCGAATGGGCGAGTGTGATCTCGAGTGATGAACATCGATATCGATGCTCATTGCCTTGTGGACACATAGCAAGTCGATGAACTATCGAGTGCGTATTGAGCCGAGACATTTCGCCGCCGCGTTGCCAGCAGAAACCAATTGACGAAGTGGGGCAGCCAAGCTGAGTTAATTCAGAACAGGAGAGCAGGGAAGCTAGCTGGGATTATCTGTGGGCTGTCTTTTGTCTTCCAAGAAGAATCACTTTATCGATATGGAGCGGTAACACGGATAGGACCCTCCGCACGTTTCCAAGCACAACTGGAACGGACTCATCAGAGCCCCGCGCGATCCATCATTAGTGAACTTAAAGGTGACCATACCGGCAACCGTCCGCCACGAAGTGAAATTTGCTGCATCGCAATATAGTTTGCATCTACAAATGCGAATCATTATCATTTGTACTCACTGCTGCTTCTGAGCTGGCGGACGATTCCGAAACGTATCGCAGATAGTCTTATGAGTATCCAAACCGCTATTGAATCTCGCGTCGCTCTTCTCCCCGTGCGTGAGCGCGCCGACTCGTCAGCTAAACGCGTGACGCCTCAAACGATGAGGCCGCAAGCGGTGGATCACGACGATCATGGCCAGCCGGCCAACCACAAAACTGAATCGCCCGCCGCAATGGCCCCATGGTTGCAAAGTCCACTTGCACCACCCAAATCGCGTCTCGGCAAGGGCGGTGCGTTTGCACTGGTTGCACTGGCGCACGTCTCGGTGTTGGTCGGACTGGCGAGCGTTCATCCGCAAGTGCGCAGCAAATTTGGCGAATCGCTGCAAGTAGTGATGGTCACGGAACCCGAGGGAAAGAATGTTCCTCCGCCAACTATGCCGTTACCGCGTCTACAGAATTTCGATTTGCCGGTTGATCCTGTTGTGCTCGACATAGCCGATCCGGACGCGAGCGCAATTAGCGTACGTTCACAGCCCGAAGAAGCGGCTCAAGCTCAGCCGACACAAGCCGTTGCGACGCCCAAGGTAGTATCGTCCGTCGAATATGTTCGTGAGCCGGCTGCAAAATATCCGGCGTCCGCCCGCGTCCTGAAACAACACGGTACTGTGACACTGCGAGCTCTCATTGATCCAAGCGGTCGCGCACGTGAAGTAGTCGTCCATCAGTCGAGCGGCTTTCGCACGTTGGACGACGCCGGACGTCAGGCGGTTCTCAATGCGCTATTTAAGCCGTATACAGAAAACGGTCAGGCTCAAGCCGTATACGTTTTTATTCCGATCGAATTCGGGATGGTGTAAGCGATGTGCGTTACCAACCCTTTTTCTGAACGCTTCTTACCGATTGCCGCGCGCAGTCAGGCTTAACATTCAACACCAGCGTAGTGTTGCGATTCGAAGTTCGGAGTAAGAACGTTCATGAACAGCAAAGCAAAATTTCTGACCGCAGCGTCAGTACTGGTGTTCGCTTGTATTGCTGCCTATGCAGACGACTATGCGGGTAAAACCGCCGGCAACGCGCCGCGCTACACATTCTCATGGCCGCTGGATGGCGATGCATTGAAGCCGCGCGGCGGAACAACTAAGGGTGCGCCGATCAAATTGGAACGCGAGCCTTCGCCCGAGTGGCGCGCGCTACAAGATTCCAAACTTAGTGCCCTCGAGCGAGATCGACGCGCCATTTTGGCGATGGCCGGAACGTACCGCGTGACCTTCGATTTTTTGGAAGTAACGTCCTTCGATACGCAGGCCAAATTAAATGCGCCCTACCAGAGCTGGGGCACAGAGAAAGTCTATGTCGATTCCGATAACGGCAAAAACATCAGCCTCGTGCATGTTCTTGAAATGCGAGTCGTGCAACAAGACGGCGCGATCAGTGAGCCAATGGTGACCAAACACTGGCGCCAAGACTGGCAATATGAGCCGACACATGTCGTCGAGTATCAAGGGCTGGAGCGTTGGCAGCGACGCAAATTAAGCACTGCCGAAGCGAAAAATAGCTGGCTGCAAACTGTGTATCAAGTGGACGAGTCGCCGCGCTACGCAAGCGTCGGCAAGTGGCAGCACACCGCCAGCTTCTCGACCTGGTTAAGTACCGAAACGTGGCGACCGTTGCCGCGCCGCGAGTGGAGCGTGCGCAGCGACTATCAAGTCTTGGTCGGCACAAATCGCCATACGATTACCGAAACAGGTTGGCTGCAAGAAGAAAACAACTTAAAGACTATTCTCGACAACGAACGTCATTTGAATATGGCGCAGCCGTACATCGGACGCGAATACGGTATGGCTAGATACGAGCGAATTAAAGACGCGGATTTTGACGGGGCCGATGCGTACTACGCCGCTACCAAACAATTCTGGGATCGCGTTCGTGAGACCTGGTCGAAGGCATTTGTCGACCAAGGCACGATCACGCTACGCGGGCCCGTGGACAAGCTGGGGTTGTTCCAACCGCTGTTTGCTCGTGCGGACGAGATCGCTGAGAAAGGCACTCCACCAAACGCTGCCGACGACAAACTTATCACCAACGCATTGCGCGATATGGGAGCACTGAAATGAATACCGAAGGGCAACTTACTATGACCACATCAAAACCCAAACCGCTCTCACTACCCAAACAATCGGTACAGCCAACTTCATTCGGCCCAGGATTGCCCTGCGTTCGATCGGAAGACCTAATTGGAAAGGATCGCGAAATCATGATCGAACACAGCGGCGTGTACTACCGCTTGCGCGTTACGCGCGCCAACAAGCTCATTTTGACCAAGTAACGATTTACGAATCAATAGATCGGGCAATCAGCTCGACTTTCAAAAATTCTCGCCCGCGCCCGGCGCGTTCATCCCCGAACGCCAGGCAGCCAGCCTCCACATTTACTAACACTGCTCGGCAGTGCCGAGCAGTTTCGGAGACTGGCAATGTATTTGTTTAGAACTGAAAGAATTGTCGCTGCCGCGGTATGCAGCATACTCGCCAACGCATCGTTTGCTCAGGAAGAGCAAACGATGAAAAAGATTCGTGTCACTGCGGACGAAGAGTCGAAGGGCTATGTAGTCACGGCAGCGCGCGGCGGCACCAAGACCGATGCCCCGCTCATCGAAGTACCGCAGGCCATCACAGTAATCAACGCGGAGCAAATCAAGGATCAAAACGCCGAAAATCTGCAAGAAGTGTTGCGCTACGCGCCCGGTGTGCGTGCTGAAGTCTATGGCGTGGACAACCGCGGCGACTGGTTTTCGTTACGTGGCGGTAGCGAAGGGTCTACTTTGCTTGATGGGTTGCGCTTACCGCTCACCGGATATTACGGCCTAGTGCGCAACGAGCCGTATGCGTTCGAACGCATTGAGGTACTGCGCGGTCCCAGCTCGGTGATCGCGGGACAGAACGGTCCGGGCGGCACGGTTAACTTGGTCAGCAAGCGGCCGGACGCGGCGACGCATGGCGAAGTGTATTTGCAGGGCGGTAACTATTCTCTGCGCGAGGTTGGCCTGGATTTCACCGGTCCGCTAAACGACAGCGGCACGTTCCTTTACCGAATCGTCGGGCTCGCCAACGAAACCGATACACAAATCGACTTTGCCGATCAAGAGCGTCACTTTGTCGCGCCGTCGCTCACGTGGTTACCGACCGAATCTACGTCGGTGACCGTGTTCGGCGAGTATCAAGAAGACCGCAGCAAGAACACCAACGCGTTCTTACCGTGGGTGGGCACGCAATTGCCGGCTCCGAACGGACCGGTGCCCAGTGATCTATTTATCGGCGAACCGGAATGGGATACCTACGGCGGTACGCGCAAGCGCGTCGGCTTTGCCTTCGAGCAAGGGATCGGCGAGCAATGGACTTTGCGCGGGCAAGTGCGGCGTGACGATGTCGAAGGCGCGATGCGCAGCATGTATGCGGAGTTTTATAACTTTACCGTCTCGCCGCGCGACTTCGCCTATGGAAGCAATGACCTCGGCGACAACCGCACGGTCGGGCGCCAGTGGTATGTGTACGAGGACGAAAACAAGATAACCAATGCCGAGCTCTTGCTTGACGGCAATTTCGCCACGGGCGCTTTCAATCACACGCTGCTGTTGGGTGTCGACGGTCTACGTTCGAAGGGTCACTTTCGCGGAGCGGGCGACACAGCGTCAGAACTCGATGTGTACGCACCGGTGTATGGCACGTTTCCTTACCCGGCATTCGACTTCGGTCCGGATACCGTGACCGATACGCGCCTGACGGGCGTGTTGCTGCAAGACCAAATCAAGATCGCCGAAAAGTACGTGATCGTTGCCAGTGTGCGTCACGATTCTTCCAAGACTGAAGAAAAGGACAACGCGTTAAGCAAACGCGACGATTCCGCCTGGACCAAGCGCCTTGGCTTCGTCTACATGCCGACGGCGAGCTTTGCGCCGTATGTCAGTTATAGCGAGTCATTCGAACCGGTTGCGAATTCCTCATATGACGATCCCGATACCGGCGAAGCCGTTTTGGTCAATTACACGCCGCAGCGTGGTAAGCAGATTGAAGCAGGTGTTAAGTATCTACCCGTCGACGGCAATATCTCGGCGAATGCTGCGATTTATCGTCTCAAGGAAAAAAACCGCCTTTCGCCGAATCCACTCGGACCGCTCTTCCCCAGCGTGCAAGGCGGCGAAGTCACCGTAGAAGGTGTGGAGGTGGATACATCCCTACAGCTTTCGTCTTTAAACCTGTTGGCCAACTATACCTACGCCAACGGAAAAACCACTGCGAGTAGCAGCGCCGAGCAAGACCTTTCGCTCGGTAAGAAATTGACCAGCGTGCCTAAACACAGTGCATCAGTGTGGGGAGTGAACACTTTCCGTTTTTCCGAGGACAGCGCATTGCGCGCCGGATTGGGCGTGCGCTATGTCGGGGAAACCTGGGACGGCCAGGACTTGATCGCAGTGCCGTCCAATACCTTGGTGGATGCTTTGCTGGCATTTAACTACGACCACTGGGGTGCAGCACTCAACATGACCAACCTTACCGACAAGGACTACGTGGTCACTTGTCTATCGCGCGGTGATTGTTGGTTCGGCAATCGACGCAAAATCGCCGGTACCGTGAGCTATCGATTTTAGTTCTATCGCCACCTATGTTCGTGCTTCGATCCCCGAACCGCGAACTCGGCAGCGCCTCTCAAACGATATCGAGGTGAATCATGTGCGATGAAACATCAAATTGCCTGACGCGAGTGATGGACGATCAATGCACTATGCACGTGACGTGTGTGCAGGATGTGATGCAAAAGATTCAGGCGGCGCTGCAACACATTCCGCCCACGCATCGGCACTACATCGCCAATGCATTGCTCAATATGGCGGTGAGCCGGATGATGACGGAGGGCGGGTCCGCGCAAACATCCACCATCCTTTTGCGTCTGGGCGACTATGTGGGCAGTGGCCATGATGCTCCCGCGGCGGAGCGCGCGGTGGATTTAACGGCGATGCATTCCTAGAGAGTGCTTGAGAATAACGGGAATCTTGCAATGCTAACGTCTGTTCGACCTACACACATTCTGGCGCGCATCACCGCTGCACTGCTCGGCGGTTATGGGTTTACGTGGGGTTGCGCAGCGCTAAGCGTCAGCGGCATGACCGCGTTTGGAATGTCGTATGAGCAAGCGCATACCGCAACGATGTTGGTCGCCTTTCTGATTTTCTTGTGTGCGTTCCTATGGTCGTTTGTCGATACGAACATTGTGCGTGTGTGGTCGGTACTTGCGGGCGGCGGTGCCCTCATGACAGGGCTTGCGTGGTGGCTGCAACGCTTGTTGATCGGATAGAGAGAAAGGCATGTTCGCTAATTTCCGTTTATCGATGACGTGGCTGCATACCTGGTTCGGTCTGGTGCTGGGCTATGTGCTTATGGCGTGCTTCTTCTTCGGCGCGCTGTCGGTGTTCGATCGCGAGATCGATCGTTGGGCGATCCCGGACACGCGTTTTCCCGCGCAACCGATGCCGTCGTTCGATACGGTGCTGAAGCCGATATTCGAGAAGTTGCGCGCCCATCCGGATGACATGGAAGCAACCGCCGAACGGGTGATCGGTCCACTGCCGCATCCGGACACCATGCCGATGAGTTCGTTGTACGCGTACACAACGCATCGCGATCCGCTACTGGGAATAGGCGGCGAATTCGATATCCCGAATAGACCGAAGGACCCCTCCGACGATCACTTGCATGTGCACGGCTATGCCACCATCGATCCGCGCACCGGTGCGATATTGAGCGACGACCATCTAAAAATCGGCAGTGAATTTTTTTACCCGCTGCACTACAGCCTGCATTTCCATTGGCTGGATTTGGGATACTGGATCGTCGGTTTGGCGGCGATGATCATGTTGGTCGCGCTGGCCAGCGGCGTCATCATGCATCGCAAATTATTCCGCGAACTGTTTACGTTTCGCCCGAACAAGAGTACACAGCGCAGCGTGCTCGACTTGCACAATCTAACCGGTGTCGTCGCCCTGCCATTTCACTTCTTTTTCGCGCTCACCGGGCTCATTATTTTTTCCAGTATTTATTTGCCGCTGAGCGAGACGATGCTAAAACCCTTGGCGCAACGGCATGAGATCCTCGAAGCGGAGCGCACTGGGTTACCGCATGAGCCCGCCGGTGTCACCGCGCCGCTCGCGTCCGTCGATGCAATGGTGTTGGAAGCCAAACGCCGTTGGGATGTTCGCGGTATGCCAGGCGAAGTGGGGTATCTCTATATTGATCACCTCGGCGACAAAAATAGTCATGTCAGTGTGTTTCGTGCGGGCAGCGATCAAATCGCGACCGTGGGGCAAGGCGTTCACTTCGAGGCGGCGACCGGTCGTGTTATTCGCGAAGATCCGCCGCCGAATGCGGTGACGGCTGTTAATGACTATTTGGCCGGTTTGCATTTGCAGCAATTTCGTCACTGGTTGCTGCGGTGGCTGTATGTGCTGGGTGGTTTGGCTGGCTGCGCGTGCATTGCCACGGGCTTCATCTTTTTCGTCGAAAAGCGCAAGAGGCAACACGCCAAAGTCGGTGATGGCGGTGCGCGCATCGTCGATGCGCTGGCCGTAACCACGGTAACAGGGATGGTGATTGCGACGTCATCGATTTTAATCGCCAATCGATTGTTGACCACCGACTTGCCGATGCGTGGCGATTGGGAGGAGCGTGTGTTTTGGTGTGCTTGGATTGTGGCGCTACTGCACGCGCTCTGGCGCACTACCCCGGTATTGCGAGCAAGGATTGCGCCAGCGTGGCGGGAACAATGTTGGGCAATTGCACTTCTGGCAGTGACTGCCGTCCTCCTCAATTGGATTACGACCGGCGATCATCTTGTTGCCACGATCTCGCAACGATATTGGCCGGTCGCGGGATTGGATTTGAGCTTGCTGGTTACCGCAGTCATTGCAATTGCTGCGGCGCGCAGTCTCGGCCGCCGCGAACGGGCGGGTGTGGGTTCCGCAAATGGCAATGACGATTCGGATATGGAGACGGCGCATGCTTAACGCGTTGTTATTGTTGTTGGCCGGCGTCAGCACCGCGCTCGGCATGGCGTGGTTCGCTTTGGCTAAGGAACCGCACTGGGCGCAAGTGCGTGGATCTGAATCGTTGACGGAG
>Ga0315910_10002609_pt1 | contig 15699 bp, 15 predicted proteins | sample EdamamesoilMG_FD_204470 | JGI IMG/M metagenome (GOLD analysis project Ga0315910, IMG submission 204470) | Garden soil microbial communities collected in Santa Monica, California, United States - Edamame soil | ecosystem: Environmental > Terrestrial > Soil > Garden | place: USA: California... | reverse complement strand
ATGCGCCGGCTCACCTCGAGCGGCTCCGCGAGCCCGCGCAGGTGCACGAAGTGCTGGCCGCTGGCGTCGCGGGCGATGCGCTCGAGGTAACGCGTATTCACCAGCGCATTGCGATGGATGCGCACAAAGCCCGTGCCCAGTTCCTCTTCCAGCGTCTTGAGGGAATCGTCGATGAGGTCCTCGCCGCCCTGGTGGCGCACCGTGGTGTACTTCTGGTCGGCGACGAAACACCGCACCTCGTCGACGGGAATCAGCTTGAGGCCGTCGCGGCCGCGCACGCCGATGTGGCTGCGGCGCGCGCTCTCGCGCGTGGCGTTGGCCACCTGCTGCAGTTGCGGGCGCGTCAGCCGGCCGGCCTTGGCGAGCGCCGCCTGCAGTTTCTCGGCGCGGATCGGCTTCAACAGGTAGGCGATGGCCTCGGAGTCGAAGGCCTGCAGCGCGTATTCGTCGAACGCGGTGATGAAAATGACCGCCGGCGGCTCGGTGAGCGTCGCGAGATGACGCGCCACTTCCAGTCCGTCGATGCCCGGCATGCGCACGTCGAGCAGCACGATGTCCGGCTGCAGCGTGTCGCAGAGCTCGAGCGCGCGGCGGCCGTTCTCCGCCTCGCCGGCGAGCTCGAATCCCTCGGCTTCGAGCAGCATCGAGCGCAACCGGTCGCGCGCCGGCGCTTCGTCGTCGACCACCAGTACGGTAAGGGTCATGGACGGGGGCTCAATTGCGGCTCGCGCCGTCGGCGGCCTGGAAGGGGAAGCGCAGCGTCACGATGTACTCGTCATCGAAGCGGCCGGCCTTCACGGTAGCGCGCTCGCCGTACATGAGATCGAGCCGCTCGCGGATGTTGGCCAGGGCGAGGCGATTGCCTTCGCGCATGGTCAGGTTGGGAGCGGGCAGCGGGTTGCGCACGACAATGGTGATCATGCCCTTGTTGAACTCGCCCACCACGCGCACCACGCCGCCATCGGGGCGTGGCTCGACGCCGTGGTAGATGGCATTTTCCAGCAGCGGCTGCAGCGTGAGGCCGGGCACCAGCGCATCGCGCGGCAGCGAGTCTATCTTCCACTCCACGCTCAGCCGCTCGCCGAGACGCAGCTGCTCCATGCGCTGGTAGGTGCGCGCCACCTCGATCTCGTCGGACAGCGGGATCTGGTTGCGCTTTTCGCTGAGGTTGGCGCGGAACAGGTCGGCCAGGTCCTGCACCGCCTCCTCGGCGCGCGCCGGGTTGCTGCGCGTCAGCGCCGCGATGGTGTTCATGCTGTTGAACAGGAAGTGCGGCCGGATGCGCGCCTGCAGCGCGTGCACGCGCGCCTTGGCCTGCAGCTCGACGTTGTGGCGCCATTCGTGCGTGACATAGAAGTAACGCAGCGCGAGCGCGGTCACCACCAGCGTGATGCCCACGTTGCGGACCAGGAAGGTCCAGTGATCCTGCAGCACCACTTCGCCGCCACCCAGCCAGGCGACGCGGTTGAAGAACCACCAGGCAATGCTGGAGATGAGCATGACCAGCGCGGCGGTGAGCGCCAGCACGATGGCCGAACCCTTGTTCAACGACTGGCGATTCAGGTAACTGCGCAGTGCGCACAACATGCCGGCGCCGAACAGGCCGATCCACAGCAGGAACATCGAGGTACGCCCGAGGTCGGGCCAGAATCCCAGCACCACCTCGTTGCGCGCCAACGCCAGCACCAGCGCCGTGAGCTCGCAGATGACCACGATGGCGAGCACCGCGCGTGCGCGGCAGAAGTCGGGTAGATAGAGCTGGCGGGGCGGCCCGGGGTCACGCGTCGCGGCTTCGCGCGCGGCGGAACTCACTCGGTCGCCGCCTTCTTGAACAGCGCCTGCTTGAGGCGATGCGCGGCGGAGATGTCCTCGTCACCATGTCCCTGGGCGATCAGCTCGGCGTATTCGGCCAGCATCGAATCGACTACCGGGAGAGATACGCCGAAACGCGCCGCCATGTCGCGGCAGATGCCGAGGTCCTTGGCGTGCAGCCTGACCCGGAACCCGGCCGGGTAGCTTTCGCGGATCATGTTCGGCGCGCGGTGCACGAAGTACCAGCTGGAGCCGGCGCCGGCACCGAGCGTGGATACCACGCGGTCGAGCGGCAGGCCGTGCGCGCCGGCGAAGGCCATGGCCTCGGCACAGGCGCGGATGATGCCCGCGCACATGATCTGGTTGGTGGCCTTGGTGGCCTGGCCGGCGCCGCTGTCGCCGAAGTGCTCGATGGTCTTGCCCATGGCCTGCAGCACCGGGCGTGCGCGTTCGAACGCGGCGCGATCGCCGCCACACATGATGGCCAGCGTGCCGTTCTTCGCGCCTTCGACACCGCCGCTCACCGGCGCATCGAGGAAGGACACGCCGCGCGGCGCGAGATGCGCCGCGGCCCAGCGCGCCGTGTCGGCGCTCACCGTCGAGCAGTCGATGACCAGCGCGCCCCTGGCGAGGCCCGGCGTCAGCTTCTCGACGACGGTGCGCACGTCGGCGTCGGCGGACACACAGACAACCACGACGTCGAGCCCGCGCGCGAACTCCTCGAGCGCCGCCGGCGCGGCAATTGCGAGTTCGGTGCCGAGCGCAGCCGCCTTCTCCGCGCTGCGGTTCCATACCGCGGCGAGCAGTCCAGCCTTGTGGAGATTCCTCGCCATGGGAGCACCCATGGCACCGAGACCTGCAAATCCGACGCGCAACATAGGCGCGCAATGTATCAGGGCACGTGGCTACGGAGGAGGAGCCGTCAGCAAGGCTCACTTACTGCAGGGGATGCCGCCTCCGGAGGGCGTTTCCCGTCGTGGCGCGTGAGCGCCTGGAGACACTAACCGTTCGGGCCGCAGATCGCGTCGACGGTGCGCTTGGCATCCATGCGCTGCTGCGTGAGTTCGGCTTCGCTCATGTAGGTGCGATTGCCGTTCTTGTCTTCGTTGTAGACACGGCGCGCCTGGATGGCGAGGTCGTAGTTCTTGCGCGCCTGGGTGCAACGCTCGGCCTGCGAGGTGGCGACATCCTTGTTGACCTGGGCCGCGAGCTTCTGGTCGGCCTGGCTCTGCGCGATCTTCTGGTTGCTGGCGCCGAGCTGCTGGTTGTTGGCGTTCTGCTGCGCGGCGTAGTTGCGCGCGGCGACTTCCGGGGGACGCACGCTGGCACTGCTGATGCGCACCGCGCCGGGCATCGGACGATCCGTGTAGAGCGTATTGCCCTTTTCGTCGACGTACTTGTAAACGTCACCCGCCTGGGTCGCGTTCGAAAGAACGGCACAGGTGAGAACGCTCGCAATGACGGCAATGATGGTCGGTTTACGCATGATTCCTCCGATGCCGGGATTATCGCAGGGTCCCCTATGAGAACCCTTGACCTCCATCACAGACAAGCCCGTAGAGGTGGGGGAATCCCCAAAAAGAGCGGGCCTCCCAGGGTTTTGCCGATGTAGGACGGCGTCCTGGGAGGCCCGATTTGAGACCCCCGGCACAGGCCCGCCAAGGCGGGGCCTGGACCGGAGATGTGGCTTCAGCCGTTGTAAGCGCGCTCGCCGTGCGACACGGTGTCGAGGCCTTCGCGCTCCTGTTCTTCCGTCACTCGCAATCCGATGGTCAGGTCGACCAGCTTGTAGGCGACCAGCGAGACCACACCGCACCAGACGATGGTGGTACCGACGCCCCAGAGCTGCGCCTTGACCTGCGTCCACATGTCGAAGTCGAAGGTCTTCATGTTGACGTAGTCGAAGACACCGGTGCCGCCCAGCGACGGGTCGTTGAACACGCCGGTGAGGACGGCGCCGACGATACCGCCGACGCAGTGCACACCGAACACGTCGAGCGAGTCGTCGTAGCCCAGCATCCGCTTGAGCGAGGAGACCGCCCAGAGGCAGATCAGCGCGGCGACGAAGCCGATGGCGATCGAGCCCATCGGTCCCACCCAGCCGCAGGCGGGCGTGATGGCGACCAGGCCCGCAACCGCACCGGAGGCGGCGCCGAGCATCGTGGGCGAACCTTTGAAGATCCACTCACCGAACATCCACGCCATGGTGGCGGCGGCGGTGGCGAGCAGCGTGTTGGTGAACACCAGGGTCGCGAAGCCACTGGCTTCGAGGTTGGAGCCGACGTTGAAGCCGAACCAGCCCACCCACAGCAGCGCCGCGCCGATCATGACGTACGGCACGTTGTGCGGGGGCAGCGCGGTCTGGCCGTAGCCGACTCGCTTGCCGACCAGCAAGCAACCGATGATGCCGGCGATGCCCGCGTTGATGTGCACCACGGTTCCGCCCGCGAAGTCGAGCGCGCCCTTCTTGAAGAGGAAACCGGCGTGCACGTTGGCCGCGTCAGCCGCCGCCTGCGTGGTGTACGCGTCCGGACCGGACCAGAACCAGACCATGTGAGCGATCGGGTAGTACGCGAAGGTCAGCCAGATGAGGATGAACACCAGCAGCGCGCTGAACTTGATGCGCTCCGCAAAGGCTCCGACGATCAGCGCGGGCGTGATGGCCGCGAAGGTCGCCTGGAAGCAGAAGAACCCGAGTTCGGGGATGTTGGTCGCCTTGCTGAAGGTGCCCGTGAGCGACTCGTAAGTCATGCCCTTCAGGAACATCTTGCTGAAGCCACCGAAGTACTCGGTGCTGCCCTCGGAGAACGCGACGCTGTAGCCGTAGATGGCGAACAGCAACACGCCTACGCAGAAGACGATCATCACCTGCATGAGCAGCGACAACACGTTCTTGCTGCGGACCATGCCGCCGTAGAACAGCGCCAGGCCCGGGATGGTCATCAGGATGACCAGCACCGTGCTCGTCATGAGCCAGGAAATGTCGCCCTTGTCGGGCGGCGGCGGGGCTGCCGCGGCCTCTTGCCCGAATACCAGGACCGGCAACATCAACAACAGCGCTGCGCCGAGACCGCGCATCACGCTGCCACCCTTCGTTCTCTTCTTATCTTGATGCATGTAACAACTCCTCAACGACATCTCAGGCTGCCGCCGCGCCGGATTCGCGCGTACGTATACGCACGGCTTCTCCGACAGGCGCCAGGAAAATCTTGCCGTCACCGGTTTTTCCGGTGCGACACACATTGGTGATGGCCTCTACGACTGCTTCGGCGGAGGCGTCATCGAGCACGATCTCGACGCGCAGTTTCGGAACGAACTCCACCTGGTATTCGGAGCCGCGGTAGTGCTCCGCATGTCCGCGCTGCCTGCCGTAACCGGTGACCTCGGTGACGGTGATCCCCTGCACGCCCAGGCGCGCGACGGCCATTTGCAGGTCGTCGAGCTTCCAGGGGCGAATGATGGCGGTGATCATTTTCATCGCTTTGGCGTCGTTATCCGATGGATCACGCGCGCGCGGCGCGCGTATGCTTCTAGTCAACTGGCCTGTGCTGGGAGTGCAGATTCCATGCCAGCCTCCCGGCACGGTGATGGGGCCCGTTGCGGCGCGAAAGAACGCCGTGGGACCCCGGAAGCGCACAAAATTGGGGCGCCATGCCGGTCCACGCCACAAAACGGGGCGGGGAAGGGTCAAGTTGTTAGGAGAGCCGCTGGTGGAGATACCCAAGGTCGAGGAGTTGCTGCGCAGCCTGATGCAGGGCCTGCCGCCGGGGCTCGTCTCCGGTGCCTCCGGTTTACGCGAGGACCTCGAGAACAATTTCCGCGCCGTATTGCGCGCCAACCTGGGCAAGCTCGACCTGGCTGGCCGCGAGGAATTCGACGCGCAACGTAAAGTCCTGGAGCGCACGCGCGCCCGGCTCGAGGAGCTGGAAAAACGCGTCGCCGAACTCGAGGCGAAACTGACCGGCTCCGCCGGTCGCTGAGGACGAGATCACCGGCACGGATGCCGGGCTTCGCCGGACCCAAGGAGGGGTCATGGCCGTGTGTCGCACATGTCCGTAGCGCGGGTCGCGAGCCGCGCGCAGCTCGGTCTCGCCGCTCCCCGCGTCGAGGTCGAAGTCCACCTCGGTGCGGGGTTGCCGGTATTTTCCATCGTGGGCCTGCCCGCCACCGCGGTGAAGGAGAGCAAGGATCGCGTGCGCGCGGCCTTGCAGAATTCGGGCTTCGAATTTCCCGCCGGTCGAATCACGGTCAATCTCTCGCCGGCGGATTTGCCCAAGGAAGGCTGCCGCTACGACCTGCCGATCGCACTCGGCATCCTGCTCGCCTCATCCCAGGTGCGCTTCCCGCAGAAGTTGCTCAAGACGTGCGAGTTCTACGGCGAACTCGGACTCGCGGGCGAGCTCAGGCCGATTCGCGGGGTGCTGTTGGCCGCGGCGCATGCGGCACGCGAGGCGCGTTGCGTGATCGTGCCGGCCGCGAATCTCGCCGAGGCGAAGTTGGCTGCCTCTACCTCGACGCGCGGCGCGGCCAGCCTGCTCGAGGTTGTCGCGCAGTGTTGTGGCCGGGCTCCCGCCGTCTTCGAGAATGAATACCCCGCATTGCCGTCGTCGCTGGATGGCGCCCGCGCGTCGGCACGACCGGACCTCATCGATGTACGCGGCCAGGCCGCGCCGAAGCGGGCGCTGCTCATCGCCGCGGCCGGTGCGCACAGCATCCTGCTGGTCGGTCCTCCGGGGACCGGCAAGAGCATGCTGGCGCAGCGACTGCCGGGTCTGTTGCCGCAGCTCGATTCCGACGAAGCGCTCGACGTGGCCACCATCGCTTCAGTCAGCACGAGTGGCTTCGATCCGCGGGACTACGGTCGGCGGCCCTTTCGTTCACCACATCACAGCGCCTCGGCCAGCGCAATCATCGGCGGCGGACCGCGCGCGCGTCCGGGCGAAGTCAGCCTGGCGCATCACGGCGTGTTGTTCCTCGACGAGTTGCCGGAGTTCAACCGCGCCGTGCTCGAGGCCCTGCGCGAGCCGCTCGAGACGGGCGTCGTGGCGATCGCGCGCACCGCCTTGCAGGTGGAATATCCCGCGCGCTTCCAGCTCGCCGCCGCCATGAATCCCTGTCCGTGCGGATACCTCGGCGATCCGGCGGGCAAGTGCCGCTGCGCGCCGCCGGAAATCGCGCGTTATCGCGCGCGCATCTCCGGGCCGTTGCTGGATCGAATCGATCTGCGTGTGGAAGTGACCTCGCTGCCCAGCGACGAGTTGCTCGCGGAGACACGCGATCCCCATGCGTTGAGCAGCGCGCATGCGGCCGAATGCGTGCGGCGAGCACGCCAGCTGCAGCGTGCACGCGCGGGCAAGCTGAATTGCGAGATGAACGGCAACGAGATCCAGGAGCATTGCCGACTCGATGCGCCGAGCCGACGGCTGCTGGCGCAGGGGCGTGACCGGCTCAATCTCTCTGCGCGCGGGGTGCACCGCGCGTTGCGCGTGGCGCGGACCATTGCCGACCTGGAATGGGCGAACCCGGAAAAAGAAACGGGGCCCAAGGATTCATCCATTGGCCCCGTGCATCTCGCCGAAGCCTTGCAGCTCCGGCGTGCGATCAGTGCTTGATTACTTGTTCAGGTCGACGATGTGATCGACGGCCTGCTTGACCAGGTCGTCCGGCCAATCGCTGCGGCCACCCTTCGCGGGCATCACGCCGGTCTTGCCATTGAAGCCGTGGATGGCGTGGTTGTAGAGCGTCTCCTTGCCCTGCGCGATGCGCGGTCCCCAGGCGGCCTTGTCGCCAACCTTCGGGGCGCCCGCGATGCCAGCGCCGTGGCAGGCCTGGCAGGCAGTCTCGTAAGCGGCAGTTCCGTCCGCCGGAAGGGCGGCGGCCGCCGTGGCGGGGCCGGTGCTTTCGATCTTCAGCGCCGAGTTGTCCTGGCCGGCGACCGCGACGCGGGCCACGGGCTGCAGGCGCTCTTCCACGCTCTGTACATAGCGCGGATCGGTGGTCACCTGCTTGCCCTGGTGGTCGGCGCCGACGTGCCGCGCAAAGGCGAACAAGCTCAGGGTGACGGCAAACAAGATGCCGAGTACGAGGCTGAAATTGTTGAAGAAATGGGAGTCCTGTTTGCTCATGGGCGCGAAGTATAGCGATGACTGATCTGGCGCGCCCGACAGGATTCGAACCTGTGACCTACGGTTTCGGAAACCGTCACTCTATCCAGCTGAGCTACGGGCGCGGGGGCGGGGATTCTAGCGGTTTAGAGCCAGCCTTTCCGCTTGAAGAAGACCCAGGGTCCGATCGACGAGGCCAGCATGAGGCCCATGGCGGCCCAGAACCCCCAGGTTTCGTGCAGCCAGGGCATTTTCGAGAAGTTCATTCCGAAAACGGCGCCGATGACCGAGGGCGGCAGCAGGAACACGGTCACGACCGAGAAGATCTTGAGGATGTTGTTCTGGTCGATGTTGATGAGGCCGAGAGTGGCGTCCAGGATGAACGACACCTTCGTGCCGAGGAACGAGGCGTGGTCGCTCATCGCCAGCACGTCGCGTGACAGCGTGCGGAAACGCGCGCGCACCTCGTCCGACATGGGCACGACGGTGCTCTGCTGCACGAACGTCAGCAGGCGGCCGAGGCTCACCAGGCTCTCGCGCGCCTTGGAGATCAGTTCGCCGTTCTGGCCGAGCCGCTCCAGGGTCTTGCGGAAATCGCGGAACGCGCCGCGTTTGCGGCGCGAGGCGCTGAACACTTCGACCGAGGCGGCATCGAGATCGGTGGCGACGCGTTCGATGACATCGGCCACGCGGTTGACCACCGCTTCGACCAGGCCGGCGAGAACCGCCGGCGGCGAGTTGCAGGAATTCGGGTGGCGCTCCGCGTAGGCGATGAACCTGCGGAACGGCAGCGGATCGACGTAGCGGTTGGTGACCAGCTTGACGCCGGAAAGGATGAACGTGATCTGCGTGCTCTCGGGCAGGTCGCTGTCGAGCTTGGTCACGACGGTCGCGGTCATGTAGAGCGCGCCGTCTTCCTCGTACAGGCGATTGGAGGCCTCGATCTCGCGCATCTCGTCGCGCGTCGGGACGTCGATGCTGAGGAAACTCTCGACCTGCTTTTCTTCGCCCGGCGTGGGTTCGAGCAAGTCGAGCCAGATCGCCTCACCCGGAATGGCCGCGCCCGCGCGCAACTCGAAGCGCGCCAGGCCCTGGGGTTGTGGGACGAACGCGCTCAGCATCCTGGACCAGCCTTCGGGGCGCCCGAAAATGCGGCCAGCGCGAGCGCTAGCGGCGCTGCCTCTCGCTCGCCGCGAGATCGTTGACCAGCGAGAACAGCTCGGCGTTGCCGCCGGCCTGGGAAACGCTGGCGGTGTACTTGCCGCCCACGATCATCACCGGGACGCCGGTGACCTCGTAGTCGCGCGTGGCCGCGGCGGCGAGTTCGACGTTGTTCGCGACCTCCGGAGAATCGTAGGCGGCATTGAATGCCTGCTCGGCCACGCCGTGCTGGCGCAGGAAGGCCAGGTGCAGCGCGCGCGCCTCCTCGTCGGTCTGCGCAGCCAGGAAGTTGCCGTCGCGATGGATGGCCTCGAACACGCGCGTATGCAGGTCGTTCCGGCGCAGGGCCTGCAGCGTGTAAAAGAGCTTGGCGTGCTGGCGATGCACCGGTCCCCAGATCACCGGGATGCGCACGAACTCGACGTAGTCCGGTTTGCTGAGGGTCCAGCTTTCGATCGTGGGTTCGAGCGCGTTGCAATGACCGCAGCCGTACCAGAACACCTCGTTGACGAGCACCTTGCCGCGCGCCGGCTTGACGGGCTGCGGCTTGGCGAGGGTCGTGTAGTTAGTCCCCGCCTGCCAGCGGCTGAGCGCCGGCGGGCTGTCGGATCCGCCCGCACAGGCGGCCACCGAGAAGATCACCGCAACGGCGGCCGCGGCGAGGGTGCTGGCGATCAGGTGGCCGCGATGCATGGGTGGCTGCGTGGCGTGATTAACGCAGCCCCTGCAGGTACGACGCGAGATTGCGGATGTCTTCCGGCGTCAGCCGCGCCGCGATCGTGGTCATCATCGCGCTGTTGCGCGTGGCGTGGACCGTCTCCGGATTGGCGCCGTCGCGATAGCGGTTCTGTGTCAGGTAGTCCTGCAACTGCTTCACGGTGTACACCGAGTGCTGCGCACGCAACGCCGGGTAACCCGCGCCGGGATTGCCCTGGCCCGCGGGCCCGTGGCACGCGCCGCAGGCCGGGATGTTGCGCGCCGAGTCGCCGGCCTTGTACAGCGCTTCGCCGGCCTTCCAGTAGGAAGGATCCGCTTCAAGGCCGTTCGGCGTCTGCGCGGCGAAGAATGCCGCCAAGTCGGCGAAGTCCTGCTCGCTCAGCGGCTCGATGATCGGCTGCATGATGGGGTTGTTGCGCTGCTTGGACTTGAACATCGCGAGCTGCTCGCGGATGTACGCCGCGTTCTGGCCCGCGAGATTCGGCCATTCGGGATTCACGCTGTTGCCGTTCACGCCGTGGCAGGCCACGCATACTGCGGCCTTGCCGGCGCCAGCTTCGGCAGAACCCGCGCCGGGGCTGGAAGCGGCCGGGGCGGCTGCTGCGGCCTCTTCGGCGAACGAGACATTGGCCATGCACAGGCTGGCGCACAACAACGCGGCGGCGAACTTCATGGAAAATCTGCTCTCAATCATGATCTTGCGGGCTCCCTCGAAGGCGGCGGATTGTACACTAGGCTCCGTCCCGGGAGGGTTTCGGCGCTTTACCTCGTGAGTCAGTTTCAATGAGTCTATTTCCTGGGGCGCGTTTCCTTCTCTCGGTCGCGCACTTCGATCAATTCCCCGCGGACTTCGGTACCGAGGTGGCCTTTGCCGGTCGGTCGAACGCCGGCAAGTCGAGTGCAATCAACGCGATCACCGTGCGCAACGGGCTCGCGCGCACCAGCAAGACGCCGGGCCGAACCAAACTACTGAACTTCTTCGAGCTCGAACCCGACCGGCGAATCATCGATCTGCCAGGCTACGGATACGCGCAAGCCAGCCCCGATGAGCGCGCGCAGTGGATCAGTCTCATCGAGACATTGCCGGGCCGCGAGAGCCTCACCGGCCTGTTCCTGATCGTCGATATCAGGCGAGGGATTACGGCGCAGGATGAGCAGCTGATCGATTGGGCAGCGGAAGCCGGCTGGCAGGTGCACGTCCTGCTCACCAAGTCCGACAAGTTGAATCAGCGCGAACGCGCCACCGCACTCAAGGAAGCCTCGGCCCGACTGGCCGAAGGCATGACGGCCCAGATTTTCTCCGCCCACGACAAGACCGGAGTCCAAGCCGCCCAAAAGCGCCTGATTGGAATGCTCGCCACCAATCGGGCCGATTCGCCCTGATCGAGCGATGACCCACTAAATGGAGCGGTCGCTTCGACCGCCTTGAAAGGCGGCGGCAGCCGTCAAAAAGAAAGCCCCGGTGGTAAACCACCGGGGCCAGACTAACCCGGCACAGGTCTCGTGTTCCGGGCTACCCGCTCAGGGAGGGAAGCGGGGAGCGTTGTTACGCGCTCAGGTGTTGAGACACCAAGCCCACCTGAAAGGTTCCAAAGTTTTTAAAAAACTTTGGCCCAAAATCATGTGGTTATGACGCGACCTGTTGTTTCGATACTACAGAAACGTCCAGGTGGCACCGAGCGTAATCGTGCCCGTATCCGCGTCGAAGGTGTCGAAGGGCTCGGACGAAAACTGCTCGTACTCAAGGCGCACGCCGAAGCTGCCGAAGTGCACACCGACGCCCGCTCCGTACACCGGCTCCCAGCCGTCGTCCGAAGCACTGCCCACCTCGCTCAACGCGATGTCCGTGTTCCAGTTGACCATGCCAAGGCGCGCATACAGGTCGACGATGCCGATCTCGGCGATCAGCAGGCCCGACACCGACAAGGCATTCGAGTCGATGCTCGCGCCATCTTCATCCACGCCACCGAGATCGATGTAGTTGGCTTCGACGGCCAGCCAATCCAGCGGACGCCAGCCCGCGATGATCTTGAAACCGCTGTCGTCTTCGCTGCCGCTGTCTCCTTCGAAGTCGATCTTGAGCTTCGACTGGGTGATGCCGGCGCCGAGATAGAAACCGTTGTCAGCCGCGGCAGCCTGAGGCGCGATGCCCGCGAGTGAAAGCGCACCAAGAGCGGCAAGCGCCGCGAACTTCATGTTCATCTGAGAGACCTCTCCACTAGGTTAGAAAGCAGGATTAAAGCCCGGAATATATTAACTTTTCCTGAACTTATTCATGCAACTGTGACGGACCACACGGTTGATGCTGACATCGCCGACCAGGGTCCACAAACGATGCTCGGTAGCTTCTCTGTCGTATACCCGCGGTATCGCGACACGGCACTAGTGCGCTTCGTCCCAGTTGGTGCCCGTTCCCACATCCACCTTCAGCGGTACGCGCAGGCTGGCGGCGCCCGCCATGTGTTGCTCGACGGCTGCGGAGACTTCGGCCAGGCGGCCCTGTTCGACCTCCAGCACCAGTTCGTCATGTACCTGCATGATGAGTCGTGCACCGCCGCGCTCGGTACACATCCGGTCCACGGCGATCATCGCGCGCTTGATGATGTCGGCGGCGGTGCCCTGCATGGGCGCGTTGATGGCCGCGCGTTCGGCCGCCTGCTGGAACTGCTTGTTGCGCGCGTTGATGTCCGGCAGGTAGAGCCGCCGTCCAAACACCGTCTCGACGAAGCCCTGTGCCTTGGCCTGTGCTCGCGTCTCGTCCATGTAGCGCTTCACGCCGGGGTAACGCGCGAAATACAGGTCGATGTATTCCTGCGCGGCGCCGCGCGGGATGGCGAGCTGCTTGGCGAGACCAAAAGCGCTCATGCCGTAGATCAGACCGAAGTTCACTGCCTTGGCCGAGCGACGCTGCTCGGAGGTGACTTCTTCGAGCTTCACCCCGAGCACCTCGGCAGCCGTGGCCTGGTGGATGTCCTGCTCGTTCGCGAAAGCGTTGAGCAGCCCGGCGTCACCCGAGAGGTGCGCCATGATGCGCAGCTCGATCTGCGAGTAGTCCGCCGCCAGCAACACGTGGCCTTGGGGTGCGATGAACGCCTGGCGGATGCGTCGCCCTTCCGGCGTGCGGATCGGGATGTTCTGCAGGTTCGGATCCTGCGACGAAAGGCGCCCGGTCGCGGCCACGGCCTGGTGGTAGCTGGTGTGCACGCGGCCGGTCTTCTCGTTGATCTGCTCGGGTAGTTTGTCCGTGTAGGTGGACTTGAGCTTCGAGAGGCTGCGGTGCTCGAGGATCAGCTTCGGCAGGCGATAACTTCCGGCGAGCTCCTCGAGCACGTCCTCGGCCGTCGACGGCTGGCCCGTGGGCGTTTTGCGCAAGATGGGCAGCTGCATCTTTTCGAACAGGATGTTGCACAGCTGCTTGGGAGAATCGAGATTGAACGGTGCGCCGGCTTCCTTGTGAGCCTCGCCGAGCACTTCCATGAGCCGCTTGGCGAGCTCACTGCTCTGGGTGCGCAACATCTGCCGGTCGAGCAATACGCCATGCTCTTCCATGCGCAGCAGCACCGGCACCAGCGGCTGCTCCAGGTCTTCGTACAGCGCCTTGAGCGCCGGCACCGCGGAGATCTGCGGCCACAGCACCTGGTGGAGGCGCAGGGTGACGTCGGAATCCTCGGAGGAATATTCCGCGGCCTTGTCGACCGGCACCTGGCTGAAGGGAATCTGCTTGGCGCCTTTGCCGGCGACGTCTTCGTAGTGGATGGTGCGGATGCCGAGATAACGCTCCGCGGCGGAGTCCATGTCGTGCCGCAGGACGCTGTTCCACACGTACGACTCGAGCATGGAGTCGTAGCGCATGCCGCGCAGCTCGATGCCGTGGCGCGCCAGCACGTGGGCGTCGTACTTGAGATGGTGGCCGAGCTTGGCGTGCCGCTCCGACTCGAGCAGCGGCTTGAGCTTCGCGAGACTCGCTTCCCGGTCCAGCTGGTCGGGCGCGCCGGCGTAGTCGTGGCGCAGCGGTAGATAGGCCGCCTTGCCGGGCGCGACCGCGAACGACACGCCGACGATTTCCGCCTTCATGTACTCGAGGCTGGTGGTCTCGGTGTCGAAGGCGAACAGCTCGGCCGCTTCGAGCTGGCGCAGCCAGTCGGCCAGCTGCGCCTCGGTGGTGATGGTCTCGTAAGCGCGCGGGGCCGCGGCGATGATTTGCGCGCCGGGGTTGATGCCCGCGGCGGGCGCGCCCTCCAGCGGCGGCTGGCCACTGGAAGTAGGCGCATCGGGCGCCGTGGGTGCACCGGCCGGAGCCGCTCCGCCATCGAGTTGCTTGAGCAGCGAGCGCAGCTCGAGGCGCGTGAACAACCCGCGCAATGCATCGTTGTCGGGCGGCTTGCGCTTCAGGTCATCGAGCGACAGCGGCAGCGGTATATCGGTCCGGATGGTCGCGAGCTTGCGGGCCAGCTCCAGCGTGGAGAGGCCGGCACGCAGGTTTTCACCGACCTTGCCGCTGACGTTGGCCGCGTCCGCAACCAGCGCGTCGAGCGTCTGGTATTGGCCCAGCCACTTGGCCGCGGTCTTGGGGCCGACCTTGTCGATGCCCGGGATGTTGTCGGAGCTGTCACCCACCAGCGCCAGGTAGTCGATGATCTGCTCGGGGAACACGTCGAACTTGTTCTTGACGCCCGCGCGATCCAGCACCGTGTTGGACATGGTGTTGATCAGCGTGATCTGGGGCGACACCAGTTGTGCCATGTCCTTGTCGCCGGTGGAGATCAGCACGCTCAGGTTCTGCTTCGCCGCCTCGCAAGCCAGCGTGCCGATCACGTCGTCCGCCTCCACGCCGGTTTCGCGCAGGATGGGCAGGCCCATGCCCTTCACCGCTTCGAACAACGGCTGGATCTGCGAACGCAGGTCATCGGGCATCGGCGGGCGATGCGCCTTGTATTCGGCGAACAGCTCGTCGCGGAAAGTCTTGCCCGAGGCGTCGAACACCACCGCGATGCGCTCGGGGTCGTAGTCCTTGAGGAACTTGCTCAGCATGTTCAGCACGCCGAACACCGCGCCGGTGGGCTCGCCGCGCGAATTGCTGAAAGGCGGTAAAGCGTGGAACGCGCGATACAGGTAGGAGGAGCCGTCGACGAGGACGAGATCGGGGCGTGTGCTCATGCGTCAACGCGGCGGCTTGGCGCCGGGTCTGGATTCATCCTTGTCAGGCGGGGCCGTGACCTCGGGCGCCGGGTTCGCGGGCTGCACCGGCGAGTCGGGTGTCTGCGGGCTGTTGGAGCCTTCGGGGGTCGGCGCGGATGGTGGCGTCTGCGCCGGGCGCGTCACCACTTCCTTCGCCTCGTCGGGTAGATAGAGCGGCCCCTTCTGGCCGCAGCCGGCCAGTGCGCCGAGTACGACGGACAACGCGCAGGCCAGCACGACTCTCGACCCGGCTTCAGACATACATCGCCTTGCCATTGCCCAGCGCCAGCCAGCCACGCGCCACGCGGTAGAGAATCCACACACCTGCGATCAGCGCGCCGATGACCAGCGCGCCGAGCGCGCCGCCGAATGCCATGCCCGCGCCCACGGCGCCGGCACCGCCCGTGAGCGGCGTCGACGCCAGGCTCACGAAGCCGAGCACCGACAGCAGCGCCGCCGAGCCGAAGATGACGACGCCCAGGACCAACGCGGTCCAGAAAGTGCGCGCCTGCCATTCGAAATGCGACGCCAGCCAGGTGCCGCGCGCCGCGTCGCGCCGCGCGTAGTTCATCAGGATGGCGATGATGGAGGGCAGGCCGAACACGAAGGCACCGATCACCGTCGCGCCGGAAGTCACACCCATGAATCCTGACAGCGCATGCAACGCATACATCAGGTGCACGTAGCCCGCGAGCGGATGCGGTCCATTCACTTCCACGACTCCTTC
>Ga0315910_10002608_pt1 | contig 15711 bp, 9 predicted proteins | sample EdamamesoilMG_FD_204470 | JGI IMG/M metagenome (GOLD analysis project Ga0315910, IMG submission 204470) | Garden soil microbial communities collected in Santa Monica, California, United States - Edamame soil | ecosystem: Environmental > Terrestrial > Soil > Garden | place: USA: California... | reverse complement strand
TTCGATCTTCGGACAGTTGTCGTTGTTGTTGGTGCGACCATCCCCGTCGAGATCATTGTCACAGGAATTGCCGATGTGATCGAGATCCTGGTCGACCTGGTCAGGATTGCTCAAGAGTGGACAGTTGTCGGTGCTGTTGGGGACGCCGTCGCCGTCCGAGTCGGGTGCGCCGCAGCCGACGTTGAAATCAGAACCGGCGAGCATGAACTGCGAAGGGTTCACCGCGCAGGGGTAACTGACATTGAGCCACTGCGATTGTCCGCTCGATTCGAATAGATAGCCCGTGAGGACATTCGGCACTACGTCGACCGGCTTTTCCCCGAAGTCCTGGGCGACCAGGCTGATCTGCCAATTCACCGAATCCTGGTCGGGATCCACGTAAATGCGCACGATGTTGAACGTCACGCTTCCGGTTCCGCCGAATGCGGAGTTTTCCGTAACCACTGAAACGCTGGCAGCTGCACCGACGTCGATCCAGAAGGAGCCGGTTCCGACGTCGACCTGGTAGCCACCGCGTACACCAGGAACCACGTCAACGGATGCTGGGCCGTTCCGGTAGTTCGTGACCCGCGCGATCCGCCATTGGCCGGCGTACGCGGCGGTGTTCACTTGAAGTTCGATCGTGTTGAGCTGCAGCGTCAGCACACCGCCGGTGGCCGCTACTGCCGCCGCACCTTCACCGACGGCGTCCTGCACAGAAACCAGATAGTCTCCGCCCAAAAGGACGACCACATATCCCTGCGCGATATTCAGTTGGTAACCCTCGAACAGGCCAGGCACAAGGTCCACGACACGATCTCCAGCGGCATGCGCGTCCACGCGACTGAATTGCCACGTGCCACCGAAACTACCCGCATCCACGCTGACTGCGGCCGTGTTGAAGCTGAGTGTCTTCAACCCGCCGGTCGCCGCGACCGCAGCAGATCCACTGCCTGCCGCGTCGGTGACGATCACCTGTCCGGCTGCATCGACAGAGATCCGGAAATAGCCTCGATTTCCCACGTTTACGGTGTACGTGCCAGGCTGGAGCGTGACGGCGCGGGACCCTGATGCCCAATCGGTCACCCCGTTCACCTGCCATTCGCCAGCAAAGGCGTTCGTGTCGATCTGGATCGTTGGCGGACCTTCCGGGATGGGCGTTGACGATATCGACGTCATGCTGAACCAGACACGATTGAAATTAGGGTCTTGGAGGACACCCCAGCTTCCATAGGTTGCAGCGGCAAGCGAGGGCGGGCCAAACAATGCCTGTCCTGGCGAGTACATGGTGACTGGCGGTACCCCGCGCGCCTCGAGCCGGAACTGGAAGTTGTCTGCGGGAAATCCGGGTGTCGAGGTGGCAGCGCTTAACGCCCGCGTATTCAGGATGTAGAGATCATCCAGATCGATGGTCGGATTCCCGTAGTCGAGGTCATTCGCGACATACACGCTGTTGAGCGCATTCGCCGCGTTGATTTCGTAACGAGCACCGGGAAAGTCGACCACCATCTCCCGCACCGTGAATCCCGCCGAGGTCGCGACGGCGGGAGTTCCCTGATAGATGTAGTAGCCGCTCAAGACGTCGTTGACGTGGAAGTACGGTATTGCCGTTCCCTCCACGCTGTATACGCGAGCGGTGAAATCCACCCGCAGCGTGTCTGCCATCGAATCCGCTGTCGAGGCAGCCATCAATGAGAAGGCGCAGAGGAGCTTGCTCAATTTCGAGATGCCACGCATGACACATCCTCTTGTTCGTTTGGGCGGTAGGCAGCCCCGCTGGAACTTTCTTTTTCTTGGGTTCCGCGGGTGCGGCTGGCAAGGCAATGAATCCTGCGCCAGGCCGGAATCTTCTTCGTGAAGCAGGCGCACGTTGCCGCAATTCATCGGCATCTGCAACACGCACGTCGCCAGTAGTTTGCGCAGTGCACTAGTTCGATCGAAGGTGCACTCCTAACATCTATCTACCAGGGACGAGATTTACGACGTAAGCCCCTCTTTGAGCTCAAGTAGTTTGGATGGACGATGTGCCTGAATTCCGGTCGGCGACCGATTTGGCGCTGTGAGATGACTGCCGTCCAGGGGTATTGCACCAAAATCAGGCGGGCGATCCGCGGAGGATTTCCGATCGATCCACCCAAAAAGCAGCGAACTTGCTGCGGTGCGCATCACCAGCGCTGGTGAACGAACACCTTGACCTCGGTCGAGTAGACCCGCGTAAGCGCAGCCAGCAGGTCGGCGTCGAGCGCGCCTTTCGAACCGGCGGCCACGTTCTGCTCGACCTGTTCCACGCGCCGCGCGCCCGGAATCGAACAGGTCACTGCGGGAAACGACGCGATGTAGCGCAGCGCGAGTTCGGGCAGCGTCATGCCGGCCGGCAACAGGGCGCGCAACTTCTCCACCACCTGCAAGCCGCGCTCGTAATCGAAGCCGGAGAAGGTCTCGCCCTTGTCGAACGCCGCGCCTTCGCGGTTGAAGGCACGATGATCGTCCGCGTGGAAACGCGTGGTGCTCGTCATCTTTCCGGTGAGCATGCCTGACGACAGCGGCAATCGCGCCAGGATGCCGACCTTGCGCTCGGCCGCTCGCGGGAACAGCAGTTCCGCCGGACGCTGGCGCAGCACGTTGAATATCACCTGCAGCGTCTGCAGGCCGGGATACTCCAGCGCCTTCAGTCCTTCTTCCACACGCTCGACGCTGGCTCCGTAGAACCGCACCTTCCCGGCCTTCACCAGGTCGTCCAGCACGCCGAAGACCTCGGGCATGTAGTAGACATCGGTGGGCGGGCAGTGGATCTGCACGAGGTCCAGCGCCGGCACCTCGAGGTTCTTCAGGCAGCGTTCCACGTACGCGGTCAGGTTTTCGCGGTTGTAGCTCGCGGCGGTGTGCGGGCTCGAGCGGCGCCCGATCTTTGTGGCGACCCAGAAAGGATCGCGACGCTCGCGCCGCAGGCGCGCCAGCAGTCGCTCGCTGTGGCCGTCGCCGTAGACGTCCGCGGTGTCGAAGAAATTCACGCCCAGGTCGAGCGCGCGATGCAGGCAGCGCATGGCCTCGGCATCGTCCACTTCGCCCCAGGTTCCTCCGATGGCCCAGGCGCCGAAACTGACGCGGGAAACTTCGAAGCCGGTTCGTCCGAGGGCCTGGTATCGCATTCGAATCAACTCGAGGGTGAGACGTTGGAATTGAGCCGGAACAGGTTGGCCGGGTCGTATTTCTGCTTGAGCTTCACCAGGCGCGGATAGTTGGCGCCGTAGTTGCCGCCGACGGTGCTCTTCTCGGCGTCGCTGAGATTGACGTAGTAGCCCGCGGTGTACGGCTCGACTTTCTCCCAGGCGGCGCGCACCTCCGCGCGATTGCGCTCGGTGTTCGCCGGGTCGCCCCATTCGCTCAGGATCATGAGGTTGGCGATGTTCTTGCGGTTCCAGAACGCGGTGGCATCGGGCGCCACGTCACCGACGGCGCCGCTGGCGTTCTGCATGTAGATGCCCGCGGCCCGGGTGGGCTCGTATTCCCTGGCCAGGAATTCCGCGAACGCAGGCGTGATCTCGCGGACGAATCCCGCCTTGAGATAGTGATACTGGTCGGAGACGTTTCCGTCATCGAATTGCCGCTGGATGTCGACGTACTTCATCGCGCGCACTGTATCGCTGAGTGGTTTGCCGATGCGCCGCATGGAGTCGAATATCTTCGCGCCGGCGACGGCATCGCCCGTGTGGCAGACCTCGAGTCCGACGATCTTGCCGTTCTGCTTTTCGTGCGCGACCCAGAAGTCGAGGCTCAGCTCGCGCGGGCCGCTGGCCGTGGTCTCGCGATAGAAGTCGATGACCGCGGGTGCATCGGCCGCTGCCCAGCTCATGCCGCCGCCGATGGCCTGCCGCGAGACCGGGTGCAGCCGGTATTCGAACGCGGTCGCCACGCCGAAGTTGCCGCCGCCGCCGCGAAGTCCCCAGAAAAGATCTGCATTCTCATCGAGACTCGCACGACGCGATTTACCGTCAGCCGTGACCACTTCAACCGACACGAGGTTGTCGCAGGCCAGGCCATGCTTGCGCGACAGCCAGCCGAATCCTCCGCCCAGCGTGAGGCCGCCGATGCCGGTGTCCGAGATCTGTCCCATGGTGGTGGCGAGATCGTGCTGCTGGCACTCGCCGTCGACGTGGCCGCCCCAGACACCACCGGCTGCCACCACGCGGCGAGCCTTGGCATCGACTCGCACGGATTTCATCGGTGACAGATCCAGCAGCATGCCGCCCTCGCAGGTGGACAGGCCCGGGAAGCTGTGTCCTCCGCCACGCACCGCGAGCAGCAGCTCGCGCTCGCGGGCGAAGGTGACGGCTTGGGCGACATCCGCCGCGTCCGCGCATTGCGCGATCAAGGCGGGCCGCTTGTCGATCATGCGGTTCCAGACGCGGCGCGCCGCGTCGTATTCGCCATCGCCCGCGAGGACCAGCCGGCCATGCAGGCTTCCGGCGAGCTCGTTCAGGGCCTTCCGCTCGATGGTGGTGGCTTGTCCCGAGAGCTTGACCGCGGCGAGATCGGTTTCCGCTGGCTTGTCGGCCGCGATCAGTCGCGCGGCCGGGAAGGAGAGTGCGGCGGTGCCGAGCGTGGCGCGGACGAATGTTCTTCTTTTCATCGGGGCACGCTAACACGACGCCGGCATTTCCATGGTCGTTTTGAAATACTCTCGTCCCGCATGCGCGTGTTCGATTTCAATTCCGCCCTGGTCCGGCTGCCTGGCAAGAGCGTGGTCAATGGGCTGCGGGCCAGCCCGGGTCTTGCCCCCGTTTTCGAGGGCGTGCTGGCCGAACACGCGGCATACGTCGAGGCATTGGGTCGGGCCGGCATCCGGGTGACCGTGCTCGATGCGCTGGAGCAATTTCCGGATTCGATCTTCGTCGAGGATCCCGCGCTGGTGTTCAGCGAAGCCGCGGTGGTGCTGCGACCCGGAGCGCCCAGCCGGATGGCAGAGGCGGAGGAGTTGGCGCCCGCGCTCGCGGCCCGGTTTCCCGCGCTGCTCAGGATCAACGCCGGTCACGTGGATGGAGGGGACATCCTCGTGACGCCGCGGCGCGTGTTCATCGGCTTGTCGGCTCGCACGGATGAATCGGGCGGCATCGAATTGCAGGCGCTGCTCGCATCGCTCGGCATCACGAGCCAGGTGGTGCGCACTCCGCGCGGAACACTGCACCTGAAATCGGATTGCTCATTGATCGATGAGGAGACGGTACTCGCGACGCCGGAACTCGCCGCCAGCGGGCTGTTCGACGGCTTCCGGATACTCACCGTTCCGCCCGATGAGCGCGCCGCGACCAATGCGGTGCGCGTGAACGACGTGGTGCTCGTCAGGGCAGGGTGCCCGCGAACCGCGGACCTGCTCACGCATCAAGGGCTGGCGGTGTTGCCGCTGCCGGTGACCGAGATCGCCCGGATCGACGCCGGGCTCTCGTGCATGTCACTGCGCTGGTTCAATCCTCGGGCGTGAGTAGATAGACACGCTGGTCGCGGCACAGGCCCGGAACGTTGTACGGATCGCTGCCGTCGGCGGGAGTCACCAGCTCGGGGCACTGCTTGGGCGGGTCGTTGGTGCGATAACCGTACGCCATGACCTGGCCGCGCTCGTTGCTGAATGCGGCGGTGGTGATCGTGACGCCCGGACGCCCCGCGAGCTGCTTGTTGACGTCGAAGGCGCGGCCGTTGCGCCAGATCGTGCCGATGCCGGTTTCCCATCCGCGGCGCTCGCAGGAATCGGCACCCTGGTTCGAAAGACCGTAGACCGTGCCTTCATTGTCGATCGACCACGCCTGGGCCGAAGTCGTGCGCGGCAGGCTGGGCAGCACGCGGCCTTCATTGTCGCGGCCCCACAGCAGCGCGACGGTATCGCTCCAGCACGTGACTGTTTCCGGCGTAAGTACGCCTGAAAATCCCACGGCGACGTTTCGGTCGTTGATGCCAAACGCGGACGAAATGAATCCCGGCGAGGATTGATCGAGCGTGACCAGCTCGTTACGTAGCGGATACCACTTGGTGGCCGAATTGCCCACCTGTCCCACGACCACGTTGCGCTGGTTCATGCGCGAAGGAGTCTGGCTCGAAGCAGGGCCCACGACCTCGGTGCCGTCCGCGGTGCGAAATACCCAGCGCAGCACGCAGCTGAAGTCGGTGGGCTCGGACACTCCATCCTGGCGAAATGCCGCGCCGGTGACGTTGCCCGGCGTGTTGCCGAAGACTGCGAGCGAAATGGCCAGGAAGCAGTCAGGCGCCTTGGTGATCACGTTTTCGAACCCGCCGGCCTGGGTCCAGCGGATGCCGTTCAGACCCGTCGCGCCGGTCTGCCAACCATAGACATTGCCGTCGCGGTCCACGCTGAGGAGATACTGCGAGAAGGTGTCGGGAGGCACGGGCACCTCGGTCCCTCCGGTCCGCCGCGTCCATACGAAGGACTGCGCCAGATCCGGATACGGCAGAAAGACATTGTTGCCGACGTCGGTAATGCGATAGCAGGTCCCCGTGCCGACGATCAGACCGCGATCGCTGACTCCACCGCCGTTCACACGAATCGCGTACCCGGGCAGGCATTCCGGATGCGATGCCACCGGCGAGGCCACTTCCACCACCTTGTACTTGGGCAGCGGGTTTGCCGAGGCGAACGAGCTCAGAACCAGGCCCGTCAGGACGAGCATGGCGACGTGACTCTTCTTCATATATCCCCTCATCCCTGTTCTGGCGGCGGGCCTCTTCGAGTACTGCCGCCAGAACGGCGTTTGTGACAAGGGGGGCCAGACAGCGCTTTACATAGCGCTTGCTTGCGCGGGGCTTCAGTTCCACGCCGACCGGCCGATAACCGTAGACCATGATTGCCGCCTTCCGATCGGGAATGGGCTTTCTCGTGGATCAATGGTTAGGGCGGTCGCGCGCATGGACGCGGACACGGCTGATCAATGATCGGCAGGGAGGCCGGGCGCAGACCCAGTCCACGGGTTCTGCGGACGGCGGCCCGTGGCTCGGAATCCATGCGGCAGTCGCAATGCGGCGCTTCACGGCCCACGCGCTCGACGCGAACCTGGGTGACCTAAGGGACGAGGCGCCACCGGAAGAACTCGCCGTGCTCGAGCCGGCGGCCCGCGTTCTCGGCGACCTTGAACTGCAGGCCAAGTACCTGCCGCGCCGCCCCTCGCTGCTGCCGCGGCTGGTGAGCGCCATCAACAGCGACTCCAACTCGATGCGCGAGATCGCGAAGATCCTCGCGGAGGACGGCGCGCTGCTCGGTGGTTTGCTGAAGCTGGCCAACAGCTCTTTCTACCGCTCGAGCCGGGCCAAGCCCATCGACAGCCTGGAGATGGCGGTATCGCGCGTGGGCACCGACGGATTGCGCTCGCTGGTGGCCACCGCGCTGCTGCACCCGGTGATGACCGGTGCGCGCGGCGGTCCCTTCTCTTCGTTCGCCGAAGCGACCTGGGAGCACGGTGAATGCGCCGCGGCCTGCGCGGAACTGCACGCGGCCCGCATCGAACATGTCGACGCGTTCAGCGCGCGCCTGCTGGTGCTGCTGCACGGGCTCGCGAGCAACGCGGTGTTCCGCATCGCGCGCGAGCATTGCCTGTCGGAAGCGGATGGCGTGCGTCCCGCCGCGATGGCCAGCCTGCTCGAAGACTGGGTTCCCACCATGGCAGCGCGCATCGCGGAGAGCTGGGATCTTCCCGCCGACCTGCGCGGTGCGCTCGCAATCCCTCGCGGCCCCGGGCTCGCTCGCTCGGTGCACTTCGGGCGGTTGGCCGGTGCACTGCTGATCCTGGTGAATCGCGGGCACCTGCGCGAGCTTTCGGCGCGCGCCATCGTGCTGGCTGACGACCGTCATCCGGATGTCGACCGGTTATGGTCGCGTCTGGCGATCAAGCATCTCGCTGCAACGCGCTGATCGCGGTCGGCCGGTCCCGGCGCGACTGACACACATCAAGTTTGTCTAACAAACACGGGAAACCCCGACAGTTTTTCCCTTGAGGGCGCACGTCGCCGAACACCGACGACTTGTCAAACCGTCTCGCTACTCCAATGCTGCGCGCGGTCGCCGCTGACACACACCATCGGCTTCCACCGACAGTCCAGTTTCCGGCGTATCCTATCCTGCGCATGTTTGTTAGGCGGGAGATGAAGCCCGCTGCCCACACTCAAGGACATCTGCCCGGCGGTAAAGCTTGCCCGCTGAGTTGATCGATTGCGTCCTGGAATTCTTGCACCTCGCCTCGGCACGCCGAGTTCGCGGGATGCCCGCCCGTTCACCGAAATATTTCCGACACATGAACAAACAACAAGTTGCCGCTCGTCCGACCCTGGTCCTCGCGCTGTTTGCCACGCTTTGCGCGCCCGGCGTGTTCGCCCAGACACCCGGATTGGTCGCGGCCCTCTCGTTCGATGAAGGCACCGGTACCAACGCAGCCGACAGCTCCGGCAACAACAACCGTGGCACGCTGGTCAACGGCGCCACGTGGTCCACCACCGCGAAGTTCGGCAACGCCGCCAGCTTCGACGGCACGAACGATCGCATCGACGTCGCCGACAGCAATTCGCTCGATCTCACCTCGGGAATGACACTGGAAGCCTGGGTTCGTCCGACGGCGAGCAGCGGGTATCGCACGGTCCTGCTCAAGGAGGTCTCCGGCGAACTGGCTTATTCGATCTACGCGGCCGACTCCGACCACTCCACGCGTCCCTCGGGATGGATCCGCGTCGCCAACACCTCGCGGTATGCCGATGGGACGGGTGCATTGCCGCTCAACACTTATTCGCACGTGGCGGTCACGTACAACGGCTCGTCGCTGGTGTTCTACGTCAATGGTGTGGCCACGCGAACCACCGCCGTCACCGGCAACATCCAGACCTCGACCATGTCCCTGCGCATCGGCGGCAACACGATCTGGGGCGAATACTTCCAGGGCCAGATCGACGAGGTGCGCGTCTACAACCGCGCGCTCACGCAATCCGAAATCCAGACGGACATGGTGACGCCCATCGCAAGCGGCGGAGGCCAGCAGGACACCACGGCACCCAGCGTGTCCGTGATCGCGCCCGCGGAAGGCGCCACGGTCTCCGGGACCGTCACGATCAGTGCTGACGCCGCCGACAACGTCGGCATCGTGGGCGTGCAATTCAAGCTGGACGGCGCGAATGTCGGGTCCGAAGACACGACCTCGCCGTATTCGACTTCCTGGAACACGCTCAGCGCCGGCAGCGGAAATCACCAGCTCACCGCGGTGGCACGCGACGCGGCGGGCAACATCACGACCTCCGCGGCCACGACCGTGAACGTGAGCAACGTCGACTCGCAGGCTCCGACGGTGTCGCTCACGGCCCCGGCCAATGGCGCCACGGTGGCGGGCACGGTCAGCGTGTCGGCCGACGCGGCCGACAATGTCGGCGTCACGGGCGTGCAGTTCAAGCTCGACGGCGCGAACCTCGGCGCGGAGGATCTTTCCTCGCCGTACTCGATCGCGTGGGCCACCACGGGCGCGAGCGAAGGGTCGCACGAGCTCACGGCGACGGCGCGCGATGCGGCCGGCAATTCCACCACTTCGACCGTGCGTACGGTGACCGTCAGCAACACGGACGCGCAGGCTCCCACGGTGTCGCTGACCGCGCCGGCAAACGGCGCCACGGTCTCGGGTACCGTGACGGTGAGCGCGAGTGCCTCTGACAACCTCGGCGTCACGGGTGTGCAGTTCAAGCTCGACGGCACCAACCTGGGCGCGGAGGATCTTTCCTCGCCGTACTCGATCTCGTGGTCCACCACCGGGACGAGCGACGGCTCACACGAGCTCACGGCGACGGCGCGAGATGCGGCCGGCAATACCACCACTTCGTCCGTGCGCACCGTGACCGTCGGTAACGCGGATACGCAGGCGCCCACCGTGTCGCTCACGGCGCCGGCGGATGGCGCAACGGTTTCCAGCACGGTCACGGTGAGCGCCAGCGCCTCCGACAACGCTGGCGTCACGGGTGTCCAGTTCAAACTCGATGGCGCCAACCTGGGCGCGGAAGATCTCACCTCGCCGTACTCGATCTCGTGGTCCACCACCGGCGCCAGCAACGGATCACACCAGCTCTCCGCGACCGCGCGCGACGCGGCGGGCAATTCGACCACGTCGGTGGTACGCACGGTGACCGTCAGCAACAGCAGCGGGGACACGCAGGCACCGACGGTGTCGCTGTCCGCGCCGGCGAACGGCGCGACCGTCTCGGGCACGGTGACTCTGACCGCGACCGCCACCGACAACGTCGGCGTGGTGGGCGTGCAGTTCAAGGTCGACGGCGTCAATGCCGGCACCGAGGACACGTCCTCGCCGTACAGCCGCAGCTGGGATTCGCGCACGGTCGCCGATGGCGCGCACACCATCAGCGCGGTGGCTCGCGATGCCGCCGGAAACACCACGACTTCGAGTTCCCGCACCGTCACCGTCGGTAACGTCGACTCGCAGTCGCCGACGGTTTCGCTGACGGCACCCGCGAACGGCGCGACTGTTTCCGGGACGGTGACGCTGAGCGCCAGCGCCTCGGACAACGTCGGCGTGGTCGGCGTGCAATTCCGCGTCGATGGCGTGAACAGCGGCACCGAAGACACGAGCTCGCCGTACAGCCGCTCGTGGGATTCGCGCACGGCCACGAACGGCACGCACTCCATCACCGCCGTCGCCCGCGATGCCGCGGGCAACACGACGACTTCGAGCGTGCGCACCGTCACGGTGAACAATGGCGACTCGCAGGCTCCGACGGTATCGCTGTCGGCACCCGCGAATGGCGCGACGGTTTCCGGAACCGTGACGCTGAGCGCAAGCGCCTCCGACAACCTCGGCGTGGTCGGCGTGCAATTCCGCGTCGATGGCGTGAATACCGGCGCCGAAGATACGAGCTCGCCATACAGTCGCTCGTGGGATTCGCGCACGGCCACGAACGGCACGCACTCCATCACCGCGGTCGCGCGCGACGCGGCGGGCAATACCACGACCTCGACGGCCCGCACCGTGACGGTCAGCAATGGCGGCGGTGGCGGCACGAACCTGGCCATCAATGGCAGTCAGCAATTCCAGACCATCGACGGCTTCGGCATCAGCGCGAACTCGCTGAGCTGGAACAACGGTGAACTGCGCCCCGCGATCGACCAGCTGGTCAACGGCGGGTCCACGATCTGGCGCGTGGTCATCGACATGGCGGACTGGGAAGCCACCAACGACGACGCGGATCCGAACAACTTCAACTGGGCCTACTACGACACTATCTACTCGAGCGGGAAGTTCGAGGAGCTGTGGGCGACGATGGCCTACCTCAACGAGAAGGGCGTCACCAACCTGCTGATGCTCAACTTCATGGGCATCGGCCCCGGCTGGATGGGCGGCCCCGACCTGCCGACCGCCATGGAAGAGGAATGGGTGGAGACGGTGGCGTCCGTGGCGTACTACGCCCGCAACAACCGGCACCTGCAGTTCGGCCTGTTCGCGCCCAACAACGAGCCCGACTGGGACGGGATCGAAGGCATCCGCATGGACCGCTGGCAGTACGCGCGCGTGATGCGCAAGCTGTCGCAGCGGCTCGACGCCATCGGACTCGGCGACCTGCGCCTGGTGGGACCGGATACCGCGGCCGTCGGCAGCGGCGTCAACGACTACCTGCCCGAGTTGATGCGCGAGCCCACGGTGATGTCGAAGCTGGATCACTTCGCGTTCCATAACTACGCCGGTGACTCGGGCGGCGCGGATGCCGCGATCAAGGGCTCGGCCTATCCCTCGAAAAACTTCTGGATCAGCGAAGTCGCGAACATCTGGGACGCGCTGGCCCACGTGTCGCAGGGTCCCGCGGGCATCCTGGTGTGGGACGGCTATGACTCGGTCTACAACCACGCCATCTACGCGGGGCGCGGATCGAATCCGCCGAACGACGCGGGCAACGGCCCGGCCTTGCTCTCGTACAACACCTCGACGCGCACCTACAGCGCACGCAAGCCGTACTACGAGTTTGCGCAGCTGTTCAAGTTCGTTCCGGCGGGCAGCGTGCGCGTGGCGGCGACGGAGTCGAACAGCAACGTGACCCTCTACGCGTTCCACCATGCGGTGAGCGGTCGGGTCACGCTCGTCGGCCGCAACGCGGGCAGCAGCAATGTCACGTTCTCGGGAAGCCTCTCGAACCTGCCGACGGTGCCGGCGTTCGAGTTCTACACCACGACCACCTCGAACAACCTGCAACGCGGCGCCGATGTCGCCGTGACAGGCCAGGCGTTCTCGTTCTCGGCGCCCGCCAATGGCGTGTTCACGCTGACTTACGCGGGCCCGGCGGATTCCGTCGCGCCGACCGTCTCGGTGACGGCGCCCGACGCCGGAGCGACGGTGAGCGGCACCGTGACCGTGTCGTCCTCGACGGCATCCGACAACGTCGGGATCCGCGGCGTGCAGTTCTGGCTGGACGGCGAGTTGTTAGGCGTCGAAGACGTCGCCGCGCCCTACAGCGTGTCGTGGAACACCACGGGCACTACGAACGGCGCGCACCAGCTGGTGGCCGTGGCGCGGGACTGGCAGGGCAATGTCACCACCTCGGACCCGGTCGAGGTGAACGTCGCCAACTGATGGCACAGGCCGGCGCTACCAGGGCGCCGGCTTGTAGTCCTTCAGGAACTGGCCCCACAGGTGTTTGCCGGTGAGCTGGCCGGCGAAGATCGGGTCCACGATGCGCGCCGCGCCGTCGATGATGTCCAGTGGCGGTGAAAAGCCCAGCTCGGCCTTGCGCGCCGCGTGGACGGCGGGATCCTCGTCGGTGACCCAGCCGGTATCCACGGCGTTCATGTGGATGCCGTCCTTCGCGAAATCCGGTGCGCTGGTGCGCGTCATCATGTTCAGCGCCGCCTTCGCCATGTTGGTGTGCGGGTGCTTGTCGGTCTTGGTGGTGCGGTAGAACTGCCCCTCCATCGCGCTGACGTTGACGACGTGCTTGTGCCGTCCCGGCGTGCGCAGCATCAGCGGCTTCAGGCGGGCGTTGATGATGTAAGGCGCGATGGCGTTCACCAGTTGCACTTCGAGCAGCTCGGGGGTTTCGACCTCGTGCATTCGCAGGCGCCAGCTGTTCATCTCGCGCAGGTCGACCTGCTGCCGATCTTCGTCGAAGCGATTCGCGGGGAACAGCGTCTCGCCCCCGCGATAGTCCTCGTCCAGGTAGTGGCGCTGCGAGAGCGCGGCGCTGTGCACCAGGCCTTCGGCGGGACCCTGTTCGGACGCGGCGAGCAGCGCGCCCGGACCGGGCGTGTTCGAGCCTTCGAGCCTGTGCAGCAGCTCGTCGTGGCCGGCGAGCATGCCGCGCAAGTCGTTCGGCAGCGAAGCGATCGACACCGCTTCGCGCGGCAGCAGGTGCTGGAAGAATCCCGCGGGTCGACGCACGGTCTGGCAGGCATTGTTCAGGATGTAATCGAGCCGCGGCAGCCGCTCGACGAGGAATCGGGTGAACAGCTCCACGCTCGGCGAGTGGCGCAGGTCCAGGCCATGGATCTGCAGGCGCTCGCGAAATGCCGGGAAATCCGGCTCCTTCGAATAGCGATCGGCGGCATCGACCGGGAAGCGCGTGGTGACGATCACGTGCGCGCCGGCACGCAGCAGCTTGAGTGAAGCCTGGAAGCCGATCTTCACGCGCGCGCCGGTCACCAGCGCGTACTGGCCGTCGAGGTTCGCGCTTTGCTCGCGCTTGGCGTAGTTGAAGTCGCCGCAGGGTTCGCACATGGAGTCGTAGTAGCGATGCACCTGGGCGAACGGCTGCTTGCACACGTAGCAGGCGCGCTCCTTGTTGAGGCGCGGCTGTTCGTCGCCTTCCCCGGGCTTGGGAGGCTCCAGCCACAGCGGCGTGAATACCGACGCGCGGCGCTGCACGCGCAGGCCCGCCTGCTCGATGGCCTTGCGATCCTGCTCCTTCGCCGCTTCACGTTCGGCGCGGCGGAAGGCCTTCGCCATCTTCACGAGATCGTGTCGTTCGGGTTTCGCGACCAGTCCGGCCAGGGTCAATAGCTCGCGGCGTTGTTCCTGGGTGAGGCGCGTCAGGTGCGAGCGGTCGGCCTCGATCGCCTGCAGCACGCGTACGCAGGCGCGCAGGTCGTCATCTGAAATGTCCATGCGGGCATTGTTACCATCCGCACCCGATGCGCAACCACGTCGAACTACCCATCCTGGGTTTGACCGGGCTCGGAAAGGGCCTGGCGCCGTACGACCGGTACGACCAGAGCATCTACGACTGGCTGTTGCTGCACAGCCGTCATTGAGCTACTTCGTGGAACGCGGCGCGCCGAAGTTCTGCACCCAGTAGACCTGGCCGCGCTTCTTGCCGCTCGCCAGGCCGACGCCGATCTCCTGGAATCTCGCGTCCATGATGTTCGCGCAATGTCCGGGGCTGTCCAGCCAGCCGTCGACCACCTCGTCGGCGGATTCGGGCCCGAGGGCGATGTTCTCGCCGGTCAGGCGCGACTGGTAACCGGCGCGCAGCACGCGATCCCGGGGTTGGCTGCCATCGCTGCCGCGATGGTCGAAGAATTTCCGGCGCAACATGTCGCGCGCGTGGCCCGTCGCCGCATCGCCGAGAGCTCGCGACTCGCGCAGCGGCGGCGCGGCGGCAAATCGCTCCGAGCCACAGCGGCGCGGCTTGCTCCTGGCCGCGTTGACCAGTTCCACGACCCGTGCGCGGACATCCGCCGTGGAGTCGCGCGCGCGGGCCGAGTCGACGGCGCAGACGCCCGTCGCCAGCGCGAGCAGGAGGAGCGCCAGTTGGCGAGGGGCCTTCCGGGATCCGCCAGTGAGGAATTCGACCATGGCCGCAGTGTCGCTCCCGCGCGCTGAATGTCGGGTGAACCGGTGTTTATGTCACCCGAGCAAGGGAAATGGCTCGCAAAGCGCACCCGTCGCTTTCGAAACACAGTTGCCAACCGCGCCGGCGCCATTCAATGTCGCCCACCAATAATGAACAAGAAAGACGTCGATTTCCGGCGCAAGACCTTCCGGGGTCCCTTGCAGGTTGCCTTCACGATCGCATTCGCCCTGGGCGCGGTGTCGTGCGGGGGTGGAGGAGGAGACTCGGACGGCGGCAACCCGCCACCTCCCGGGGACTCCGTCTCGCCCACGGTGTCGCTGTCGGCGCCCGCGGCCAATGCCACGCTGTCGGGCACACAGGATGTGAGCGCCACGGCCAGCGACAACGTTGCCGTCGCGGGAGTGCGGTTCAAACTCGACGGCGTGAATCTCGGCACCGAGGACACCAGCGCGCCTTACACGGTGAGTTGGAACACCACGACCGCGAGCAATGGCGCGCATACCCTGACCGCCGTCGCGCGCGACGCGGCGGGCAACTCGACGACTTCGGCGAGCCGCGCGGTGACGGTCGACAACGCGCCGCCTGGCGACAACGAGGATCCCACGGTCAATCTCACGGCACCGGCGAGCGGCGCCACAGTGAGTGCATCCGTGACGGTGTCGGCGAACGCGTCCGACAACGTTGGCGTGGTCGGAGTGCAGTTCAAACTCGACGGCGCGAATCTCGGTGCGGAAGACACGACTGCACCTTACTCGGTGAACTGGAATACCACGACCGCGGCCGCCGGCACGCACACCTTGACCGCTGTCGCGCGCGACGCGGCGGGCAACACCACGACGTCGGCGAACCGCAGCGTCACGGTCGACAACTCGGACGCGGCCGATCCCACCGTGACATTCACGGCGCCGGCGAGCG